>ERZ857840.63-NODE-63-length-184238-cov-5.279032_pt1 | contig 184238 bp, 157 predicted proteins | sample MGYA00519760_ERZ857840 | MGnify/ENA primary metagenome ERZ857840 (study PRJEB31778, sample SAMEA3449371) | human gut metagenome | biome: human gut; feature: human-associated habitat; material: faeces | place: United Kingdom | collected 2010/2012 ... | reverse complement strand
TTAAAGTGGCGGGATGGACGAGACTCGAACTCGCGACCTCCTGCGTGACAGGCAGGCGTTCTAACCAACTGAACTACCACCCCTTGAATTTTGAGTCTCAATTCAGGCATATTATGCTTTGTCTGTCAATCTGTTTTTTTTGTGGAGCTTATTTTTTTTCTATTCCAATAAATCAAAGTCTCTTATCTAAAGTGCATGTTTTAAAATATCCCTCCAACCGGCAAAATTTCCCGAACTTTGCTCTTTGGTGGTTTCTATCCTTTCGGGAAAATTTTATGTTCGACATTTCCGCGCCAAAAAAGACATAATCATGTTTTAATCATGGAACCTCACACGCACATATCGCAGCCGACTTGGCGCCACTTTATTTTTCTGTTCCCGCTGTATTTATTTGTGCGCTTGTGGCAGGCAACCATACGCATGCGCGCTTCCGACGCCAAATCATTGGAAAATCTGGAAGACAAAAAGCGCCTAATAGGGCTTGCATGGCACAACAGGATTTTCTTTCTGCCCATGTGCAAGTATATTTTCAGGCCGAATCTTCCAATGTCGGGCCTTGTCAGCGCGAGCCGCGACGGCGCTTGGCTTTGCGCTTTTTTCAAGTTTCTTGGAATTGGCACAGTCAGGGGGTCGAGCAAAAGAAGGGGCGCACACGCAATTATTTCAATGGTCGAAACCCTTCAGCACACCTCGGACATTTTTATAACGCCCGACGGCCCGCGCGGCCCGAGATACGTTTGCAAGCCTGGCTTCTTGTCGGTCGCAAAAGGCAGCGGCGCGCGCATACTCTTGTTGCGTATTACCCCTTCGTCTTTCTGGACTATCAATGCGACTTGGGACAAGTTTATTCTGCCCAAACCATTTTCCCGCGTGACTGTCGAAGCCATAAATTTTGACAACTACGAATCGTTTGTCGCAGAGGCGGAAAAAAACGGAAAGTCGCCGGTCGATTTCGCGGCGCATATTCTCTCAGGGGAGTGAGCCTAAAAAATCCCAGGCTTTCAGTGTGCGCCGTTATTTAGTTGCTATATAATCTATTGCATGGCAATTTGTTGCTGTGAACTGTATTTTTATGAAAATATTTTTTTTATTGTTTGCGATTTTTCTCTCTGCATGCGCGAACTCCGATTGCGAGGATTGCTATTCGCGGCAGCCCGAAAAAGTTCCGGCATGCGCGTTAAAAAACGCCCCGAAAAATTTTAACGCGGCGAGCGCTGATTTTTTTGCCTTTAAGAAAAAAACTGAACGCTATTGCGGCAGACTTCCAGACCTTCCGACAGGCGCGCCGGACTTTGAAGTGCAGCTTCCCCGCAATAAAGGCGGGGCGACAGTTTACGCGGCGGACTTCGGATTTGGAGAATCCAATCCGGATTGTGCAGCAGCTATAAACAAAGCGCTCGACTATTGCAAAAAAACGCATGCCTCAAAGCTCGTGCTCGCCCGCGGAACATACAAATGTTTCGGCAAAAAGGGAATTGTCATCGACTCCATGGAGGATTTTGAAATTGACGGCATGGGCGCAACCCTCGTATTCCGCCGCCCGAGCGATTTCTCTATTTTGCCCCAATATGCGGTTGTTGAAAACGACTCAAACTTTCTCGTAAAAAACTGCAAGCGCGTGAAAATATCCAATATCAACTCTGACTGGGATTGGGAAACCGACCCGCTCGGAGCATTTGTGCGCATAATCTCCAAGCACCCCGCCGAAGGCGGAACGCCCCCCTATTTTGATGTGGAGTTTATCGGGTACGACAGGTATCCGCTTTACGGTAAGCCGACCCCCGTTCAGGTGATGATGCCCATGGCGGATTCGATGGATTCGTTTGGCATGGGCGCGGCTTTTTGGTTTGGCCCGTCTGAGGGGCACTTTGGCTCGAAATGCGAATGGCTCTCTCCCAATACGGCGCGGATATACCATTCGACGAAGGCGGAAGGGGTTCCGATGTCAGGCGCGTACGACGGCCTGTTTACTGAGTCTAATAGAAACTTTCAACACAGGGCGGCAAAAGTTGGCGGGGTTTACCGCCTGATGCATTATTATTACGGGAAGAACGCCTTTAACCTCGATTCCAATGAACATCTCACACTTGAAAACATAGAGATTTTATCTTGCCGCGGCATGGGGGTGCATATAGGCGGCTCGCAAAAATATTGGCAGATGATAAATCTTAGGGCTGGCGCGCGCGGCGGCGGGAAAATACGCCCGTGCTCGACTACCGCAGATGTCGTGCATTCCACAAATTCGCTCGGCTACTGCAAGATGATAGGCTGCTCTTTTTCCCTGAACCAAGACGACATTATAAATTTTCACGACAGGACGACTTTCGCAAAAAAAATCTCAAAAAACGAAATGCAAATAGTCAACACCCGCGGCAACTATTATTTTGGCGCGCAGGCGGGCGATATCATAGACCTGTACGAAGCCGACTGTTCGCCCACGGGTTTTTCCGCGAAAATCATAAAAATTGACGGCGAGAATCTGTATCTGGATTCGGACGTGCCGGAGGCAAAGGGCGCCGGATTCCTCGTTTCGCGCAGGTCGGGCGCGACGGACAATCTGCTTGTAAAAGATTGCGTTTTTGAAAACTACTACGGGCGCGCGATTTTCCAGGGCAGAAACGTCACGGTTGAAAATTGCGTTTTCAAAAACGGCCCGTCTATTCCGCTTAAATTTCAGACCGCCTTCACTCTCGACAAATGGGTCGAGGGGCGGGGTGTTTCAAATGTGGTGGTTAGAGGCTGCACCTTTGAGGACAACAATTTTAAAATGGGGAAAACTCTCGGCTGGCTCGCTGAGATATTTTTTGGAGCGTCTATTGACCAGAGGGGTGGATTTAAAATTCCGTCGAAAAGCTGCGCCGACGGAATTTTAATAGAAAAGAATATTTTTAAAAACGTACGAGGATTGCTGATGTATGCAAATGCCGGCAGAAATATAATATTCCGCGACAATGAAATTATCGGCGCATCTTCGGAAAAATGCTCGTATGCGGCGTCCATATTTGCGGAGAATGTCGAAAACGCATATTTTATAAATAATTTGCTTTACACGGATTCTCCCGCCGCGTGCGGCGTAATTGTTAGCGGCTCTAAAAGCGTGGTCGCGTGCGGCAATGCCTTAAAGCCAGCCGATTCCGCGCAGCCGCGTTGACATCGGGCTGCCCGGATTTTTCGGCGTGGCGGTATGGACGCGCAAAGTCCCTATTCTATGATGCCGGACTTTTTAGCGTTCCAATATGCGGCAAGGTGAAAAATCACGGCGCAGCTCGACATTTTGTCGTAGTCTATTTTTTCAATCGGCTTGGCGAGCAGCCGCGCGGATTTTTCGTCGAAATCCTCCGCTCCGCGTACGAGCATTGTAAGCGCCATCTCGCCAAAATAACGCGGTGTGCGCAGAATATTTTTAAACTCGCGCATATCCGGTTTGCCGTTGGGCTGAATCGGGCGTTCTTGAGGGTTGGGAAGGGGGGAAGTTAGATCGAGCTTCGGGTCCGATAGGGCGTTTGAGGCGGACGCAAGGCGCTTTGCCGCAAGGGCGCTTACGTCGCCCATTATGCGTCTTATTGTATTTTTTTCGCTTTCTGATTCCGCAAATGAGAGCATCGCTTCAAGAGATATCTGCATTTGAAACTGCGCCCACGGCGCCATATTCCTGTCGAAATTTACCGACTGCGATATCGACTCTTTTGCGTACTTTTTGTACTCTTCGAGATATTTTTTATCGCCTGTCACAAGGTGCGCAACGGCGTAAATCATCGGGAGTCGCGCCGCCTCGTGCGCAGATACGTTCCACATTCTCGACAGCCCGAAAGTCGACGGCTTGCCGTCTGCGTTCTGGGCGTCGTATTTTGTGGCGGGGGTCATTTTTTCAATCATTCTGTCGGCAACGGCGGCGCATATTTCTGCTATGACTTTTTTATCGGCGGCGGTTGAGAGAGGACTGTTGTAATATTTCCACAGGCCGTGTATGCAGTGGGTGTATTGGTCGCGCGATGTGGCGGGAAAAAACGATTTTCCGTCGGAAGTGCTCACGGCGCGGGCGACGAATCCCCGGGCTTTGGGCGACAGGGAACACCTTGCCATTCCGCGCACTATTGCGTCTGCGTATTTTTTTAGCGACGCGTCTTTTGTCACTTCATACTTGTCAAGCACGGCGCACATCATTATCCCTCCGAGAATCATTCCGTCCTCCATGCCGGTTCCGTATCCATTGGGGTTGGCGGGCGCCAATTTTTTTATCTGCTCGGCGGTCGGGACAAAGTCGAGGGAATTTTCCGGGTTTAGGGATACTATGAGGTCGTAAAATACGTCCGTTTTGGGGCTAAAAAATCTCGTCCATGCGCTATTCCACATATCCTTTTCTTGCGAAGGATCTATTTTTATGGCTTCAGCAAAAATATACGGTGACAGTGCGAGCGCGATTATCCAAACAATTATATTTTTCATGGCAGAGAAATATTTTTTAAGAAACTTGCGGTCAACATTAAATAATTGTAAATCGAGCGCGCCTTACGCAATTGCATTTCCGCGTGCAGTGCAAGCCATGAAAAAATCCCGCATTTTTAATGCGGGATTCTCTTTGCCGTGATGTGCGTTTTAAAACTACGGCGCAAAGCATAACGCGCTGATGCCCGAATGCTAATTCGCCTTCACGACTTCGGCCGCCTTGATTTCCACCGGGCCGATGAGGCCGGAAGGCATTGGCTTGGAGTCGGCGGTCCAGCCTTTGCTTAGCGTGAACGTATAGCGCGAATTGTCGTCCGCCCGCGACTTCCCCTCCAATACCCACTTCGGGGTTTCTCCGGCTTTTAGCGGGGACTTTATTTCGTCGCCGACCAGCCTGTTGTACCAAAGGTTTGTCACTTCGACTTCAAGAGTGTTTTGCCCGGGTTTTACAAGGCTTGTAATGTCGGCTTCGTACGGAATCTTCCATAGAATTCCCGCGTCCTTGCCGTTTACTTTAACCCTTGCGGTTTCGCGCACTTCGCCGAGCGACAGGAGTATTTTGCGGTTCTTTGAAATAAAATCGCCGGGGATATCAAAAGACTTGCTGTATTTTGCAGTCCCTGAGAAGTATTTTATGCCAAATTCAGGGCGTTCCGTCCACGAGACGAGCTTCTCGAAGGCGATTGCCCCTTCCGGTGCGCCAAGATCTTTGGCAAACTCCACGCTCCAATCCGACGACAATTTTATCGGGCGCGGGAGATCTTTCACTTTTGTGGAGAATTTTGTGCCGTCCGACAGCTCGCCTTCTGCCGAGCCGTTTGTTTCAAATACTATGGCAGGCGCGCCGTCGAGCACTGTCGGGTATATCGATTGCGGGGGCAGCCATTCGAGCCCCTTCCAATAATGGTTTTCGTTTTCGTTCACTATTTCTTCTGTCTCGCGCTTGCCAATTTTATATTTTATATACAGCTCCTTAAATTGATTTGGGTACGGGTCGCCAAACAGTCTGTTTGAAACGCTGAATCCATCGGGATAGACTTTCCCCAGAATTTCTTTGACGTCTTTGCCGCCTTCCTTCGTGCCGCGTAGCCTGTATTTTGCTTCTATTATATCAACGCTTACAGGCTTTGCGGATTCGTCCGTTTTCTTGGCGGAGAATTTCCCAAAGTGTTTTTGTTCGTCTCCGTCGCGGAGAACTATGAATTCCGATTCCTTCGGGGCGAATTCAAGCGAGAATTTTATTGTTTGCCCGTCGCGCCTCCATTGCGGAAGCGGCTTGATTTCTCCGGTCGCGGGGTTCCAGATTTCAGGCGTTTTGTCGCCGTTGGCGCGTATGGAAAATTCCCCGTTGGCGCTGGACATATTCGTGTTTACAATAAAATATATTGAGGCTTCGTCGCAAATGCGCGCTATGCACTTGAAGTTCTTTGCCGCCGATATGACAGGCTCGATTTTTAGGTCGGTTAGGGCGCGCAATGCGGACACTTCCGGATACAGCGTGCCTTTGCCGACCTTCCGAGGATTCTTGGAATTGTCCGTCCCCCATATCTCGTTTACAAGCTTTGCGTATTCGGCGTCGTCGTCGGACAGCGACGGGCTGCCTATCGGGCGCATTCCGCATACCGTAATGCCAGCGTCGAGCATCTTTTTTACGGCTTTAAGCGTGTTTAAAGTTGGCCTTATTTCCTCTGCAAGCGAAAATACCGAATACTTTACCCCGGAAGGGGCGACAATCTTGCCGTCAGATATTTTTATGGAATCAAGCAGGTCTTTCGGAGAGCAAAAGTCAAAATAGTAGCCTGCGTAAACGACGGGCCAGTCGTACGACGTGACTCTCGTCCTGCGGTTCGGAAGGGATTCGCCGGCGAGAATCAGCACGTCGCTCGGCACTCTCCCGCGCTGCAAGAGCGTCTGGGCGCGGTTTAGGTAGTCGACCCAAGCTTTGCCGTCCTTCCACCAAGTCGTGTTTACGTTTATGTGGGAGCCGTGCGGCCCGAGCGCCAATCCGGGGCGGACGTTTACAAGCGGCTGGTGGACGTAGCTGTGGACGATTATCGCGTTCGTGCCTTCGGTCCACATTATGTCGCCCGAGTATTTGAGCATGCGCGGGTGCTGCCGCCAATATCCGTCGTCGCCGTTGCCTGTGGTGAAGGATTCCGCCCCTGCCGAGCGCCTGCCGTGAAAGTTCGCGGCGGAGTGCGCGTGCCTGCCGGTCGTGCCGCCGCTTAGCCAAAATTCGCTCGCCGGAATGTCTGCTGTGCGCGAGCAACGTATGTCGTCAAAACCTCCGCCGTAGCTTTCGAGTATGGAAAGCATACCCCTATCATGGCAGAGCTTTGTAAAGTAGTCGAAGTAGTTCTCGGCAAACAAGTCCGCTACTGTTGTTTGCAGGTCGAATAGGAATCTCGACGATTTGGCGGGGTTTTCAACAGTGTAGCCTATCGCGGCGGGGAGCCATTTTAAAATGTCGTAGCCGCGGCGCTTTTTAAATTCGGCGGCAAAGTCTTCCGTCCAATTTTGTCCGCCCACCTCAAACGAGTCTATCGTAGCGTATTTAAGCACACCCTGGGAGCCTATATCGCTTTCGAGCACCCCCATGTAGTGCGGCCAGTGGGCGTCGAGCCCGCGCTTCGAGAGCTTGTCGCATTCAAGCCCTGAATAAGTCGTGGGGGCATTGCGTCTGTTGGTGCTCGTATAGCCTATTCTAAGAATTATCCAGTCTTTGCCGTCGCCGTCCCAGTCGAGCTTTCCGTCGGGGGACATTTTACTGGTCAAGTCGAGAATTTCTGAAACAGTCGGAGCTTTGGCGTCGGGTTTGCCGACTGGGGGATTGTAGGCGTAAGTCGTTTCAGACGAGTTTGCCGCTTGCACATTCGGTATTGTGGAGTCGTTGTAAAGTTTTATGCTTTTTAAGTTAATCGGCGTCTTAGACTTATTCCACGGGGCGACTTCTTTGTAGGAAAAGTCAAATCTGAAAAACTTTGCCTTTACCGCGGTAGGGCCAAATGACAAAAATTTTGGGATTCCAATATCGTTGGAGTGGTTGTACGACAACGTTCCTACCTTGCGGAAATTCTTGCCGTCGTCCGAGGCATAGGCGTCGGCCTCAAAATGTATTCTTTTGCCTTCGAAGCAAAGTTCGGCTGTCCGCGCCTCTACGCTCTCTGGAAATTCAAGAAGTAAGGAAGCTTTTCCGCCTTCGTTTTCGATAGGAAGCTTGAAGGAATTTTTATTTTTTTCGTCCGAAAGAGCGTTTGGATTGGCGGTTTCGGGATTGGTCGAAATTTTTGGAGTCGGCGGAATTTTATTAGCCGGAACGGCGAGGACTGCGATGTCGCGGTAAAAGCCACTGTTTGCGGGAGGGGGCGCGAGCGTTATGGGCGCGGACTGCTTGCCGCTTATGCGTTTTTGCGAATGCACTATGAATTTCATAGAATCCTCAGGCTTAATCCACGGCCCGCCAGAGCTCGACCAGCCGGGGCAGTTGTGCACGCCTATGGAAAGCCCAAGCCGCTTGGCTTCGGCCCCGGCATGCCGCATGAGTTCGCGCCACAGGGGGGTCATTATCTGGGCGTCGGGCACGTTGGGGATTTTCCCGTAGCAGTTCGGTATGAATATGTGCGCGCCGGAATAGCCTATGTTTTTTATGGCTTCGAGGTCGCGGGTAATGCCTTCTTTTGTTATGTGGTTTGTCGTAAAGTGCCACCAAGTTTCGGCGCGCGCGTCGGGAGGGGGATTTTTGAAGTCCTTCTCAAGATTGTCTGCGCTGACGGCGACGGCTGACGCAAATAATGCCAATAGTGCTGCTATTTTTCCTTTCATCATATGTTCCTTTTTTTTTGTAGGTTTTAAAGAAATGTAGATAATATGTCAATAAATTTTGAATTTTATTGAAATATGTTAATTTTTTCGGACGATGTATTGGTACGTTTTTTTATCAAAAGGTTTTCTAAAACTTGACCGCAACAATGCCACATATAATATAGCTACAAATGAAGAGAATAATCGTTATCGCAGTATTGACCGCGCTGTCGCTTTGCCTTTACGGCGCGGATAAAATATCATCGCCAATCGTAAAAGCCGGCGACAACGTCGCGTTTGTTGGCGACAGCATAACCCACGGCGGGCACTCCTCCGAATATATAATGCTGTATTACATAACGCGCTATCCCGACATGCGGGTGAAGTTTCTGAATCTCGGCGTAGGCGGCGACAGCGCAAGCGGGCTGCTGCGCAGAATGGATTCCGAAATATTGAAGGCCGAGCCGAAGGTGGCGTTTTTAATGATAGGCATGAACGACTGTTCGCGCTGGCTTTATTCCTTGGACTCAAAGCAAACAGCCGAGGAGAAGGAAAAAAATATAAAACAGGCAAATAAAGATTACCGTAGCAATCTCGCAAAAGTAATTGAGATTCTCTCAAAAAACACGAGAAGCGTAGTGCTCTTTACCCCGTCAATATACGACCAGACAGCGAAAGTAAAAACGCCTCCATGTTTGGGCGTTAACGATACACTTAAACTTTACGGTGAGTACGGCTCGGAAATAGCTCAGTCTTATCCGAATGTGCTTGTCGCGGATATTTGGTCGGAGATGCAGAGGGTTAACTCAATGATGCAAAAAGACGACCCGTATTCGACAATAATCGGCAGGGACAGGGTCCACCCCGCGTCCGCCGGCGGATTTGTAATGGCATACAAATACTTAATCGACGCCAAAGAAAATCCGACTGTATCAAAAGTATCGATAATTGCCGGGGAAAAACCAAAGGTTGCGCTTCTTGAAAACTGTGATGTTTCCGACTTAAAAAGCGTCGATGGAGGGGTATCGTTTAAAATATTGGAATTTGCGCTCCCAATGGTTGTATCCGGAAGGGCGCTCGACGGGGAGTCCCGCACTGATTTTCAGGAAAATCTAAATAGGGAAATATTGAAAGTGTGCGGACTCGCAAACGGAGACTACGAGCTGCGCATAGATGGCAAGAGTGTCGGCAGGTATTCCGCGTCCGAGCTGTCGGTTGGCGTCAATTTGGCAGGCAATGATAAGACTCCCCAGTATGCTCAGGCTGTAAAGATAGCGGAGATATGTTCGGAAATACGCGGAAAGTACGCCTCGCAGCGCAATCTGTATTATGTCGAGCACTTTTTGCTTAAAGACATTAAGGATTTTTCGGATGTGCAAAAATGCGTGTCGGCGGCGCGCGCTATTTTGGATCGCGGAAAGATATACGGTTGGGGAAAATTCGCCGTGGAGTTTTATATAGAAAACAAGGCAAAAGAAAAGCAGATGCTCGACGAAGTATTCGCTCTGCAAGGCGACGCCTACGATGCAGCAGAAACAAAAACAAGAACATACGAAATACTTCCCGTAAAATAGGCGCGTTGTTTATCGCCAGAATATCGGGCTATTCTGCAAAAATATCTGGCAATTAGACGCCGGGCACCGTATGGTTTCCGGCGTTTTTTGCCGGCATAAAATAGAATTTTTTTACCTATGCTATTGCACTAAGCGCAAAAAAAGCCCGGACGTTTTTATCCGGGCAGGAGTCGATAATTCAATGTATAAAATCCGCGTGTACCGATTGGCTCACCGTATAAAATACCGCGCCCTAATCTAATTTTTTGGCGGGCATTTCTTATACAGCGGCGCGCCGCAATGTCGGTGCGCGCCAATTTTAGCTATGAATTTCTTTTGCGATACACTGCGTAGGCGATGGCGGCCAAGGCGAATATTGCGGCGAAATCCGAAGGCTCGGGAACTACAAGCCCCAAATCCACTTTTATTGTGGTCAGCCCGGAATCCAAGTCCTCTATAAAGCTGAGCGTACCTTCTATCCCTGTTTGTGTTTTTAGTATTACATCGCTTAGCGAGATGTCGGAGCCTTCAGTTTTGAAACTCATCAAGTTCCAGCTGAGCATATCAAGTTCCGAGAGTTCCGAGGCATCAAGGTATATTTCCAGATTCTCGCGTGAGATATTTAAATCGAATACGAGCTGCGCCGAGGGCGATTCTTTTGTCACGGTGCCGTTTATGCGTATAAAGTCGTTTTCAACTTCGGCGAGGTCGAAGAGCAGGGTTCCGCTATAAAAAGTCATTGAGTCAAACTCTACAGTGCCTATCTCGCTGCCCATGGAGGTTCCCGCTGCGCTGAATACGGCGTGAGAATTGTTCCCGTCGTAGGAGTAGAGCGACAAATTGTTGCCCTTCATTCCGTCGTACATTGCGATGTCGAGCCTGCCGGAGCAAATTTCTACATTGTTTATGTTGGCGTTTTCACATTCTACGTCCCAAATCCAGTGCGAAGATGAGGAATTGAAGCGCAATGTTTGCTTTCCGTTTAGGGCGTCGCCGTTCATAATTATGTTAAGCTTGCTCGCAGAGCCCTGTTTCATTGTGAAATTTGCGGTAGCGTCATATGCGCTTTTGTTGGTGAGGTTCAAATCAACAACTTTTTGCAATGTTTCGTCGGATGTTGCGATATTTAACCTTATGTTGCTAATCCCGTTTGAGTTTGCGTCTCCAAACCCGCCGACATTGCGCACTACATAGTCGCTGGTTGTACCTGTTGATATGTTCCATACATTATTTTCCAAATCAACTGCGCCTTCAACTATTATGGAACTAGTCAATGTTGAAAATATGAAATTGGAGTCCGTTTTTGGTCCGGAGTAAAGATTGCCTTTTACGTTTATCGAGCTCCAACTTCCTGCGTCCCTCAACGAGAATATAATCCAATCATTAGCGCCATTTCTTATTCCGTTAATTTCCCAGTCGTTTTCGACAGTTAAAGTTGCCCTGTCATAAAGTTCCCATTGGTACACTCTATGTTTCCCCTCCTCCTTATCAACTTTTGCAAGATTTATGTTTGTGACGAGATTGTTGACATTTAAAGAGGTGTCGTTACCCATTATGAAAGATGATATATACTCATAGTTGTTGATGAGAATCGGGGTTGTCTCCAATGTGAGAGTGTCAAATGACAAAGTGGAATTGGCCGCAAACCTGTATGCATTTGTCGAATCCCTGTAAATATAGGCGTTTTGGGAGCCGTCAATTTCGCCTGTAAACACTTGGGAGAGGGAAGAGTCTGTGTACCAGTTCGCGGAATTATTTATATACGACGAATCTTTGTCGGTGCGGTTGTTGAAATAGATGTCGGTCTGGGAAACGGCCGTAGAGGATAATATAAAAGCAGACGAGAAAATCGTCACAATTTTTTTAATTCTGCTGGGAGAATCGCAATTTAAAGAAAGTATTCTTTTCATGATAAAACAGGTTAGCGGTTTTGAGAGTTTGATTGACACAATTTCTATAAATATCCGTAAATTTTTAAAAACGAAAAAAATTCATTTTTTTAGTTTACAGTAAACCTAAATTATTTTTCTTTCCGCCCTCTCGAATATTTTATCTGCACGTATGCGCGCAGAAGAGTCGATTTTTTGGGCAATCAATAATTTTTACGGGTGGCGCCCACACTCCATTTTAGTTTATTTACGCTTGCAAAAGCCGTTGGTTGGAAAAAAATATTCTTCCGAAAATGAAAATCGGAATCGGACAAATCAATACGAGAATAGGCGACTTTTCAGCCAATGCGAAAAAAATTGAGGAAGCCTGCCGCAGCCTCGCCAAAGACGGCGCCGAATTCGCGGTGTTTCCCGAATGCTGCGTTTCCGGATACCCGCTGAAGGACTTGGCAAGCATTAAGAAATTTATAGAGGTCGCCCAGGTCGCCCTGCAATCCCTTTCTGGCAAGCTCCCGATTCCCGCGATTGTCGGTTGCCCGCGCTTGGAGCACGGCTCGGCCGGCGTCCGAAACTCCGCCTACTTAATAGACGGCGGCTCTATTAAGAAAATTTGCGACAAACACCTGCTGCCAAACTACGGCGCGCTAAACGATGCAAGAATCTTTGACCCCGGCTCGGATTTCGGCCTCGTTAAAATACGCGGGAAATCCATAGGGGTGACAATTTGCGAAGACATCTGGACAATTCCTACCATTCCCACGGCAGGGCGGTACGAGTACTTTCCAAGGCCGCTCGAACACTTCGCAAATCTTAAAAAAAGCGATCCGTCCGCGCTCGACATTCTCGTGAACATATCCGCAAGCGTATTTTCGTCCGGCAACGACACCGTTCGCCGCAAGGGCGGATTGATGTGCGAAGTCTCCCGCTTCGTGGGCGTGCCGCTTGTGTGGTGCAATCTCGTCGGTGGAAACGACGAAATAGTGTTTGCGGGCGGTAGCGGATTTTTTGACGCATCTGGTCCGGAGCCGAAGTCCAAGTGCCTAAAAAAATTTGAGGGCTGCGCGGAGGTCATCGACACTTCATCAATAGAAGGATACGACGGCGATTCTTTCGACTTTTCCGGCGACGCCGACTTAAAGCGCGCAATCGTAATGGCTCTCCACGATTTTGTAAACAAGTGCGGCATAAAAAAAGTGCTTGTCGGGCTAAGCGGCGGAATCGATTCCGCGCTCGTGGCGGCGCTCGCCGTCGAGGCTCTCGGGAGCTCGCGCGTTTGCGGAATTTCAATGCCGTCTAAATTTTCGAGCGGCCACAGCAAGACGGACGCCGCGGCTCTCGCGGAAAACCTCGGCATAGAATACCGCAGCGTTCCGATTGAAAGCCCGGTCGCGGCGGTGGAAGGGGCCTTGTCTGAAATTTTTGCGGGGTTGCTGCGCGATGTTGCGGAGGAAAACATACAGTCGCGAATGAGGGGGCTCATACTAATGGCGCTCTCCAACAAATTCGGGGCGCTCGTGCTCACCACGGGGAATAAGAGCGAATGCGCTGTCGGCTATTGCACGCTCTACGGCGATACAAATGGCGGGTTCGCCCCCATTTGCGATCTCTACAAGACGGAGGTTTACCGCATATCAAACCTTATAAACCGCGAAGCCGGCCGCGAAATTATCCCGCAAAATACGATAGATAAACCCCCGTCTGCCGAATTGCGCCCCGACCAAAAAGACGAAGACTCTCTGCCGCCTTACGATATTCTCGACGCAATTTTGCGCATGTATGTCGAGGAGGGAAAATCTGCGGAGGAGATAGCCGCAAAGGGCTTTGACGCGGCGACTGTCGCAGATGTTATTGGCAAGGTTTCGCGCGCGGAGTACAAGCGTTCCCAATACCCAATCGGCCCAAAACTTTCAACTTCCGCCTTCTCGACGGATAGAATAATACCTGTCTCCGCAAAAAAAGGAATGTTTTAATATGACCTCAAAAGAACTTTTCGCTAAATCTAAAAAATTGATACCCGGAGGGGTGAACTCTCCCGTAAGGGCGTTCGGCGGAGTCGGCGGAGAGCCGTTTTTTGTCAAAAGCTCGAACGGCGGAAAAATAGTGACTTGCGACGGAAGGGAACTCGTCGACTTCGTATGCTCGTGGGGGCCTGCGCTTTTTGGGCACAACCACCCAGTTATCCGCTCCGCGATTGAATCTGCCCTCAAAAACGGGACTTCATATGGAATACCGTGCGAAGCCGAACTTGAAATGGCGCAATTAATATGCTCGATGATCCCCTGCGCAGAAATGGTGCGCATGACAAACTCTGGAACGGAGGCGACAATGTCCGCAATCCGCCTCGCGAGGGGATACACCGGCAGGGATATGATAGTTAAGTTCGACGGTTGCTATCACGGGCATGTTGACAGCCTTCTCGTAAAAGCCGGCAGCGGGGCGCTGACTTTCGGCAATCCCAATTCAGCAGGAGTTCCCGCGGATCTTGCAAAGCTCACGCTTGTCCTGCCGTTTAACGACATCTCGGCGGTCGAGGAATGCTTTTCAAAGTATTCTGACAAAATCGCATGCGTCATACTCGAGCCATATCCGGCTAACGTCGGACTGATTGCGCCAAAAGAAGGATTCCTAAAATCCCTTCGCGAAATATGCACAAAAAACGGAAGCCTGCTTATATTCGACGAGGTAATCACCGGCTTCCGCGCGTCCGCCGGCGGAGCACAAGCGAGGGAGAGCATAATGCCCGACCTCTGCGCACTCGGTAAAATCATAGGTGGCGGCCTTCCTGTCGGGGCGTTCTGCGGAAAGAGGGAAATTATGGAGATGCTCGCGCCTATCGGCCCCGTTTACCAGGCGGGAACTCTCAGCGGAAATCCGCTCGCTATGGCGGCGGGGATTGCCGCGCTGAAAATGATACGCGACAATTCTCCGTACGAATTGCTTGAGAAAAAATCTTCGTTTATTGTGAACGCCGCGCGCAGCGCAGCCATAAAAAAGGGAATAGCTTTGCAGACACCGAAAGTGGCGTCGCTTTTCTCATTCTTCTTCAATGAAAATCCGGTGGAAAATTGTTCCGACGCGATGGCGTCTTCCGCCGATCTCTACAAAAAGTTCTTCTGGGGCTGTCTCGACAGGGGAGTATATTTTGCGCCGAGCGCGTACGAAATATGCTTTATGAGCGCTGCCCACACCGACGACGACTTATCGCGAGCCGCAGAAGCAATTTCCGAGAGCATAGCGGCAATCTGATTCGCATTATTTGCTGGCTCAGTATCTTCCGACGCTAAATAAAGTGCGCCTAAAAGATTTTGCCACTGAATAGCGGGTAGATATATGCCACAATTTGCCTGATGGTTGCATGCTAAAATAAACTTTAAATTTCTATTGAGCTTTTTGTTTAAGCGGAGGTCGCAAAGTTCGATTTTTTAATTTACAAGATATGTAAAACTTCGGAAAATACACATATGAAAACTTTATCATTAACTCTCGTTGCGGCTGCCGCGCTCGCCCTATGCGGGTGCGCTTCAACCGCTCCTAAAAACGACGACGGGTTTGTCGATTTGTTCAAGCCAGACCTCTCAGACGCAATATACGAAAAAGGCGTATGGAGCTTTAAAGACGGCGTATTGCAGTCAAACAAAGACCAGATTATATTCACAAAGGGCGATTACGAAAATTTTGAAATAGAGCTTGAATACAAGCTGGAAGAAGGCTCGAACAGCGGGATAGTGGTATATTGCACCGATATAAAGGACTGGATACCGAATTCCATGGAGGTTCAAATTGCCGATAATTCCGATCCCCGCTATGCGAAGAGGCCGATAACCCATAACGGCGCGATATTTGGACACGTTCCTCCGGAATTTGACACCACCGTTCCGCTTGGTGTTTGGAAAAAAATGAGGGTTGTGTGCAAAGGACAAAATATAGATGTGTATGTTGACGGAAAACATGCGTCGAAAATAGACTTGTCGCAATGGACTGACAATAAGAAGGGTCCGAACGGAATTGAAATACCATCGTGGCTCACCAAGCACAAGAAAGCAGAAATACCCACTAAGGGAAAGATTGGGTTGCAGGGGTTGCACGGCACGGCGTCTACGGCGTTCCGCAATATAAAGATAAAACAACTCTAACTTTAATTGTTTTCAAAAAGTTTGCCGCCTTTATTTGTGGCTGCAAGTCGCCCGCTTCCAAAAGCGGGCTTTTTGTTTGATGAGGCTTGCAACAATTCGCGCGCCGCGCTTTGCGGGCACTTACAATTCGCCCGCGAGCACGCTAAAATTGCTTTGAATTGTGCGCTCAAGAAATTAACTTAGCCTTTGCCTAGTCGAGAAACTGTTATAAAAATTTTCCGCCGCGCATGGCGCGCTAAAATAAAAACCAAAAAAAAACTGAAAATTGCCACTGCCAGATTTTAACAAAGAAAAAATTTTTCATCTCAGTTTGCGTCTGAATTTTCTTGGTTAATTTTTGGCAGACTTCAAATATTTTTGTGCATTAACGAAGTTTTTTGCCACTGTTTTAGTAAAGGAAAAAGCGCGCAAGAGACTTCTTTTGTCGTCTGTTTAAAGTGCGCGGCAAAACTGGCGTCAGGTGTATTCTGCGCAAGCATAGAATCGGGCTTGAGGTCTGAAATAAACTTGACTATGCCGCGATATTATAGGGTAATATTAAATAAATCGCCGATTAGTTTGCGCGGAGTTCTCCATTTTCTCGCTAAAATAAAATATTTATAGAACTTTGTATTGATTGGGGCGGTCGCAAATATTATGCGCCGTTCCGCAAAATATCGCGCGCTGAAAATATTAAAAAAAATGGATATATTCGTAAAAAACCTGCCTTTCGAAATTACAGAGCAGGAAATTAACGAAGCTTTCGCCCGATACGGCGAAGTTTCCGGCGTGAAAATGCTGTTTGATAAAATGTCCGGACGGTTCCGTGGAATGGCGTTTGTGACAATGCAAAACTTTTCCGAGGCTCAGGCCGCGATAGAGTCTCTTAACGGAGCTGATTTAGGTGGCAGGCCAATGCGCGTGGAAGTAAGCCGCCCGCGCGAGCAGCGCATAACCGGTTTTGGCGGCGGATTTAACCACGAAAAGAGAAGTTTCGGCTTTAAAAGGCGCAATTTTGATAATAACGGCGCCGACAATGCAGACACCGATGCAAATCAAGGCCAGGAAGGGGAGGGCGGATTTAAGCCCCGCAAAAAATTTGGCTGGCGCCCGCATGATAAACGCGGATTCGGCGGCGAAGGAAAGCCTTTTAACCGGAAAAAAGGCGGCTTTAAGAAGCGCTTTTACGACGGAGATTCTGAAAGGCAAAATCGCCGCCCGCGCGACTACCGCAGAGAATCCGACTTTGAAGAATAAAAATCTTTTGCGTTTCTTATAGCTCAAAACGCATCTGAAAACGCATACAAAGTTTTGCGGGGCGTTTCGTTTGTGCGTCCGCCTTAGCCTATCTTTCCACGCAGCGGAATTTTTGCGCGTGGAATTTGGCGCATAAAGAAGCAGGCATAAATATTTTTATGTATGACGCTTTTGCAGGCGGTTTGTGCAATGGCATGGAGGCTTTGCAAAAGTCAATATCGCCGTTTACAAAAATTTACTAAAAGTCTTTTTATTATAGGGGTTCTTACCATAAAAGAAATACAGTATATAAAATGAATTTTTTCGCGCGGCGGAATTTTTTTTGCGGAAACTTTTGCGCATAGGCGGGCGGCAAAGTTTGCTTGGCTGTTAGACTTCCGAACTAAATGGCTCTTTTATTCTTAAAAAAAACGGCAAAGCTTAATGAAGCCTTGCCGGTAAAATTTGTTTTAGCCGCGCCCGCCTATTAGTTGAATATGTTGGAGAGCTTTTGGTTGACTTCGCGGACTTTTTCTTCGTCAACTTTCAAAACTTTTCTGTCGTAAGTGAAAAGCCCGTTTACTTCTATTTCAACGTCTGTTGTCTGCGTGTATATTGCGCCAAAGCAGCCGTATTTTGTCATGTCTATGAACCTGTTGGTAAGCTCGACAAACCTCTTTGTCACTTCTTCCTGCGAGCGCATTTTGCCGTAGCCCCAGTTCTTGTCTTTCACCCACAAGTGTCCGTCGACGGCGCAGCCTATGCCGCCGTACTCGCCTACAACGTTTACTTTTTGGTTGTTGAACATGTACATTATGGGATTGCCGTAGTCGTGGCTGTCGACTATGTCGCCGCAGTCGAAGTAGTTGCCGCCGCTTGCGGAGTTGACAAGGCGGGAGGGATCCATTGACTTTGTCCATTCCGTAATTTCCTTTGTCTTAAACTGCCCCCAAGCCTCATTGAATGGAACCCATATCGCTATGCAGGGATAGGAGTGCAGGCTCTCCATGATTTCTTTCCATTCCTTGCGGTATGTTTCTTCAAATTTTTTGCTTACCGTTCTTTCTTCGCCCTGGAAAAATCCCCTGGGCTGCCAGCCGTCGCCTTCGCCGAACATTGAGGGCATATCCTGCCAGACAACCATTCCGAGCCTGTCGCAGTGCGTGTACCAGCGGGCGGGCTCGACTTTTACGTGCTTTCTGATAGAATTGAATCCCAAGTCCTTAGTCCTTTGAATGTCGAATTTCAAAGCTTCGTCGGTCGGGGCGGTGTAGAGACCGTCCGGCCACCAGCCCTGGTCGAGGGGGCCGAATGTGAAAAATTTCTTGTTGTTGAGTGTGAAATCTACGCCTCCGAATCTGCCGTGCTTTGCAATGGAAAATTTGCGCATAGCAGCGTAGCTCTTTACGCTGTCGACCTGTTCGCCGCCTTTGTTTGACAGAGTTATTTCTAGGTCGTAAAGGAATGGGGACTTTGGCCACCAAAGCTTCGGATTCTTTACGGGAATGTTTGCTGTTTTATTCGCTGCGGCAGTCGTCTGGGCGACAACTTTGCCGTTGTCGAGAACCTTTATGGTTGCCGTCGCTGATTTGTCATCGGAGTCCACCTTGATGTCGAAACTCGATGAATCGAGGTCGGGCGTTATTTTGAGACCCGATATGTGCGAGGCGGAAACCGGTTCGAGCCACACAGTCTGCCATATCCCGGAAACGGACGTGTAAAATATGCCGCGGGGTTTGTCCAACTGTTTGCCGCGCGGAAGCCCGTTGCCGGTCGAGTCCCATACGCGCACTGCGAGGGAGTTTTCACCGTCTTTGAGATTTTTTGTGATGTTGAAGGAAAACGGTGTGTATCCGCCCGTATGTTCGCCAATTTTATTGCCGTTTACGAAAACTTCGGCTTTCCAATCCACCGCTCCAAAGTTTAGGAGTACATTTTTGCCTTTCCAGTCTTCCGGAATTTGAAATTTGCGTTCGTACCAAAGGCTTTGGTCGGCTTTAACAGTTTTGCCGACTCCCGACAGGGAGGATTCTATCGCAAAGGGCACGAGTATCTTGCCGTCGAAAGTTTTCGGCAGGGGCGCGTCCTTCTTTGTTATTGCGTAGTCCCACAGGCCGTTTAGGTTTAGCCATTGTTGGCGTTCCATTATCGGCCGCGGATATTCGGGCAGCACATTTTGGGGATCTACTTTGTCTGCCCATTCTGTCTTTATTTTATCTCCGGCGGGCTTCCATTGCGAGAACCCTGCGCACGCGAATGCGCATATCGCAATTATTGCGGGAATTGTTTTTCTCATATGTATATTATTTTATTTGTTAATAGAAGTTAAATAGCATTACAATAATTTACAAATTTTGCTCCAAAGTCAATTTTATACACAAAAATTAAATAAAAAACGCGCGCAAAACAAAATTTGCGCGCGTCTAAAAATTGTTTTTTTAAGAGCGTTTATGCCTGCGGAAAATAGCCATCGCGAGCGCGCCAAGCCCGATAAGCGCGGCCAATTCGGCAGGTTCGGGAACAGACGAGAAGGTCGCCTGCAACGTATTGCCTTCTAAGTGGAAAATAGCGTAGGCGCCGTCTATTTTCGCGATAAAGTCGGACTCGTCCATAGCGCTTCCGTCGGAGTTTTCAAAGCCTCCGTTCGCGGTCATAATATCGTAAAAGTTTCCGTCGTCCAAAAAATACTGGTCGAAATTTGTAAAGTCGATAAGGACTGAATCGGCATCGCTTACGAATTTGCCGCCCAATACGATTTGGCCGAGCGCGCCTCCTATTGTGCCTGCGTCTATGATGATTTCGCCTCCGGAATATTTTGCGGAGCCGAGCGATATGCCGCTTGACGGGTCGAGCGCGCCGAAAGCCCCTCCGGAAATTGTGAGCGAAGCGGAATTGTTTGCCTTGTTTACGAGCATTGTGCCGTTCTTTACCTCTATTGCCGACAGTAGATTGCCGCCGCTTCCGATATTCATGCTTTGCGAGCCCGCGCCGTCCATTATGAAAACAAAAGTGTTGTTGTTTGAGCCGCTAAAAGTCTCCACCGCGAGGTCGCCCGTAAACTGCGTATTTACGCCCGCGGCGTTTGTGAATGTCAAATATGAAGTGCGCCTATTGTCTGCTGTGCTGCTTAATTTTGTTATGAGTTTCCCGCCGCCGTTTAAGCCGCCTATGGATATGCGCGAGTCTCTCATTGCGCCTGCTGTCGTAGTTGGGGTTTCATTTCTTCCCAAATATAGAGTGGCGTAGGTGTTGCTGCCTCTGCTCATTTGTACGACGCCGTGGACTGCCGCCCAATCTTCGTCGCCGGCGCTCGTGCCGCAAAATTCAAATCTTATGTTGCCTTTTGAGGCGTCGAGAAGTATTGCAGTTTTATAGCCGGTTGGCGAATATATGCCCGCGTTCTCTCCCACATTCATGGAGGTGTAGTGCTGGTTAATCTGCGTTCCGCCGAATGACAGTCCGGAATCTACCGCGGTTGTGCCGTCATTTTTTGTGGGCGCAAGCGTTATAGTGCCGCCAATGTCGATAGTCGAATTCTCGTAGAAGGACCTAAAATTCATTATAGACCACGAATTGGGTGTATAGAGGTTCCCGAGAAAAATATCCCCGTTTATATTTGCAGATTGCTGGGTGTTGAACTGAATGCGCTGTCCGTCGATTATTGTGGCGTTCTCAAAGGTCATGTTGTTTACGGAAATCAATCCTTCCATAGCAGAGGCAGTTCCGAAAGACGGAGTGTCTTTGAATATTACATCGTCGGCAGCACCAGGGCCGGAGCTTCCGGGGGTGGGGCTCCAATTTGAAGGATCGCTCCATTTAAGTGAGGTCTCGGACGTAGCAACCGTATTTTGCCATGTGTATGTTTCAGCATTGGCGGATATCGCAGTGATTGCGATGGCTGTTGAAGCCAAGAATGCTTTTTTCATTTTGTAATTCTCCATATTGAAGTGAAATTTATTTTTTCTATGCAAACGTTTGAGGTCTTTCAAGCTTTTTTAATATTTACAAAATATTTTTAAAGTAAGTCTATGAAATATCATGAGAATAGGTAGAAATTATTTTTGATTTATAGGTTGTTTTTTTGAAGGGGAGAAATTGAGAGATTTTCCAGTTCTGATAGGCAACTGATAAAGGCAATTTTTTTAATGGCAGAATGAACAATTTCAATAATCCGTATCCATCTTTGGACTTTTTTAGAAGTTCAAAAAAACGTCGAAAATAAGGAGAATTATTTTTTTGCGGCTCATTCGATTGAGCTTGCGGCGTTCACAAAAAGACTTTTCGCCAAGTCTCCCAGCCTAAAAAGCGGCGCAATATAATTTTATCGAAGAAATTTCACGCGTTTAAAAATAGTTGACGAAACGCAATGAACGGGAATAAACTAAGCAGTTAATATTTAATGTCTGGAAATTTTCGGCTTTTGCCGGATTTTTCAAGGCTGAATATAAAATTTATAACAGGACTATATGAAAAGCAAAAATAGCGTGATTACGGACGGAAACGAAGCGGTCGCTTCAATAGCTTTCCGAGTTAGCGAAACAATCGCAATATACCCCATCACTCCCTCTTCGCCAATGGCGGAAAACTGCGAGGAGTGGGCGGTAAAAGGCAAAAAGAATATTTGGGGGACAACTCCGTCGATAAGCCAGCTGCAAAGCGAAGGCGGCGTCGCGGGGGCGGTCCACGGCGCATTGCAGACTGGAACTCTGATGACTACTTTCACGGCGTCGCAGGGCCTGCTGCTGATGATTCCCAATATGTATAAGATAGCGGGCGAACTGACAAGCTTTGTCATGCATGTGTCCGCGCGCGCCGTAGCAAGCCACGGCCTATCGATATTCGGCGACCAGACCGACGTTATGGCATGCCGCCAAACAGGGTTCGCGATGCTTTGCTCCAACAGCGTTCAGGAAGCCCACGACCTCGCGCTCGTTGCCCACTCCGCAACGCTCGACAGCCGCGTGCCTTTCCTGCACTTCTTCGACGGTTTTAGAACCTCGCACGAGGTAAATACCTACGATATGATTCCCGACGAAGTCGTGCGCGAAATGATCGATTACGACAAAGTGCTCGATATCCGCGCCCGCTCGCTTGACCCCGACAGGCCCTTTATCCGCGGCACGGCCCAGAACCCCGACGTGTTCTTCCAGTCTTGGGAGGCCCGCAACTCGTTCTACGACAAGTGCGCCGACATCGTCGAGGAAAAGATGGAAAAGCTCGGCAAGCTCACCGGCAGAATTTACAAGCCCTACCAATACGAGGGCGCGCCCGATGCCGAAAAAATCATAGTCATAATGGGCAGCGGCGCCGAGACGGTTGAAGAGACCGTAAAGGCCCTCAATGCCAAAGGCGAAAAACTCGGCGTTCTCAAAGTTAGAATGTTCCGCCCGTTCAGCGTGAAGAAATTCGCCGCAGCCATTCCGCAGACTGCGAAAGTCATCACCGTTCTCGACAGAACAAAGGAACTCGGCGCCATGGGCGAACCCCTCTATCAGGAAGTCAGCGCCTCCATCTCAGAAGCCCGCGCGAGCGGATTCCTCCCCCGCAGCTTCGACCCCGTTATCCTCGGCGGCAGGTACGGACTCGGCTCCAAGGAATTTACTCCCGCGATGGTCAAGGGTGTGTTCGACAACGCTTCGGCGAAGTCGCCCAAAAATCATTTCAGCGTCGGCATTAACGACGACGTCACCCACAATTCAATATCCTACGACGAATCCTTCAAGCTCGACGAAAACGGCGTGATGAGCGCAGTGTTCTTCGGACTCGGTGCGGACGGCACTGTGGGCGCGAATAAAAACACCATTAAAATTATCGGCAACGGAACCCCGAATTACGCGCAGGCATACTTCGTGTACGACTCAAAGAAGAGCGGCGGCCTGACTGTTTCGCACTTGCGCTTCGGGCCGAACCCGATACGCGCGCCGTACCTCATCAACAACGCGCAGTTTGTTGCATGCCACCAGTTCTCGTTCATGCAGAAGTACGATGTGCTTTCATGCGCGGCGGAAGGTGCGGTATTCCTCCTCAACTCCATATACGACGCCAATAACGTATGGAACCACCTCAATAGCGACGTCCAGCGCACGATTATAGAAAAGAAACTTAAATTCTATGTAATCGACGCCTACGAAGTCGCGAAGAAAACCGGCATGGGCGGAAGAATCAACACCGTCATGCAGACCTGCTATTTCGCAGTCTCCGGCGTGCTTCCGAAAGATGAGGCTATCGAAAAAATTAAGGCCGCGATTGAGAAGACATACAGCAAGAAGGGCAGACAGGTTGTCGAAAAGAACTTTGCTGCGGTCGATGCATCGGTCGAAAACTGCCATAAAGTGGAAGTCCCCTCCGAAGTGACAGCCGAAAACGGCTTCCCGGCGACGGTTTCCGACGAGGCTCCCGACTTTGTAAAGCGCGTGACGGCTGCAATGATGCGCGAACAGGGCGACAAATTGCCGGTCTCCGCATTCCCCGTAGACGGCACATGGCCGTCCGCTACAACCCAGTGGGAAAAACGCAATATTGCAATAGAAATACCGAGTTGGAATCCCGAACTTTGCATACAGTGCACCAAGTGCGCTACGATATGCCCCCACGCGGCAATTCGCGCGAAGTTCTACAAGAACGACGAACTAAAAGACGCTCCGGAAGGATTCAAACATACGGCGTTCCGCTCCAAGGACAATCCGGACTGCTCGTTCACAATTCAGGTTGCACCCGAAGACTGCACAGGTTGCGGCTTGTGCGCGACTGTCTGCCCCGGAAAGAGCAGAACCCAGGAGGGTGTAAAAGCCCTTATGATGGTCGCCCAAGAACCAGTGCGCGAAGTGGAAGAAAAGAACTTCGAATTCTTCCTCAAACTGCCGAATCCCGATAGGCTCAAGCTCACTGACTCCGTAAAGGACGTCCAGTTCCGCCAGCCGCTCTTCGAGTTCTCCGGCTCCTGCGCAGGCTGCGGCGAAACTCCCTATGTAAAGATGCTGACACAGCTCTTCGGAGACAGGCTGTACGTTGCAAATGCGACCGGCTGCTCCTCGATATATAGCGGCAACTTGCCGACAACCCCGTATTGCGTAAACGAATTCGGCAGAGGCCCCGCATGGGCAAACTCGCTCTTTGAAGACAATGCGGAATTCGGCTTCGGATACAGGATTTCCCTCGACAAGAAAAAGGAAATGGCCTCCGAAATGCTCGTAAAAATGGCGCCCAAGCTCGGCGACGACTTCGTAAAATCAATTCTCGAAGCCGACCAATCGACCGAGGCTGGAATCGCCGCTCAGCGCGAGCGCGTCGCAGCCCTCAAAGAAAAATTAGCGGCCGACGGTTCGCTGATGGCAAAGGCTCTTTCGGCGCTCTCAGGGGATCTCATAAATAAGACAGTGTGGATTCTCGGCGGCGACGGCTGGGCGTACGACATCGGATACGGCGGTCTCGACCATATTTTGGCAAGCGGCAAAAACGTCAATATAATGGTAATGGATACGGAAGTGTACTCCAATACTGGTGGGCAAATGAGCAAATCGACGCCTCTCGGGGCTGTCGCGAAGTTCGCTTCTGAAGGTAAATCCACACCGAAGAAGGATCTTGGAATGCTTGCGATAGACTACGGCAATGTATATGTCGCCCAGATTGCGCTTGGCGCAAACGAGATGCAGGCGATTAAGGCGATGACCGAGGCAAATAGCTATCAGGGAACGTCGATAATCATTGCATACTGCCACTGCATATCGCACGGATATAACCTTACCCTCGGACCGGCGCAGCAAAAGGCGGCGGTTGATTCGGGGTACTGGCCGTTGTACCGCTACGATCCGCGCAAGATAGCGTTGGGCGAAAATCCGTTCAAATTGGATTCGCGCGACCCGAAGATTCCGGTTTCGGAATATATGAAGGTCGAAAACCGGTTTAAGATGTTGCAGACGTTTAATCCGGAAAGGGCGGCGTTGTTGGATGCGGAAGAGCAAGAATTCATCAACTCTCGCTGGGCTAAGTATAAGTATCTCGCCGAGCGCCATTTGACGAATAAGGCGGGCGAATAGCTCCGTTAAAATAAACCCCCGAGACCGCTCGCGTATGTCAATACGCGTCGCGCCCTCGGGGGTTTTTTTATACTCGCTCTTCATCCCGCCTTATTGCGTCAAATAGTGGGGAATGGGGACATTGCAAAGATAAAAGTATAATTGGGGAATACCTCTGTTAAAATAAACTCTTAAGACTGAGCGCGTGTCAATGCGCGTCGCGCTCTCGCGAAAAATAAAAAATTTATACTCGCGCTTTTTCTATATTATAAAGTTAGATTATCGCTAAGAGAGAAATTTATAGAAAAATAAAATCTGTGTGGATAAGACCTTAAGAGAAAGAATATTTTCTATGGAATTATTTTTTTGTTTTAACAGGCGATTTTCCTCACTTCATTTATATATAAATGTATTGCGAATATGTTAAAATCTCGCTCTCGAAGTAGTCTCTTTAAAGATGGGTAAGCAAAAAAAAACGCGCATATTTATGCGCGTTTCAATTAAAAACTTACTGCCATCGATTAGAATGAAACGCCGTATTGCATTCCAAGCACCAGAGCGTCCGGATATTTGCCGCCGCATGGATTCAATACAAACTGTATGTTTGGCTGCACAAATGCAAATCTGTTTATCTGGTATTTGTAATTCAGTTCAAACACCATTTCGTAGGAATCTCTTTCGTAGCTTGTGAGTGTGTCGGAATATTTGCCGTAAGCTACGCCAAAACATATAACGTCGTCTGCGCGCGATTCAAACGGGGCGTTAAAGAGCAGTCCGCCGCTCGCAAAGTAAGGCATGTAGGCGAGATTCTCATACGGGTCGTATTGGAATACGCCCCACAGAATTATCCCGCGCAAATCGCGGTATTTCTCGCTTTCCCTGACGATATAGTAGGGCTCGTCTCTTTTTATGTAGCCCATATTATATATCATATAGTTCGCCTGGAAATAAATTGAACAGTTGAATGGAGACGTTGCGAGAGGATTGTCGTTGTGGGGGGCGCTATACCAGCTCGCAATTATGCCTGCCGATATGTTGCCAGGCGAACGTCCGCTATTGTCGTGGTTTATATCCCATCCGATTTCATAGTTTGAGTTAACTCCGTCGCCGTCAAAAGACCAGTCAAATCCGTGCATGCTGATAGAGTCCTGGCGGGCGGTATTTATCTTGTAAACACCCGCCTTAAGATATCTGCCTTCCGAGTCGGTTATCTGCCCCATTGCGCCCCATGTCGAGCCTGGATATGCCGACAACCTAGTCTGGTTGAATGCTCCCACAGGATTACCGTCAAATGCGTTGTTCTGATAGAGCCAATATATGGGCTTTGTCATGAAATTGTCGCCTGCGGAGATCCTGCCAAATTTAATCATCATATGGTAATCGCCGCCGTCGATGTCGGAATTGTATGAAAGATACAGAGATGATAGCAAAATAGACTGCCCGCCGTAGTTTTGCTGGACATTAAATGTGTTGCCTATGAATTCTTTTGTGAGGGAATTTCCGAATCTCCACGACCATGCGTTGATAAGGTTCCAACCTTTGAGTTCCGGCATTTGAGTTAGCTCGGCGAGGTCGAGGCCGTATCCGAGATAGACTGCCGAAGTGTTTGTCGAGCTTTTATGGTTTCCCCCCACAGGATTGCCCGCGAAGTTACCAAGGTAAGTAATAACCGGTACAAATCCTCGATTTTCAAGTTTTTTGCGAATGCCAACCCAGCCTCCGGAGAAGTGTGGGCCGTTAAACCACTCGTCGAACGACAATTCCCAGATATACTTGTCTTTTATGATATTGTCATAGTACTGTGCACCGTGTTTGATTGGCATTTCGCTAATTTCGTCGTATTCAACGCCTACAAAGTATTCGCGCTGTATAGCCAACGAGGAAACGGCCGCCAAAAAACCTAAGATGACCGTAAATAACTTTTTCATAATTATTCCTTGTCTTTTGTGGTGTTAGTTTCGCTTTTTGCTGAATTGTTGACGGTTTTGCTAAGTGTTATAAGAGAAATAACTGGCGTGCATAAAAAACGAACCGGAAGCCTGCTCGTGCCAAGACCGCGGGTTACGAAAATAGTTTTCGGGCCGTTGCGGTATTCGCCTTCGATAAGCTTGTCTTTTGCAAAAGTATTGGAGAACAACGCCCCGATAAACGGCAGTTTTACTTGTCCGCCGTGGGTATGCCCTGAAAATGCGATTGAGGCTTCGCTTGGAATTTCCCTAAAAACGTCTGGTGTGTGCGATAGGAATATGACTGGCGAATTTTTTCCTATACCTTTGAGAGCTTGCGAATATGAGTAGTCTGCAGAGAGCGGGTCGGCAATTCCACTAATGTAGAAGCTTCCCTTGGGAGTATCGACTTTTGCGTTGGAGTTTTCCAAAAGTTTTATATTTGTAGAGTTAATCATCTTGCGGATTTGCCCCGCACCATAGAGGTAATCGTGGTTGCCGAGAATGGCGTAAACGCCGAGTGGGGCTTTTATTTTTGAAAGCAAAGATGCGAGCTTTTCGAGGTTCATGGAAGATTGGTACCACCCGCCATTGACGTAGTCGCCGACAAGCAGGACAATATCTGGGGAGAGGGAGTTTATTTTGTCTACAATTTTTTTCACGCGCCAATCTTCAAAGAAAGGTTTTCCGGCGTGTATATCTCCGACGACAGCAATTTTTAAGTTATCGAGGTTGCTGTCCCATTTTTCTATTTTAATCGGGACTTCCTCGACATCCAAGATAATGTGCGGTTCGATAATAAACGCCCATATCCAAAGACAAGAAGCCGGGATAAAAAGTAACAATTTTAGAAAAATATTCATCTTTCTTTTTAAAGATAAGTATTAAGAGGCGTAAAGGTATTCAAGCGAAAATATTAAAAAAAGAGACTGGATAATGTAGCGTGGGGAGTAAATTGATAATTAAATGCGCTGAGAAATTTTTTTCTTGCGACTTTTTTGAATTATGTTTGAGTAAGAGCTTACAAATCAGGAGAGGTGGCGGAGTGGCCGATCGCGCTGGTTTGCTAAACCGGTGTAGGGGCTAATACCCCTACCGTGAGTTCGAATCTCATCCTCTCCGTGATTTGAAATAAATTTGTGCCGTGAATTAAGAATAAATTTGCGGGCATAAGAGTCAAAGAGGGGATATAGCTCAGTTGGTTAGAGCATCTGTATCACACACAGGGGGTCTTCGGTTCGAGTCCGAATATCCCCACCATTTGGCGAATGGGCGAACCGCGTTAAACAGGGCGGTTCGCTTTTTTGCATTTTAAAGGCGATAAATTTTGGGTCAACACCAAAGGTTGTGGAATAGGTTGATTTTTTAGATTTGTCTTTCATAGTTTCACTCCGCATTCTACGAGCACTCTCAGTCTGTAATTTTCAAAGTTTCTGTATCCGTAGGCTCGTCTTTGGATTAGCTTCATCTTGCGGTGGAAACCCTCAGTAATTACGTTATTTTTCTCAAACTTCCAGATACTGATTATGGGTACAAACCATTCGCCTATCGTTTTAGACAACTTTCCAAATCCAATCCGGCAATTACATAAAAATTTTATACCTTCAAACTCTGTTTCCGAGGAAATTTCCCATTCGCCCTAAAAAAAAGTTAAGAGAAAACTCCATGCATAAAATAAAAGCCCATCGGCTGCGTGTCCAACAATGCGCATTATGCCATTGCGCAAAAATTTTAATATAAATTGCCGCCACAATTTCTATCCCACTCTATAACCACTTATAATAAATGCAAAAAAAGCGAGCCGGTGTTTTCCCTGCCCGCTTTGCACAGCAATGTAAATTTCGCGCTAAAACCGCTAATCGCCAAACCTCGATAGCGCGAGATTTCCCGTCCTCGCCATATCGATTATCCCGAACGGCTCTATCATATTCATAAAGGCGGCCATTTTGTTCGGATTGCCTGTGCACTGGATTATCAGAGCCTGCTTATCCACATGCACAACGCGCGCGTGGAACAAATCAGCTGTCTGCACGATTTCGGCGCGAGTCTTGCTGTCGGCTTTTACCTTCACGAGCACAAGCTCGCGCTCCACAAAAGATCCGGGTACGGAATATTCCTCCACTTCTATTACGTTCACAAGCTTGTTGAGCTGTTTCACGCATTGCTCTACGCTGTTGCGGTCGTCATTTACAGTGGCCGTTATCCGCGAATACTTGCCTCCGCATACGGGCCCCACATTGAGGGTTTCGATATTAACCCCCCTTCCGCTAAACATTCCGGCAACCCTCGCGAGTACGCCAAACTTATTTTCAACTAGTGCCGATATGGTATGTTTCATATTTTTATAGGGATAATTTGCGCATCGAGCGCCTTTTATTAAATATGAGTCTGCCCATGCTGCAATTGCTTTTCAAGAAAAAACGTTGACTGTTATCTCCGCAAAAATAGAAATGGTGGGCTATGAATGGTTACGATTTGCAAAAGAGAAATTTCTTAAAAAATATTGCTGTGGCAGGAGCGGCGGGGAGCATTGTTGCAATGTCGCAACTTTCAGAAGCCGCCGAGGACCCCGACCGCCCGTCGAAAAACAGTGTGTTTAATGTGCTCGACTTTGGCGCGAAAGGCGACGGGAAAACCTCCGACACCGCCGCGATACAAAGCGCGCTGGACGCCGCAGGTAAAATTCAGGGCACCGTCTATTTCCCTGCCGGGAAATATGTATGCGCAAAGTTAAAGCTGCCACCAAACACGACCATGCTCGCCGAGCCCCAATGGGGATACAGAGGCATGGCGGGGGCCGTTTTGCTACTCGAGTCCGAAGACGCCGACTGCGTTGTCGACATAACGGGCTCGTTTGGCGGGCGCGTATGCGGGCTATATATAAGGGGATTGGGCAAGAAGGCAAAAATCTCCCACGGGATTTACCTAAACAACGAAAAATACAGCCCCAAAGAAGATTCGTGCGTGATAGAAGACTGCCGAGTCGAAAACTTTTCCGGCGACGGCGTATACCTTAAACGCGTCTGGCTCTTTATAGTCCGCCGCAATATTTTTATGGGCAATGGCGGCGCGGGCATCCGCGTGCAGGGTTGGGACGGCTTTGTGATCGACAACCAGCTTTCTGCAAACAGCTCCGGCGGGTTCGTAGGCGAAGTAACCGTAGCGACAGTGATGTTTACCGCAAACCGCGTAGAGTGGAACGGCTCGTTCGGGCTCGACATTCCGGGAGGGGACGCATGGAATATAACCGGGAACTGTTTTGACAGAAACTGGGGAGCCGGGTTGAGGCTTTGCAATGTCGCGGACTCGACAGTCACCGGCAATGTTTTTAGGCGGTGCGGCAAAGACGCCTCAAAACTTGGGGACATATATTCTTGCCAAGTCTACCTTGAATCGTGCAGAGGCATAGCGGTAACGGCGAACTCCGGAGCGGCGGGTAAAGACGACCGCGGCAAGGGCGCAATCACTCCCAAATACGGCTTCGTGACAAAAAGCTTAAAATATTGCGCAGTGACATCAAATACCATGTATATGGGCTTTACAGACAAATTTTTTAACGAGCTGTCTCCCAACATAGAATGTGTGATTAAAGACAATCTCGGAACAATCCGAAAATAAACAAATCAATCGAGAATATGAAAAAGTTAACACTCATACTCGCGGCGGCTTTCGGGATACTCGTGGCGTCGTGCAATACCGGAACGACTGAAATAGGATACGACAGCGCAAAAAAAGGCGACTACGTCGTATCCTACACATACGTTGCCAGCAAAACCGACTTGACCAAGGCTGTCGCCTACGCGCTATCAGCGAGGAAATGGAACGCCTCCACCTCCCCCAACGGCTTTAATGCTGAAATAGACCGCGGAGGGGTGTCGGCAAAGGCTAAAATCACGGTGTCCGACAACTCTGTGGCATTCGACACCCGCGGTTCAACGGCGGCAGGCAAGCCTATAGTTCCGTACCGCTATCTGGACTATTTAAACAAGTCCATTCTCGAATATCTGCGCGGACAGCGCTAATTGCGTTGCGGCAAAAAGCGGCGGTGTGAACCGCCGCTTTTTTTTGTGGCCGATCTGGAGCAAAACGCTTGCCGCTGATTGCAGGCATAATTTGCAGCCTTGCGGAAACTAAAGCCAAGCGGAGCTTAAATAGTGCAAAATGCTAGCCTTTTAGCGAGCCGCACCAGAAACATGCGAATGCGCATTTACACTGTCGCTCAACAGGGGTTCAGATTTCGCATTTTTACAGCGCCACTCCGCATGAAAGCAAATCGCGCCTTTGCACTGTCGAACTTATGTCATGCAAATGCGCGTTTACATTCATATCGCTCGGGCATGCGAATTCGCATTTTACAGTGCCGCCCCGCAGCCATTCGAGTTATGCACGCCCCCCGAAGAAGGGAGGCTTTATTTTTTAAAGATTAGCACAACAAGCGCGTCCTTGCCAAGCGTCACCTTCGCGGAATCTCCTTCGCCGGCTGACTCGTATTTGCCGACACCATCGCTTTCCGCAAACTTGTATCCGGCGGCTTTAAACCCAACCTCAATGGAATCCGCAAAAGATTGGGTCGTCACAACCGCGAGGGAATCCCCCTTGGTAAACACGGAATACTCCACACGCGGATTGGAGCATTCAACGATGTCATTATCGCGGAAAACTCCGTTCAATATAATCCAACGGTACTTGTCCCGAAGCTTGCCGACTTCGTTCAAATACGCGCTATAATTGGGAGTTTCGCCTATTGTGGCGCGGCAGCGGTATATTTCAACGTCGCTTCTCCACCCGCGCAAAACGGCAAGATTTACTCGGCGCTTTACGTCGGTATCGTCGCGTATTTGCCTGTCTGTGGTTATTGTCTCTGGGAATATGTATTGGTATAGCGGCACGTAATCGGTGCGCGGAATCCCGTATTTATCCCTATGGGTAATTGTGGTATAAACCCCGACATTGTGCACATAGTCGGCAAATTCGCTCGTGCAGTCGCTCAACCATTCTATGCCGAAAGTCGCTTTCGGATTTTTCGCCTTTATGTGGTCGCGCAATTTTTCGAGCATTTTTCTCTTTGCCCCCATTACCTCCATATACGGGACTTTATGTCCGTGCGATTCGTCCCAGCAAACTTGGCTCATGTATCCGAGTTGGTCGAAAAATACGCCGTCCGCCCCCATATCGAGAGCGCGGTCTGCAAGTTTTTTTAGCGTTTCAAGCCAGAGTTCTGAAGACGGGCATGCCGTCACAAAAGTCTTGTTTCCAAATGTCCGCAGCGCAGTTCCTGCGCCGCCAAACATATAGCGCTCTATATGTTCGCTGCCGCCTGGAACTTTTACGCTGATTTTATGCCCCGCTTTTTTATAAAAGTCAGTAGACGCGTCAATCAGCTGTCCGTTGTAGTATATTATGACTTTTCCGCCACCCTTTTGAAATTCGGCAATTGCTTTTTTAAGAGCCTCGTCGCCGCCCTGCTCCGTCTCGGGCGAGTAGTGCGGATAGCCTGCGTCGTGCCCTTCGCGGAACCAGCCGAAGAGGAATAGGGTATCTATGTCGGCAGCCAAGCCGTCTTTTAGTATTTTGGGGAAATCAGAATATTTAAAGAATTGTTTGCCGTACTGGTGGCGGGCGATTAACCGCTGCCAGCCGTTCGATTCGAGTATCGAATATGCGGGTTTACCCGGTTTATACCAAGAGTCCGCCCATTTGCGGTATAGTTTTGCGCCGTCCCGCCAGCTGTCCACGGGCGCGAGGGCGTATGCGGGATACTCTGCAGTTTCCCCCGGTTTTAGATATGGATATTTTACAAAACCAAAGTCTATTTCGCGGCTTTTTTTGCCTTCTACCGCCCTTCCCCTAAATAGGTGCAGGGTTTTTTGGAAGGATTCGTCGTAGCTTGCCATGTACAGCGCCTCCTTGTTGCCGATATTTTCCGCAAAAATGCAATTGAGGGCGAGCTCTCCCGGATAAACCTTGCTGCGCTCCACGGCATTGTAATCCTCAGCCATATAGCCTGTCTTGGCATCGTCCACCCATTTTTTCAGCGTCTTGCCGGCGTTTGAGGCGTACCCTCCGCCGGAATAAGACCATATCGCCTTGTATTTTTCCGGCGAAGGAAAGTTCTTTATCAGCGGGAACTGAAATTCCCTCAAAACTAAATCCTTAGACGAGTTTTTTATGGACGGTTTGAGCAAGACCTGCTTTCCGTCGAGCGAACAATCAATATCTACCGGGAAAATTCCGCCATAAGAAAGCGATATTTTGTCGGAGGAAGGTTTTGATACTTTGACGTCCGCATCTGACGGGAGCCATTCGTTTTCGAGCGAGTCAGCCTTTGAATAAATAATGCGCCACAAATCCCCGCCGCCTGCATATTCCGCGCCGGACGATTTGTTTTTCAGCGAAACGAGCTTCCCGCCCGAATCTATTTCAAACCTGACAAATTCGTTTTCCAAAACAAAAGATTCTGCCGCGAACACCGAAGATACGGACATCGCGACCCCCCAAAACATAACAAACAAACGTTTCATACGTTATTATTAAATCTTTGACTCTATAAGATGTAAAGCAAAATTGAAATATTACCGATTTGAATCGGGTAATTTATTATTGTGTGCACCGTAAAATCGGGTAAATTTTAGGATATGCAAAAAGTATTCTTTAATCACTTCAACATAAATGTATCCGATATCGAAAGAAGCGCGGAGTTTTACGAACGCGCGCTGGGGCTAAAACGCGTGGGCAATTTAGACGCCCCCGACGGTTCGTATAAAATATTGTATCTTGGCGACGGAAACACGTCTTTCAGGCTGGAACTTACATGGCTGAGAGACAAGGTTGGCAAATACGACCTCGGCGACAACGAAAGCCACCTGTGCCTAACGGTCTGCGGCGACTACGGCGAATGGAGGAAATTCCACAAGCAAATAGGCTGCGTATGTTTTGAAAATTTTGATATGGACTTGTATTTTATAGAAGACCCCGACGGATATTGGATTGAAATATTGTCTGAAGACCGCAAATAAGCGCGCAAATACGCGCAATACGTTTTTGCTTGATACATGTTTGCTTAAAACTTAGTGTTTAATTGTACGCATGATTCCATCGAATAATAAAAAATACATATGAAATTAAAATTTACAGCAATCACCTTATGCGCAATGTTGCTTGCAGAAATTGCGCATGCTTCAGACATCGTAATTTTCGACGCTGAAAAAAACATAGGTACCCCTTCCACAAAAGTAAGGAAGGAAGGCAATGCCGTAATAGCAGGGGGAAGCGGCATAGAGTTTAAAGGGAATTGGGATCTATCTAAAAATCTCGACTTTAAAATAGACGTGGAAAATCCGTCCGCAACCGATTGGTTGACCCTAAAACTGCAACTATTTGACGACCAGGCCAAGATGACAGACTTACTGCAAAAAGGCTGTTTTTTGCTTGCGCCCAAGGAGAGAAAGACAGTCGTATACAAGCACCCGCGCCCGCCAAAATATCCGGAAGTAGCCGCAAAAATAAAATCAATGAGGGCAAGCCCGTTTGAAGGAGGCGACAGGTCTGTACTCCCCAAAGACTACTCTAAGATAACAAAAATAAAACTCGTACGCCATTGGGGAAGCGGCTCATGGAGTTTCAAGCTCTACAATATAACAGCTACGGAACACGATCCCGCAGACAAGCCCTCATGGTTTAATATGAGCGAGAAGGAATTTTTCCCGTTCGTGGACAAATACGGGCAATTTAAATTCAGGGAATGGCCCGGCAAAGTACACTCCGACGCCGAATTGAAAGAAGCCGCAAAAAAAGAGCAAAAAGAGCTCGCCGAAAAGCCCGGCCCCGCAGATCGCGACCGTTTCGGAGGTTGGACCCGCGGCGGAAAACACGAGGCAACCGGCCACTTCCGCACGGAGAAAATCGACGGCAAATGGTGGCTGATAGACCCGGACGGGAATTTGTTCTGGTCGCACGGGGTAGTCCGAGTCACTCCGTCTTCGGCGATAACGCCGCTCGACAACCGAAAATTCTACTTTGAAGACCTCCCGCAAAAAGACGATCCGTTCGCCCTCTTCTACACCACGCAAGACGAACTGCTCGTCCCCCACTACAAGAAGCGCGGGATAAAAGAAACCTACGACTTCTCCGCCGCAAATATTTTCAGAAAATACGGGAAACAGTGGCGCGAGAAATACGCCGACATGGCTCACAAGCGCCTCCGCAGCTGGGGGCTCAATACAATCGCCAACAGCTCCGACAGCGCGATATTTATGCAGCGCAAGACGCCCTATGTTGACCGCTTTGAAATAAAGGGCCCCGCCCTCTCCGGATCCGACGGCTGGTGGTGGCCTTTCCGCGACCCGTTTGCAAAGGAATTCCGCGAAGACATAGTAAAGAATCTAAAAGAGAGAAAAGAGCAGCTCAACGACCCGTGGTGCATAGGATTTTTCGTCGATAACGAGCTTCACTGGGGCGGACCGGAAGACCTTGCGAAGTGCACGCTCGCCTCTCCCGCAAATATGCAGGCAAAAATCGAATTCTCAAAAGACTTGAAAAAGAAATACTCCGGCGACATCAAAAAGCTCAACGACGCATGGAAGACTTCATATTCAAGCTGGGACGATTTTCTCGCCAAAACCGAAGTCCCCAAAGGAGCCGACAAGCAAGATTTGAAGGATTTCACTAAGAAAATAACCGAGGAATATTTTAAGGTAATCCACGACGAAATAAAGAAGCTCGCGCCCAACAAGCTGTATATGGGATGCAGATTTTCCGGGTACAATCCGCTTGCGATAGAAGCTGCTGCAAAGTACTGCGACATAATCAGCTACAACCTCTACCGCGACAACCTCAAAGGTTTCAAGCTCCCCAAAGGCATAGACAAGCCTGTGATGGTGGGCGAATGGCACTTTGGCTCGACAGACCGCGGGCCCTTCCACCCCTCGCTGATAATGAAGCCAAACCAAAACGCCCGGGCACAGGCCTACTACGACTACGCAAAGTCGGCGCTTGAAAATCCGTGCATAGTTGGCATACATTGGCATCAATTCTCCGACCAAGCGGTGACGGGAAGATTTGACGGCGAAAACTTCCAAGTTGGAATGACCGACGTATGCGACAATCCATATCCGGAAACCATAGCCAAAATAAGGGAGATCGGCTACGATATGTACAACGTCCGTGAGAACGCCGGCAAAAGCGAAAAAAAGCCCGAAAAAAAAGAGAATAAATAAGATTTTTTGCCTAAACTGCAAACCGGCGACACTCTCGCCGGTTTTTTTATTTTTATATCGCCGGACGCCAGCATTGAATATCCCATAAATATAAAAAAACGCCTTAAATTATTCTCTTAAGCGTGGGTATGCCTCCATTAATGCGCCCCGCTATGATTCGCACATGAATGAACAATAAAAGAGTGTCCCTATTGCGCCGCCACATTATGATTCGAGCGCAACTGGACTTTCAAAGAAATAAGAAAGTGCGCCTGAAATCCAAATTAGTAAAAATCTTTATGCGCGTTTCTGCCGGTTGGGCTTAGCAGCATGCACAAAATGGCAACTATGCTGTGCCGCATCTTTCCTCTATTTAAAATATGTTCAAGTCATTCTGCAAATAACAAAATCCTTCGATAGAAATCCGAAAATTAAGAAATTTTGCATCTAATAAAATAGAAAAATCCCGCGCGGGTTTGCGCGGGATTGAGGAGACAATAATCTGATATCTTTTCTAAGAAAAGAATAGGATAAAGAGCAAAAATAAGCGAATTTGAGCATTCTCACTGACTGTCAGAGAGTTTGGCTTCGAGTGGCACAGAACGGCATAAGTTCGGGAAAACGGATTTAGGCAGATTGCAGCAGCAGATGCACTTCCAAACCATTACCCGATACCTGATGCCCATTTAACACTAACGGTCTCTATTTCTGCGTTCTGCGTAGGTTTACATTCTGCCTTTACAACTCCCGTAAACTAATTTTGCACCAAACAAAAAAGTAGGATTATGAGGAGCACTTTCAAGACAGTCTTCTATGTAAACGGAAGCAAGGAGAAGAACGGAATTGTCCCCATCATGGGACGGGTTACAATCAACGGAACTATCGCGCAGTTCAGTTGCAAACAAAGCATCTCCAAGGATTTGTGGGATGCCAAAGGCAACAGGGCGAAAGGCAAGAGTCGTGAGGCGGTGGCAGTAAACTACGCCCTTGACAACATCAAGGCGCAGATAACGAAGCACTACCAGCGGCTTTCCGACCGCGAGGCGTTTGTCACGGCAGAAATGGTGCGCAATGCCTACCAAGGTATCGGCACGGAGTATGAGACATTGTTGCGTGCCTTTGACAAGGAGAACGAGGCGTTTGCCAAACGGGTGGGCAAAGACCGCTCCAAGCGCACGTACCAAAAGTACCTGACCGTCCGCAAATACGTGGCAGAGTTCATAACAAGGCACTACAAGCGGACGGACATGGCGATGAACGAACTGACGGAGGATTTCATCCGTGACTACTGCCTGTACCTGCGAAACGAGGTCGGGCTGGCGCAATCATCCGTGTGGATATACTCCATACCGTTGAAACACATCGTCACCACGGCGCACTACAACGGCAAGATATCGAGAAACCCGTTTGCGATGTACCACGTCGACCCCGACCACAAGGAGCGTGGCTTTCTGACTGAGGATGAAATCCAAGCATTGGGCGCAATCAAGCTGGACAATCCCAATTTCGCATTGGCAAGGGATTTGTTCCTGTTCGGGTGTTGGACGGGCATCTCGTTCACGGACATTAGGAACCTGACCACCGACAACATCGTTGAGATGAACGGTACACCGTGGATTGTGTCGAAACGCCAGAAGACGGGCGTACCGTTCCAAATTAAGCTGATGGACATCCCCATGCAGATTATCAAGCGTTACGAGCCGTTCAGGAAAGACAAGCGGCTGTTCAACATCGGCTCGCTTGATACGGTGAACAAGCGCATCAAGGCTGTGGCGAAGAAATGCGGGATAGAAAAGCCGATTTCATTCCACCTGAGCCGCCACTCCTTCGCTGTCTTGGCTCTCAATTACGGTATGCCGATAGAAAGCGTAAGCAAGATTTTGGGGCATACCAATATCACCACAACGCAAATTTACGCGAAGGTGACGAACAAGAAACTTGAAAACGACATATCCGCTTTCGAGAGCAAGGTAAACGGACGTTTCACCATATAAACGCACAGAGTATGAAACGGACAACAATCACGATGGACGGGTACGGCAGGGTTGCCGTACCGTCCGATACCGCCAATGTTTGGATGAGTGAAATGGAGTTGGTAAAGCTATTCTATGTAATCGCCCCGACACTCCGTGCCGCCATCCGAGCCGTGTACAAGAGCGGAGTGTTGAATCCTTGTGAGGTTGAAAGGCGCATCAAGCTGCCCAACGGCTACTTTACGGACGTGTACGCCTTGCCAATGGTCGTGGCACTCGCTTTCCGTATCAATACTTCAAATGCGATAATGGTGCGTGATGCTTTATTGGAAAGGCTGTGCTTGCGAAAAGAAAGGCAAGTCCTATGGGTTGCATTGAGTAGCGGTCAAAGGTGTGGGTGTTAGGGTGATAATCGCCAATCTTACCGTCATATTTTGTTGAATTGTTGAATGTAGTAAACAATATGTTGATATATAATAAGATACACTTTCAACAAACACTCAATAGAAAGAAACGGCTATTGAAAAGAAAAGGCAAACTGCACACCGCAACGCCTTTCCTTTTTCTTTTCGCCTCCAAATGTTTTGTGAACGGGTCTGTTAAGCGGTTGTTGAGGGTATATGTTGCAGGACATCAATGTGTTATTTCCGCTCCTCAACAATTCAACACTATCGGACTTGCCTGCAAGTCTGCCGGATACGACACGATAATTGTATGAGAAGAATTTGTTATTTTGATGAATTGATGAAAGTGTATATAAACATAAAGAATTACAGTGACTTACATCCTCATCAAACCCTCAACAAAAGGATTGAGCTGATGAAAAGAGAATGGAAACACAATGCCATTCATCACTTTTCTTTTGGCGAGCGGTTTGATGAAAAGATGTTGAAAGTATATTTCTTTGGTTGTCAGTAAGCTATGTCGTCCATTCATCATTTCATCAGATTTTCGCCCCTCAACAAGTCCGCTGTGGGAACGGCAGCACAATCCATGCTCACGTGCGGACACGCAATCGTGTTGGTACAACAGCATGGAATGTCCTATAAGACTGGCGAAAAGAAAAAGGCATCCGACAGCCCCCGATACCGCCGCAGGCTTTTGGGAAACAAAAAGCCATAGCTCATTAGGGCGTTTTCTTCACGCACCGCTTCGCTCATGCTAAAAACACCCTAATGAGCCAACGGAGTTACACCCCTCTGGACACCCCATTTGATTCAGCCAGAAGCGGCAAGCTATCCTTGAACTTATCCAAAAGCTGGTAAGTTACTCAAAAGTCAGAACTCTGTTTTTCAATGGTAGCAAGTTTGTGTTTTGGGCAGACCAAAACCGCTTGCTGTCCTCCCGTTGGTCGCAATGTCAAGGACGGTCATTCCTATTTTTGGTCAGTTCTATGGCTTCCTTGCCTGTAATATGCTCAATTGCAATTTTCACTATTAACAAATGATTGAACCCTTTGGCTATTTCAGCCTCCATGCCAGCTTCGCCATACGAATACTTGTCTGCCAATAAACCCAAAGCAACACGTTTTTCGAGTTCATCCGTCAATATGTGGGCTTTGCCAAAGACTATCACACTTCGAAAGTAAGTGGTAAACTCAGACGGTCTGATGTCATCCTGTTCTACCACGCAGAATGATACCTTGTCATTCTGCAAAATGGCATCCACTTTATGACCTTTCATGGCACCATGGAAATATATTTTGCCATCAGCATATACATAACTGATGGGAACGGCATACGGGTAACCATCGTCCCCATGAAGAGCCAATGTTCCGTTCGTCATCCTTTCAAGGATGGCAACGCTTTCTTCTGTTGGCAATAATTGCCGCTTACGTCGCATTTCTCTAAACATATCAATCTGTTATTAAATCATTTTCAAACCAACAATAGACGCTATCAGTTGATAATATGTAAAATTTGTATGCAAAGATAAGGCTTTTCCAGCATATTCCATTTTACATTTGATAAAAAAGCCACATTTCTCTTCATTTATCAGATTTTTTGTACCTTTGTACCAAACAAGAGTTGTTTGACAGAAATATACCGCATATCACAGAATTAGCAACTGTTTCCAAGTCATTACCTCACTCTTTGAGAAAAGTTCATAAGTTGTTTATTTTTAATATATTCCTATTTACATATCGGATTTTCCGAGAAAATAGCTTAAAATTCAATGCCTATCTGTGCCGATATCACATGTATATGGGCGTAATAGTCGCCGCGGAGGGTCGTTGGCAAAGGCAGAGATTCCGTTCTATCCATAGAGCTGTCCAGAACAAATATATAAGAGTACGCAAGGTCGAAATACACGTTCCCAATCTTGTACCCGACACCGCAGCTCGCCCAGATTCTATCCGAGCACGGTATGCGCGATGTGCGGTTTTTGGCGCCGTTTACGGGGCTTTCGTCGTAGGCCGCGCCTATTCTGATTGTGAGATTTTCTATTTCTTCGGGATAGTAGTGGAAGCCGAGCGCAACGCGCGATGAGTCCTCCCAATTTTCAGGAATGGTGACAGTGCCGGCGGTGGAGCCTTTGATAGTCACGTCCTCGAATACTGACCAGCGCGTATAAGCATATTCAGCCATGACTGCAAACTCTCTAAAAGCCCCGCGCAAGCGCTGGTATATGCCTACGGTAAAAGTGTCCGGCATATACATGTCGGCCGAGATATTCGAACGCAGCACATCGTTTAAATGTTCGCCGCCGGTGAGATTGTGCGATACCTGGCTTCTCCATGAAAATCCAAAGCGCCCGTCTTCCGCGTACTGAATCGAAAATCCTATATTGCCGCCGATGCTCCAGCTTTGCCCGGTGTAGTCGAGGTTACCGTATGGAGTGTAGCTGGCGAGCGTGCAATACGCAAACTGCGCGCTTACGCCGCCTCCGATGGAGAACCAGTCGTTTACCTTGTACGCTATGCTCGGGTTTATATCGGTTGTATATAGGTAGCTGCGCGTGCCCTGCATTCGGCCAAACCAATCATTATTGTATTTGGATTCAAGGCCATAAGGTGCGGTGAGCGAAAACGTTCCAAAAAGGTCCTCCGAAAACCTGTGGACTACATAGAAGTTGGGGACAAATTCGTTAGTTCCGCATGATCCCTCGCTTGACGGCCCCATAAAGGCAGATGGAGAAGAGCCTCTATCGTTGACACACAGTGTTGGGAGTACTAGCGACAACACAGAATCAACGCGCGTTTTGCCGACTTCAAGCGGCATAAAGCACGCCGCTGACGGATTCCAAAATGCGGCGGAGGCATCGTTATTTGCATTGGCGGTAGCCCCCGCCATTGCATTTCCCATATTTGCCGCGCCCTGTTCTACAATTTGATATCCTGCGGCAAAAGCAAAATTTGCTGCGGCAAGGGAGGAGACGGCTAAAAGATTTTTAAGATTTTTCATAAAAAGATATATAGAAAAAAATGAACGCACGTTCATTGTCAAACAAAAAAATGAATGGACGTTCACTCGTTGCGCATTTGCCGATATTTGCGCGCTGAGTTTTTGCGCGTCCTTGCAATATCCAAAGCCGACAAAATTGGAAGTTCTGCAGAATTCTTTATGCCCGATAAAATTCACCTTGCGTAATGGCCGCATTTTTGAATCATATTGTGAAATAATCATGGCTCAATCGACGCGCGACAAAATTCTACAAACGACTTTCCTTTTGCTTATAAAAAAAGGCTATGATAGAGTTTTGGTGAGCGACATTCAAGAAAGCCTAGGCATATCGCGCGGCCTTTTGTACAGATATTTTAACGGCAAAACCGAGCTATTTTTTGAGGCATGCAGAAAATATTTTTACGACAAATATTTTCCGGATCTCGATTACGACAAAATAACACTCGCGGAATTTTTCCAGCATGCGCAAAACGCAGTGCGCGCAATGACAAATATCGACGGAGAAGAGGTGGATATTTTAAAATACAATACCTTGTACTCCGCCATAATACAGTCCGAGCCGAGATTTAAGCTCGAAGCCCAAATTGAATTCGACAAAGCCCGTAAAGTAATCCGCAACGCCATAAAGCGCGGGGAAATAAAAAAACTCCCGGAAAACTTTATAGGTGCAACAATTTTAGCCATATACGGCAGGACGAGCTATATAACTACTACCCCTTCAAATGCATACATCTGCAAACGCATACTTGAAGACATTGGCCGCTTCTACGAACTAATAAAGCTTTAAAATTTCCCCTCGGCGGGTCCATTGCAGGCTACCGAATTCACATAAATCAAACTGGCGCATTTCCACAACAAGCCTTATTTGCGCCATTAGATAAAAAACTTTGCGGAAATGCCAGAAGATGCATTTGCAAAATTTGCGGCACTAATCGCGCAACCTTGCATTGCTTTAACGAGCTTTTCAAATAAATGTTTTTTTAAGAAGCAATATTTATTCCTCTATTTTTCATAAAAAAATCCGCAGCATTTCCGCTGCGGACTATTTTCACGCTGTTAATATATTTAAGCTATGCGCGCCTGCCGCGTCTCGCCGCAAAAAAGATTGACGCAATTCCAATAGTAAGCGCAACAAAAGCCGGCTCTGGGACTTGCGCAAACCCTACTTGCAGGCTATATCCGTTCCCGGAAGACTCAACCCATCTGAACACAGCCGTTCCATTTTCAAGCCCCTGTGCGTAAAAATCAGAGTCCGCATCGTATATGCCATCGCCGTCTGCGGAATCAAGGTTAAATCCGTTTAGTGTTTCTGCAGTTAGAATTTCCGTCCAAAATTCTATAGATTCAACGTCTTCTGCGATGTAATCCGAATAATAGCTCAAATCAAACGCAGCTCCAGACCTGTCGGTAAAGTCCACAAAAATTTTCCCGGCGCCTGTTTTCGACAATTCCCCTTCAACTACAATTTTGTCGGTTACGCCAACTTCAAATATATTGTGGTTAGTGAGATTCTCATAGAGAAGGCCGCCGTTCTTTATCTCTGCCGATTGGAAATACGCGACAGCGGTCTGACCAGAATCGTAACAAGACGCGCCAAAAGCCCCGCCGTCAACAAGCAAAGTGGCAAGCCGCATGTCCGAACGCAATCTTGCGTTGTCTAAAAATAGCTTTCCGTTTAGAACTGAGTATTTTCCAGCTTCTTTTCCACTGATGTCGGTTTTGTTTAGCACACCTTGCGAAATGCGCTGCGTGCCCTCGCCCTGCATTACCACATTTATTACAGAATTTGTCGAATCCGGATCTGAATTAAAAGTTCCCTCGCTTACGATAGCGCCAATAAACTGATAGTTCGTACCTGCCGCATTATTTAAAATTAGCGTCGAATTTGCCCCTCTTGCCTCCCAAGTATGGGTAAAGGTAAAATCTCCGACATTATCGGTGTTCAAGCCGCCACATTCTATTACGGAAGCCTCTTTAAGATAAAAATTTGACCACGCAGATGAATTGCGTTTCATATCGATAATTCCCTTGACGGTGATTTTATCAACACCCAAATAAAGCTCTGCGAAACTGCCTTTCGGCAATCCGCCTCCGATATTGATATTTCCATTTACGACCATGTTTGATTCCTCTATTCGCGAATCGCTAAAATCTATGTAGAGAGTCGCCGATCCATATTTTTCATATGCTGTTGAAGAAGGAAATAATTCTGTTCCAACTTCTATGCTTCCGACTGAAATTTCGGCGGACGTTGTACCCTGTATTGTGTCAAAACCGGTATTTATTTTAAGTTGGCTGTCGGTATCGCAAATTTGCGCGCTTATCTTGCCATTTACCTGAAAATTTATCGGCGTGTCAAAATCCCTAATGGTCTCTTTCCCGAATTGCATACCCCCGCCGCCTGCGGAAATAACATTGCCTATATAAACATCGACTTGCGTAACCCAGGCTGTATTGTTCCAATTTTCGTTATACGACATTTTATAAAAATACGCAGAATCGTCGAATGTTGTTGGCGCCGACGAAGCGGCTTGCGTGCGGTCCTGGTCTAAATACCATGAGCTTTTATCTGAATATACGCTAGATACGCTTTTAAACCAATAGTCGGTTGCGTACAAGGGAGCGGATAAGAATATAGCAAGAGTTGCAATAATATAAGAAGATGTAAAATATTTACATTTTAATTTCATAATTTGCCTAATTTTGGGTTAAATGTATTCCTTGAATTAAAGAAATAGATAGTTTATGCTAGATAGATTCTTATTTTAGGTCAATGCTTTTTACACTAAAAATAATTTTAATCGTAAATCATTGTTTTATATATTATACAATTCGGCCTTTATATCCTAATTGTTTAAATTCATATCAAATTGGCTACCATACAATTATTATCTTCGGTATTTTTTCCACATCTTAACATATTGCAAAATCTTTAACAAATTACGGTAAAGTAAAAATTATCTCAAACGTTTAAGTCAATCGTTTGCAAAATGTAAAAAACTAAATTTAAAATTTTAGACTGTTGCCACAAGCCTTGTAACCTAAAAAAACCGTATATTAAGCGCGGCTTAAAAAAACATTCCGTTCAACAATAAAAAAAGCCCAGAAATAATCTCTCCGACCTATCTGCCAGTCATTTGCTGTCAAAACGGGCTTCTTTGAGGCAGCAAAAAAGTTGCCAATAAGACTATTCTACTCGGCAAATGCTACATTCTAAGCAAGCGATAAAGTTATTCTATATTATACTTATGGCGCGCCACACGTTGCGCCACGTGAACCTTCCGTTCACCAATTTATTTTGACGTCAGCGGGTTGAACCTATTCCAGAATAAATGTTTTACAGATATCAGCCGGATTTACGGGCGCGAATATAAGGTTTAACTATATTCCCGAATAAATTCTCCAGACAAAAAAAACCGCACATTCGGTGCGGCTTTAAACTTAAATCTCGTTTAACAGTGACAAAACTGCCAACAGAAGTAATCTATTCGTCTACCTGCTTGCATTTTACTGTCAAACAGGCTTATTATAGACTAAAACCCCGCCCTACTCGGCAAATGCTACGTCCGGGTCAAGCGACAGAGTTATCCTGTATTGCACCCCAGGGCGCATCACAAGCGGATGTTCGCGCGAATAGACCTGCAGGTAGTGTATCTTTCCCCAGTATGAACGGTATTGGGGATCGCTAGACACAACTTCAGTGTCGAGCCAGTTGCCCTGGAAATCGTCTTTCTCGATGCTTACGCCAAGCCCATTTTGGCCAATCGCAAACGACATCGGCACGTGGTATTCTGAATGCGGCGAACCTATCGCGACTACCAAGCGCAACTTGTCGAGAGTTATCTGGTTAAATACCGAATATACAAAGTCACCCACAATCTTGTTCCCGGAAAAAGACCACGACACTTTGCACGAGCCTATTCCCTTCACAATTTCCCCGTCTGCAGTGATTAAATCGGGCTGTTCGTATCTAAAGAAGTATGAGTTTCTAAGCCCGAGCCCCGAAGTGCATTTTTTGCCGTAATAAGACGGAGTTGTCACTTTGCCGCCAAAAGTGAGCTCGGGAATTAGAATCGGAAGGTACCTGTCAGCCGGCCAATCGAATATCCCCGGCATATGCGGGAACGCGAGCGAAGACGAAATGTTGCGCGCCCCGGGCGCAGATACGGGAAGGTGTATGTGAAGCCCCGTATCGGCATTCATATAAATAAACAACCCCTGCTCTTTTCTTGGGGAATTATCGAGCATTATGTATTTGCCGTATGTAGATGGCGTCGCACTCTTTGGCTGCAGAGGCTTGCCGACCGTTTTCGCAAGTCTCGCCCATTGGCACAAGTAGCGCGCGGCGTCAAAATTCGCCATTCTCGTGGTGCAGGTTGCTTCCGCGCTGCGCTCGGCGTCGCGGATTACGAGGTATCCGTGCTCCTGGTCGAGATATGTCATAAAGAAGAACTGGAAGAGCCTGCGCAATATATCCATGTATTCGGGCATTTTGTCGTCCGAAATCCAGTTGTCGCGCATAGCCTGCAAAATCATGGATATGCAGTGCATTTGCCCGTACGCGCCTATGTTGCGGCCGTACGCCCAGCCGAGACCGTCGGAGCGCACGATATCGGGCATTATTCTCAGATATTTTTCGGCGAAAGTGCGGAGGCTCGGAATTTTTCTGTCGCGCAAGTGCATATTCGCATGCAATTGCAGCGACTGGCGGATAAACACAAAAGAAACGACTCCGAATATGTCGAATACTCCGTCCAAGCCGAAGGAAGGTTTGTCGTCAAAATATTTTCCGCGGGAAGTCTGCTCAATGCGTTCGAGGAATCTGTCTATTAGCTTGCCGGTTTCGTCCTTTTTGCTGAGGCCCATGCTGAATCTCGCGACAGCCTTTGCAATGTTGAATATCTGCAAGTGGTCTTCGTAGTCGCTGCGCGCAAGCAGGCGCTTGTCGAGATTTTTGCGGGTTTCTTCGGAAAGCTTTTCCCAGACGAGGTTTCTATCCTTTGATGGGCCGAAAGCGAGCAGCCCGAGCGACGAGTATGCAAGGCCGTCCTCGGTATATTCTTTGTCGTTGGTTTGCGCCGTTATGCACGCCGCAGTTAGATCGACTATATTCCTGCCGTCGATTTCTGTAAGCCCGGTCGCTCTATGGAATTCGCCGAGCGCCATTGCTGCATGGCCGGGTTCGCAATCAAATGAAGTTTCGTTTTCGACAGGGACGATCGAGCCGTCGGGATTTATCGCCTCTATGTTTTTGCCCAAGATTGATTGGGCCATATCCATGCATTGCGCGGAAAAATTAAGCATCTAAAATTCTCGTAGATTCTGTTAATGTAATATATTAATCCCTTATTTTTTGCAGACTCGCGCATGCTTGTCAACATTTTTAGACGCGGCAGCGCAAGCTCCTTCCCTTATTTTTTCAAGTCTGTCCGCCAGATAAAAGATTCCGCATGCAGAGAAAAAAATAGGGGAAATAGCATAATAAATAAGCAATAATTACGACATTATTAATATTATTTTTTATTGATTATATTAAATTATAATTCATTATTGCGGAAAATGAAAACCTCCGCAAGCAGCACTTTTATTCGACGCACAATATCAGTCTCGCAAGAGCTCGACGAAGCTATCGCAAAGTTTGCAGAACGCGAATTTTGCGGCAACGCAAACGCATTCATAGCCCACTGCGTGATTCAATACATAACTTGCCGCGCGTGCAGAAACGCCGATTCTAAACCCTCTAAGCCTGAAACTATTTCGCCCCTAATGGCTAGGCGTCCGGATAAAATTTTTATTCTCTCCAACGCCACTTCCGCAGAAAAATTTAGGCAGCAAAATAGTTTTACACTCTAAACCAAGCCAAACTGTTATTTTATAAAATTTTGTGCTTTAGAAGAATTTTACAGTAAAATTTTTTGAATAAAAACGTATTTTCCCCGCCGGATTTCTCCCCGGAAAAGTTGCGCCGATTTTTTACTTGCACTGCTTAGGCGATAATATCCGTAAAGCGTTCAAGCCATTCGAGAAATTTTTCCAGCATACCGCGCGAATGCGCCTTCAACTCGAAAAGCTCCGCCGACGGCGTCCTTACAAGGGCTGCAAAAAGCCTTTTTTCGACGCCTGACAACCCCGCAAAAAAATCCTCTTTCACAGGGTATCCTTCGTCTCTGGCAAATAAATACAGAAATTTTAGCCTTACAATAGCCGAAGGATTGCCGGCGTCTATCGCATCGAGGGATTTTCGCAAGCGGATAGAAAATTTTGAAGTGTCCTCCACATGACGCCCGTTTTTAAGCGCAACTTCGGCAAGGGCAGCCGCATCTTCAAAAGCTTCGTAGTTTGCGGCTATACGGGTGCGGCGCCGCAATATTTCAAAATCCCCGAGAAATTTTAACCCTCCTCCGCCTGAAGCGGAATTCAAAACAGCGTCAATGTCATCGAATATGTCTGGAAGCACCGACGTCTTTTTTGACGATATTTTTTTTATTACGGAAAGCAGCCCAAGCTTTCCGGAAAAAGCCTCGATATAAAGCGAACTCTCGCCCCGCAGGTCGCGGCGGAGCACTGTAATGTCCTCAGCGGATACTTCGCCGCCCAATTCCTATTCCCCCTTTTTTTCGTCGGTTATCTGCGGGGTGAAATCTCCCCATTTAGGAACTACTGCCCCTCCTGAAATAATCAGTTTCATTGCGTCTCCGACAGTCATATCCAGATATGTAAGCGAATCTTTCGGCACCATTATCAAAAAACCGCTCGTAGGATTGGGAGTCGTCGGGACAAATACGTTTACAACAACCTCGCCAGTGCGCGCCTGAATTTCCCCCTGCGCCTCGCTCGTTACAAAGCCCACCGCATACAGTCCGGTGCGGGGAAATTCGAGCATTACTACGCTCTGAAAAACCGCCTTGTTTTGCTTCGAGAACGTATCAACAATCTGCTTTACAGTTCTGTAAACAAGCCCAACTCCAGGAATCTTATTTATCGCAGCCTCGGATATACCGATAAGTATTCTCGCAAAAAAGAATTTGGAAAGCACTCCAAGCGCCGTAATAAAGCACAAAACAACAAGAGTCGATATTAGGTCGAGCATCAAAACGTCAAACCCGGACGTCGGGAATGTCTTGTCGAAGTGGTTGAATAGCGGCGCAAAAAGCAGCTGCGAAACGGGAGTTCCAATGTTGCGCACCAAAAATATTATCACAAAGAGCGTCACCGTCAGCGGCAGGGCTATGACAGTGCCAGTCAGCAGATAGTTCCCAAATTTTTTAAACATATTTTATTTTTTAGGTTGCGAGATAAATTTAAAAATCGGCTTGCGGAAATGTGCGTCGAGAATTTTCATTGCCTCAGCCTCGGCGGCGCGCATTTTTAGGGCGTCCTCATCGCTTACGTCGTCCACTCCGGCAAGATGCAGGTACCCGTGCGCCACATACAGGCACAACTCGCGCGAAGGTGTATTTCCAAAATCCCCCGCGCGCGTCAAAGCAGTTTCGGCGCTCGCGCAGATTTCCCCCGCAAATTCTCCGTCGCCTTCTCCCTCGAATGTTATGACATCCGTAGCAGTGGGAATGTTCATAAAGTCGGCATGTATCTTGGCTATGCGCGCGTCGTCAAAAAACGCCACCGACAAAGCCCCATCTGGCGCGCGCAAATGCGCGGGAAGATCGGAATCGAGCGCGCGGACAAACTTTCTTAGCCGCCTCGGGTCATACTCCAGCATTCCCGACATGTCCAATATATCAACGCTTCTTTTATTCACGGCATTAAATCCTGTATGCGTTTGAGCGAGTCCGCCGCCGCTTCGCGATCGACAGCATGGTTTAGCTCAAGAGTAAATATGTGTTTTTCCGGATTGAAAAATTTAGACAGGCTTTTGAAATCAATTATTCCCGCGCCTATCGCCACATGGTCTTTCCCTTCTGCCGTACAGTCGTGCAAATGCCAGCCCGCCTGGTACGGAAGAATCTCCTCCGCGAACGCCTCTTGCGCGCATACGCCGCTTAGCTGCTTTATCATAGAGTGCCCGACATCGTGCCACGCCCTAACTTCAGTGATTTCTGAAAAGCCCTCCATCAGTTCGCGAAAGTTGCATTCCAATGGAAGCGCTCCAATGTGCTCGCGGTTTTCAATGCAAAGCAAAACCCCGTTCTCTCGGGCGGTTTCCGCGGCGACTGAAAAATTTGCGGTCAAATTTGCGTAATCTTTTACGCTTATTCCCCGCGCGCGCTTCAAAAATTTTTCCAATGTTTTCTTGTACGCCGCGTTCTCCTGCAATTCTCCATATTCCTTGTCTTTCAAAAAATTTTCCACTTTCGCCCAAGGCCTAAAAAAGAAGTACGACAACCTTCCCACATGGCAAACGAGCGCCTTTGCGCCTACTTTTCCGCCAAATTCGAGCGAGTTCTTCGTATGTCTCAACCACTGTGAAGACTCCTTGTCTGAAGCGGTTGACGGCGAATAGAGATCCGGCGCAGCTCCTGTGACAAACGGAGGAAGCGGACAAAAATTATGGGTTGACGACACTTTGACAACTCCGTCCTCCACCGCCTTTAATATGCCGCCCACTGCCGCAATTGGCGTCGAATGGCTAATCTCGACGTATTCGTACCCGAGCGCAGCCGCGGCTTCGAGCATTGCGTAGCCGTCAGCGCCGAATGAGCGTTGCAGATAGCTTGTTGAAAGAGAAATTACAGGTTTCATCGCGTCCATATCCTGAGGGAGGACAGCATAAAGTACTCTATCGCCGGAGCGTCCGGCATATTGAGCTCCATATATGCGGCCGATTTTTCAAGCGCCGCAACAGCCCTCGATATTTTTACCGCCGGGACTCCGTTGCCGCCGAGCGCGCAATCCACGCACGCGTCTTCTATATCGGCCAAAAGCCGCTTTCTCAAAGCTCTTCTTTGGCTTGCGCGCACTGCCTCTATCATTTCGTCGTCGAGTTCGTCGCTCTCGGATTCGTCCATATCGGCAATCTCGTCGACAAGCCTTCCGAGAATCGCCCCAAAGCGCGCTATCAGCCCGTAGCAGCCCATGACCGCCCCGGACACGCCGTCTCCCTTGCGGATTTTCCCGCCCATTAGAGTCTTTTGCCACTTTTTAAAATCTTCCAGCCATTCGATCCACTGCTCGTCGTCAAGGGGCTCCGGCTCGGAGTCCACCCGCAGGGCTATGCAACGGCTTCTGATAGTGTCGAGCAAATCGTTTGGGCGGGTTGTGAGCATGAAAATCGTTGTGTCAGGCGGCGGCTCTTCCAGCGTTTTAAGAAAGGCATTGGCCGACTCAGCGTTCATTCTGTCCGCCTCGTGGACGATTGCGACTTTAACAGCCCCTGCGCTCGGAGACTGGCGTATGTCGCGCAATAGTTTGCGCATAGTGTTTGGCGGCCAGTCTCCCCCCGCCCTGTCCGACGCGCTTCCTATTTTTATGAGGCGCATCTTCCCTTCAGGGCGCAGCTCGAACAAGTCCGGATGCCGCGCGCACGGGCGCCCGAAAAGCAGGCTTGCGGTTTTTTTCGCCACATCTTCAAGAGCCGTGGCGGAATTTCCGTACAGTAAAATCGCATGGTGCAGCCTTCCGTTGCGGAAGGCTTTTTCGAGTATGCTCTCTGCCTTTGAAATGGAACTCACCGCAGTTTTTCCTCCACCGCCACGAGAATTTTAGAAAAGGTCTCCTCCTTCGAGCCGGACGAATCCACAACTGCAAACCTTTCGGGCTCGCCCCTTGCTAGTTCGAGAAATCCCTCGCGGACTTTCTGGTAGAATTCGAGCTTTTCAGAGCCCATTCTGTCGGTGTCTCCGTTGTCGCGCCTACCGGCGCGTTCAAGCCCCTCGCGCGCGTCTATGTCGAGTACTATCGTAATGTCGGGCACGAGCGAATCTGTGGCAAAACTGTTTAAATATTTTACCGTATCCGCGCCTATCGAGCGGGCGGCGCCTTGGTACGCGCTTGTAGAATCGTAGAACCTGTCGCTTATCACTATTTTTCCCTGTTCGAGCGACGGTTTTATAAGCTTGTCGACATGCTCTGCCCGCGCCGCTTCAAACAGCAATATTTCTGTCCGCGCCGACATCTGCCCCAAGCTTTTGTCCAATAAAAGCGCCCTAATTTTTTCAGAGAGCTCCGTGCCGCCCGGCTCCCTCGTAAGCACGCATTCGCGCCCAAGCCCCTCGAAATATTTTGCAAGAGACCTCATATGGGTGCTTTTGCCGCACCCCTCCGAGCCTTCAAAAGTTATGAAAAAACCGCGAGCCATTTTTCAACTCCCCTAACAGAAAGCCGCACTTACCTACAAGCGGCCGCCGCCTTCAACAGAGCCTCGCCGTTTTTGAAGAACTCCGTCCCCGCGACTATCGTATCCGCGCCGCGCCCTATGCATGACGCCACATTTCCAGCCGTAATTCCGCCGTCAACCTCTATTCGGTAAGAGAGCTTCATTTCTCTTCTCATTTCCGCAAGCGCCGAAATTTTATCGAGGGCAACCGGATTAAACGACTGCCCCCCAAAGCCGGGCTGCACGCTCATAACAAGCACGAGATCTACGCGCGGCAAATACTGCGCAACCTCCCCGACAGGCGTTTTTGGGTTTATTGTAATCCCGATTTTCTTTCCCGCAAAATGGATCTCGTCAAGAGTTCCCATAATCGGGTAGTCGGGCTCGACATGCACAGATATTAGGTCTGCCCCCGCCTTGGCAAAAGCGTCGACATACAGGTTCGGATTGTCGAGCATTAAATGCACGTCGTAAAACATATCCGGAAACTTTGCCTTCAATGCCTTAACGACGCCCGGCCCGAAAGAAAGATTCGGGACAAAATGCCCGTCCATCACGTCCACATGGACCCATTTAAGCCCGGCCGCGCGTATCGCGCCGACAGATTCGCCGAGGGCTGCATGGTCGCCGCCGAGAATCGACGGCGCTATTTCAAGACTGTTTACCATATTCCTATTACGGCGTCCTTTACCTTGTCGCCGAGTTCCCTCATCAATACGGGCATGCTCTCGTATTCGTTTGATATGAGGTTGTTGTTGGGGCCCGTGTAGACGGTTATGAATGCCTTTACGGGGCGGTCCTTAAATATTACCTGCCCGTTCGAGCGCGTCAAAGTGCATACGGCTGTGGCGGTAATTCTGTACGACGCGGCAAGGGCTGTATCGCTCGCCTTTGTTGCTATCGGGATTTTTTCGTAGTTTACGATTGTCGTCGAAAGGGTTGCTTGGGCCTCGCTCTGGTACGCCACGCGCAAGTCAGGCACTTGCATCAGGGCTTTCGAGATTGCGTTTGTAAGCAGCGGGGCAGCCTGCGGCGCGTACGATACATTTCGCACAGGGCTTACATACACCGAAGAAAACGGAAGGTTTACCGCCGTTCCCGCAAGGCGGTAATTCGAGCAGCCGACTATAAACGTCAGCATGCAAACTGCCAATATTGCAAAAATATTTCTCATAGAACGTCGTCGGTTGCGTTGTCGATTTGCGACTGCGTCCATTGGTAGAAGCCGTCGTCGAAAAGGTAGTCTCCGAGGCCGTCGCCGTACATCGGCGCGAGCTCCTCGTATGATTGCACGGAGCCGTCGGGCATTACCTGCTCGACCACCGCCGCACCGGGAGTTTCGAGGAATTGGTCGACAGACATCTCCTCAAACGCCTCGCTGTTTAGTTTTTCGATATGGGTGTCGTCCTCGAGTTCCGACAGGCTCATCGGCTTGTACCTGCCCCATATCCAGTCATACGGGGTCATCGGCGCCGGAATGCCTTCGCGAATTTTTTTAAGCTGCGCCTCGGCCTCTTTCGCGGCCGGGCTGTTGGGCGCAAGCGTTATGGTCTCGTTGTAAAATATCGACGCCGCGACTCCGTTGTTGCGGTAGTAGTAATAGAAATCCCCCATTACAAGGCGGCTGCGCGCGTACGTATCCTCCATTGCTTCAAGGCCCTCCTCGGCGCGCGCCACTTGGGATTCGTTCGGGAATAGTATTAGATAGTCGTTGAAAAAGCTTATGGCGTTGCGCGTCGGGGTCTGGTCGTATTCGGGGCCTTGCACAAGCGACCTGTAAACCTTCGCCATTTGCAGGTAGGCGTCGGAGGCAAACATGCTCTTGGGATAATTGTTTATCAGCCTGTCGAGCGCATCGAACGCAACGTCCGGCTTGTCCTCCTGCTCGGCAATAATGGATATGTTCATCAGCGCTATGGGAGAGTAGTCGCTATACGGGGCGTCCTTTACGACGGATTCGTAGATTTTTATTGCGTCGTTATAATTTGTAAACCACGGGAACCAACCCCAAAGATACGGAGTTGCGCCGCTTTGGATTGTTGCGGCAACGTCGTATTCCGCCCCTATTATTTGGTTAAAGCGCGGATAGTCAGGATATTTTTTCACAATTTCCTGCAAGGCGTCAAACGCGTCCATAAACTGTCCGCGTTTTACAAACGCCTGTGACATCTGGTAATACGCCTCTGGCGCGAAAATGGAATTTGGGTAGTCGTTCACGACGATTTGATAGTATCCCAAAGCGGCCCAATAATCGCCTTCGTCGAGGGCCTTTTTGCCTTCGTTCATCGCTTCGAGCGCGTTTTGGACATTGATGTTTTCACCGAGAACATTGGCCAGAACACCGCCCTGCACCTGCCAGCCTTTGTCGGGCGTCCAGACCAAATCGGCGCGGACTGCGCAATACGCAACACACAATACCGCGAACCCAACGCTTCTTATAATTGAAGTGATTTTCATTTCGCATCTATTAGAACATTAAAAACCGGCAAATGGCAACAGAAATTCTACCCCCATTTTTACGGCTGCATAAAAATCCCATTTTTTTCCCGCATAACGTTTTTTTATCCCTTACGCCGCTCGCCCAAAAAACAAATATGCACAATAAAAAATTTTTTATCCTATGGCAGTTTTTTTAATCGCTCTCTATTTTTAGAAAAAAATTTTTCCACGTTAAAAATTCCGCTCGCAATTTAGAAAATTTAAGGGTGCGCCGCAATGAAATTCGTTAAAACTTCCCCAACATCATCTTCATGGCGACAATACTTGCGCTTTTTTTGAATAAAAAACCGCGGCAATAAAAATTTCAGCTAATTATACTTGCAGCAAGAGCAGTGGCTCGCTCATGCTATTAGCCGAAAGAAAAAAGTTCCGATTCCAATTCGCGGCGGCAATTTCATCTACAATTTGCGCCAACGAAAATACTTAATGCGATTTTTAAACAAATACCGCCGCTTGTCCTGCGATTCATGTTTTGTAGATATTAAATAATTACAATACGAGAACCCGCACACTCTCCCCCCCTGCGGGAAAGCTATATTATTTTCCACACCGCACTGCCGACGCCAAGACCCTTGACGAGTCTATAATACTTTCGAGCCGCGCAAAAGCCATCGTATTTTTCAATCCGCTTGAAGCGCCGCAAACTTCAAGCCGAATATAGTTGTCTGTGTACGCAAGGTACCTTCCGCCTTCAATCGGCTTTTCAAAGAGGATTGGACGAACCTTGCCAAGCTGCGACGCCATAAACCTCTCGTGCATTTGCGCGGCGGCGGCGCGCAAGTCGTCTGAGCGCATGCGGCGCACGCGCGGCGGCGGCGTATCCGCGCCCATTGTGGCTGCGAGCGTCTTAGGGCGCGGGGAAAATGTGAATACATGAGCGTACGAAAGCCCGCTTGAAAGCATCGCTTCCTTCGTCTCAAGATAGTCGCAATCCCTCTCAAACGGGTGCCCGCAAATAATGTCCGCCCCAATGGAGATATCCGCGCACTTGTCCTTGGCCTTGCGCACAAACTCCAGAAATTCCGCCGCCGTATTTTTGCGGCGCATGGCTTTCAAGACCCTGTCGCACAGGCTCTGGGCGCATACGTGAAAGTGCGGCTGCAATTTGTGCGAATTGTCCGCCGCGCGCTCCAAAAGGGCGTCAATAGGCATATCCTGCGGCTCTATGCTCCCTATGCGTATGCGCGACAGTCCGCCTATTTCATCAAGCGCGTCGACAAGCTCGACAAGCCCCCCTTCGGGAGCCGAGAATTTTGTTATGTTTATGCCGGTGAGGGTTATTTCTCGGGCTCCGCGGGCGGCAAGGTTTTTTGCGTCCTCTAATATTTCTCCAAACCCCCTGCTTCTCGGCCGCCCCCTCGCCCGCGGGATTACGCAATAGCTGCAACAGTTGTCGCAGCCGTCCTGTATTTTCAGATTTACCCTGTCGTCGATAAAGCCGCACTCGGATACAGAAAATTCTCCAGTTGCGGGCTCGGTTTTTTCGGCATTCCCCGCGCCTGCCGCCGAAAGCAGCATATCGATTACCCCGCTTTTCGACGGATTGCCTGCCACTATTTTTACATTACTTATTTTTCCGACTTCTCCAGGCGCAATTTGGGCGTAGCAGCCTGTCACCGCAATCGGAGAATCCGGATTTGCCCGGGCAAAAATCCTTATTGCCTGGCGTGTCTTTGCCTGCGCAAGCACTGTCAATGCGCATGAGTTAACCACCGCAAAATCCGCCTTTTCCCCCCAAGGTACAACTTCCAACCCGCGGGCGCGCGCAATGTCAGCCAGCGCAAACGACTCATACGCGTTTACCCTGCACCCGAGATTGTATATCGCAATTTTTAGCGGGGAGTCCATGTCGATTGGCTATTTTATTTTGCGGAGCATTAAAAAGAAAATTTATACAAAATCGCGCGGCGCGCTACATTCAAGTCGCCGCGGCTGCAAACGCATCTAAAAAAACGCAAGCGCCCTGCGGCAGCGCCAAAATTGAGCTTTTGCGCGGAATGAGTTAGAACTTATTGCGGCGCGGCTTTTCCAGCCCGCGCTCCAGCCGAAGGCCGGCAAAAAAAAGCTCCTGCGCGGAGCTTTATAAAAGATATTTATGCGCGATTAGCGCGAGCGAACGCGCGAAAACTTCTTCTGGAACTTTTCGACGCGGCCGGCAGTGTCGACAAAGCGCTTTTCGCCGGTATAGGCGGGGTGGGAATCGCTCGTGACGTCGCGGGTAATCATATAGCAGTCCACGCCATCTATCTTTTCAATCTGCTTGCTTTTCATGGTTGAGCGTGTCACAAAGCGCGCGCCGCTCGAAACGTCAACAAAGCACACGGGGTGGAAATCGGGATGGATTTTGTCTTTCATTTCTGCTGTAAACTCCAAAAGTTGATTAGCCCTGCTTCGCCTTGTAGCGGGGATTGGTTTTGTTGATGATGTAAACGCGGCCTTTCCTGCGCACTACTTTGCAGTCGGGATGGCGCGTTTTCAAAGACTTGATGGACGATACGACTTTCATGTCAACTCTCTCTTCTCTTTGCTGAATTTAATTAAAAGACGCTTATGAAATACGCCGCCCTCAACTTTGTCAACATATTTTTTATATTCTATTTGGCGGCCTTGTTCGGCGGTCTATCGGCGCGCCCGCCAAACCGTTAGAATAAAAGTCTCGATCGAACCTGCCAAGAGCGCGGGGGCTGTAAACGGCAAGTGTACGCATCAGCCGATTGGCCGCCTGTCGGAAAATACAGGAATTCTCGCGCGGATTTCGTCCACCATACCCAAATCTATGTCGGCTAATGCCAGGCTTTCCTCGTCCGGAGGGCACTCAGCCACAATTTCGCCCCATGGGTCGAAAACCGCCGACATACCGCAGTACTTTACGCTTCCCCCGCGGAAAACCTCAGGCCCGCATTGGTTGACCGCCGCCACATAGCACTGGTTTTCTATTGCGCGGGCGCGGCATAGAATCCGCCAGTGCTCCGAGCGCGGATGCGGAAACGCCGCACATATTATTATAAGTTTTGCCCCCATGTCGGCAAGGCGCATAAAAAGTTCTGGGAATCGGATGTCGTAGCATACAGCAAAGCCTACTTTGCCCAAAGGGGAATTATTTACGACGGCGGATTTTCCCGGTGTCACAAACCTGTCTTCGTGAAATACTCCGAAAAGGTGGATTTTGTCGTAATGCGCAAGCTCACGTCCGTCGGGAGCGTAAAGCGCAAGCCTGTTGCTCGGCGCGCGCCAGCCAGGCTCAATATGCGGGAACGAGCCTGCTACTGCCACGGAATTTACGGCGGCGATATCCGACAGCCGCTCCTCAATTTCGCACGGATGCTTTTCGAGGAATTCCGCATTTTTTTTGTAGTCGAAACCCGAGACGAACATCTCCGGAAATACGACAAGCTCCGCGGATTGTGCGGCGGCCTCCTTTGCTGTTGCCGCCGCCCTGTCGAGATTTTTTTCAAATTCTCCGCGAATTACGGCGGTTTGCGCTAAAGCAATTTTCATATAAATTTTAAAGTTTTTACGGCGGAGCAACCGTCGAGGGCGTTTATTTTCTTTAATATTGAGCGTGCCGAGAATTGGAGTTCTTGGCGGACTTGCGGATTTTGCGCGCATGCGTATAAAATTCCAGCGCGCATATTTGCCGGCGAAGACTTGCCCGCGAATTTCGGCGGAACGCATTTTTGCCAATTCTCTACTATTGTTTCAAATGAGGATTTTGACTTAACCTTGGCGGATATTCTCGCCATCAGCTTTTCAACTATTTTATCCGAGCGCATTGGGGCGCCGCCCGTTGAGCGCGCGCGCGAAATCTTTTCGCGGTAGGGCATTCCACGAAAATCGCTGAGAATCCTGCTATCTTCGTTTAAAGACATTTTTGCGCCGCCCTATCAGCCAAAAATTTTTCGAGGAAAAAAACGCAGTTTATCGCGATTGAATGGTAAATCTTTCCGGATTTAACCATTGGCCAAAGCTCGGACACCCGCGCGAGTTTTGTCTGAATTTCCTCGTTTGAGTCCCAGTGCGGCTCCGAGATTTTCCTTGCCGAGTCGATAACCACAAAGTGCGATAGGTTTTCATGCAGAGCCGGATTTGGAGAATAAGACGCCAAGAGTACGGGATTTTCGCCGGCATAGCCCGTCTCCTCCAAAAGTTCGCGCACAGCCGCCTTTTCCGGGGATTCCGAAGTCTCGATTATTCCGCCGGGAAATTCCCAAGACATTTTGCCGCTTGCAAATCTGTACTGGTTTACAAGGACCACAAAGGGGTCAGACGGGCAGCCTGAATCGACGAGCGCCGCAGTCTGGACCCAGTCGTTTGAGCGATTGACATAAAAATCGCCCGTGCGGCCGTCAGGGTGGCGCATGGTCTTTTTTACTATTTTAAAAACTTTACAGTCCGCGACTGGGGTTTCGGAAATTTCCTTCCAGGCGCGCGGAGTTGCTTCGGTATTCATAGTAATATGAGAGTGCATTACGGCGGATTTACCGCAAGTAAATTTATATGCAAAAATCGAAATTATATTAAACTATATGCCGCTAAAATAAAAATGAATTTTGCGCTCTGCCCCTTTTTTATAATTTCGAGGAACAAAATCTTTTTCAATGGGTTGTAAAAATTAAATCCAAAGGTGTTAATCCGATATATTTTGTGCTAATATCGCAATAAATTGTTTGACATTGAATACACTTGTTTTAGGTTTTAAATTTAGATTTAAAATTAACATTATTGGATATGAAGAAGTTATCTATATACGTTTTAGCGGCTTTTTCCATGATTGGCACTCTGGGAGCAGAAAGCCTTTCGCTAATTACGGGAGAAAATGGCGAGATTTCAGAAAAATTTGATTGGAGCGACACCTCAAATTGGACGCCCACAGTGTCGGAAGTTGCCGGCAACGACCTCAACCTGAACTTTTCCACCACCACGGAAGTGACTTCGACGATCAATGCAGGCTTTACTGCGGGAGATGTTGTTGTAAACGTAAAACAAAACGCGCCATCGGCATCTGACGGTGGGAAAGGCCACTTTTTTTTAAATATTGAAGGCGATACAACTTTTGACAGCCTCACATATAATATGACCTCTCCGGCATGGTGGGGCTCATATATTAGGATAAAAACCGGCTCTACCCTGACCATAAATAACGACTTGTATGCCGGCAATAGCGGCACAAATGCAAATTTTATAAATTTTGCATCAAATAATCTGGCCGACTATTTGGGCAATATCTACGTAAAGGGCAATTTGGTGTTTACCTCCAACGCATACGGGCCTCAAACACACGCTTTATGGACCCAGCTTGGAGACTTTACAGTAAATGGCGCGTTTGTAATGAAAGCTGCAAACGTAGGCGACACAGGCAGATGGAGAATATCCAACGCCACTACAACCATAGGCGGCCTTTCCGGAGAAAGCACCTCAGTACATCAGATATACATAGACAACGACACTTCCATAACATTTACAAATAAATCCGATTACTCGTGGAACGGCTCTATAACCGACGCCGACGGCGGGGCGGCAAACGCCAAGAAATTAAATATAGTAATGGACGCCTCAGCTATCGGCAAGCAAACGATGTCAATAACAGGCGGTTCGCTTAACGACATCACTCTAAACGGCGGAAAATTCGTGCTATCTTCGGCAACCGCCACAACGGGCAAAGTATCCCTAAACGGCGGATATTTTGGGGTTGGGAACAACAGCACCGCGATAAATTCCGCGGAGTGGAATTCCGGCGGGTTGTTGTTCGATATGGCAGCTATTGAGTACGAATACAAAATCACGATAGAAAATGCCTTCACCAAAAACGGCGACGGGCAGATAGAAGTGGATTTCGACGGGCTCAACGGCGCGGACTATATAGACTATACTTTTGAACTGCTTTCCGCCGGCTCGCTCGAGGGCTTTGACGTTGACGACGCCAATGCGGACTTTATCGCAAAAAATCTGTACGGGGCATTGGCCGACTTCGTCTGGGACGGGAACAGCCTGTCCGTGACGTTCACGCAAATTCCGGAGCCTGCCGCCATAGCCGCATTTTTTGGCGCTGCCGCGCTGATTTTGGCCTTGCGCAGAAGAAGGGACTAAACGGCAAACTTGGATTATTTCGCGACGGACGTTTTTAACTCGCGTTTATCCAAAAGTCGAGTTGCACATCTTGAATTATTATACGGACGGTTTTTTAACCGTCCTTTTTTTTGGGCATAAACAAAAAATTTTTTTGAGCAGAACACCCCGACATAAATTTTTTTGATAAGCACTGGCCAAACAGACAAAATTTTATCTGGGAAATATGGTCTGAACAGGCATACAAGCTTATAAAACAAACCTAGTTGCCTTTTTATAAAAAGACAGACACGCTTATTTAATTATACGGCGGGCTCTGCGCTTAATTATTCCGCGCACAAAAATAGATTTCCCTACCGAAAGATATTTTTCATTTGCAACCTCAGCTATACGGCAAGAACACTATCTTCGGAACGCAGCATAAAAAAAACGGGAAAACTTACGTTTCCCGTTTTATTATAAAAAACAATTTCTACAAAAAAGCGCGGCGCGCTATTCTCAAACCGCCGCGGCTAATTTTGCATGCAAACTAGCCTACTTGACTTCGACCCACGCAGCGGAGTTCTTATTGCTCTCCAAGCAAGCGTCGATAAAGGCCAATCCCATGCGCCCGTCGAGAACAGTCGCGTAGCGGGTGTGGTCGTACGAGAAGGGTTTGCCTTCCTTCCATGCGCGAATGTCTTTTTCAAATTCGCGGTGGAGCCTCGCGTAGGCATCGTGGAAGCCCTCGCAGTGGCCGGCCGGAATTTTCGGCTCTTTGAGAAGAGCTTCGGGGATATCCTTGAAGAAGCCGTCATTGGGCATTACATTGCCGCGCCAATATATTCTGTCGGGCTGTCCGGGAAGCATTATCTTTACTTTCTCCGATTCTTCCTGGCGCCATACGAGCGTACCCTCGGAACCTACGACTTCAAGAGCGAGGTCGTTCTTATGCCCTATGCTTATCTGCGAAGCCCTTACCATGGCTTTTGCGCCGTTTGAAAGCTCGCAATACACTGTGGAATGGTCGTCGAGATTGTTGACTATCGACTCCATATGCGCAGAAACTTTCGTGACGTCGAGACCAGTGACAAAGCGCAGCTGCATCAATGCGTGTGTGCCAATGTCGCCAAGGCAGAGGGAACCGCCTGAGAATTTCGGATCCGTCCTCCAATTCGCGCTCTTTTCGCTTTTCTTTGCGAGCCATCCCTGTATGTAGGAAGCGTCCGCCCAGCGTATTTCGCCCAACAGGCCGCTCGTAACTATAAAGCGCGAAAGCCATGAAGTCCAATGGCCGAGGTAGGTATGCGCAACTGCAAACGGCAGTCCGCGCTTTGTGGCTTCCTCGGTGAGGATGTCGGCCTGCTCGCGGTTTACCGTGAGGGGCTTTTCGCACATGACTGGGATTCCGGCCTCTATGGCTTTAAGGGCGGGATCAAAATGGACGAAATTTGGGGTTACTATCAAAATGTAGTCAAGCTTTTCGTCGTCTGGCAGATTTTTCTGGTCGTTAATCATATCCACGTACGACGGGTATCCCTTTATAGGATAGGGCCATTTTGCAGCCTCGTCCATTGCAATTTTCGGATCCGGGTGCAACGCTCCCGCAACTACACGGCGAGTTCCGTCCGAAAAAATCGCCTTTTGATGGGGTTGGGCTATGAATGCGCCGCAACCGCCGCCTACGAGTCCTACATTTAGAGGTCTTGGTGATGCCATTTCTATATCCTTTTTTTACGTTTATTGAAAATACTCAAAGACTCATCTATACTGATGGCGACATGCAGCATAGAGCCCGAAATCCGATCCCGAATGAACCGCGCCGACGCCCCCAAACAGGCATATACGCCTAATCAATACAATTAAGCCGTCACATTAAGACGACACTAACTGAACCAAACAGACTTTCAACTATTTTTTTCGCATTGCAAAAAAATGTGGAATTATTCCGCAAGTTTTAAGAAAAATCGCAATAAACTACCCAAAACGCCGCCTATGCGAAAATTATTCTCGATTTTTGGCAGTTCCATGAAATATTAATACGGCATGCATGACACATTTTTATCGGATTTCTATGTAAACCCCGTAGTGGCTTCGTCGCTTACGGACTACTTCTTCCAGTCTAATTTTGCGGGACAAGTAATAGTAATCATACTATTGGGGTTCAGCCTCTTGGCTTGGGGAGCAATGTTCTGCAAAAAGGCGGACTTGTCGGAGATGAAAAGGCAGAATTCGGCAACAGCAAAAGCCGTCGCCCAGACAAATTCAGTGGCCGAAGCCGCGGCAATGCGCAGGCTATCAGGCCCATACGCGGAAATCCTGCGCGACGCCGCTTCCGCCCTCGAACAGTCTGGCGCACAAAACGCCGCTTCCGCCGATGATAAAAATTCCGCAATGACATTTGTAGACAACGCCCTTCAACGCTCGCTGTCGCGCCAGCTGATGAAGTACGAGTCCAGAATGATTCTTCTCGGAACGGTAATTAGCGGCGCCCCGTTTCTCGGGCTTCTCGGAACCGCATGGGGCGTAATGGACTGCTTCGGCTCGATGAGCGCACAAGCGTCCGTCACTTTGCAGCAGCTAGCTCCTGGCGTCGCGGGGGCCCTTCTCACGACAGTGGCAGGGCTGTGTGTGGCAATACCTGCGGTCTTCGGGTACAACTATTTGACAAGCCAATCGCGCGAGCTCATGACCGACACCGAAAACTTCGCAAGCCTGCTATCCGACATTATAGAAATGCGCATACGCACGATATACTCGGCACAACCACAAAACACTTCGGGTAATGCGCAACAATATCCATACTCCTTCCAGTCCGCAGAATCGGCTCCGCGCTCTGAATATCAATACCCTTCTCAGCCGCAAACCCCGCGCGCTGAATACGCCCGCCCAGCCCAGCCGCAAGAAACGCGTACTGAATATTCATACCCTTCCCAGCAACAAGCTCCGCGCTCTGAATACGCCCCAACCATTCAGCAACACCAAGCCCGCGCCGAACAAGTTCCTCCGCCGCCCGTGCAATCCCCAGCAAATGCTCCGGCTGTCGCAAACCAGCAAAAAATTGCCAACGTAAAGGACTTTGCCCGCAACGAGGCGGACAGACAAAAAAATGCCGATTCCTCCACAGAAAAAGCGCAGATAATAGACTTCTCGCTCGACGACGACGATTCATCGCCGACCCCACCCCGCGACTTCGACGACTAAAATCCGATGAAAATAAGACGACGAACACCGCCCGCCGCAATGACGGAGCTAAACGTAACGCCGCTTATGGACTTGGCGTTTTCGTTGCTTATAATATTTATGATAAGCACCCCGTTGCTCGAGCAGACAATTCCCGTAAACCTTCCCAAGCAGGACGCGAACAGCGCAAGCGCCCGCCCCGATATCGACTTCCAGCTAATAACGATAAAGGCGGACGGGCAAATATACTGGGGAAAACAGCCTGTTGATTTGGTGGAGTTAAATTCGTTATTGGCGTCGCTTTCAAAGACGCAGGATCCTCCAGCGATAAGCCTTAGGGCAGACCGCAATCTGATATACCAAAAAGTTGTCGACGTCATCGACGCCATAAAGCGCAACAACCTGACGAAGCTGCATCTCGACACGGAAGTGAAATAAAATGGCCGAAAGCAACAACGCCAAACTTGGTGCATATTGCTCCATCGCGCTCCACGCGGCAGTGGCGCTTGCGGCAGTAGTTGCCGTATTTGTGAAGACAGTATTAAAGACAGACGAACAGCCCCAACAGCCCGTAGTTTTTGATATGGTAGAGCCTTCTCCGCAGCCCGAGCCCGAGCCCGCGCCCGCACCCGCACCGCAAGAAACGCAGATTACCCAGCCCAAAATCGAGGAAATCGAAAAGCTTGAAATTCCCGAACCGCAGCCTGAGCCCGAGCCTGCTCCCGAACCGGAACCGGAACCGGAACCCGCGCCCGCGCCGAAACCGACGCCCGCGCCGAAGCCAAACCCAACTCCAAAACCCAAACCGCAAGAGAAGGTTTCATACGAGGATTTTTTGAAGAAGAACCCCGAAAAGCGCAATGCCAAAACCCAGCGCCAGCGCACGACTCCGCGAAAAGTAAAGGTAGGGAGCGTAAAGGCAAATTTCTCCAACATAAACCGAATAGCAAATATATCGGCGTCCGCCACAACTGGGGCCGCGATGAAAAACGAGCTCGCCGCATACGCGCAATATATCCACTCGATGGCAAAGCGCAACTGGGTTCCCCCGCAGGATTTATATGAGGAACTCGAAACGGAAATATCGTTTGCTGTATCTAAAAACGGCGTCATATCGTCCTTCCGCATTATAAGAAGCAGCGGCAATTCGGCTTTCGACAACTCGGTCGCCACTACATTCAAGTCGATATCTCTGATGCCCCCGCCGGACAAGCAGCAGCATACAATTACCTTAACTTTCAGCTCGGCAGACTAATTTTTTTATTTGCGCCGCCTGCACCCGTCATTTTAGACAAGGGATTTTTCGCGATTTATGCGCGCGGAGGGAAAGAGAGCGTTTTGAGCCTCAATCATCTGTTTCTTTTTTTACAATAAAACCTGAAAACGGAAAATAGCAAAAAATTTTATGCGCTGTTTTCTCAAAAGAATGTTTCATTTCACTGGAAAACGCATACATAGGGAGCGCTTCACATATCCCCAGCATTTACATATTGCGGCTTGCTGCACCGATAGGAATCCGGCGGGCATTCTAAAGAAATTTTAGATGAAAAAATCCATCAGGAAATTTAGACCCAATAAGATTGAATATCCGCATTTTTAAAGCCGCAAGCAGAGGGCTAAAAGAAGGCAAATTCGAGGAGTGTTGCACAGAAAATCGATGAAAGTTTTAAATTTTTAAGGTCGCCTTTTACTGCGGAAAACTTGGTCAAAAAAATATGGGAATAGATGCGGCAGGCATGTGCCGCGCGAAATAAAAATTGGAGTTTTTTTTCACGCAATAAAGCAACAATGCACTCAGGCTTTATGCCACTCTGCAAAGGCGCATAAATGGCTTGCAAAAAAAGCTACCGCAGCCATCTCGCCCAGTCTTTTCTAAATGAGTCCACATTTTTTGGAGTCGCAATCAGAGGCTTTAAAAGCTCTTCCTTCTTTGAGGGGTCGCGCTTTTCGACAACCTTTTCCGCAAGTGTGCGCATTGCGAAATAACCCCAGCCGTACCAATCGTCGTAAACACAGGAATCGAGCTGTCCCCCCGATAGATACATGTCGAGCTGCGGGAGCGACCCGAGGCAAAAAGCGAAGACCCTGTCCGGATCTTCCTTTATAGGCACCATATTTGCAAGCAGTCTCGGGTTTAAGAATATTTCACCGTAATTGTCCCTGCGCATAATGTCTATCTCATGCTCTTTCGCATACTCGGAATACGAGCTTACGGAATAAGTTTCGACCGGCTCGGCAAGCTTGCGCACAGACTCAATCTCGTCTCTTGAAACGGGAGTAAATAGCTGTTTTTCAGAAGGAGATATTGCGGTAGAATTCGTGTAAAAATAGCAGTAGTTTGCAACCTTCTTCGAGTCAGACAACCGTTTTAATTCCTCCTTTACGAGTTTTTCCATTGCGGCGGAATCCGTCCCGCAATATGATATTGCGCCTTTTACGCGCGCGCCTATGCCAACTATCGGAAAGTTCTTTGGAGAAAGCTCGGCAACTTTTTCCTCAACAGCCTTGGCGTCTACGGGAACGAGCAGCGCGCCGGCAAATCCGTCCAAATATGCCTTCGACATTTCCGATATTTGCCGCTCGACTGATTTGTCGGCGGAAAAGAACTCGATTGACATGTCTTTCCCGTATTTTTTCGAGAGCTCTGAGAGGGCGTCGCGCGCGCCGTTGTAGATAGCCGAGTTTGCCTGGTTATGGGCATCGGGCGAGAGAAAGGCGAATCTTATTTTTTCGCCCCCCGCTGCGGACACTGCTGCGCAGGCTATAAAAACGCAAATTGCAACAATTTTATTTTTCATTTTGACTGTTTCTGCTTGGGGTTGTCGGTTGGGGTAATTTTTGTTTCGGAAAGTTTTTCGTGCGCGCCTTCATTTTCGTGTGCATCTTCATATAAAATCCTGCCCAAGAACTCGACGGCTTCCGCGCACGCGAGCCTCGCCGATCTCTGTCGATCGAGCCGCAAGCGCGAATCAGCCCGTGCGAGATATTTTGAATCCACAACAGCGAAAGCCGCCGCCGCCAAGCCCTTTGACGGGAATACGGCAATCTCGTTTGCGCACCCTTGGAAGAATGCGGAGAAAACCTGCGCCGGAACTCCCCCGCGGGAGATGTCAAACCAGCCCATTCCCATGCGGGAGCCTGCCGGAGCCATTCGGCGCGCAAAAACCGAAGTTCCCGGTTTTGCGGAAGCCTCGGCCTTAAGCCACAAGGCGCATTCCTCCGGCGCGAGCGCCACGGAATAAGCCGGGAACAAAGCCGAATCGAACGCCCTGTATTTTGGCTGCGATATTCCAAGCTCTCCGAAGAAATATTTTTTCATAAATCCGGCGAAAGATTTTTTTGGATTTTTTGAAGACCTTGAATTTTCGTACCCGAGCGCATACCCGACAGCGGCCGCGCAAAGCGGAGAATACACGCCATTTGTTCCCGCGCCTGCGGCGGGAAAAGTCTGCGGAATTACTTCAAAGAGCCCGCGCCAGTCGCCGTCGGGAAACGGCGGCACTTTCGCGTTGTCAATGCCTGCCCTCATATAAAGCATATCGGAAAACGTGGAATATTTCTCCATTCCCCTTTGCGGGGCAAAAGCCGAGAATCTTTCCGGGACGCTCCACTTTAAATCAAGCTTGCCGGCCTCTTCCATTTTTACGGCTGCAAACGTCACGCATGCAAACGAGCTTTCCCCAAGAGGCAGCGACTTCTGCCCTGCGCGCTTTTTAATCTCCGCGCCCTCCTCCGGAATGCCGACTGGCTCCGCGTAAACTTTGCCGTCCGCCGTGGCAATGCACAACACGCCGTATGGGCATCGCGCCTTTTTTAGCGACTTCTCAAACTTCAGCTTCAAAAGCTCCATTCTGCGCTCCGAAGCTGCCGAACCGTCAAGCAAGTTCGCCGCCCCCGCAAGCGACACCGAAGCGAAAAAAAACAAAAAAATTATCGGCTGAAAGAGCCTTGGCATAAATCAAAGTTTGAAGCGTTTTACAGGAACCCTACCCGTCTTGGATTTAAGCCAGTCCGCCAAATCCGCGGGAAGCTCCATTTCGTCGAGCAGCTCGCCGAACATGCAGGAGCGCGTCTTTACAAAGCGCGCGAGGCACGACATATCAAGTGTGAGGTCGATTTCCCGGTCGCCGCGCACGGGCTCCACAAATTCGTCTGCCGAAAGCCCGAATTTTTCTGCTATTCTGCGCGCCATATCGTAGCGGCTGATTGGTTCGAGCCCCGCATAGTGGTATATGCCTGTGAGATTCGGGCGCTCGCAAAGTTCCACGAGCAGGTCGCCGAGCCTTCCCGCCGACAGCGGGCATTTTATCTCGTCGACCCTGCATTTTGCTTTTTCGCCCGCAGCCCAAATGCGCAGGAGCTTTTCATGGAGCGAGCGGCGGGTAGTCAGGCTGTTTCCGCTTATATGGCTGAGTCTGAGCACCACAGACGTGTGGGCAGCCGCCTTCAAAACCCTCTTTTCCGCCATGAGCTTTGTCGTACCGTAGAGCGTGCAAGGCATTGGAATGTCGGTATTTTTATACGGGGCATCGCTTCCGTCAAAGACCATATCTGTGGACAAATGTATAAAGCGCGCGCCAACATGGTTTGCGAGCTGCGCGAGGCGCTCGGGGAGAACGGCGTTCATCTTTTCGGCGAGCTCCGGATTGGCGTCGACGTCCGCCGGGCTTGAAATCGCCGCGCAGTTTACAATGGCGTCCGGGAAAACTTCGAGCACCGCGCGCTGGACGGCGTGCTCATCGAGCAAATCGCAGCTCACCGGGGTGACATTGGGCATATCGGGAAGGCGGTGCTTGCCGCATACAGCGACAACCTTGTGCCCCTCCGAGGACGCTGCCTTCACAAAATTATAGCCCGCCAAGCCGGTGGCGCCTGTGCAATATATCAACATATTTTTTAACGCAAAATTAAAGTTCTTCGCTTGCAAAAAAGGAAGTTATTAAAATAATCTGTCCTTCTTTAAATAGGTTTAGATTATGAAAGCCGACAAAATAGTAAAGAAACAAATCGTAAATCTTCCCGTTTACGAAACCGGGAAACCTATTGAATATGTCGCGCGCGAATTTGGGCTCGATCCCGACGGCATATTGAAGATGGCCTCCAACGAAAATCCGCTCGGAGCTTCTCCGAAAGCGGTGGAAGCCGTCAAAAACCACCTCGGCGGACTAAACTATTACCCCGATGGCGGCTGCTACGAACTCCGCCAAAAGCTCTCAAAAAAATGGGGGCTTGCGCCTTCACAGTTCGCCTTTGGTAACGGGTCGAACGAAATACTCGAATTCGTGGCGCAGTGCTTCGTGGGCGAAGGCGACGAAACAGTTTTCGGGGCGCAGTCGTTCATAGTTTACAAACTCGCAACAATCTTTATGGGCGGCGTATGCAAGAGCGTACCGATGCCCGGAATGAAATACGACCTCGACGCCATGCGCGACGCCGTGACCGACAAGACAAAAGTCGTGTTTATGACAAACCCCAACAACCCGACCGGGTGCGTCGTAAAGCAGTCGGAAGTAGAAAACTTCGTGCGCTCGCTCCCCGAAAACGTCATATTCTGCTACGACGAAGCGTATACGGAATACCAGCGCGACCCGGTGGACTTGCGCGGGCTTATCGCCGAAGGGTACAACGTAATATGCCTCAGGACATTCTCAAAAATATACGGGCTCGCGGGGCTGCGCATTGGGTACTCGTACTCGTCCGAGGAAATCGCGGGCTATATCAATAGGGTGCGCGAACCTTTCAACGTCAATTCTCTCGCGCAGGTTGCCGCACTTGCCGCCCTTGACGACGACGACTTCGTGCGCCTGAGCCGCGACGTCAACGACGCCGGCAGAAAACAGTTTGAAAAAGCCTTTGAGGAACTCGGTCTCGAATATTTCTCGGACGGGGCAAACTTCGTAATGGTGAAGGTTGCGGACGCGCCGAAAAAGTTTGTGGAGATGCAAAAGCGCGGGGTCATAGTGCGCCCCAACGTAGGCTATGGGCTCCCCGACTGGCTCAGGATAACAATCGGAAAGCCCGAGCAAAACGAGCGCTGCATCGAAGAGCTTTCAAGGCTCGTAAAATAGCCCGCCATGCCGGAAGTCTGGATAATTGCGCTTCTGTGGGCGGCGTGCGCGCTTTGCATGGTTTTTGCGGCGGCGTTTACGGCGCTCACGTTTGCGGTGGCTTCGTACAAATTTTCGGCAAACAGAACCGGCAAGCGCGGCGCGCCATCGTTTGGCGCCGCCGTCCGCTTTTGCGTATCGGGGAGCGCTAAAATCGCTACCACCCTCGCAATATCCGTGCGGGCGTTTGTGGTTTTGGCGGCGTTCTTTGCGTACTTTGCGGCAAACGAATCCCTCGAATGCCTCGGCCTTCCGATAGAGGGCGGGCATAAAGTAGCCATTGCATTCGCGGCAGGCATTTTTGCGGTGTTTTTCGAGTACGGAATCCTAGGCATTCCCGCCGCGCGATACGCCGCGGCAAATCCCGAAAAAATCCTAAAAAAAATAGCCCCGATTTTCATAGTGTTCTACGCGGCGATAAAGCCCTTTGAGCTCTGCGCCGCAGGGGTAGGATTAAAGCTCGCCGGAAAGAAAATCCCGGGAAAGCCGTCGTTCGAACACATAGACGTGGAGGTTATGCTGCGCTCCGAGGACTCCGACGGCGAAACAATCTCCCCTTACGCAGGGAAAATCGTGCGCAACGCAATCCGCCTGCAAGACCTCGACGTCAGCGACGTAATGCTCCCGCGAAGCAAAGTTGTCTATTTTGACACCGAGGAGCCTTACGAAGAAAATATAAAAACCGCCCTTGAAACGAGGCACAACCGCTACCCGCTGTGCAAGGGCAACCTCGACAACTGCTACGGAATAATCCATTTGCGCGACCTCTTTGCGTGCCAGTCGGAGGCTAAAACCCCCGAACTTAAAAAAATTGCGCGCCAAACCTTGCGCCTGCGCGAGAACGAAAAGCTCGAGTCGGCGCTCGTGAAAATGTTGAGGTACAAAATCCACATTGCGCTCGTCGAGGACGATTTTGGAGGGGTAATCGGAGTGCTGACGCTCGACGCCGCCCTCGGGGAGCTCGTCGGGCAAATACGCGACGAATTTACAGTCTCTCAGGGAGAACCGATTCGGGTAATCGGCAAAAACAAATATAAAATCTCCGGCCTTGCGCCGATTCGCCGCGTTGAGGATTTTCTCGACACCGACTTCGATACCGACGAAGTCTCCACTTTTGGCGGCCTTATCACATTCTCGCTCGGTCGCTTTCCAGAAAAGGGCGAACGAATATATTTTAAGGAGCAGCACATGCGGGTAGTGATAGACAAAATGGACGACAAAATGGTCGGCGAGTGCACCGTAACGATAGAGCCGTCGGAATCCGCCGAAGAATAAGTTTTCTTTATAATTATTGCGGTGCTTTTAAAAGAAATATTGCTGCCGGCAAATGTGTAAGAATGGGATTGGGTAAAATCTTCTGCAACTCGGGGTGCTTGTGGTGCACTTATGGGTTTCAGCATTCGCGCATCTTGGCAAAAACATTCGCGCATTTTGGCAAAAATGCGGGAGATTTGCGCCTATTAGGTTTGCATCTATTAAAATTTGCCTTTTTACCGCGCGTATCCAAGCGGGGCAAAACGTGTTTTTCAGTGTCTGCACACATAGCGCGAAAGTTTTTTAACTTTTTTTCAAAAATGCGCGGTTTCCCAAACGTGGCAACGCCCGCAGTTTTTATGCAATAATATTGCAATAGGCAACCCCCGTATAAAAAACATTTTTCCCAGCTTTTTTTAATGCGAATTTTTTGCGTTTTCAGACTGGTATTTTTCCTTATATTGGCTTGCAATATCAGATAATTTATTATTAAATCCGCCGGTAATTTTTTTTAACGTGGAGCACATAAAAAAGCCCACCCAAACAGACAGTTCCAAAACAATGAACAACCCCCTCGACACTCTAACAAAATTTGAATCGGCCTCCGCCGAAGTTAAAGGTTTTATATACAGTTTGCCCGCCCTGAAAAAATCCGGGTTTGACGTCTCCCGCTTGCCGGTCAGCATAAGAATTGTGCTCGAAAGCGTGCTGCGCAACTGCGACGGAAAACTCGCGCACTTGGAGGACGTAAAGCGCCTCGCCGCTTGGAATGCCCAGAACCCGGGCGACTACGAAGTTCCATTTGTAGTGTCGAGGATAGTCTTGCAGGACTTCACCGGAGTGCCGCTTCTCGTGGACCTCGCCGCAATGCGCGACGCCGCCGCAAAGCTCGGCGCCAATCCCGAATGCGTGGAGCCACTCGTTCCCGTCGATCTGGTCGTCGACCACTCTGTTCAAATGGACTTCGCCGGCACTCCGGACGCCTACCAAAAGAATCTCGATATGGAATTCGACAGAAACCGCGAAAGGTACGAATTCCTAAAATGGGGGCAAAGCGCGTTCAAGACGTTTTCGGTCGTTCCGCCCTCAACCGGCATTATCCACCAAGTGAATTTGGAATATCTCGCGCGGCTTGTGTTCCGCGCCAAAACGCCTGAGGGCGAAGAAATACTCTACCCCGACACGCTAGTGGGCACGGACTCGCACACGACGATGATTAACGGTCTCGGAGTTGTCGGCTGGGGCGTAGGGGGGATTGAAGCGGAAGCCGGAATGCTCGGGCAGCCCGTATATTTCAAAGTTCCCGAGGTAGTCGGCGTAAACATGACCGGCAAGCTCGCTGAGGGGGTGACCTCCACCGACCTCGCGCTACATGTGACGCAAATGCTAAGGAAAGAAAAAGTTGTCGGCAAATTCGTCGAATTTTTCGGAGAGGGCGCAAAGAGCCTTTCTCTCGCCGACCGCGCGACAGTCGCAAACATGGCGCCCGAATACGGGGCGACTATGGGCTACTTCCCGGTAGACGACGCAACTCTCGAATACCTGCGCCTAACAGGCCGCGACGAAAAGCTCGTTGCCCTCGCCCGCGACTATTTTAAAGCCCAGGGAATTTTCGGAATCCCCTCAGAAGGCGACTGCGACTACACCAAGACTTTGCACCTCGACCTCGCGGACGTGCGCCCGAGCATAGCAGGCCCCAAGCGCCCGCAGGACAAGATAGAGCTGCCCGACGTAAAGGAATCTTTCCAAAAGCTCCTCTCCGGGCTCGGCAAAAATGCGTCTGCAAAAGTAAAAACAACAAAGGGCGAAATATGCGACGGAAGCGTGCTGATTGCCGCCATAACAAGCTGCACGAATACCTCCAACCCGTCGGTTCTCGTGGCGGCGGGGCTTGTCGCAAAAAAGGCCGACGAGCTCGGCATACGCCCGCCGGCTTATGTAAAGACATCGCTCGCTCCGGGTTCGAGGGTCGTCACAGACTATCTCGAAGCGGCGGGGCTTCAAAAGCACCTTGACAATCTCGGTTTCAACCTCGCGGGCTACGGCTGCGCAACTTGCATAGGCAATTCCGGCCCGATTGATCCGGAAATCTCCGATGCGGTGAAATCGAACGACCTCGTCTGCGCGAGCGTATTGTCCGGCAACAGGAACTTCGAGGCGCGCGTGCATGCGCTATTGAAGGCAAACTACTTGATGAGCCCGCCGCTCGTCGTTGCATTTGCGCTCGCCGGAAGAATCGACATCGACTTCGACAGGGAGCCACTCGCGAAAACTCCTGACGGGAAAGACGTCTATCTTTCGGATATTTGGCCGTCGTCGTCGGAAGTATCGGAAACCGTTGCGAAATCGCTAAAAAGCCAAATGTTTATCGAGAGATACTCGGACATGTCGGGCCCCGAGCGCTGGCAGAAAATCGAGAGCAAGCCCTCTGCGACATACAGCTGGGACGAAAACAGCACATACATACAAAAGCCCCCGTTCTTCGACTCCATCGAAAAATCTGGAGAGCTTCCGACACTTTCAGGGCTGCGCCCGCTCGCGATACTTGGCGATTCCGTCACGACCGACCACATATCGCCCGCCGGATCCATTCCCGCCGACGGCCCCGCGGGGAAATACCTTCTCGCGCACGGTGTCCAGCCAAAGGACTTTAACTCTTTCGGTTCGCGCCGCGGCAACGACAGGGTTATGACGCGCGGAACGTTCGCAAACGTAAGAATCCGCAACGCAATGGCGGGCGGAGCCGAAGGCGGATACACTAAAATAGACGGCAAAGGCGAAAATGTTTCAATATTCGACGCAAGCGAAGAATATAAAAAGCGCGGAGAAGGCTTGATAGTATTCGGTGGCGCGGATTACGGCATGGGAAGCTCCCGCGACTGGGCCGCAAAAGGCACAAAACTTTTGGGAGTCCGCGCGGTCGTCGCAAAGTCTTTCGAGAGAATACACCGCAGCAACCTAATCGGCATGGGGGTTCTGCCCTTTGAGTTTACGGAAGGCGCAGACGCCGCTTCTCTCGGGCTTGACGGCACGGAAACATTCTCAATAAAAGGCCTCGAAAACGGGCTCAAACCCGCCCAGAAAGCAATACTTGAAATATCGAGGGCGGACGGCGCGAAAGCCTCGGCAAACCTACTACTTAGAATAGACACGCCGATAGAGGTCGACTATTACACCTCGGACGGCATACTGCCGCTTGTGCTTAAAAAAATCGTCAATAAATAAGCCCGAAAAAAATATGCGCGAAGAAACTAAATACCTTGTAGGCATAACGGGAGATACCGCAACAATGGCGGTAATCGGAAAGGCGAATTACCTCAATTGCCGAAACGTCGGAGAGTTTTTCTCGACAGCGATAGAGCGCGGTTGCCGAAAGATATTGGTTGACTGCTCCCAATGCAACGGCATGGACAGCACATTTCTCGGAATGGTTGCGGGTGCGGCGCTAAAAATCCATAAAACCGGCGGCGAAATGGTTCTGTTGAACCTAAACGGCAGAAATATGGAGCTGATAGACAACCTCGGCATCTACAAGCTCGTAAATGTTGAGGAAGACAAATCCGCAATGCCGAAGCCTTCGGCGGAATTTCTCCCTGCGAACAACGCCACCCACGCGAATATTCTAAATGCGCACGAAAACCTCGTCGCGGCGGATTCCTCCAATAAGACAAAGTTTGAGGACGTAATAACTTTCCTAAAAAAAGAAACCCAGAGCAAGTAAAGCATGGTTTACGTCGTCGTCGCAACGGTACTCGCCCTCATAGCGCTCGTGTGCGTGCTGATCGCGGCGAAGCAGCGCGATATTCTCGCAAAGACGCTTGACGAACTCGACAGGCTTCGCGAGGAACGGCAAGTCATAATAGACTTTCTCCACCGCAGCGCCGACGACATAGGCTCGGGCGCCAACCGCGAAAAAATATACAAGCGAACCGTCCGCGCCACTGCGCTGTCGTGCGGGGCGATGAGCGCGTGTGTATATGAAAAAACCTCCGACGGAAAGCTCGTTGCGAAAGCGTGCGAAGGCCTATTCCCCCCGCAGACGAAAAAAATCGGAAGGCACAAGAACGGCGAATTGAGGGCAAAATACATAGAAGACGCCCTCATGGCCGAAACGATAGAACCCAACGAAGGGATTTTGGGTGAAGTTGCCGCTTCAGGAAGAGGCGTCCTAATTAAAGACGCGCTCAAAGACCCGCGCATAATAAAACATGACGACGAATCACTAAAAATCAGGAGTTTTATGGCGGTGCCGCTAATATTCCGCGGACAACTGAGCGGAGTGCTTGCCGTAGCAAACCCAATAAGCGGAAGGGCATTTACGGACACGGAATTTTCGCTGGCAAAGTCGCTCGGAGAGCAATGCGCGCTCGCCTTGCAAAATGCCGAGGCCGTATCGGCGCTACTGATGCGCAATAAGCTCGAATTTGACCTAAGGCTTGCAAGTAGCATACAGCGCTACCTTCTCCCCGAAAATCTCCCGCAGACAGAAAGCCTCGAATTCGCGGTAAAATACCTGCCGCAGCAGCTTATAGGCGGCGACTTCTACGACTTTTTTAAACTTCCCCACGGCAAAATTGGCGTTGTCATAGGGGACGTATCCGGCAAGGGCATTCCCGCCGCAATACTTATGGCGCTCTGCCAGACAAAACTCAGGTACATCGCAATGTCTGGCAAATCCCCAGCGCAAACGCTCTGCCTGTTAAATTCGGAGATGGTTCATGCAATGCGCTCCGACATGTTTATTACAATAATATATTTGGTGATAGACCCGAAATCGGGCGAGGCAAGGTTTGCGCGCGCCGGACACGAGCCGCCGCTGCTTGCGCGCGCAGATTCCGACGAAGCTGCACAACCCCTCAAATCGAGCGGAATGGCTTTGGGCATGGTTTCGGAGGAGCTGTTTGACGAGGTTATGGAAGACGCCTCGTTTAAGATGAATTCTGGCGACGTGCTCGTGTTGTACACGGACGGGCTTACGGAGGCCGCTAATCCCGAAGGCGGAGAATTCACGGCAAAAAAATTGGCGCAAACAATCTCGACATTGCGCTCGAGAAATGCCAATGATTTAAATGACGAAATAATAAAGTCGGTGGAAGCGTTCATGGGGCCCGGAAACAAGTACGGCGACGACCTGACTCTTCTCACGGTAAAAAAGATTTAACAAAAAAAGGATATAATATGGCCGGAGTAGGCAAACTTTTAAAACAGGCGCAAAAAATGCAAAAGGCGATGGAAGCCGTGCAAACGGAACTCGCCAACACTACAGTCGAAGGCTCCGCCGCGGGCGGCGCGGTGAAAGCCGTCGTCAATGGACAGGGTGTTTTGCAATCGATAAAACTTGATCCGGAATTTTTGAAAGAGGATGTCGCGAGCGTCGAAGCTTCGATAGTTGCGGCAGTCGAGGACGCCGCTTCAAAAGCTCGCGCAAAAAGCGAAGAGCAGATGAATAAAATTACCGGCGGATTCTCGATACCGGGGCTCATATAAGTTCCGCCCTCCCGAAGCGCCGCGCGCTGCTCGTTTTTCAACTTGTGGCGCAGCGGTGATATGTTGCAAGTGCGGTTTTTTTAGCCGAAACATTTTTTATGGCGGATAAAAAACTCGCCGTTTTAAAATTGATTTTCTGGACTGGTGTTATACGAACAAAACCCAAGTTTGTGAAAATTATTTTAATGTTGCAAGCCGACTAAATGCACACGGCGGGCGGCTGGAGCTTTTCGGTTGTTTTTCTTCAAGTACCGTTGCTTTCTTTAACTTGCGCGCGGACTCAAATATATTTCTATGATTTGCGGAGGCGGAATTTTTGAATACGCCCCCCCCAGTTGCTTTGAATTCGCCTAAAAAATCAGGCAGTATTACGGCTATAAAAAAAAGTTTAACGGCATAAATGCAGCATTTTGCATAATTGGCTGCGCGAACAATCTTTTACCAGCCTAATAAATATGGAGAGAATAAAGTATTTTAGACGCCAGATATGAAGCAAATATATTTGGCGGGGTGGCAAAGTCGTTTTCAGCTGTCGCGGCGACAATAGTGTCGGGAATCAGCTTTCGGGGCACAAAACCTAAACTGCTTTTTGGCGTTAAAAAAAATCGCAAAACAAATAAATTATTTTTCCACGCCTTTTTGCGCCCAGTCAGATGTTTGTTTCCGAAAAAATTTTGACGCCAAAAATAACCATCAGCAAAGTTTGCGCGATCGGCAACACGTTATTTCCGCTCAGCACTTCGGCGGAGGATTGAGCAATTTCTCAATGCAGTTGCTCGCATTGCTCACCCGCACGAGCTTGTCGCGCGATGTCTCTCCGAAAATTATTTCGATGTCCCCCTTTGATACTCCGAAGAATCCGGATAAAAATTTTATGAGCTCCGCGTTAGCCTTGCCGTCCATAGCGGGCGCCTTTATTTTTATTTTCACGCCGTCGCCGTACGCGCCCGCCGCCGCACTCTTTGGCGCATTTGGCACAACCCTAATTTTTATGTGTTCTGGCATTTTTATAAAATTTTTTTTGAGGAGCAACGCAGAGAAGGATATGCGGCGCGTTTTGAATACCGCCCATTGATTAGTGTGGAAGATTTTTCTGCGCAAAAAAAGATTTGTAAAGCAATTTATCGGAAAACAAAAGAGCTCGCCCCGCCCCACGCTTTCTGCGGATCGAAGTTAAAAAATGCGGCTTGCACGCTTAGAATTCAAACTCCCCTCCCGCTCATTGCAAAAGCTAAGCAATTTATACGGAAGCTATTTTCCATTCGGCAATAATTCTCAAAGATAACCCAATCTCGCCCTCGCGCATTCCGCGCAAAAAAAGAAATTTACGATGCAAGTGTAGAAATTCTTGTCGGCGTTCTGGATACTTATGCATGCGCAATGCAAAAACAACTTTTTAGCAAATTGCCTTTCTCGTCGTAAACTGCAACTCCCCGCCTATAAAGCAGGGGCAAATCACATGGGATAGCTTCCGAGCCACTTTATCATCGGCAGTCTTTGTGACAGTTCAGACACGGCAGATTTCGTCTTTTCGTCCTCCCAATGGCCCTCAAAGTCTATAAAGAAATAATAGTCCCACGCCTTCTTGCGGTTCGGGCGCGACTCGATTCTCGTTAGGTTGACATTCGCGCGCTCAAACGGTATCAAAACTTCGCTCAACGCGCCCGGACGGTCGCTCAGGGAAATGACTATACTGGTCTTATATTTGACGCCCTCAGAGCGCGGTGCCGCCTTTTTGCCTATGACGAGGAAGCGCGTCTGGTTGTCTTTCTTGTCCTGAATGGCGCGCTCGAGAATGGGAACGTCGTAAGACTCCGACGCTATGGCGGAAGCTATCGCGCCTATTTCCGGATTTTCAGCCGCCATTTGCACGGCGGTAGTCGTGCTGTCCACAGTTTCAAGAACAGCCTTTGGCAGGTGCCTGTGCAGCCAAGCGCGGCATTGGCCTATTGCCTGGTCTTTGGAGCACACCTTGCGAATCTCCTCGAGCTTCCCGCGAGAAAGCAGGCAATGCTCTATTTTTAAATACACCTGCCCGACAATGAAAAGCGAACTTTCGGCAAGCATATCCATAGAGTGCAATACGGCCCCTTCGGTCGAGTTTTCAATCGGTATTACGCCGTAGTCAGTGTCGCCGGCCTCAACGGCTGAAAAGACGTCTGGAATTGAAGGTATCGGGCGGTAGTCGACGCTCGACCCGAAATTTTTAAGAGCCGCCTGCTGCGTAAATGTTGCGCACGGCCCGAGGTACGCAACGAGCAGCTTCTTTTCGACAGATATCGAGGCGGATATTATTTCCCGATAAATTGCCTTCAATGCATCTTCGGGAATTCTTCCGCAATTTTTTTCTAGCAAATTTTTAAAAACGAGCTTCTCGCGGCTCGGAACGTAAACTTCTTCGCCGTTCTTCGATTTCATCGCGCCAATTTCTTTTGCGCACGATATTCTGCGCGCGAGCAAATCGAGTATTTGCCCGTCTATTGAATCTATTTGTGCCCTAATTTCGCTTTTATCCATTTGGATTTTCCTCTTGTAAAATTTGCGCCGGCGGCTTACGGGCGCTCAAACTCACCCTCCGACCCCGCGCTTTCCGAACCTTCCGACTGGAATGTCTCTGTATCCGGCTCTGCTTTTATCTCTTCGGAGACTTCCTCAATTTCCAATTCTATTTTTTTCACCCGCGCCGCCTGCTTCGCCATTTGAAGAGCCTGCGGACGAACCGGAAGCTCCCGCGCTTTCGGCTCCCTCCAACTCTGCAGGCTCGTCGGCATTTGACGGAAGCCCGACATTGGTGTCGGATATTTCTTCTCCCGAGCCCGCGCGCCTTATCCATTCCGCAATTTGCCCCGGACTCAATACATCGGAGGCGGGAAGCTCGTCGAGCGAGTTTATTCCGGCGTAGTCGAGAAAGTTTTGGGTGGTTGCGTACTGAATTGGCCGCCCCGGCAGGTCGGCGCGCCCTGAAATGTATATCAGCTCCTTTTCGGAAAGCCTGCTTATCGCCCCGTCCGCATTCACCCCTCTAATCGCCTCTATCTCGGCGCGGGTGACGGGTTGGCGGTAGGCGATTATCGCAAGCGTTTCGAGAGCCGCGCGCGAAAGCCTTTGGGGGCGCGGGTCGTTGCGCAACAGCCTTACCCATTCGGCGTAATCTTTAGATATCGCAAACTTAAACCCCGACGAACTTTGCAGAAGGCTGTAAACTTGCCCCGACTCCTCCAATTCGGCGGATATTTCCTCCATTGCCTCCCTGATTTGCGTCGCGGTCAATATCGTGGGAACTTGCGCAAATATGTCTTCTATCACCGACTGTCCGCCGTCCGCCGCATCGTCCGGCTCTTCCGCCGCGCTTTGCTGCTTGTTCCGTCCGTCGTTTTCCGAATGGTAGCGCGTTATTACGGCCTGTATGTCCTTTATCGACAGCGGCTCGCTCGTCGAAAATAAAAGCGCCGTCAGAATCTTTTTCAGATTGAATCCCATATCGAAAATTATTTTTGGTTTATAATGTAAAATTAAATCCGGCATTTCAATTTTATTTTTAGCGGCTCCGCGCGGCTGCCGCGCTTTATTAAAAATGCACTGTTTTGGGCGCGCTATTTTATAACAAGCACATCTAAAATTTTGCCTTTTTTTTCGCAAAGACGGCTATCTTTTCCCCTTTTTCACGACTACTGCGCTTTCAATTCTTTATCGCGCAGACTTTTATTCACCTTTACTGCGGGGTTATTTAAGAAGGCGATTTTATGTTTTTTCCCCGAAAAAAAATAAGTCTTTTTGGAGATTTCGCGGGAAATTCCGGAAATTCTAAAACTTGACCTTGCGCCCAAGCCGTGGTTATATTTATGGGAAATTTCAGCATTATGCCAGAATACAGATCAAAAAAAAGTTTTACGGGTAGGAACATGGCCGGCGCACGCGCCCTATGGCGCGCCACGGGAGTGAAAGAGTCGGACTTCGGGAAACCGATTATAGCCGTGGCAAATTCTTTCACACAATTCGTGCCGGGGCATGTGCACCTCGACGAAGTCGGCAGATTTGTGCGCGAAAAAATAGAGGAGGCAGGCGGAATCGCGAGAGAATTCAACACAATCGCAATAGACGACGGCATCGCCATGGGGCACGAAGGAATGCTCTACTCCCTTCCCTCGCGCGAGCTCATTGCCGACAGCGTGGAATACATGTGCAACGCCCACTGCGCCGACGCTCTCGTTTGTATTTCAAACTGCGACAAAATAACCCCCGGCATGATGATGGCTGCAATGAGAATGAATATCCCCACGATATTTGTGTCAGGCGGCCCTATGGAGGCGGGAATAGGGAAATTGTCATCTGGCGAAAGAAAGCTCGACCTCATCGACGCAATGATTGCCGGAGCCAATCCAAACATATCCGACGCCGACTCAGAAATTATGGAACGCAACGCCTGCCCGACATGCGGTTCATGTTCCGGAATGTTCACCGCGAATTCCATGAACTGCCTCGCAGAAGCCATAGGGCTCGCCCTGCCCGGCAACGGCACGATAGTCGCAACCCACACGGCGCGAAAGGAGCTCTTTGAAAAAGCCGCAAAGCGCATAGTGGAAATGGCGAAAGCATACTACGAAAATGGCGACGAATCAGTCTTGCCGCGCTCGATTGCAAAGCGCAACTCTTTCCTAAACGCTATGAGGCTCGACATAGCCATGGGCGGTAGCACAAACACTGTTTTGCACCTGCTCGCGATAGCCCGCGAAGGCGAAGTCGATTTCTCGATGGCGGATATAGACGCTCTTTCGAGAAAAACGCCGTGCATATGCAAAGTCGCCCCGACAACCCAAAAAGTCCACATACAGGACGTAAACCGGGCAGGCGGCATATTTGGCATTCTTGGCGAGCTCGACCGCGCTGGGCTGCTCGACACGTCGGCGGGCACGGTCCACTCAAAAACCCTGAAAGAAGCAATCGCAAAATACGACATTCTATCGCCTGAATGCCCGGACGAAGTTAAAAAAATGTACCGCGCCGCGCCCGGCAACAAATACAGCATAAAAGCTTGGACCCAGTCGGAGTACTACCCGAATAACGACACCGACAGAGTCTCAGGAGCGATAAGAAACGCGGCAAACGCTTTTAGCAAAGACGGGGGGCTCGCCGTGCTAACGGGGAATATTGCCATTGACGGGGCGATAGTAAAAACCGCGGGTGTCGACGAATCGATACTGCGCTTCCGCGGCACAGCGAAAGTCTACCACTCGGAGCAGGCTGCGAGCAAGGCGATTCTCGGCTCGGAAGTCTCGCCGGGAGACGTTGTAGTCATTCTGTACGAGGGACCGCGGGGCGGCCCGGGCATGCAGGAAATGCTCTACCCCACGAGCCACTTGAAAAGCATGGGGCTCGGCAAGGTTTGCGCGCTTTTGACTGACGGCAGATTTTCAGGCGGCACGAGCGGCCTCTCCATCGGGCATGCGTCGCCAGAAGCCGCCGACGGGGGCGACATAGCCTTAATCGAAAACGGCGACTTCATAAATATAGATATTCCCGCGCGCAAAATAGAACTCGAGATATCCGAATCGGAACTTGCCGCGCGGCGTGCAAAAATGCTCGCCAAAGGCGAAAACGCCTACAAGCCTGTGCGCGACAGAAAAGTTTCAAAGGCGCTGCAATTCTACGCTAAAAACGTATCATCTGCGGCGGACGGCGCGGTTAGGAGACTCTGATGAAAAGCATGACGGGCTTTGGGCGGGCCGCGGCGGATTGCCCCGAATTCTCGCTCACAGTCGACGTTTCGAGCGTCAACAAGAAAGGACTGGAATTGTCCGTCGGGCTTCCGCGCGAATGGCAGCCCATGGAAAGGCTCGTCGCGGCGAAAGTCAGGGAATTCTACACGCGCGGCAAGGTCGGTGTATCCGTCAAGGCAGAATTTAAGGGAATAAAAAATTCGCCTTTGGCGGACAAGACCGCGGTTGCCGCCGCGCTTGACGAATTAAAATCTCTCTGTTCCAATTACGGCGCAAAATTCGAGCCTACCGCAGATACGATATTAAAAATCTGCGAGCTAACCTCCTCCTGCACGGCGCAAAATTCCGACTGGGAGGCGGCATGGGAAAACGTCGCCGCCGCGCTCGACGAAGCCCTGCGGAATGCTGAGCAAATGAGGGAGCTTGAAGGCGAAAACTTGAAGAAGGACCTGATCCACCGCCTTGATTTGATACTAGAGCTTGTGATGGCAGCGGATAAGGAGTCGAAAAACACGGTCGGGCAATATCGGGACCAACTTTTGGGGCGCTTGAAAGAAATGGGCTTGGAACTTCGGCTTGACGACGAGCGCCTGCTAAAAGAACTTTGCATATTCGCCGACAAGTGTGACGTCGCGGAAGAAATAACGCGCCTAAAAAGCCATATATCGCAATTTATCGCCGCAGCCAACGAGAACGGGCCCGTCGGGCGGAAGATGGACTTCATCTGCCAAGAGATGGGGCGGGAAATAAACACGACGGCAAGCAAGGCCAACAATCTCGAGCTTACAAAGCTTGCCATATCCCTTAAAAACGAACTCGAGCGGGTGCGCGAACAAGTTCAAAACGTCGAGTAGCGCATTACCCGCGCGCCGGCTCTCCGCGCAAGTGCCGCCGTTGCAATAAAAGTGCCGAGATTTAAAGCCGCACTCCGCGCGCGAAAACAATAAAATATGAGCAAATCTTTCGACAGACTAAAAAACGCGCTGAAAAGGCTTCCGGGCACGGGAGTAAAGAGCGCAGAGCGCATGGCGCTGCACCTCGCGCTCGAAAACCGCGCGGACGCCATTGAGATAGCCGAATCCATAACTGCGGCTCTTGAACGCATAACGCCCTGTCCAGAGTGCTTTGGATTGTCCGAGAACGGACAGCCCTGCGAAATTTGCTCCGACGCCTCCAGAATTTCCGACTGCCTTTGCGTTGTCGAAAAAGCCTCCGATATTTCCGCGATAGAAAAATCGGGAGCTTGGCGGGGGAAATACCACGTTCTTGGCGGAAAGCTGTCGCCGATAAAAAAAATAGGGCCCGACAAGCTGAATATAGCCCAGCTTTTAAAGCGCGTAGAAAATTCCCAGATAAAGGAGATAATACTCGCATTGTCCAACGACATAGAAGCCGAAGCCACCTGCCATTACATACAGGAGCGTATCGCTTCTCCGCACGGCATACGGCTAACGCGCATAGGCTTTGGACTCCCCAGCGGCAGCCAGCTCGGCTTTGCGGATCCCGTGACAATAAAAAGCGCGCTCGAATCGCGAAAGTCGTTCTAACCACTTTTCATCAAGGCGCATTCCAGCCAAATAAAACCGCATTATGAAAATCCTACGCCTTTTACTAATCGCATCTTTCGCAAATTTCACCCTTTGCGCGCAAACGATAAATGAAGTCGAATCCGACCCGCCAAAGGGAGAAATTGAAATCGTTGAAACATTGACGAGCCAATCAAATACGGCCGCAAAGAATGGAATAACATATTGCGATTCGCTCGTATTGGGATTGGTCGAGGGGCTTACCGAATACCTGCCTGTGTCCTCCACCGGGCACCTGCTGCTCGCAAACGCATTCCTTGGTCTCGACGCCGACGAACCGCTCTCGGACGCCGCCGGAAACCCGATTTTAAACGACAATTTTGAACCTCTGACGCTCAAATCAGCAGCCGACGCGTATGCCATAGTTATACAGCTTGGCGCGATTGCCGCTGTTGCATTTATCTATTGGGAATGGCTGTTAAAAATGTTCTTCGGGCTTCTCGGAAGGAATCCGGAAGGGCTGAGGCTTCTTATAAACATCATAGCGGCGTTTCTGCCCGCGGCCATTGTCGGGCTTTTGCTGCACGACTTAATCGAGAACTGGCTTTTCGGAACGGTACCCATAATAGCGGCGCTGTTTTTTGGAGGGCTGCTCATGTTTTGGGTTCAAAGGAGATACAACTCTAAGCATTTGTATCCGTCGAGCGCGTATCTAAAAATGAGGGATATGAGAGTCAAAGACGCGCTAATAATAGGCCTCTTGCAGTGCATTGCAATGTGGCCCGGCACGAGCCGCTCAATGATGACGATTATCGGCGGATACGCAGTGGGGCTCAAACCGGCGGACGCCGCAAGATTCAGCTTTTTACTGGGGCTTGCAACGCTCTCGGCGGCGTCGATATTCAAGATGTACACTGACGGAGCAAGTATTTTGCGCGCGATTTCGGCTGGGCCGCTATTGTTCGGGATAATTGTCGCATTTGTTTCTGCGGCGCTCACAGTGAAATGGCTCGTGGGATTTTTAAACCGAAGGGGGCTTGCGCCGTTTGCATATTATAGAATTATCCTCGCCGCAATCCTCTCTGCATTCGTGTATTTCAATATTCTCTAAGGCACGCTCAAACGAACCGCGCAAGCGCGCGCAAAATCCAAAAGCATTGAAAATAATAGACGCCCATACGCATTTTTATCCCGAAAACATCGCTTCCGCTCCCGAAGCATGGGCGGAATGCGCCGCGGAGAAGTATTGGGGGAAGCTCGTTGGCAAGCGCCCCGACGGGAAAAAATCGTTGCAGGGCTTTCCAAGCGAAAAGAAATTTCTTTTGGACATGGATTCCGCCGGAGTGGAGCGCGCCATAATCCAAGGCTGGTATTGGGAAAAACCCGGCACATGCTCCATTCTAAACCGCCAAATCGCAGATTTCGCCGCGCGCCACCCAGACAGGATTTCGGCATTTGCCTCCATAAACCCGAGCTTTCCTAAGGAGTCAATGGCAGAGATAAAAAGAGCAAAGGATCTCGGTTTCATAGGCGTCGGAGAACTGCACGACGGAGTCCAAGGGTTCGACTTTTTATCGGAGCAATTTACGGAGATTGCCGAACTTTGCGCCGAATGCGGTTTCCCGATTTGCGTGCACCTTACAGAAAAATCGCCCCGCCAATATCTCGGCAAGTGCCCGACGAACTTTGAGTCCGCATACGCCGCCGCGCGAAAATGCCCGTCTGCAAAATTCATTTTTGCCCACCTATCTGGCGGCGACGCGGCAATCGACGTATTTTCGCCCCCAGACAATGTTTTTTTCGACACAGCGGCATTCCCGTTTACAAACACGCCTTCCGACGTCTCCCGTGCAGTTTCCGCAAATGGCGGCCGCGCCATATACGGCTCCGACTACCCTATACGCCTCTACCCGCGCAAATTTGCGTGCGAAGAAATGAGCACAATAGTGGCGGAATCAAAAGCGGCAGTTCCCGCGGAATACGCAGAAAAATTCTTTTCAGAGAATTTCGAATCGCTTTACAAAGCAGGCCGCGCATAAAGCTATCGGCATAAAATAACAAAATATTTTATTCTTTCGCTGAGGAATTTCCCGCCGTGGACTTCTTTTATTGCGGAGCTCTCCGTCACGGGTTTCTTTTTCTACAGGCTCCTTCCGCCGCGGGAGTCTCCGCGCGGGGCAAACACAATTTCTTTTCTCTTTTGAGCGGATACCCACGCCGACTGCAATGCGCGCAAGCCTCGGGCGGACTTGTGTAAATTTTTTCTGTTTCGGGCGGATTGCTCGGGGGGAAAATCCCGCAATGCGCTATGAAAACCGCGCCCCCCGCGCCATTGGTCTGCGCGCAGACAAACGCCATTTGACGCTGTATATGGCAAACGCCATTATGCTGCGGCCGGCGAATACATCTAAAAAAAATCTATAACCCGCGAAGAAAAAGAAGGAGAGAAAAAATTAGTCGGAAAGACCGAAAAATTCCACAGAGTTCTCGTATGCGGCGTCGGCGATATATTTTTCATCAACGCCGAAAATTTCGGCAGCAGCCCGCAAAATAACCGGAATGTTGGAGGGCTCGTTAACGCTCCCGCGCAACGGAACGGGCGCAAGGTACGGACAATCGGTTTCAAGCATTAGCCTGCCGATTCCTTGCGCGAGCATGGCTTCCCGCATCTGGCCCGCATTTTTGTAGGTTATAATACCCGTAAAGGAGCCCCTGCCACCAAGCTCGTTTATCTTCGCAAGCTCTTCGGCCGTCCCCGAGTAGCAGTGGAAAACGATCCTCGAAAAATCGACGCCCGCCTCCGATATGAGCCTTATGCAGTCCGAAAGGCTTTCTCTTGCATGAACGCATATCTTGGCGTCCGGAAAGGAGTTTGAGAGCTCGAGCTGGCGGACAAATATTTCCGCTTGGCGCGCTTTCATGGCCTCAAACTCGGTCGCGTCAGCCGGCGGACGATAGTAGTCGAGGCCTATTTCTCCTATCGCCACAGGCGGCCTCTCCGAGGCAAAAAACGCGCCGAGCGAATCGAGCGCAATTTCGCAGTTTTCCGATATTTCCCCGGGATGTATTCCGACCTGCCAATAAACCTCTCCGGGGAAATCTGCAGCGGCGCGTTCGTATAAGAGCCATTCGTCGGACTTTGTCGAGCACCCCACTATTTTTTCAACTCCCGCCAAGCGCGCCCTCTCGACAATTTTTTCGAGTTCGCCCTTGTTGGCAAACGTGTCCAGATGCGCGTGTGTGTCTGCGTATTTCATAATATTAACGGAACCGCAATCGCATTCGGAGTGTCCGAATACAAAGCCGGCAAATTAGATTCTGCAAAGAATTTTTCAGTTTGCGGCAAATAGGCAAGAAATTAAAAAAAGGAAAAAAATATGTCAGTGCTCGTTGGCAAAAAAGCGCCGGACTTCAAGGCAAACGCCGTCGTAGGCGGCAAGATAGAAAGCGGCTTTACGCTCTCGCAATTCATAGGCAAAAAGTATGTGATACTTTTTTTCTATCCCAAAGACTTCACCTTTGTGTGTCCAACCGAAATACTCGCCTTTCAGGCGGCGAAAAAAGAATTTGACGCGAGAAATGTGGAGTTAATCGGCTGCTCGACAGACACCGAATTTTGCCATCTCGCATGGTCGCAAACGCCGCGCTCAAAAGGTGGAATCGAAGGCGTGGAATACCCGCTCGTCGCAGACACAAACAAGACAATCGCCCGCGACTACGGGGTTTTGGCGGGAGCCTCAAAAACCTGCCCCGACGGCAAAGTGTGCGTCGAAGGAGAAATGGTTGCCTACCGGGGGCTGTTTCTCATCGACAAGAATGGAATAGTCCAGCACGAAGTGGTAAACAACTTCCCGCTCGGCCGCTCCACAGAAGAGGAAATCAGAATGGTCGACGCCCTCCAACATTTTGAGACATACGGCGAAGTCTGCCCAATGAACTGGCACAAAGGTGAAGATGCAATGAAGCCGACGAGCGAAGGAGTCGCGGAATATTTGAAAGAATCGTACAAGTAGGATTTGCAATCGCATAAGTGCCATTTGCGGCAGGCTTTTTTACGGCGCAAAAATTATAAATTCCCCAAGCGTTTTTTTGGGACGCATGGGGATTTTTTCTTACGCAACAGGAGAAAATCAGCCTTGTTTAGAATGGATAGTAGCTCCGCCGCACGCTCATGAGATTTTTATTATTTTATAAATTCGCAAGCCGCCAAATTCCTTGGCGCGGCGCACGGCATGCGCCTGTCTATGCGGTAGGAAAAAAAATACCTTTGGGCGCGCGGAATAGCCCGCGCGAAGCTTTCAAAAATCAGTCGAGTTTTCTTACAGAAACACATTCGTTTATCATATCGGCGTATTTGCGGGCTTTTTCGAAAGCGTCGGAAAAATAAACGTTAACAGTATTAACCTTGGATAATATAAACGGCAAACTTACAATCTTGCCGTCGATTACAACCGCAATATTGCGCGCAGAGCCGCCTTTAACCATATTTTCAGTGGTCTTCCCCATGATTTCCTTGCCCTCGCCGGTCAACTCTATTTTCAGCGAATAGCCCAATTTGCCATCAAAAAGTGAGGGTTCTACATAAGCGCATTTGACATGTTTTAAGTTAAGGAAAGGCGTTTTTTCGACAAAGCAATCCGCCTCCGCTTTTTCGCTATCTTCGCAGGAATTTATGATTGTAGAATACTTATCTTTTACAAAACCTTCGGGGGGATTTTTTGGCAGAGCCGCACGCTTTAAGCAAAAGATTTCGTCTCCGCAAGATGGTTTGCCTTTGGAATATATTGGCTCAATGCGCACTCCTATCCACTTGAAGCGCTCGGTGGCAGATACTTTCCCTGTTTTTAAATCCCTCACAGCGCCTCTAAACGGAACGAATGCAACCACGTTATTTTGCGACATATTAAATTCTGTAAATCCCTTATAGGACACCTCCTCGCCGCCAAAAGACGCCTTCAAGCCTATTTCGCAATCCACGACATTCTCGCCGCGCTCCGCCAACTTCGGGTTTAGCTCCAACTCTACCGCGCAATAGCCGTTTTCGGACTTTAATGTTTTCGTTTTTCCGGCGGGAAAGCAAGCGGCAAAGACCGTATTTTTTGAGTTTTGCGCTTTATAAAATTTTTCTATCGAATCGGGGTTTTTAAGGTCAAAGGTTTGGACATCATTTATGCCAATGCAAGTCCACAAATCGACAAATACTGCGAAGGCGGCGGGCTCGGGAGAATTTTCCAAAGACTTCTTGCGAGCCTTTATCATTCTGCTTGTAGCGAGCGCATTTTTTACGGAATACTCTCCGCCGCAATATACGGGTTTGTTTTCTTTCGCCGCCTTTCGCATTTCTTCGCAGAGTTTTTCAGCGGATGCGGATTTTAGAGACGATTTAAAAATTATTTCCCCCACATCGTTTAAGACGGCAATGCACGGAGGCTCAGAGCCCAGCATTTCCTTGCACATTTCTTTGGCGAAATCATAGTTCCGCGATTTTTCGACTTCCTTGCCGTTTTTAAAAACGTAAAGCGTTTCTCCGTCATAATACATGCCAAGCAAATACAGGTTTTCAGAGGCATATTTTTTGAAAGCTTCCGAATTCGTCACAGGATTTGACTTCTCGCAGCATACAAAGCAGACAAGCTTGTTTTCGGACTTCGCTTCGTCAAAATATTCGTCCATCGTCGCTTGCGGGCGCGGGCATTGCTGTGTGGGAATGGCCCCGCAAATAAGAGAAAAACAAAAAATAAATACAGCGAAGATGAATACCGTAGAGCTCTTTTTCATATAATTGTTATATAGAAATGCGCATCTGTTTTCAAGTTCTAAAAATTTATATTTTTTAATTTTGCATATAATTTATTAGCTGTCTATCCCGCAATTATATTGACACTTAACCATAACGACCGTATCAAGCTCCATATGAAGTATGCGTTATATTTTATAATATTATTTGCGGGCGCATTTATCTGCGTTGCAAGCACGCGCGCTCCTGAAAATTACGTCTGTTCAATAGAGCTCCAAGAGAACGAAAAAACCATAGTAAAAATTCCCCTTGAAATCAGCGCGCTTTGCGGCCGCGGCTACGCTTCAAAAGAAATAGGAATGGAAGCGAACGACTACGCCGACATCATGCGACTTTCGCCAAAAGAAAAGGACGCTCTTGCGCCGTCAGGCGCCAAATTTATAGGCGATAAATTTTCCGTAAGATTGAAAAAGTCCGAACGCGACAAGTTTTACAGTTTGGATATATATTTTTATCATGCATATATAGACTCTACCGAATTGGACAATACGCCTATCATGACCCCAATTATTATGGAAATATCAAATACAGTAGGCATTGAGCTCGGAGAGAAGGTTGTATTAGGAGGCCTTACAATAACAGAGAGGACGGACGGGAAAAATGATAAAATCATACGCAAAAACATTGTAATTACTCTTAATAAAAAATAGCGTTTCTTTTTAGCGGCTTTGTAATAAAATTGCGCCGTCATTCGTATAACAATATATGACGGTAAAAATATTGCTCTCCATAACCGCCCTCGCCCTTTCCGTTTGCGCCTCGGCTAAAATCGACTATGCCGACTACAAGAAGCTACAAGACGCCTACCAAATTCCCGCGCCTGAAGCCGAAAAACTCTCCGAAAGCGGCAACCCATACGCAAAGCTGCGCTCCGCCCTTGACAATATCCCGTACGAACGGGAAAAATCCGTTTCGGAAATCAGGGAATTGTATGAAAAGCGTGGGTTGCGTCTCGCCGGATATTACTTGTCAAATTTTTTGAAGGACAAAGCCGAGCGCGAAAAGCTGCTTGAAAAGCTCGCTGCTGAAGGCGATGATTACGCTTGCTCCGCCGCAAAGTGCGACCTGCTCTTCGACAATCTAAAAGCGTCAGCAGACGCGGCAGACGCAAAAAAATTCAACGCCTCCTTCGACAGCCTATTGAGCCTTGCAAAAGGCGGATTCCAGCCGGCGGCAGTAAAGCTCGCGTTTTTTATAGAGACAAATTGCGGCAAAATAAAAAATTTTAGGGACGCAGCCGCAGAGCTTCCCGCTTTATATGGCATACTCTCGCACGCATCGAAAGAAATGGAGTTTTACCAGATGAAACGCGGCGAGGCGCTCGCAAAGCGCGGCGATTGGAAAGGGGCTATGAAAATCCTAAGACCCCTCGCTGAAAAATTCCTCGCGCGGGAAAAATTTTCCGCGGCGCAGTCGCTGGCGCGATTTACGAGCGGAAATTTTTACGGCGAAGCAAAAGCCGCCGCCCTTGTCGCGCACGCATACCGCGATGGATTGGGAATCGAAGCCAACCCCGCCAAGGCAGAACTCCTGCAAGGCAAAATCCGAAGCCTAAAAAATCCCCATTTTTGCTTGTCCTTTGAAAGCACATTTGCCCTTACATACGGGAATAAGCGCATGTTTGTCGCGGACTCTCCGGAGGAAGCCGCCATGTACGCAAATATGGCGCGGGAATTTGAAAATTCCGCAACCGACCGCATGCGCGAATACAACGCCTCAATCGAAGAAAAGGTAAAAAAAGCCTACAATAAAAGTTTGGAGGAGCTAAAAAATTCTTCAGACGACATAGAAAAAGTTGTGTACGCAAAAAAGCTGCTCGGTTTACAAACTCTTTTCGCCTTCGACTATCTAATCGGCAAATACGACAAGCAAAAAGCCAAAGACGCGCTTTCGATTCTCGAGAGATTGTCGGCCGAATCAAACGCCTACGCAAGCCTTGCGCTCGCCGAACTATATTCGGGCGGAAACTCGGAAAACGCATCGTTTAAAGTCGTAAATATGCCCGTTGATTTCAGTGCCCAAAAGGCGCGCCTATACGCCAGCGAAGCCGTCCGCCAAAGCGTAGAAGCCGCATGAACAGCCCAAGCACTGCGAATATTGGGAGATTTATTTTTATTAAAAACGTCCCTGCCTAAATATTTTCCGCTCGACGGATTTACCGTAAAGACCGACTCCGCCGATTCAGCCTTAAAGATGTACCACGACGCCGCCTGCTTGGGCGACACTAAATCCCTGCTTAGGCTCGTACAGATTTACGAAGGGATACCAATATCATGCGAAAAATATCTCATAGAGCCCAATGAGAGGGCGGCGTTCGCGTATAAAATGGAATCGCTCGACCTCGGGAATATGGAAAAAGCGGGAGAAGTTATCCTAAGCCTGTATTTCGGAAGCGGCGTGAAGCAAAATATTCCCCTCGCAAAAAAATACCTTTTAAAATTTTTAAGAAGCGGAGGTTCCGAAAACGGAATACTATGCGAACTTGCGGCAATCATGGCGGAAAATGGAGAGCTCGACGCATACCCCCCTGAGAAAGCCGAAAGCATTAGAAAAAAAATAGACAAATACACTTGGAGCCACGCAATTCTATCCTTTTACAATTTGGGCAAATTCAAAAGCGAAAACGGACTGAAATACTGGCGCAATTCCGCCTCAGAAATAGAGCCGCGCCCCATAAAGGCGCGCGAAGAATTTACCGAATATTTCGCTTCCCTGCCGCAAACGACCGAAAACAGGTTTTTGCGCGCAATATGTTCGTACAACCCGCTGGATATGCAAAATTCCGCAAACAAATACTCCGCGCGCGGCGACCTATTGAAGCTCGCGGACGCCGGATATCCCGATGCGGTAAAAATCATGTCGTCAAACCCCATTCCAATAATTCTCAACGCCCCCGATAAATACAAACAGTCCGCAAAAAACTTGAACCTTCCCATTGAAGTCTCATCGGACGCAGACGCCGAATACAATATGCGCATGTACGCCAAGACAGGAGACGACGGCTTTCTATACAAAGTTTCAAACGCCCACATTCCGACGGACTTTATATTGGACTCTCTCTCAAAGCACTCCAAGAACGCGAACTTTTCAATCCCCCTTGCGATAGCAAAACTTTTAAAAGCCCAAGAAAAATCTGCTGGCGAATTTGACGAAGCCGTAAGCCTCCTAAATAGGCTCTCAAAAATGCCGAAAATAAAAAAGCTCGCATTCGCTGTATTGTCCTACGCATATTCGGGCGCAATAAAAGGACGCGGGAACCCGATCTTATGCTCGGCTTACGCGAAATCCGCCGCCGGAATAACCCAAGACATTTACATATCTCCCGATTCCCTAATCGGGAGCGCCTCCGCGAATCCCGAAGCGAAAAAGAAGCTTGTATTGTACCTTAACACCATCTTTCCCTCCAATCCTTATGACGTCCACTACTTTGAAAACAATCCATTGGAGGATTTGCGCAACGCCCACAAGCTCAGTCCCGAAAACGAGGCGTTGTCCTACGCCCTCGCAAAGTCGGAATTAAAAAATAAAAACTACAAAGACGCATTCAAACTTTTTGAGACTCTCCACAAAAATTCGCCCGAAGATTTGAACTATTTCGCGGCTCTCGGAGACATGCACTATTACGGGTTGGGAGTTAAATCGGACAAGGCGAAAGGGCTTAAATACTACGGCAAATTATTTGAAAGTCTCGGCGGCGACTCTTTCAATTCTGAACAAGCCTATTTTATAGTAATCAATTCCATATATTCCGGGAACTATGTAAATTTTTATAAGCCTAATATCCCGCCCGACTTTATCATAAAAAATATTGGCAAAATCCCCCTCAACCGCAAAGACGGCTCGTATTTTGAACTTCTCAACTTTCTTGAAAAGCACGCATATACATCTTTGCGCGACGCCATTGAAAATAAACTCATAGCAAGCGGCAACGCAAATGCCATAGTACACAAGGCGCTCAGGCTCCTCCGCAAAAAAAAGCCCGAAACAGACAAGCAGGCGTTTAAATTGATTTGCAAAATACACAAATCGGGCCTCGGGTCCACCTACCTCGGCGGGCTGTACTTTAACGGGCGAGGAACGCAGAAAGATTACAAAAAGGCCATTGAGCTTTTCGAGTGCGCGCTTAAAGAAAATCCCGGCAACATAAACACGTCCGCATGCGCATGGCTGGCGCTCATGCATAAAGAGGGGTTTGGCGTGGAAAAGTCCGAGGAGGCGTCGCTCAAATATATAGACTTGCTTTCAAAATCTCCGAATTTTGCCCAAGACGCCTACCCGCTCGCATTGCACTTGATTTACGGGGACGGATATCTCTCATATTCGCAAGGCATGCCGAAGTGCCCGGAGCTTGGAGTAGAACTGCTAAAACGCTCCGCAAGCGCGGCGGCAAATGAGGGATTTTTGACTCCCATAATCTTGTACGCACAAATTTGCGAAGACGGAAAATTCGCAAAGCGCGATCCCAAAAAATCGCTGGAATTGTACGAAATGTCCATCGACTCATACAAGAGCGGAAGATCCGCCAACGAAGTCTCAACAGTCTATCTAAACGCGGCAAGGCTGTTAAAATTATCGGGCACCGCAGAAGACCAAAAAAAAGCCGCAAATTTAACATTTAAATGGCTGGAACTTTTCCCCAATAACATCGACGCTAAAACTGACGCTGCCTTGCTGTACATATCGGGAATCGGGGTAGAGAAAAATCCGAAGAAAGCGAAAGAATATCTGGAAAGCGCAATAGATGCGGCGAAAGGCAATAATAAACTGCTCTGGAGGGCTTACGGGATTCTCGCGTATTGCCACATGAAGGGAATTTTCGGAGAGCGCGACGGCAAAAAGCTGGACGAAATTCTCTTTCTAATAAGAAAAATTCCAGTCGATAAAAACACTCTGCGCCACCCGTTTTTATTTTACGCGCAATGGTTCAACCCGCGCGCAAAAAGTGATGTTTTGCGATCGTGCAAAGACCCCGTACTACCAAAGGACGAAAATATTTCACTCTTCTGGCTCGGCCAGCTCGAAGCTCTCGCCGACACGCAATCAAATCCAAAATGCGCCCTGCGAATCTATGAAGACATACGGTCTTTCTTCGACCCGAAAAACGGTTTTGACAATCCCCAGAAAGCAGAAGCCTTAAAGGCAAAATTACAAATGGCAAGAACCAATGCCACTCAAAGGGCGAAAAAATAAAGTGGACGAACGAAGCGAGAAAATATCGCGGATAGTCGCGGCCCATTCGCGAAAGCTCATAGCCTATTCGCGGCTTATATGCCGCGACGTGGAAATCGCGCGCGACGCCGCAGCCGACACTTTTTTAAAACTTTGCTCCCTCAAAAATATCGACGAAAGCAAAATATCCGCATGGCTCTATAAAACATGCAGAAACAGGACAATAGACATTCTGCGGCGGCAAAAATTTTGCGTTCCATTCGACGAAGAATATATAAAAACGCTCGCAGCCGAATCCGACGCTTCGAGCCCCGACAAGGAACATCTTTTGCTACTTATAGCAAGACTTCCAAAATTGCAGGCAGAAGTTCTAATGCTCAGATATTTTTCCGGCCTAAAATACGCCGATATCTCGGAAATTCTCGGCATTACCCCAACCCACGCGGGCGTAGCCGCTTCCCGCGCGCTCGAAACCCTAAAAAGAGAAATGCGAAATGAACGACACTAATATTCATAAGAATATAAAAGACGCGTTCGCGCTGCTTGAAAACGCCATGCTTGACGACAAGCAGATAGCGGAAATTATGCGCAGGGCGGCAAATCCGGGGCGACCCATAAACAGGGCTTTATTATTTGCCGCCGCAACAGCGCCGCTAATAGCGGCGGCCGCGGCGCTCGCTCTCTGCGCATTTTTTTCGCAGGCTGGCGGATACAATTCAGAACCGCACGGGCACATTCCCGACAATATTGGGACTATAGTTGTGGAGTCTTCCAACCGCGAAAAACTGGTAATCCGCAATGGCGAGCTCCAAATAATATCAACTATCGATTGGGAGTGGGAAAATTCCACCCGCGCGGCAATATCAGCCATAAAAGCCTCGCAATATTTTCGCGACCCTGGCGAAGACCCAGCAAGCGCGCTCTCTGGCTTATCCGCCGATGGAATCAGCTCTGAGCCCCGCGCGCAACAGGCAGATTATTAAATCCAAACTCCGGCGGTTTATTCGAAAGCAATTTCTTTATTTGAACTTCGCCACCCGATGAACTTTTGTTTGCGCGACGAAAAGTTTTCTTTCTATGCGCCTCTTGATATTTAAAAGACCAGAGATTCTTTTTGGATTTTCCTTGCCCCGCAACCGCTCATTGCGCAAATAGCGAATATAACCACTTCCACAGCCTCACGCAACGCGCATTTGACTAAGATAAATTCCTCGCAATTTTTTAGCGCACTTATTTTAATTCTTACCCAAGCGAATGTAAGCCCCATTTTATTTTCCGCGCGCGGCAATTTCGTATTTTCCCACACGCATGGGAAAGGCGTCCTTCACTTTTCCGAGCAAAAACGGCAACTGACGCTGCGAAACGACCAAAAATAAATCCGCGCGTTCGCCCGAAATATCCGCTCACTATCGGCTTTCAGGAGAAATGTTCTCGCAAACGAGTTTTGCCGCAACTTCAACGCATTTTTCGTACGGAGTGCGGTACACCGTTTTTATCTCGCGGCAAAATTGCGAGCCAGTCGCCTTTGCGAATTCCGCGCGGATTTTATCCGCCGCCCCAGGGCACAACTTCACCGCCGAGTAGAGCGCGCCGCACAATCCCTCGGGAGCCTTGCCACCTCCGCATTTTGAAAGCTCCTCCAATCCTTCGGCATCTCCACCCTTAAAGGCCGCGTACACAGTCTGGGCACAGTTGTAGGGTTTCCTGAATTTTGAAAGGGCTATTTCTACTTTTCCGTTTTCCATAGGATTATATAGAGCTTGAAATTACCTCGTTTTGAAGGGCGGTAATCTCCGCGATTCCGCCTCTCGCAAGCGATATAAGCTCAGCAAGTTCGTCCTCGCCGAAAACAGCCTCCTCGCCGCTCGCCTGCACTTCCACGAATTTTCCGGAGCCAGTCATTACAATGTTAGCGTCGACATCGGCGTCTTTGTCCTCCTCATAGGGCAAGTCGAGCACTTTCATTTCCCCTAAAATCCCAACGCTCACCGCCGCGACCGAATCGCGGAATGGATCCTCCGCTATATCGCCGGACGCCATCAGCTTTTTCACGGCAAGCTTCGCGGCAACATACGCCCCGCTTATCGACGCCGTGCGCGTTCCTCCGTCCGCTTGAAGAACGTCGCAATCTATCCATATAGTAATTCCCGGAATTTTTTCCAAGTCCGCAACCGCCCTCAAAGACCTGCCTATAAGCCTCTGAATCTCGACTGACCTGCCGTCCACTTTGTTAGACGAAGTCGGGCGCTGTTTGCGGGTGAGCGTCGAGTACGGAAGCATTGAGTATTCCGCGCTAAGCCACCCTTTTTGATCCGCCATGGAGTTCATCCACGACGGCACGCGCTTTTCCGCAGTTGCCGCGCATATTACTTTCGTGTTTCCGAAAGACACAAGCACAGAGCCTGTCGCGTTCGGGGCAATTCCGGGCTCGAATTTTATCGGGCGCAGCTGGTTAAAATTTCTTCCGTCAAAACGAACTTTGGGACTTTCTTTTTCCATCTTATTTTAAGTTTTGTTAGAATTTTGATTATTCGCGCGGCATTAGCCACAAAAAAATTCTAAATAAAGCGCCCGCACTTACGATAATCAATAAAAGCCGCCGCATTGCGGCCGATAAATTTTATTTAGCAAACCGCTAGGCTTGTTTTGCCGCTTATTTTTAGGCGGCATACGGAAGCGGAAATAGGAAAAATCTTTCTTGCCTCCGGAACCCCAAAAAAGGAATAAAAAAATGCCCGAATACGCAAGTAAGCATATCCGTGCATTTGGTAAAAATAAAAATTGAAGAACTTATCACAATTTGCCATTGTCTAAATACAGAAAATAAAAAATATGTACTACCAACAATATCAAAGCACTGCCGCTCTCGCTTCCGAGAGGGGGGAATTTTTAAGAAAAGTATATATGAATCTGGCGCTCGGATTCGTCGGATTCATTGCACTTGAAGCATTTTTGCTTACGTGGCAGCCTGCTGTCGAACTCGCCCAAAAAATGGTGACGGGAAACAACTGGCTGATTGTACTGCTCGCATTTATGGGGGTATCGTGGCTTGCAAACTCTTGGGCTGTCAACGGAGCCACTCTCGGGAAGCAATATGCGGGATTCGCCCTATACATAATTGCGGAGTCCATTATTTTTCTGCCGCTTTTAATATTTGCTAATATGTTCGCCCCCGACACTATTCCGCAAGCCGGCATAATCACTGCCGCCCTCACCGCCGGAATCAGTGCGTACGCGTTCTTCTCTAAAAAAGATTTTTCATTCCTCGGCTCATTTCTGACAATTGCTTCATTCGTGGCGCTCGGGATAATCGTCTGCGCAATAATTTTTGGAATGCAGCTTGGGCTGTGGTTCTCTGGGGCTATGATAATTTTTGCCGGGCTCGTCGTGCTTTACCAGACGAGCGCAATTATCAGGCAATACCAGAACGACCAATATGTGGCTGCCGCGCTCGGTTTGTTCGCAGCAATAGCTCTCATGTTCTGGTATATCCTGCAATTCCTGATTTCTTCGCGCCGATAAGGCTCGATTACCAAAAGTGTGGATATTACCCGCGCTGCGTTTGGCGCACCTATAAAACTTCAAAAGATGCGCCGTACAATTAAATAAAGCGAATCCGCTTATTCTCAAAAAAATCCGCTCATCAGAGCGGATTTTTTTATGCTATTTCCGCCTTCTTGATACGGCGAAAAGCAAGGCGACAAGACCAAATACTGAAGCTAACTCCGCGGCTTCTGGAACAGTATATATCAAGCTTCCGGGGCCTCCAACCTCGCCTATGAGAGAAAATTCCCCTCCAAGTTCCTCTCCCGACTCCCCGTAGGCCGAAAATACCGAATTTGCGTCAAACTCGTCCGTCAGGTTGTCGAATTCAAAAATGGTAATTTCCATATTTTTTAAGTCCTCGGCGGAAAATACGACATCCACAGAGGGCGCGTAAACAGACAATTCGCCCACGGCTATCGCGCCGCCATATATCAACTTCCCGCCATCGATAAATATTGTTCCAACTTTCGGGGCAGACAATTTTAGCGCCCCTCCCAAAAGCCTAACGTCTCCGACAGAAAGCTCGCTGTCGAGCACAAGCTCTCCGTTGCTGACTTCTACGGAATTTATAGCCATATCCGTCTTTCCGTCCAAATCGTTTTCAAATCCATACAGGCTCGCGTTGGAGGCCTTATATATAGTCATCGACTGTCTTCCGTCGCCGCTCATATTTATGCTTAGATTGGAACTCACGCCGCTTTCAGTCGCAAAAACGCCTTCAAAATCTCCACCCTTAAATACTCCGCCATTCGACATGAAATTTATGTTCACCGACAGATTTTTTGCGGAAGTCATATAAACCGCCTTGCCGCTTGACGACAATCCGCCTAAGTCCATTGAAAAATATGTGCCTGTTGCCGTATCGTGCGCGGACATATCAAATGTGTGGTATCCAGCAGTATCGGAGCCGTTCTTTATAAAATTTAAAGCCCCTTTGACTGCAAGCGTGTATGCAGAAGGAGCCGTTGAAGTGCTCCCGAGACGAAATCTTGAATTAAAATACTTATCCGTTTCCAAAGCCATATCTCCGCCGACCGTCAGAAAATTCGCGGTGTCGGCAACGAGCCTCATCGACTTTCTGGAGCCAATATCGCTTGATGAAGGAGTATATTTGGAATCTGAAGAAACAGTTCCATGCCAATCTCCCAATAGGCTTATTGAAGACGTAATGTGTATTTCAAGAGGGACGTACGCCGTTACGCTGTTTACCGTCTTGACGCTCGGATAGGAAGTATAGTCAACATACCAATTCACTCTCGCATAGTCCGGATTTCCGTTTCTTTGCATATTTGTGACGTCAAATATCAAATCTGAAGTCTCCGACGGAACAGTTGAATGCGGGATATTTCCTTCGGCATCCGCCTTCCAATTTGCGGCATTTCCGGCACGGAGCAATGTATCGTCCCATGTAGATCCACCCCGCCAATAATAGTCGGAGCTCTCAGCAAGCGCATTTACGCCTGTGGCGCACATTCCATAAAAGAACAGCGTGTTAGCATAATAATAAAATTGCCGTAAAATATATTTAAGATTCGTTGCGCTTTTCATACCCACAAATTATTTATTTGTTATCCTGTCTCAGTGGATTCATGTCTAAAACATTTTTTTATATATTCAAGATAAATTAAGAATATGTTTTTAAACAGTTTAAATACGTACACTAACTCGCAAGAACTATATTTCCACATGCGCTGGACATACCAACTGAAAAAAAAATTCTGATAAAATTTGAAGGGAAAGCGCAAAAAAATACGTTTTTTAACATACTTTCTACAAGCATTTACACAACAAAAAACCCGTCCGAGTTTTTCTCGAACGGGCTTTGGTATAAACTTTAAGCTGTTCCGCGAATTACGCCTTGCCGGCGGAACCGAGAACATTGACGACCTTGTGCATGTAGAGCTTTTTGAGCTCGTCGCGGGCGGGGCCGAGATACTTGCGGGGGTCAAATTCAGCGGGCTTGGTGGCGAACACTTCGCGAACTTTTGCCGTCATCGCCAGTCTGCCGTCGGAGTCGATGTTGATTTTGCAGACTGCGGATTCCGCCGCCTTGCGGAGCTGTTCTTCGGGGATGCCGACTGCGGCTTCGAGCTTTCCGCCGTACTTGTTTATCATGTCGACATACTGCTGCGGAACCGACGAGGAGCCGTGCAAGACAATCGGGAACCCAGGTATGCGCTTTTCGATCTCTTCGAGAATGTCGAAGCGAAGCGGCGGGGGAACGAGCCTTCCGTCGGCGTCGCGTGTGCACTGTTCGGGCTTGAATTTGTAAGCTCCGTGCGAAGTGCCTATGGAGATAGCCAAAGAATCCACGCCTGTCTTGCTTACAAAATCTTCAACTTCTTCGGGGCGGGTGTACGAATGTGTCTCGTGGGAAACTTCGTCTTCGATGCCGGCGAGAACTCCGAGTTCGCCTTCAACGGTGACATCGTGCTCATGCGCATATTCAACAACTTTTTTCGTCAGCGCAACATTGTCTTCGTACGAATGCGCCGAACCGTCGATCATCACGGACGAGAAGCCGTAGTCCACGCAGGATTTGCAGAGCTCAAAAGTGTCGCCGTGGTCGAGGTGCAGAACAATCGGAATATTGTAGCCGAGTTCCTTTGCGTATTCGCAAGCGCCTTGCGCCATGTAGCGAAGGAGAGTCTGATTGGCGTATTTGCGGGCTCCGCTGGAAACCTGCAAAATGACGGGCGATTTCTGCTCGACGCAAGCTTGTATAATCGCCTGCATTTGCTCCATATTATTGAAGTTAAACGCAGGGATTGCGTATTTGCCGGCGATGGCTTTTTTGAAAAGCTCTCGCGTGTTGACCAAACCGAGTTCTTTATAGGATACCATAATATTGTTTTTGTTAAAATGAAACTATCTTTTATTTCACGGAGCTAATGAAATACAACAAAAAAAAGCAAAAAAAGGACTTTTAATGCCGAGCCGCCTCCGCTCTATGAAGAATAGCGACTATGCTGATAGCCCGCGGCATAATAGGCGTATCTTGCCAACATAAAAAATATTTAACGGCTCTTATACGGTTAAAGCGCAATTAAAAAAAGCCTTGCAGTCGCTATCCCCCAAATATGTTCCATGCCAAATAACATTCGCGCGCAAACCAAAACAGCGCAAGCAAAAGCGCCAACAGCACGAGCTTTCTTACCCCCTTCCAAAGTTCCCCCGGCATGTCGTACCTTCCAACCTCACCGCGGGTAGCCTTCTTAAACTCGTAAAGAGGATCCTTCGAGCGCACACTCCGCGCCGAAGATGAAACTTTCAACTGCTTTTTTCTCCAAAACATGCCGATTTGCGTAAAACTTTTAGATTTATCGCATTCGCCGCACGATACGGCAAGAAAATACGGCTTCCGCCCAAAAATTTGTGTTGAAAAACCGAGCGGGAAAGGCAATATCGTTCAAATATGAGTAAGGAAATAGAAGAAGGTCTCAATCTGGCTCTCGACTTCACTAAACTAAAAAAAATAGCCCAGTGCGGAGAAGATGTTATTCCTGCAATCGCACAATGCGCCGATACAGGCGAAGTGCTAATTGTCGGATACGTAAATAAGCTCGCACTCGAAACGGCAGTCAAAGAGGGCATGGCAACATTCTGGAGCACATCGAGAAACGAATTGTGGATTAAGGGGAAAACGAGCGGCGACTTTCTCGAAATTGTCGACATTCTCGTAAATTGCGAACAAAACTCTATTGTCTACAAGGTCCGCTTAAAGGGCAAAGGTTCCTGCCACACAAAAGACAAGTCGGGAAAACCGCGCAGAGGCTGCTACTACCGCAGAATAAAATTCTCCGACGGGAAAATCGATGGGCTTGAATTTCTTGAAGGCGCGCAATAATCGAAAAATATTCTGGATTTTCATGCGCGGCGTCATTATATAGTCTTTAATTTATCCAATACATTCCCGTAAGAATATTAGCGCACGACACCGAATTAACGGTTGCCGGGCGTAAAACAGAGACACCATTATGAAGTTTAAAATCAGCAAGGAACACTTCTCGACAGGCCTCAGACAGGTCACTAACGTCGTAAGCTCTAAACCGCAGATGGCGGTTCTGAACAATGTGCTTATTAAGGCGGAAGGCGGCAACGTAATGCTCACGACCACCAACCTTGAACTCGGCATAAGATGCTCGATAAAGGCGGAAGTCGAAGAACCGGGCGATATAACCCTCCCCGTAAAAAAACTCGCGGCAATTATAAACGCGATGCCCCAACAGGAGGTTGTTGTGGAAAGCTCGGACGGCCAAACCGCGCGCATTCGCTCCGGCCGCTCAGACTTCAACCGCTTCAACGGCCTTAAAGCAGAGGACTTCCCCGCCCTCCCAAGCTTTGTGGACCAACATTCTTACGAGCTGCCGCCACAGGAACTTGCACTTATGTTGCGTTCGGTATCCTACGCACAAAGCACGGACGAAAACAGGTACATCTTAAACAGCGTTTTCTTCAATTTCTCGGAAGGTAAACTATCGCTCGTGGCGACCGACGGAAGAAGGCTCGCAATGATTTCCCGCGATATGAAGATCGACCATGAAGACGAAGGCTCGATAATTTTGCCCGCGAAAACCGTCACCGAGCTTGAGAAACTCCTCTCGCAGGGCAAGATGGTGAAAATAAGCTTTAACGAAAGGCAGGTAGCCTTCGACATAGAAGTTGGCGAAGAGTCTTCTAACAGTGGGCTTACGGGGTCCATTTACCTCGTGTCTAAGATTGTCGAAGGCAGCTATCCCAACTACAAGCAGGTAATACCCAAAGAAGCCGAGCACCGCATAAAAGTCGAGCGCGAGCTAATGCTCGAAACCGTGCAGCGCGTCGCTTTAATGACGAACGACAAACAAAACTCCGTAAAGCTAAAAATAGCAGACAACTGCCTTGAAATTTCCGGCGAGAGTGCTGAACTCGGCGAAGCGAAGGAGCCAATAGAAGTTGAATATACTGGCCCGGAAGTCAAAATCGGTTTTAATCCCGAATTTCTGCTAAGCCCGCTGCGCAACCTCACGAAAGACGAAGTTTTCTTTGAATTCAAAGACGAGATGAGCCCGGGTGTATTCAAAACACTCGATAACTTCCTATGCGTTGTAATGCCGCTTAGGATTTAGCGCAAAACAATTCCGATAAAGCGCGTTCCAAGCAGAACGCGCTTTTGTTTTAACGCCGCGGGGCGATATTAAAATATGGAAACGGAATCCTGGATACTTACATTGTCTATCGTATTGTTTGCGGCGTTCGTCGCTGCGGGATTTCTTGCGGACTCGTTTCCGTTGCAACCATGGATTAGGACGCTTCGCAGATGGATTAGATTCGCATTTTTTTCCCTGGCGCTTGCGCTTGCCGCCAAGAAATATTTTTTTACAGACGAAAGTTTTGTAGATCTCGCGATTGCGGGCGCGCTCACATATATTCTCGTTGAGACGTTTATATATTGGCTTCAAATATGCGCGGCAAGCGTATCGGGGCTTCCGCCGTTCGGCAAATACACGCCCGCCGAATCCGCATGGAGCTGCGAGCCGTCAATGATTAAACTCAAACGTAAAATAGAGGCTCTCGGATTTAAAAAAAGCGGCGCTTTCACGGTTCATTTTGGAGGCGAAGTGTCGGCAAAATCCACATTTTTTGACTCGGCGGATTCAAAAGAACGGCTCGACGTCACCTTTGTACCGTTTGGCAGCACTTACATAGTCTCGTCGAGCGTATATTCTCAAGACTCTGAATCAGTCCGCTGGATAACCGACGGCAACCCTACCCCGTTGGGCCTTTCTTCCCCTCAAGGTTGCAAGATTTTCCGCAAGAGACTTGTCTGCAATCCGCTTAAACTTATAAAAATCCACGAGTCAATTTTAAGAAAAAGCGGGAAGAGATTTGTCGAAATACGCGAAACGCCCGTAGAATACGTGGATAAAATGACGCGCGGGATTGAAAGCCAGTCGACTTTGGACGGATTGTTAAATACAGGAATAGATGCGGAAGAATCCGGCATATTTACGCAGGAGGGCAAAACTCGCATCTGGATCGATATGATAAAAACGAACTACTTCCCATTTCTGAAATGACACTTTTGGGCGAAAGATTGCGAAACCGTTTAAATGCGCGCAAACTTCCGCAAGTCAATTGCTGCGGGCACATTTTAGAGGGCAATAGCCGCGAATCCGGCAGCGCATTTGCAACAAATAGAGAGCCTGCAAAATGCGACGATTTTAGAAGGATTCGCTTGTTCGGAAAATTCTGGAGGCTTTGCGGGCTTGTAAAATTCTGCAATCTTACCGCTTTAACGGGGGTTATTCGCGCGGAGGTTCTAAGATTCAAGAATTATAGCCTCCATTTGCAGAAGAATATCTTTGCTGCAAATTGCATAGTGGCGTGGCGCGCACTTGCCGCAATATGCACTCTTGCGCTGTCGGCTAAAACTCCCTGCGCAACTCTTTTGGGGGAGACACATATAATCGAGAACGGCTCCTGTGATATGGAAATAATACTTCCACAAAATGTCCACAGATCCGACGCCGAGGCGGCGAATACACTTGCCATGGAAGCTGCCAAGCTTGCTCGCGGCGGAAATATAAAAGTCTCTTTTTTTGACGACAACTCGCGCCCTAAAACAAAAATTTTTTTGAAAAAAAGCGCAAAACCCCAGCCTCCGCAAGAGCTCTCGGCAATAAGGATAAAGTCGGGCTGCGGCAACATTGAAATAGAATACCCCGACGAAAGCCGCGCAATGAATGCCGTCGGAATCTTTCTGAGGAAGTTTTGCGGCATGAGATTTTACGCTCCCGGCGAGCTTGGAACGCACTTTGAAAAAAAGGAAAACTTAAATATTCCCGACGGAGAATTCGAATTTCGCGACGCATTTTTTTCGGTAGGATTTTACGCCCCCACAAAAGACGCCAAGCGCAGAGGAGAGGTTAACAGATGGCTGAAATTAAACGGGGCGCATTCGATAGCCGGCAATTTTTCGCACAACTTAAAAAATATTTTTGATGAAGAGTTCAGGCGCAAACATCCTGAGATTTTAGCGCGCGACTCCGACGGCTCAATAAAACCCCTTGCCCAATACGACATTTTAAATCCCGCCGCGGCGGCGCAGGCCGCTAAAAAGGCGGACGAATATTTTTTAGAATATCCGCAAGCGAAAATGTTTTCAGTCGGGATAGACGATTTTTCGGAGTTTGACGAACGCCCGAAAACCCTTGCTCATAAGCGCGGATATTTTAGGGGATTCCCCGATTACTCAAACGCTGTATTTGAATTTTCGGCTAAATCTGCGCGACTAATAGCCCAAAAGCACCCATCAAAACTCGTTGGCTGCATTGCCTACTTGGCGTGCGAAAATCCCCCATCATTCATGCTTCCCGGAAACCTCGTTCCGTACTTTACGACCGACCGCGCGAACTACTTCGACGCAAAATACAAAGAACTCGATTTTAAGACGCTCGACGCCTGGGGGAAAAGTGCAAAATTTTTTGGCATATACGACTACGCCCACGGCTCGCCATATCCCTTTCCGTGGGAAATCGGCTCTGCAGTTACCGAAGGAATTGCGCGGGCACACAAGGCGGGCGCAAGGGCATATTACGCGGAATTGAACCCTATATATGCGTACGATGCAAAAAAATGCGCAGAAATCTTCGCCGCGCTTGAAAATCCTGAAAATACCGACGCCGCAAAAATTGCAGGAGAAGAATTTTATAAAAATTTTTACGGTAGAGCAGGAAAATACGTTAAAGATTTTTTCGACACCGCACAAAATGCACAATTTGCAAAACGGGCCGCGCGCGGCGACCCCGTGAGGTGGCTTGGGCTATTCAAGCTTGAAAGCTCAGTTGAAATTTTCGACGAAAACGACATCTCAGAAATGGAAAATTCATTGAGGCTCGCAAAAATATCAGCGACTGCTTCAGGGAATAAAAAATATATAAAGCGGGTGGAATCTCTTGAGCTCGCATTCAATTTTGGCAAGTTGTGCGATAGAGAATATCGGCTGAAAAAGAAAATTTTTTACCGTCTAAATTCCTGCGCGGCGACACAAGAAATAATGTCTCTAATGGCTGAACTCCGCAACCTGTCCAATAAAAAGCAAGCCGCGCTAAAAGCATATGAAAGCGGAGGAATCTACCCCGCTGCAATGTTTACGGAACTTCTATTTACAGACAACCTGAATCCTTCTATACAAGCTGCACAATATTTATTGTCGAAGGGCGTAAATAAAAGCGATATTAGCGGTATTTTTACAGAAGAAGAAATACAAATCGCATTGGCCGCAAATAGAAAAGATTGCACTGACGCATTTGGCGGGGACGGTAGTTTTGAAAACATTGCCATAAACGAAGCCAATGAACAAAACTTCTCCAATGGGAAATGGATATTGTTTGAGTGCGATTACGACGGCGCAAAGATGAAAATATCCAAGCGCGCCGCGCGCACGGGAAAATACGGAGCTGAGTTTGCCATGTGCGAAAACTCCGCCATTTCAAAGAGCCTAAAAGCATATTCTGGAGAAATATTTGTTTTTGAGGGGTACTACCGCGGAAGGATAACTCCCGGCACAGCATGCTACGCTACAATTGTATTTTTCGATAAAGACGGAAAATATTTAGGGCGCAAATCTTCTCTCTTCAATGTCTCGGAGGGCGATAGATTCCTTAAATTTATCTGCGCGGCTGTCGCTCCAGAGAACGCCGATTCGGCTATGATCAGCCTATTTGCGAGCCGAATGAAAGACGGAGATTTCCTTTTTGTAGACGACCTTTCTCTAAAAATCATTCCATAAATTAAAAATTTTCACAAAGAGGCATAATCAAATTTGCGAAACTTTTCATCTCATTATAAATATCTACAAGAAAACCCCCGTCTTTTGATGAAGCGGAGGTTTTTTATTATGCCAAACTGCGACTTTTTCTGGGCTACCTGCGCCTTTTAGATTTCATTCCCGCATAAACTAACGCGAGCACTCCGACCAGCACGACCGCCGCCGCGGGCTCCGGCACTTGCGCAAACCCCACTTGCAACGAATATCCGCTGTCCAGCGATCCCACCCATTTGAACACCACAATCCCGTTTTCTATACCCTCGGCGTAAAAATCGGCGTTCGCGTCGTACGCGCCGTCGCTTAGCCGCGTGTCGAGGTTAAATCCCGAAAGTTCGCCGGCTGTCAGTATTTCCGCCCAACATTCGACTGAATCGGCGCTTTCTGCCAAAATATAATTCTCCAAGTTCAGGGCATTACCGCTTGCATCAGAAAAATCTACCGATATTTTTCCGCTCCCGGCCGCCTTTGTGAAGGTTTCGGTTATTATTATTTTATCGCCTACTTCCGTCTCCATTGGGTTATGGTTCGCAAAATTTTCGTACGCAAATCCGCCGCTCACAAAATTCGCAGTCTTAAAATATGCAGTCCCGGTATTCGACGACTCGTAGTGCCCGGCTCCAAATTTGCCGCCTTCCAACGACAGCGTCGCCAATCTATAATCCGCAGCTATCCGAGAATTATCCATAAAAAGCCGGCCGTTTTTCACAGTGTACGTCCCGCTCATGCGCCCTTGTATATCGGTTTTGGTTTGTACAGCTTGATATATTCTCTGTGTTCCTTCGCCGTCCATTGTCACATTCATTGTTGCATTTATGGCGGATATATCCGGTCGATTATTTCCGTCGTCAACTATCGCGCCAATGTATTGATAGTCTGTGCCAAGCGCATTTTTAAAAACTATTTCCGACGTAAATGATCCGCCTGAGCCGTTTGCTATTGTAAAGTCTCCGTCTCTATTTTCTGCCACGAGCCCGCCCAATTCGAGCACACCTGCCTTGTTAAACGTCACGTTGGAATACCCCCACCCGTTTCGTTTTATATTCATAATCCCCTTAACCGCCATTTTATCAACCGTAAGATATAGGAGTGCCGCGTCATTTGCGCCGCTCACTCCGCAGCCTCCCAAGTTGACGTCTCCGATTACGTTGATTAGCGAATTCGTTAGCCTCGAATCCCCGTATGAGAAGCTCAATGAAGTTGTTCTATATGAATCGTAAGTTCTTCCGCCGTAAACTTGCGTTCCGATATCGATATTGCCGATTGTAAGCTCAACCGCCGCCGTACCCTCTATATCGTCGAAAGAAGTTCCAAAAGTCATTGTGCCGGCTTCGTCGCATATTTGTACAGACAGCGTATTATATATCTGAAAGTTTATCGGTACTCCCTGGTTTAAGAGTTCTTTTCCAAGATTTATTATTCCGTTATCGCCGGAAGATATAACATTGCCCACATATGTGTCTACTTGCGTCACCCACGATGTTGGGGCATATGTTGTACTCCCTTTTGTCTTATAGAAAATTGCGGTATCTTCTTCGCCGATTGGGTGGGTAGTCGGTTGCGTTAGCGCTTCGTCCGAATACCATGCCTTATCGCTTATGAAAGTTGCAGAACTATTCCCAAAATATTTATCTGCCGAGTAGGCGGAAGATATAAAAGTCAACGCAAATAAATAAAAGGTGGTAGGGCGGATGAGTTGGATTGTTTTCATAAAAATGCTTATAGCATATTTTATTATAAAGTCAAGGTTTGTAATTACCACTATTTACAAACACTTGGCTTCATTTATCGCCATATAGCCCACATTTATATTTATAAATTTTCAAATTATAATCTACAAGCAATATAATGAATTTTATTATTATAAAGTTAGAAATTTTTCATAAAAAAATCTATACAACTCGCGCACTCTAAATGCTAAACACAATATGCAAAGAACCAAGCAGCGGCCTCAATGAATTTACATAAATTTCACGCGATATTGTCCGGCAAATCATTTCCCATACCTTCCAAAAATTAAAAATTTTCGTCGGCGTGCCTTTTAGGGAAACATATCCGCTCGACAGCCGACTCAAAGTCGTCGCAGCCGTCGAGAATTTCTATTTCGAGTTTTGTGTAATAGAACGGTATTTCTGCCGCATAGTTCGAGCGTATCCTGACGGCGTCCTTCTCGGTAGTCACAGCGAGTTTCGCGCCGGCCTCAGCCGATTTCCTGAAAAACTCGTCAAGTTCCGAATCTTCAAATCTATGGTGGTCGAGAAACCGCTTTTTATAAACTATATCCGCCCCAAGGTCAGAAAGAAATTTCTCAAAACTTTCGGGAGCCGCTATCGCCGAAAAACACGATATCTTTACGCCGTCCAATATGGACAGCGATTCCGGAACTCCGCTCGCAAAATCCACAAGCCTCTCCGGGACATGCGCGCACTCAATTATTTCCACTGTCGGGTTGTATTTGCGTATCAAATGCTCCAACTCCGGATCTTTGCGCCCGTCGGACTTTGTTATGAAAATGTATGACGCGCGTTTTAGGTGTGAAATAGGCTCGCGCAATATGCCGCGCGGCAGCATAGAACAATTCCCGAACGGATTAGTCTTGTCCACCAACAAAAGCTGTATTTGTCCCCTCAAAGGCAAGTATTGGAAACCGTCGTCGAGAATTAGCGTGTCCGCGCCAAAATGCGAAACGGCGTAATGCCCCGCCTTAACCCTGTTTTTATCCACTATCACAACAACTCCCGGCAAATTGCGCGCCAACATATACGGCTCGTCGCCGGCATGCTCAGAGTCGAGCAAAACTTTATGCCCGTCTGAGACAACTTTGGGCGGCGGAGGCTCCCCGTGCGTAATCCATCTTGCAAACCTCGTAAATACGCTTTCCGACTTGCTCTTGTATCCGCGGCTCAATATCGCGACCTTCCTTCCGCGCTCCGAGAGCGACCGCGCAAATTTTTCAACTATCGGGGTTTTCCCAGTGCCGCCAACTGTGAGATTCCCAACGACTACCACCGTGCATCCAAGCGGGAAATCGCGCAATATCCGAGAGTCGTACATCTTATGCCTCAGCCTTACAATCCCGGAAAAAATGAATGACAACCCTTTCAAAAAGGCTGCATAAATCCCGACCCAAAAACCGTCGCGGCGGTCGTATATGACATCGGCTGTCATATGCACAAAATCTTCGGCGTCGCGTTTTAGGCGCCGTTTAAGTCTGTCTATAAAATTCACTTATCTATAAATCCCTAACGTTTGGCCGGAATACTACCCGTCGTTTTCTTTGTCGAGCTCGGCCCATGCGGCCTCTTCAGCCCGCTGTTTTCTTATATCCGCGCACTTTTGAAGCAAGGCTGACTTCTCCGATTCAAGCTTCTGCTCAGATATCGGATTCGACCTTGTTGACGACTCGAATATCGCAAATGCTTTTTTTGCACCTTCGTCGTCCAGCTCCTCTACAAACATCTCTATGAGCGGCTCGGCTATCTTGTCATACGCCAAATCAGCCGATCCGGACGAAGCGCGCATTATTTCGGAATACAACGGGAAAATATCCGACTTCTTCTTTAAACCCTTAAAATAGCTTTTTATCTCGTCGCCGAACAGATGCAGCGCAAGCACCGGATCCGATTTTACTATATTCCGCATTTCCGCTATTAAAATTCTTGAAGCCTCCTTCGGATTCCTGCGCGACAAATTCGCCCTGAACATTCCCATTATCTCTATGCACTTTTCGGGATACCTTCTGAACGCCTCATACGCCTTTCTCCAATGGGAGTCGAGCTCCGTCGTGCTCGCACCAAAGCGCGCGCGCGCCATTATATATTGAACATATGCCTTCCAGTTTTCGACATTCGCCTTCTTGGATTTGTCGGCAAAATACGCGCTTTCATTGTATTTGCCGTCCTCGTACAGCATCTCGGAAATCCTCAAATACACCAAGGAATATATGCTGTTCATGTTGGCGGCATGCCTTCGCTCCAACATATTCAGGTCGTACATTTGTATTGGCTTCCATGTCTGCGGGCTTATTGGACGGTCAAACGCGGCTGTTGCCGCTCTGGGATCCTTGCCAACGCCGTACTTCCACACTCCCGCTCTCGCCATGTACGCTAGCCACGCAGTCCCCACGTCCTTTTCGTTAGTCGGGCTGCGATATGAAAAATATACGCACGGTATGCCGTTTGCGTTCGCAGTGCGCCACGCGCAATAAACCTTGTCTATCGGCAGCCCACCGCGCTTTTTGATATTTTCAGGCGTATAGGGAATATCTTCTGGCCATGGCTGGTATACACCGAGCAAAATTCTTGACGTATCCGTTTTTATTGAAGTCGCAAGCTTCTCGATCGAGTATGGCGCAACGTTCGGATTCCTAAGCCCTTTGAGCTCGTCCATCGGCCCGCCAACGCCCATAACCCATATCAACTCACCGACAGTTAGTTTTTCAAGCGGGAAATTGAGCTTGTCGGCATTTTCGGAAAAGTAAAAAAATATCTCGGTCGGGACCTTCATTTGCGTCGGATTCGACGGTACATTGCACTCCGGCCAATCGATCGGCGGAGGGGTATCGTATATCAGCGCGAGCGCATACGCCGCCCTTCTGAATTTCTTAAACTGGGTCGGATACAGCGAATAAACGGAAGCCAAAATCTCGCACGCGCCGCCAAACTTGTCGGAAGGAGTCGAGGTCTCGTAGAAATCGAAAAACGACGGCAAATCTTCGAGTATCGCCTTTTTAAGCTCAAAAGGCATTCCCTCGCCATGCTCTGCGAACATTTCCGCCGCATAACCAGTATATATCCACGACGCGGATTCGTCATACAACTGCTTTTTAAAATACTCAGTAGCAGTTTTCCTTGAACGCTCTGCAAGCGCCTTCCACCCCTCCTGGTTGTCCGACTTCGCAAGTCCATCGTAGTCTGCTTTTGACAGCGGACTAATCGGGAATTTTGGAAGGTCGGGCAAGGACTGTGCGCGGGCGCTTATCGTTAAGACAATCGCGACAAAAATTATGGGTATGATTTTCCAAACGTTCATCATTGTGCTAAAAAGTTTCCAATTTGTATAGATGCGTCCACCCCATTACAAGTTTTTTTCTAATACGGCAGCTGAACAAACGGCAGATTCCCCGACACATCAGAAACCGCGCCAAGCTCAAGCCAAGTCTGCCGCATTATACAAGCTTAAATCAATGAGCTTGCCTCGACAGCAAATAAAAAGCCTCTTGTACAAACGAAAAAACTCCCGCAGTTTTGCAAGAGTCATTCTTCATAAAAATCAATGTGAAGCATGCCGGTTCGACGAAGACAATCTCCGGCGGTAGGAAGTCCGCCATTTTTCGCGATGGTTCATAATCCAGTCGAGGAGAGCCTTGTCGTACCCTATGTCGTGCCCGGCCTTTTCGGATTCGAGCCACTTGTGCTTCATTATCTCCTCTCGCTCGGCAAGAAATTCCTTGTATACATCGGATCTTTTGAGCGCGATGTCGCTTATGGAATCTGTTTTTGCCTTTGTGCGTCTCATAAAAAAATGTGAAGAAATTGCCTTTCTTTTTGAAAGAGATTGCCCCGCATTCTCCGTTTTTTCAACTAAAATTTTCTTGAAAAAACGCATTCGCAAAAACAGCATAAAATTATGATGGATTCCTTTGAAACGCCAATGGTTTTGTCGCTTCTGGTATGCGACACCGTAATTACTGACGCTCAGAGCGGAAAGAAAACGCTCGTAGGATTATTCAACTCGGTCGGGGCAGTCCGCTATCCGCATCTTATGCCGCGATTTTTTATTTTCGCATCGGTTACGAACGGCAACGGGGTCTTGAATTTTAGCGTGCGCCTCAAAGCCGGAAACGGCGACACCGTATTCGACCTCCCCGGGAAAATACCTTTCAACACGCCTCTCGACACTCCAGAGATGGTTTTCGACATACAAAATCTCGTCATAAAAACCCCCGGAACATACGAGCTTGAATTAGCATACAACGACATACCGTTAGCATCGCGTATTCTGACTTTCAGGCAGATACAGCCTAAAAAAAATCCTTCGCAAGAATAAACAATACTTATGAGAACTATAAAAATTTTGGCGGCAGTAGCGCTTTTTTCGGCGCATTGCTACGCCGCCGAGTCAATCGAAAGAGACATTCCCTACACGCAGTCTTCCGATGAATACGCCGCCCAAAGGTGCAAGCTCGACGTCAAATACGAAAAGGGCCAGACTGGAAAGCGGGTGCTCGTATGGTTTCACGGTGGCGGCATTACATCGGGCAACAAGCACTTTCCGCAAAACATCTCAAAAGACTTTGTAATAGTTGCGGCAAATTACAGGCTCTCACCAAAAGCCAACGCGAAAAATGCGATTGAGGACGCCGCGGACGCCGTAGCGTGGACTTTCAAAAATATTGAAAAATTTGGAGGCGACCCCAAAAAAATCTTTATTAGCGGACACTCCGCCGGCGCCTATTTGTGCGGCATGGTTGCCTTCAACCCGCGATACCTAAAAGAACGCGGCATCAAAAATACCGACATAGCCGGCATAATACTCGTAAGCGGCCAAGCCACAACGCACTTTCGTGTCCGCGCCGACTCCGGCGACAAAACAAGCAGCCTAAAACCAAAAATAGACGAATTCGCAATTCTCGGCAACCTCGACAATCCAATCCCCCCTCTCTGCATAATTTTAGGAGACCGCAGAATAGAGTTTCCGGAAAGAGTGGAAGAAAATCTTCTGCTCGCCGCAGCTGTAAAAAAATTGAAGCTCACTGGCACAGTTGAGTTATACGAGTTGCAAGGGCTCGACCACGGCCAGGTTGGGAACCCCGCCGGATTTATAATTGATAGATTTTCCAAAAAAATTTCCGAAAACTCCAAATAGTTTTTTTAGTTTACGGAACTTAAAAACACCTTTGTCCTTTGCTCTTTCGCAATTTGCGCGGGCTTGTTTGTTGCATATGAAATCAATCCAAACGGCATTGCGGCATTCCTTATTACGGATTGCATACTTCACTATATCCCACAAAAAAGTGCAGAGAGTATTTTTTATTGAAAATCGTAAAAAAATCCCCAGCCCCGACTGCCCTTAAAACTCCAATGCGCTAGAAGTAATAAACCGCCTGTGCTTGTATATTAAAAACGCTTTTGGGCAACAGCCAACATTGGCGAAGCATATTTTTTTATTTCGGCCATTTTTAACAATCGCGCATTTTTTATAGATATTTGCGGCGATTTGGGTCACCCCTCCCCGCCTGTTTTATTTGTGCGGCAAAATAATATTCCACATTTTTATTTCCGCACGGCCTTTGCCTTGTATAGAGCAAAAAGTTCTCGGCTTATCCCCGCCGGTAGAATTATTGCTTTATTTAATGCAATATCTTCAAGACGCAAATGGTATGCTTAGGATTTGTGTTAAAATTATTGAATAAACTAGCGCCGCATGCCTGCTGCGATTCCACCCATTTGTACACCGACGAACGATATACAGAATATTTTAGTGCGCAAACCCGCATTAAAAAAATCGCGGACAAAACTTGCGCCACAAATCCCCGCAAAAATGCGGCTAAATAATAAAAGCTACACAGACTGCGCAACGCCGCCGCTTATGCGCACGCACTTTGATGTCCTGCGGGCAAAATCGGGATTGTGCGTTATCAATATAAGCGACGCCCTTCCACTGCCGCAAAGCGACAACAGCATCTCCATCACAGATTCTCCCGTCTTTTCGTCAAGATTCCCCGTCGGCTCGTCGGCGAGTATTACCGACGGATTATTCATCAAAGCCCGCGCGACTGCAACCCTCTGTTTCTCTCCTCCCGACAGCTGCGACGGCAGATGTTTCATTCGCCCTCCAAGCCCGGTAAATTCAAGCAGCTCCTCAGCCCTCGCCCTCGACTTGCGCCTCTCGTAAACGCCAGCTATTCTCGCCGCAAATTCGACGTTTTCCCTTGCATTCAGCTCAGGAATCAAACAGCAGTTTTGGAATACGAATCCCATAAATCTGGCGCGCAACGCCGCCTGCTTTGAATTTGACAGCAAATCTATCCTGCGCCCGTCCCACAGCACTTCTCCGCTGTCGGGAGATTCAAGCCCGGCTATTATGTTTAGGAAAGTCGTCTTCCCCGCACCGCTCTCTCCGCATATGCTGACGCTCTCGCTCTCGCAAACGTCGAGCGACGCCCCTTTCAACACCTCCGTAAGCCCGCCGTCGGGAGACTTGAACGCCTTGCGTATTTCCACCGCGGAAAGTATTTTGCCGTTTGCGCTATTCATTTCGCATTGCCTCCGATGCTTTAAGGCGCGCAGCGCGCAACGCCGGCAGAAAACCTGCCAATGTGCACAGCACTATCGAAAATCCGCACGCCCAAAGGGCGTCTTTAAGTTCGTATTTCACCGGCAGGCGCGCAAAGTGGTAAAATTCGATTAGCGCCTCGCGCCCCACAATAAACTCGGCAATCGGCGCGCGGAAATGCAACAGAAGAAACGTTAGCAACAGCCCCAATACCGAGCCAAAAAGCCCTATCGCAAACCCCTGGAAGCAATATGTCGCCGCAATTTGCAGCGGCCTTGCCCCCATCGCCGCGCTGAGACCTATCTCGCGCGTCTTGCGCAACACCGAAGTGTACAGCGATATGCATATCGAAAACGACGCAACCAATATTATCAAAAATATTATAAGCGACATCATCACCTTTTCCATTTTTATCACGCGCAAAAACGCCTCGTTCGCTCCGAGCCACGTTGTCACATAATAGCTCCGCGGAACGATATCCTCGTCCACAAGCTTTTTGGCAAACGCCTCGGCGGAATCCTTCGCCGACTCTTTAAGCCTAACCGCAACAGAGTGGGAACCGTCTCCAAGATTGTACAAGTCGCGCATTCTGCGAAGCGACACGAGCGCCACGTTTGAGTCCACCTGCGAATAGTCTGTCGCAAGCAGCCCCACGACGTCGAGAGAGGCAGCCATCGGAACTTCGTCCCTTTTTATTTTGTCGAGCATCGTGGGCGAGAACACGTCCACCTTGTCGCCAACCCCCGCGCCCGCGGAAGCTGCTAGCCTCTGCCCGATTATTATGGAATCGTCGTCGAGATTGTCTATCGAGCCCATTCTGACGAAATTTTTTTCCCGTATGGGCAAAGCGCATTCGCCGCTTATTGTGTCGTAGCTGCGAAGCATCGGAAACACCGGTACGTTATTTACCACCATCATTACCGGCCCCTGCGCCACAAACTCCACGCTTTCGACCTCTGGCATGGATTTTAGCCGCTCCTTCAAGCCTTCAAGCGAGTGCATCTGCCGCCCGTAGTTGCGTATAATTACATCGCCAGTGGTATCGCGCAATTTGAGCGATATCTCGGAATGAAAACCGTTCATTACGCTCTGCGTGCCGAAAAGCCCAAGCACACCGAGCGCAACTCCAAGCAGCGACACCGCCGCAAAAAACGACACTACTTTCCCCGTGGGGAATAGCTGTTTTAGCGCGATATAAAGCCACCACTTCATCGACTTATTCCGGCTTCAAAGACGGGAACAATATCGTGTCTCTTATGTTGGCGGCGCCTGTGAGGAGTATTATGAGCCTGTCTATGCCTATTCCCATGCCGCCGGCAGGGGGCATTCCGTATTCGAGCGCTGTGAGGAAGTCCTCGTCCAGCTTCTGGCGCTCCTCGCCGACCTGCGCCTCAAACATCTCGCGCTGGATTAGCGGGTCGTTCTGCTCTGAGTAGGCGGGCGCTATTTCCTGCCCGTTTATGCAGAGTTCAAAGACGTCCAATACCCTTCCGTCCTGCTGGTTTATTTTGGCAAGCGGGCAAAGCTCGCGGGGGACGTTCATAACAAAAGTGGGCTGGATAAGATTCGGCTCCACAAGACGCCCGTAAAGATCGTCGGTTATCTCGTGGTGTTCTTTTGAAACGTCGGTTTCCACTCCCAATTTTGTTGCTATTGCGACCTTCTGCTCTTTTGAGAGGTCGAACCAATCCGGGGCGCCGGAAGCCTCGCAGACAAGCTCCATATAGGTTGCCTTCCGCCATTCTCCGCCGAGATCTATTGTTCCGCCGTCGGCGCGGTTTATGACTGTCGTGCCAAGCACATTCTCGCATATTGAAGATATTAGCGAGCGTATAAGCTCCATCATTCCATTGTGATCGGAGTACGCCTGGTAGACTTCAAGCATGGTAAACTCCGGATTATGCCTGCGGTCGAGTCCTTCGTTGCGGAATACCCTGCCCATTTCAAACACTTTGTCGAATCCTCCGACAAGCATTCTTTTCAGGTAGAGTTCCAGCGCTATGCGCAAATAGAAATCGCGGTCGAGCGCGTTCATATGCGTAATGAATGGGCGCGCGGCGGCTCCGCCTGCGACATTGTGCAGCACGGGCGTCTCAACCTCCACAAAGCCCCTCGACCAGAAAAACTCGCGTATCTGGCGCTGAATCCGCGTGCGCAACATAAATCTGCGCCTCGAATCGTCGTTGACAATCAAATCGAGGTATCTTTGGCGGTATATCTGCTCGCTGTCGGTGAGTCCGTGCCATTTTTCCGGCAGCGGACGCAGGCTCTTTGCGAGTATTTTAAAGTCGTTTACGCGCACGGTTATCTCGCCGGTCTTTGTCTTGAAAAGTTTTCCCTTGGCGCCGATTATATCGCCTATGTCGAGAAATTTTTTGAACCAGTCGTTGTAAACTCCTTCGGGGAGACCGTCGCGCGCGAAGTACAGCTGTATGACTCCGTCTCTATCCTTTATCTTCACGAAACTCGCTTTTCCCATCAGGCGGAAAACCATAACCCTTCCTGCAACGCTTACTTCGTGCTCCGAATTTTCGCCTTCTGGCGTGGATTCGTCGAACGATTCCACCGCTTCTTTTGACGTGTGGGTTTGTTTCCAATTCTGGCGGAAGGGGTCGTACCCAAGCGCGCGCATTGCGTCGAGCTTGCCCTTTCTTACCGCAAACAAATCGTGCGAGTTGTCTTCTTTTGTATTTATTTCTTGGCTCATTATGCGAAAAATTATTTAGAGAGTCTTTCACATCGCTTCCGCATTCGCAACATTATTATTTGCGGAGGCAGCTGATATTTTACGCGCCCCCCACGCATTGCCCAATTTATTTCAAAAATAAACTTTATATTCAAAACCTCAAAAAATACGGCAATGAAACCGGCGCTATATTTATGCAGATTTTTATCTTCCCTTTCGCAAATCTAAGTAAACGCTAGAAGATCTAAGCGCGAAAAATTATGAAAGAATATTCAACTTCTCTCTACGATTTTTTTCAAGACTCGAATGTGGAACAACCCGCGTTCGCAGAGAAATATCCCAAAGATTTTTCCGCGCACCCCACAAAAAAATAAATCTATTTTATGCCGCATAACAGAAAAGCTTTTGCGCGCTAAAAGCCCACCGTTTTGCAATAAAATAAAACTTTTAGGAAATCGGCAGAGAGATAGATTTTTTTGTCGCGCAAAACAAAAAGAAAATTTTTTCACCGCAAAGAACACTCATTCTCATGGCCGCCGCAGATAGTTATGCGCGCAAGAACAACGCATTCATTCCAAGACCGCGCAACACGTTTTAAAATACAAAAAAACTGTGCAAATTTTCATATATAAAAAGCGCAAGCCTCCCCATCAAAAATAGATCCTATACAAATCTTCAAATCCTTTTCCCCACGCAAAAAAATAAAAAAATCTGCATGCAATGCAAATACAGACAATATACGCTTTTTCTAAGCCACCGCTTTTATTATTTTAATTTTATGACGAATTCCTTTTTTTTGAGCCGCGCTAAACTTTTTTAAACACAAAAAAGGCGCCGCCCCGACTGCGGGCAAGCGCCTTGCAAAGCCGCATGCGTTTTCGCGCAAAGCGGCCGTTGAAGAATTTTATTAGAAGCCCTGTGCGAGCATCGCCGCGGCAACCTTCTTGAATCCGGCAATGTTTGCGCCGTTCATGTAGTTTCCGGGCGTTCCGTATTCGGCTGCAGCTTCGAGGGCGTTCTTGTGAATGCTCCTCATGATGTTGTGGAGCTTTTCGTCGACCTCTTCGCGGGTCCAGCTCAAGCGTATCGCGTTCTGCGACATTTCCAGGCCGCTCGTCGCAACACCGCCAGCATTGGAGGCCTTGCCGGGAGCGTAGAGAATGCCCGCCTGCATGTATGTTTCGATAGCTTCGGGAGTTGAAGGCATATTCGCGCCTTCGGAAACGCATATGCAGCCGTTTTCGATAAGAGCCTTTGCGTTGTCGCCGTCGATTTCGTTCTGGGTCGCGGACGGAAGAGCAATCTCGGCCTTCACCAATCCCCACGGACGTTTTCCTTCGTAGTACTTGGCGGTCGGGTATTTCTTGACGTATTCGCTCATGCGGCCTCTCTTGACGTTTTTAAGCTCCATGACGTATGCGAGCTTTTCTGCGTCGAAGCCGTCGGGGTCGATAACCGTGCCGTTGGAGTCGGACATCGAAAGCGGTTTTGCGCCGAGCTGAATGAGCTTTTCGACAGTGTATTGCGCAACATTTCCGGAGCCGGATACGAGAACATTCTTGCCTTCGACCGAGTCGCCCTTTGTTGCGAGCATTTCCTGGGCGAAGTATACGTTGCCGTAGCCAGTCGCTTCGGGACGAATCAAGCTTCCGCCCCATTCGAGGCCCTTGCCGGTGAGAACGCTGTCATAGGAATTTTTGCAGCGTTTGTATTGGCCAAAGAGGTAGCCTATTTCGCGGCCGCCCACACCGATGTCGCCGGCGGGAACGTCAGTATTGGGACCGATGTGGCGATAGAGCTCGCGCATGAAGGAGTTGCAGAAATTGCGGACTTCGTTGTCGCTTTTTCCCTTGGGATCGAAGTCGGAACCGCCTTTGCCGCCGCCCATGGGCAGAGTCGTGAGGGAGTTCTTAAATACCTGTTCAAAACCGAGGAATTTTAGAATGCCGAGGTTTACGGACGGGTGGAAGCGCAAGCCGCCCTTGTAGGGGCCTATGGCGCTGTTGAATTGTACGCGGTAGCCTTGGTTTACATGTATCTCGCCCTTGTCGTCCGCCCACGGAACTTGGAAGAGTATTACTCTTTCGGGAACGACCATTCTTTCGAGAATTTTATTCTGTTCGTAAACCGGATCGGCGTCGATAACAGCAGTCAGAGACGAAAGAACTTCTTCCGCCGCTTGGAGGAATTCTTTTTCCCAGGGCTGCTTGGCTTTCAGTTCGCCGAGAACTTTTTGCACATACTTATTCATGATATATTTCCTTTTGGTTGACTTAAATAAAAAAACAATGGTGCAAAAATTGCAAAAAACATTTTTTGCGTCAACAAACTTTCCTTAAAAACGGGCATTTATTACATTTTTGTACATTTTTTTGAGACTTATTTAAATCTTTTGGGATAAATTTTTCAATAAAAGGCTAAAAGATACATTTATGTACATTTTTTGTGTTTTAATTTGCAAAAAGCATCAAATATTGCATGCAAAGCTTATAACATCAGGGTTTTCAAGCCAGAATTGTCTTGACTAAATGTTATTAAAAATCGACAAATATTTATTACTATGTTAGCGCGACAAAGACAAAGACTCATTCTAAATATGCTCGAAAATTCCCCAAGCCTTAGAACTATCGAGCTTGCCAAATACTTTGACGTCACCGACGAAACCATACGCAGAGACCTCGAAACTCTCGACGCGGAAAACAAGCTTATCAGAACCCACGGCGGGGCGCTTAGAATCGAAAAGCGCTCGGCAGAGCAGCCCCTGCAAAAACGCTTAAATGAAAACCGCGCCGCAAAACAGGAGATAGCAAAAAAAGCCATTGGATTGGTGTCTCAATCGGACACGATTTTCCTCGATGCGAGCTCCACAGTATTAACTTTCGCCGAATCGCTGCCAGACATAAAAATAACTGTCATAACAAATGCGCACGACTGCGTAGTTCCGCTTATGTCGAAGGACAATATCGACGTAATCACAACCGGCGGAAAGCTCGACAGGGTTAGCCACAGCTACTGCGGCATATCCGCCCTTTCGCTCATGAAACGCTTCTCTATTGACAAGGCGTTCTTTTCATGCAACGGGCTGGATCTTGAACGCGGCGCAAGCGAAGTCGCCGAAATACACGCCGAGTTTAAAGAAAATTCGCTGTCAATCTGCCGCGAAAAAATTCTTCTGTGCGACTCCTCGAAATTCGGGGTGCAGAGCCTGCGTTTTTTCTGCGACATAAACTCTATCGACACGGTAATAACCGATTCCGCCGCCGCCCCCGACTTTCTCGACAAGCTGCGCAAATCCGGAATCAACGTCCTCTAATTGCAGCCTAAAAAACCTTTAAACTATGCGGCGCGCAGGCTCGAGCGCGCCGTTTTTTTATCGCCCTACTTCCGCGCGCGGCAGACGGCCGCCTAACAACAATTTTTTCAATTAAGTTCAGCTGCCTATGTTCGCAAAAGCGGGGCAAATTTCCCATTTGTTTTAATTTGCAAGAACGCGGGAAAATACTGGGCAATACAAAATATATTGCGCGCAAATAAATTTTAGCAGCCCCTGATAGAAAGCGCGTAAAAGTAAAAATTTTAGCGCAACTATGCAAAATGCAAAAGCGCTACCACTATTAAAAAGCGCGCGCGCCCAATATGAAATTCGAGCAGGCATAAGCCGGCAGAGCCATCTAAGATTAAGCGCGCGGATATTTTCTAATCCGAAATCTCAAACAAAGCCGTGTCGGGAGAGGCGAAGTCGTATTCGAACGATTCGGAGTTTTCAGCAACAGTTTTGCCGCTATACAACTCTTTTACAATCCCGGCCTTCTTTGGCAGATGTATTTTCTTGACTCCGCCCTCCTTCACATGAACTGCCACAAGTTTTCCGTTCGAATACACAGGCAAAGGCTCGTCTGTATATATATGAACCCCAGCTTCGCGGGCTAATCGCATTATAGAATTTTTGTCAAAGTCCAAAATACTTTCGCCGTATACGCTTTTCCAGCTACCCATGTCTTTTTCAGACACACCTTTAGTCTTGTACTTAAAGCCTGTTAGCTTCTCGACATTTGCGGAGTCTGCGCGCTTGCCGTCAGACATTCCCGCGGCGTCCATAAACACGACAGTCCTACCCGAATTCATCACTCGATTTTCTAATATCTTCCGCTTTTCCGGGGTAATCGAATATCCCCACGGGAAGACTGCCATCTTATATTTTGAGAAATCCAGATTTTCAATGTCGTCAAAAAGAATATAGTCGAACGGGGCCCCGCATGAGTAAAGCGCTTTAATCATGCGTTCGATTTTTAAGGGATTTTTCATATAAAAAGCGCTGTCCGGGTCAATCACCATGACTATCTCCGCGCGGTAGTCGAGCGGGGCATCCTTGTATTTCTTCCATATTTCGTAGGATTTGCCTACGAGCTCCATTGTCTCGGGAGTCTTAAAAATCCCGCCCCACATGTCAAAACACCAAAGGGAATTCCCCATTATCGCCGCCAACGAGAACTCCCTCTTTAAAATCGCGTTTGTCTCGGCTTGGTTTTTTGCGCCCGATGCGTGTATTCCCCCTATTTGAACATATGGGGAAAGCTTGCCGTTGTACGTGTGCGTTCTATGGTCTATTTCCTGAAACCAGTGCTTGCCGTGAAGGTCAACCGACTTTCGCGGCGACGATATTCCGCCGCCAAGCCCTATGTCGCGGTTAAAATATCCGCCAGGGCTGCCCACAAAGTCGACCGACTTCGATGCAAACGTTCTCGAATTGTCCAGCTTGCCGTAAAAGCGCAATGGTATAAATCCGCAAAATGCGCCAACCTGTTTTTTATCGCCCACTATTTTTTTACCTCGCAAAGAAATTCATCGACTCCGTCGGAAATCAGCTCTTCGAGAAATCTCGAATACTCGGCTTCCGCGCGCTGTGTCTTTGGGTCGAAGTAATTTCCGTCGATTGCGGGGGAGTCCATGCGCTCGCGGCTGGGAACCTCCCACTTTGGAAGTCCGTTTTTATTCAGCCATCTGTACCATGCGTTGCGTTTTGGGACATTAGCGTATCCCTGAGAGTTGCAGTACCATTCGCTCGTGCCGCCGCCGGCCACTATGTACGACACTATCCTATCTCCGTACTTTTCCTCCATGTACAGCACGTAGGCGCGGAGCATTTTTTCCGTGAGGGTTTTCCACTCCGGAATACACAGCGCATTTGAAATATGCTGGTAGCTGTCGCCGCCGAAACCGTATTTCTTATCGAGCCTGCGGACAAGCCACAAGGGGCTGTTTATAGAGGCTAACCCACGGTTAAAAGAACGCGAAAGTTTTTACCCGGCAAGATGCAGAAGTTATTTTACCCGGTACAAACTTTGCGCACAACAGCATAACAACTCCCGACAAAGCGGCAGGCAGCGGCGTGCGGCGCGCTATTTGCAGAGCCTTTTTATGTCGCCCTCCGCGCCTTTAAAATGTTCGGATATTATTTCGGACCTAAGCTGCGAATCTCCCCTATCGGCTATGAATATTTTATCGGATTCGTTTCCGAGCACCTTGCGCATTTTGTCGATTCCGTCTTCTTCGTCCGCAAATACGGCGTCCTGCGGCTGCCATCTGTTAAAGAGCAGGTATTGGTCTTTAAATACGTAAAAAGTATTCCCCGACATCTCCGCCGTACAATACTGGTTGCAATATGCGCTCGATCCCCAGAAGAAATTTTTATTTATCGACAGGCCTGTTATGGGTTTGCGCTCGTATGAAAGCAGAGCGGCGTCGCGAGTTTCAGGAGTTGAGAACTCGTTTTCGCCCATTTCAAAACACCTGTTTGAAGAAAATTCGCAGTCGGAATATTTTGCCGTCCCCTCCTTGGAACGAATAAAATGCTCAAATGCCTGGCGGCAATGTATAAAAGTGTTGCCGATAAATTTTACGTTTTCGATAAGCATATCGCCATTTGCAATTCCCTGTATGGTCGAGCCGCAGTCGTATGTTCTCGACACCGTGCAGCCCTCCACGAGATTGTTTGAGCACGGCCGCTTGTCTGACACCCAAAACTCAAATCCGTTTCCGAGGCGAACCCAATGGGCGTATCCAAGCTGGACAGACCCTCCTATTATATCTACGCGCATATTTTTAAATTTGCAGTTCCATGCCCTCGCAACGCCGTGGACGCCAAATCCCGTCACAGCTATGGAGTCCACCTCGCAGTTTTCGAGGTTTGTGACCCCCGTGCCGTATGTTGAGAATGCAATCTTCGCCCCTCCCGCCGAGGGATTGCCTTTTGAGCGGAAGTAAAGATAGCGGAAGTTTTCCTTCTTATCTTGAACGTTTACGCGGTTGACATCACCCGAAACCCAGAAGTCGCCGTATGCGTTCAGCTGGTTGTACCTGCATACTAGATGCCCATAAAGCTTGTCGGAAGCCATATCGTAAACGGCTCCTATATTATTGGCTTTCCCCTCCGCAAAATAACCGTCAAAATTTTCGGGTTTTGTGAGGTCTATCCGCCATATATCGTTTGGCTGGCGCTCCCATGCGTCGGGATTTTTTACGATTTTAAAGCCGCTTATGACAGGCATTGGGCCTTCGCCGTACGCGGATATTTTGCAGTTTTTAAATTTTGTAATGGGTCCGTAAAATACGTCGCCGCGCTTTAAGTATATCTCGGAATTTTCGTTTGGGGCGGCGGCGATAGTTTTTAGCGGCGCCGCCTGCGAGCCGTCGTTAGAGTCATCGCCACTCGATGAGGAAATATAGTACGCCTTCCCGAAAGCCGCAGCCGACAGAATGGATACTAACGCGAACGTGAATAATTTTCTCATTTATAAGTCCCCCCAAAACATTTTATGCTAAGAACTTTTTTATATTAACATATGCGCGCTAATTGTGGAAGTAAAAAAGTTTCGAGAATCAATACACCTTTCATGTAAAAAAGGCGCAATCGATGCAATTCTCATGCTGTTATGCTCTGGGGATTTTTTGTTATGGGCGCAAAAATTATTCGGGGCATGCAAATTTCAAGGGAAGCATACAAGCTTGGCATACAAACACAAATTAAGAATTTTTTATGCGCAATCTTCAATATTCTTTCAAAACCCCGCTTGTAAGAAAAGCCTGAGAAGCGAACCCAGCGTTTTTGGAACCCCGCTTAAAATTTTTCGATTTTAAATTGAATCGTGGGAAGAAAAATATTGACCACAAAAAGTTAGTGCGTTAACTCTGGGAAAGAAACAAACAATATTCATAAATGCGATGAAAAGATTAATTCTTATATTTTGCGCATGCGCCTTTTGCGTAGTTGCGTCGGCAGAACCTAAAAGCACGGTAGAAAGAAGGAAGCCGTTGACTGCGAATGTCGGCATTGTAGGCGTCGGGCTGGACACATATTGGAAGCAATTTGAAGGGCTCAGAGACGTAATGCTCAAAAAACTCGATACATTTGAAAATAAAGTCAAGTCCAACGGCGTAAAAACATTTTCATTTGGTCTTGTCGACAACGCTGAAAGCGCGCGCAAAACTCTCGACGAAATCAAGCGGTCGAATCTAGATCTGCTGTTTGTCGATATGGTAACCTACGCAACCTCGGCGACATTTGCCGCAATGGCAAAAGAGCTGACAATCCCGATAGTTTTGGTGGCATTGCAGCCGCAAAGCGCAATGCCTTACGAAAAAGCGACAACGTTTATACAGCTTTGCAACGACGATTTATGTGCCGTCCCTGAATTTGCGGACGTTGCCGTGCGAATGGGAAACCCCGTGGACGATATTATAATAGGAATGCGCGAGGGCGATAAACTTGCAGACGCGGAAATTTCAAAATGGTGCTCGGTTGCAAAGGTTTTGCACGACCTGCGCTATGCCCGCATAGGACTAATGGGACATGTATTGGAGGCGATGTATGACATGCAAACCGACCCAACGGCAGTCGCAGCCACATTTGGCTGCCATGTAGCTGTATGCGAGCCCGATGAAATCCTAAAACATTATCTCTCCGAAGATAAAGACGCAGTTGAAGCTATGAAAAAGCGGATTCTCTCATTCTTCGACACCCCGGACCCTGTCTCAGACCCAATCACCCAAAAGCTCACAGACAAGGATCTCGATGTTGCAGCTAGGGCGGCAGTTGCCCTTGAAAAGTTCGCGGCCGACAGAAAGCTCGATGGTCTTGCATACTATTACGAGGCGCTACCCGGCTCCAAAATGCGGGAGCTCGTAACAAACCTAATAGTGGGCAACTCGCTTCTCACCGCAGCCGGATTCCCTATGTGCGGAGAGTTTGACATCAAAAATTGCATTGCAATGATGATAATGGATAGGCTTGAAATAGGCGGAAGCTTTGCCGAATTCCACCCGATAGATTTTAACAAGGGGACAGTTCTTGTCGGGCATGACGGTCCGCACCATCTTAATATTGCCGACGGCAAGCCCGTATTGAGGTCATTAAAAAAATATCACGGCAAACCCGGAGCGGGCGCTGGCGTTGAATTCAAGATAAAGGAAGGCCCCATTACCATACTCTCAATAGGGGTAAAAGCCGACGGGAAATTCAAATTTATAGTGGCCGAAGGCGAGTCTGTTGCGGGAGCCATTCCACCCACGGGGAATACAAACACCCATGCTAAGTTTAAGCCTGACATTCGGACGTTCCTGCGAAGCTGGTGCATGGAAGGCCCGACACACCACTTTGCGCTCGGCATTGGGCACCACGCAGACGAAATTCAGAAAATCGCAAAGGTTTTAAATATTGAATGCGTAAATGTGACGGCCGGCAAATAACCCGAAACCTGCATTGGCAACTTGGCGCGGAAGAAATTGATTTATTCTGAGCCTGCTAATAAGCTTAATATTGTATAAGTAGCGAGCAAACTACGGCTGCAAAATTTAAAAGCCTTCCGTTTTCATTCGGAGGGCTTTTTATTCTTCGAATTAAAACTGTGCACCTTTCGGAGACTTTCTTATTTCAGATCTAATTATGCACAAATATCTTGGCTAATGTTGAGAAGGAAATGGCACAATGTAGGGCATTCCAGTATTTCAACGTTTTTACAATATTGGCAGTTTATTTTAATGATGCTTTAAATTAAAAATAGCCTGTTTTAAGCAGTTGTTTTTTAGAGTGGAATACCAAACGCCGATAACCCCTTTGGGTAAAAATGCATAAATACACGCATACATTCTATAAAACACCAATTGCAGGGTTTCCCATATTGGATCAGGTTTAGATATAATTTTCTTCTTAAAAAGGTAAATGCAAAATGAAATATTATTTATATAGGCTAACTATAATACGAATCAGGCAGAAAATATAAATTAAGTCGACTTTAGAACATTTGATACAAATACCAAAGTTTATTTCATAAAATAGGGAATGCCTTTCTTATAATAAAAGTTGCGCTGGGTTCTTTCGCCACAATGCCTTTTTTTGTGTAAAATCTTTAGCGACCACTGGGTATTTAGGGTATGAAATTAAATTTTGGATTTATATTATACTCAAATGCTACCTAAGAATTTTAATAGTTTCATTTCATACATTCCAGAAATTTTAAGAAGCTAAAAATACAATAAGATGTGGAGAAAAACGGGCGATTATCAACATTGCAATACGCTGTTGCTAAGCTATACTGCATAAGGGATCTAAACTGCAATAAAAGGCCTTTAAGACGTGTAGATATAGTTTGATATCATATTTTAAGACCGTTAATTTCTTGCTTTGCTTAAAATTTATTACTGCAAAAATATTTCTAAAAAAGATAAGTAAAAAATTGCAATCTATATACCGACAATTTTTTTTATAACCATTATCTTGTTCTTTGCGAAAATTTTCTCGAATGCTAAAATTATACTTTCAGTGCAAATAATACATTTTTTTGTGTAAAATATATAGATGATATTCGCTTCTTACAAGAATCCACAAGTAGATGAGCTTTAAATATTAAAATGTCGCAATTTATTGTATAACTTTAAAGCGCTGCGAATCCAATATCTTTACTTAATATGTCTGAATATCAAAGAATAAACTTCCCATAAGCGTGTAATTACATCTGGTACGCGAGAGAAAACGCACAAATCCAATAAAGCTAAAACACTTGTGAGTAAGTTATTTCTTTAGCAAAAAAAAGTGCCCGAATTGTCGGGCACTTCAAAGATTCTTTTATACCAGATTAACGTGTAATAGTTTCGGTAGCGTCATCTTCAAGTATGCGATGTACCGCACCACCAGGGGAAACTATGACAGGATTCTGGTAAACGCTTCCGGGACGCATATCCTGGAACTGTTCGCGACCAACGCTGCCTCCGGGGGAGATTCTGTTCGCAGTCACGAATATTAACAGATTCCTCTTCTGGCGAGATTCGCCCTTTGAGCGGAAGAGCCTGCCGATCCACGGAATATCGGAGAGAATCGGAACGCTGTCGTTGATTGTGCGGACTTCTTCGCGTGTCAAACCGCCCATAACAACGGTCGCACCGTCAAATACCGTTACAGTAGTCTTAACTTCTCTGACCGAGAACACCGGCTGAATGAATCCAGAGGGAACCGTTACGGTTGTTCCGGAAGATATAGCAACTGCAACACCGCCGTATTCCATGAACCCTTCAAATTCCGTTACGTTCGGGTTGAGAACGAGGTTGATGCTATCGTCTTCTTCGACGTTCGGGGTGACTTCCATAGAGACACCAACGTCAACCGAGGTGAAGTCCTGAGGAGTACCGGGGGTGATAGTTACACCAGCGGAAGATGAGTTTTCACCATTAACTGTCGTAGAAGAAGAACCAACGTTAGATTGAACGTCGCCCCATGATTCCGGATAACGCATACGTTGCGAAACCGTTATCGAAGCAGTGCTGCCAGATATAACCGTCACCTTCGGAGCGCAGAGCAAATCTGAACCCTGGCGCTGTTCGAGAGCGTTGACTATCAAGCTTACATCGTAACCATTGATAACACCGAGAACTGTGTTAGCCGCTTGAGCTGCGCCGGACGCCATATTTATGGTCGAGGGCAAGAGCGGAACTACAGGCTCAACAGTATACGGATTCGGAACGTCTGCTGTCACCTCATTGGCAGGCTCAGGCTTCAAGATTGTTATCGGAGTAGATCCGGCACTCGCGCTTGTTATAGAGTCGGCAAGCGTACGATTGTTATATGTGCTTATCATACCGGTTGTGTTTCTTCCAACTGTGGAGAACAGAGTGCTGTAAGAGCCATCAGCATTCTTCCTGGAAACATTCCAGTTGAATCCGAGTTCCTTCAAGACGCCCTGGTTGACTTCCATAAATTTAGCTTCGATTTCAACCTGCTTGGTTTCGCTATAACGCAACAGTATATTGCGAACTTTGTCGAGGTTGCGGCGCGTATTCGTGACCCAAAGTTTTGAACCGTCAAACGCAACAGTCGCGCCAGGACCAAACTCTACGCCAGCTTTAACGAGGAAGTTTTTGATAGCTTCTTCCTTGCCGTCTCCAGCACCTGCCGCAGCACCACCGCCGCCGCTGCCGCCGAAGGGATTGTCCGAATCGCCGGATTCGCCAACCGCAGCCTTAAAGCCTATCATACGCATAACAGTCGAAGTCGGGAGCGGGAAGTCGAGAGTGTCCATTGAAGCGACACTGTTGTCCATTGCTTTGCGGACTACGATTGTATCCTTTTCAATATCGTATTGGAAACCGGCTTGCTGGGTGACCCAGTCGAGTATTTGGCCGAGGGAGAGGTCGCGGAGTGTGAGAACTACCGGCTTTGCTTCAGAAGCGTTATCGCCGAAAAGAACTATGTTAACACCCTTCTTCGCGTCGTTTGACTTATCGTATTCAACAGACAATATAGAAAGTGTGTTTATTGCCTGGGCGAGTGTCACGCCGGGAGCGGGGAAGCTTACATTCGGGATTATGATTTCGGCCAGTTTTTTGTCGATTATAGAATCGGCTCTCGCGCCGCCTCTATCAACTGTCGTGCCGGTGTAAACTTGCGGGCGCTGCCACGCCTTGCTTACTTCGTCCATCATCGCTTCGCGGGTTGCCAGATAAGTTAGGCGGCCGCGGTCAGCAAGCTTTTCAGAGATCAAGCGCTGATACGCTTTTGCCTGTATATTGTCGGCATCGAGCGTTTCAATCTGGCGGAAGGTAGCGCGAGCTCCCTGATAGTCGCCATAAAGATATTGCCTGCGACCTTTTTCCAAGAGATTTTCTATCTTGTTCTGGCGAGTTGCGTAATCCGGGCTTATGTCAGATATCGAATTGTTGTAAGGATTGGCTGTAAATTCTTCAACTTCTTCGACAAATGCTGCGCCGGCGTCTTTGCTTTCTTCAGCCGCAGCATATTCAGCGGCATAGGATTTTGCGGCAGCTGTGTCTCTTTCAGACATCGCAATCTTAGCGCGGGACTTCGCCATTGCAGCTTTCGCTCTATTGAGTTCAGAACGAGCCTCGTCAGCTACCGGAGAATAAGATTCTTCGGGAAGTTTTTCCTGTGCAAAAGCCAATTTCTTGGAGGCTTCATCCCAATTGCCAGCGTCCATTAGATCGTACGCTTCATCTATCAAATCAAACGCCGCTATAACTTGCAGCTGCTGCTTACGCAATGCGTCGGACATCGCCGCATCAACAGGTTCAACCTTCGCTGCTTCGCCATCCTTTGCGACCTCGGCATCTTCAGCTCCAGCTTCTTCTTTGGCAGGTTTTGCGCCAACAAGCACGGGAGCTTCGCCTTTTGCCTGACGTTCAATGTCCTTATTCACGTCGGCAAGCATGCGCTGTACGCCTTCGTCATTGGGCGCAATCTTCAATAACTCTTCAAGCGATTGCTTTGAAGATTTAAGATCGCCCGCGTCACGCGCCTGTACGGCCGCAACCATAAGACGGATTTTCTCTTGGGTCTGGTCCGGCTTGGCATAGCTAAAGCTTGCCGTCACGGCGGAAGCTATTATCGCCGCGACAAATGCCGCTTTTCGTTGGGTTGTCTTTATTTTCATATTCGCTGTATTTATAATTTGTTAAATGGACGTTAACACTTTTTGGGGTTTTTTAAAGAATTATTTTCAATTATTTGACGGGAACCACTCCCGCCGCACTTAGGTTCATTGTTTGTGGTTCGATATCGGTATTGTCCGGAATCATCTCAATTACGGCATTGCCTTTATCAAAATCTATCGACTTCACCTTGTATGTGGCTGTCCCAACCTTGCGCGATTCGCCAGGCGCTTTAACATGCCATATGCTACCGTCGGGCGCAGAGAACGATATCCTCCTACGGTCGTCTATGACGGTTTCCTTATTGGAGTATATCGTCACGTCTTTACCAAGGGATTTATCATACAACACTACGGTCACAATGTCTGATATTGTGTTGTTTTTATCGTTCTTAACGCGCTTTATCTCGAATTTCTTGGGAGTCAGCCCTAGATTGATCTTTTTGCCAGTTGACGGCGCAGACGCAACTATCTCCTCATTCAATTTCCCTATGAAAGATAAATTCGTGGAGGTATTTTCGAACTGGATTATCGGTTCAGCTTTCGTTCCGAAATATCCGAGATATTTTATCGGATACGGCTCGTTGGATACCCCTACATACTTCAACGCAAAAGACTGTCTCGCGACTTCCTTGTAATAGGGCGACTCGGTCATGAAGTTGCCCTTTTTGTCCACCCATATCTGAGGTGGGGTAAATACTTGGAAGAACCATTTCCCAGCTTCGTCCTGCGCCCTGACCTCGGGCCATTCTATGGACGTCACTTTCAGTTCGGGCACTATTATCTTCTTCCAAGGTATGCCAGCGGGCAATTTCTTTTCAAGTGTTTGCACGCGCGCTTCCAATAGTTCGCCCTTCGGTTCGTTCATAAAATAATATCCGCAAGACAAACCCGCCACTATCACGGCGATTACAAAAAATATCTTATCGTAGTATTTCATTTCTGTGCCGCTTCTTTATTGTTTCTTTGGTTTTGTGGCCGACTTTGCCTTCGCGGCTACACCTTTTTTATCGGCGTCCTTTTTATCTCCAGGCTTTGCCGTATCTTTGACCACTTCTACGTATTCTATCACCACAGTGAATTCCGATATGTTGTCCGTAACAACGGGAACTTTATTTTCGTCTATCACCGGCGCGGCAGGCGTTTCCCCGCCCTCTTCGGAATCTGTCGATGCAAATGCGTCCGCCGCATCAGATGTCTCCTCTGCAAGGGCTTCCTCCGGGTTCGCCATCATTATTAGCGACGTATCAGCAGGCTTTACATCAATGCTCCTAACTACAAGCATTGCATCAAAATCCTTCAACTGGTTTAGGAACCTGCGGAGCACGTCAGTATGCCCGGTAAACACAAACCTGTATGCCAGGGTATCCAAGCTGCCAGGCTTGCGCGCAGTTATATTCTCGTCAATCTTAAAGTTGTCGCCCCTCAACGCCGCAGACGACTTTGAACGGGCAGACGCCCTTACGCGACGCGTCTTTGTTTCCTCTTTTATCCCTTCCTCAGGCAGTATCTCGCGCTGTACGTTCAATATCGCCATAGGGGATTCTTTCGATTTGCAATTAAAAAGCTTCTGATTGATGTAGTCCAACACACAAACCTGCTTCCATATTGCAGGCATCGCCTCGTCTTTCGGCGAGTCGGCTGTCGGCGCTACGTACTTTTTATATCCAAAATCCATTTCGTCGGGCACATATATTTCGCGCTTTTTTGCCTCGGCACGCCAAGAGTTTACCATTCCGCGCAACTGCTCGCGCAACTGGAATCCCTCTTCGGCCGTAAGCGGCTTGAATATATGCTCGCTCTCGCGAGTCAAGTCCTTTTCCAAGTCGGAAAGATGCTTTTCAAGCTCCTTTATGTTTTTCGCAGAGGCGTCTATAGACGGCTGGGTCGGATCTGTTGCAAGTACGTCGTCGTACTGCCTCATCGCGCTGTTCAGCTTCCCAAGCGCCGCCGCATCGTTCTTATAAAGCATTGCGTCATATGCAGCGCCGGCTATAAACAGCGCTATCAATACGAACATTGCTATAAAAAATATAGGGTATTTCTTAAAGTATTTCATCAGACAAATTCTTTGACCGTTATATCGGCTTGTCGGGGTTTACAACAAGAGTAAAGTCAAACTTCAAAATGCGCGGATTCGACGGGTCGGTCCTCACATTTTCAAACGACTTCAAAAATTCGGAACTTACAAAGGAATTCAACAACTTTGTTATTCTGTCTATTGCCTTCTGCGTATCGTACGCCTCCAAATTTTCCGGATCCACGTCTCTTATCAAAAGCCTTCCCGTCAACTCGAGCTTGTACTCCTGCACGCCGTTCTTTACTGCGCGGTGCACTCTCAGATTGTCGAGCCAGACGTCCTTTTGCTCCATCAGACGCTTCTCTATATCTATAAACAAATTTATCCAGTTTGATTTCGATTTCGCCAAACCTTCCAATCCGTTTATTTTTGCCTCCAAAGAATTCGCTGTCTCGCCGTTCTTCTTGAACTCCGCAGCCCTATCCTCTATCGGGAGCATCATCGACTGGAATTTAGCGGTTGCTTCAGTCTTCTCGCTTATCGATTTTGTAAATAAGAACATTGGCGGCAGTGTCGCGGCCACCAATATCGCCGCGCCTAAGACCATCAGCGGCCTCGTCTTTGCAAATGCCGTTTCTTCAACAATGTGCTTGGGCAGCAGATTTACGCTCATCAAACCGGGAATTACAAGCCTCGCCGCCTCGCCGACTATTTCGCTCACCTGCGACGCGCAACTCGACAACAATTCCTGATTCACACGCGGACTCACCGATACATTCGAAAGGGCGTCGAAGTATTCCACGCTCATCTTCTGGTCTTCCGCCAAAAATTCGGCAAACCCAGGCAAGAGAGATCCGCGACCACACAAATATATTTTCTTAGGGGCTTCTACGCGCGAAGTGCGCCTGTAATTTACTATCGAGCGCTTTATCTCAACACCTATCCTGCGCATTACGGACGTCGCAGCATTTGTAAAGTGCTCTGAGCCCGCATTCGATGAAAGAGACGCGTTCGCGAAAAAGCCGCGCTTCAGCTCCTCCGCTGTCGCAAAGTCGCGGCCGAGAGAATCGGCAACGGCCTGCGTTATCGAATTCCCGCCAACCGGTATGCTTCGCACGAAAACGCCGTCCTCGCGCGCTATCATCAAATTCGTAAAGCGTGACCCTACATTTAAAAGAATTACGTCGTTTTCAAGACCGCAATACTTCCACGCGTTATAGTCGAGTATCGAGGACGCCTCTATCGACTCGGGTATCACACCGGCCTGGGAAAGTGCCATGCAAAAGTCGTCCGCTGCCGTCGACTTCATCGAGGTCAGAAATATTTCCGTTTCGACTCCGTCGTCGGAAATTATTTCGTAGTCCCATGAAACCTCATTTATCGGGTACGGAATATTCTTTTCAGCCTCAAACTGTATGACCTCGGCTCTCCGGGCCTCGTCTACATGGGGTATTTTTATTGTTTTTGTGAGCAGGAGCATCGACGGCGCTATCACTGTCGCCTTCCCGGATACTCTCATCATCTTTAGCGTCGCCGCAAGTTCCGACAGCCATTCTTCCTGGTTGGAATAGTCATATTTCAGTTCTTGCACCTGAAAACTTTCCAAAACAAGACGGCCAGCAGATACGCCAAACTCCGACGCGCTAATGTGGGTTGCTCCGCAGTTTATTATAAGCTTGCTTTTAGAACTCATTTCTGAATGTGAACGGGGGTAAAATAAAAATTCGGAATGAAAATAAATCTAATACCTTTTCAGCCGCTTAGTAAAGCATTTTTTGCATTTACTTCGCACAAATTGCATCGCGCGCATGCAACGCACTCTACAGCACATTGTTGCGCGCTATGCCTCGGCCCTATTTTGTAGTAATGTAATTCGGCACTATCGGCGATTTCCCATATTCGTACAGCTTTACGTTGAACGGACACTCCGGCAAAGACATCAATACTCCGTCGTTTACCTTCGCTGATTTCTCTATCAATTTCATGAACGAATCGTATACCGCTTTCGGATCATCGTTCTTATAAATGTTTCTCGAAAGCATCGTTTTCATATTTTGCTTCGTCAATTCTATCGGGTTCCCGTTTATGGATACCTCTATCTTCCATGCAAACGGATCCGCCGCAAGCCTGTATATCTCGTACGCTTCGGAAGGTATATAGAACACTACTGGCGTCTTCTTGTTTATTTCCAAGGCAAACAATTTCGCCTTTGAACGCAACACAATAAGGCTGTCAAGCGAACGCTTGTCGGTCGCCATTTGGTCTTTATACACCAGTACCAAATCAACGTCTACATTGCGAATCCACTTCTGGTTGTTCGCTTTATTGTCGGGGTTTTCCTTCGCAAACAACGGAATCTCTATGCGAGTCCACTGCCCGCTTGAACTCGGTACTGCACCGGGCTGCAGACGCTTCGCGTCGAGCTTAGAATGTTGGATTATTATGGGGTCTTCTTTTGAAGGAGCCGCAAAGGCTGCCGCTGCAAAAGCTAATGCGACAAAAGAGAGTAATACGTGTTTCATGGACTTCATAAGGTTTATTGAAGCGGTAGAACGGAAAATTTCAAGCTTTTTTTAGCCGCTTCTGAAATCACAGGCAATTCTCAAATCCCATGTTTTGGCTAACTCTGCGCAAAAGTTAAGAATCCAACGCAAACTATATTTACGCTTATCCATACCCTCCCTCAAAATCTCACATATATCCCGCCAAACCAAAGAACTTTCATTTAGCACAAAGAATTATTCATCACTTAACGGAAAATCCCGACACAACCCATAAAATTCATTTTCCCCAGCCATTCTAAATAAAGAATCAAAAAAAATATTTTTCTATCCCCACTGCTCTCCACATATTTTTTTAAACTTTAAAGCTTAAAAAAATCCTAATCTTTAACACCAGACTTCTAGCCACCGCGTTTAAAACGCGAAAAAGTTTTATCATCTCTTTTAATAAAAAACCTTCAATCCCGCATTATCATGGTTCCTATTCAGGAAAAATTTAAAGCGCCACAATAGAATGCCACAAAAGATTTTTTTCGGCATAGAATTTCTCCAACACTACTGTTTAAGATTTGCGAGACTAAACTTCATCTGTAAAAATTATCTTTCCAAAAGCCGGCTCAAACAAAAAGTTTGGCGCGGCAAGATTCGCATACACGCGCATAAATCCACGCGCCCGCACAAAACCTGCCGCGCCAATCGCTATATCAAAGGCAGCCCCGCAAAATGCCTGCCACCTTCCAAATATTTTTATGCTTTCGCCTTTATTAAAAAATCAATGCAGTTTTTTTTCCCTCAATCCGCCAGCTAAATCACGCACTATTTCCATTCTTGACGCAAAATCTCCGCCTTCGGGAAACACGATTTTTTGAAATCCGCACTCCTCGTGGTATATCCTCAAAATATCGCCTTCGCAATTTGCGGCATACGCGCTCTGGCAGCCGCCGCCAAGCGACTTCAAAAACTCCCGCTCAAGCGCAAACGCCATATTCGTCTGAGAATCGGTAATCGGACGGTAGACTTCGGCCTCCTCTGCGCGGCATTGAAGCGCTATTATCCCTTGCCCCACCGCAGGAACGCATATGTCAAGCTTTATCGGCCGAAATTCAAGCCCCTCATAAGACTCGATTCCAAGCCTTTCAAGGCCGGCGAGAGATAGAACTGAGGCGTCGGCAAACCCTCCGGCGAGTTTTTTAAGGCGCGTATGCACATTTCCCCTAAACTCAGTCCATACTGCCTGGGGAAAGATCTTTTTCAGCTGGGCCCGACGGCGGGGACTTCCAGAAGCTATCAATTCAGGAACCTGCACTCCTGAACGAATGATCAAAACATCGGCGCATCCGTCGCGCGGCATGCAACCTGCCAACACCAGCCCATCGGGAGTTTCCGTAGGGAGGTCTTTCGCGCTGTGGACCGCAACGTCTGCCTCGCCCGAAAGGAGTGATTCTTCTATTTCTTTTGTGAAAAGCCCCTTCCCGCCGTACCTTTCGAGAGACCAATCTTGGCGCTTGTCGCCGGAAGTTTTTACCTCCACTATTTCAAACTCCGCCCCTGGAATGCGAGAGCCTATATATTTGGCAGCCATATGCGCTTGCGCCATAGCGAGCGGACTTGAACGTGTTGCGAGCCTTATTTTCTTCATTAAATATATTTTTTGCGGCGGAAATTTACCGAATCCGCACAGTTCTTAAATACGCCCGCGGCGCACTGTTTTTATTAGCGCGCATTAGATTCGGGCATTAAAAAAAGACCCGGTCGATTTCGCAACCGAGTCCTTTGGTTAAATAGAAGCGTTATTTTTTCGCCTTCTTAGCGGGAGCCTTCGCAGGAGCCTTGGGCGCTTCCACAACGGCAGAATAGGAGGCTTGCGCGCCCTTGATATTCTGCTTTGCAGCCCACGGCATTAGCGCGCGCAGACGCTGGCCGACTTTTTCTATCGGGTGCTTTTCGCCTTCTGCAAGGAGCTTGTTGTACTTTTTGAGGCCGCTCTTGTATTCGGCAACCCATTCTTTGACAAATTTGCCCGACTGTATTTCTTTGAGGATTTTTTCCATTTCCTTCTTTGTCTTGTCGGTGATTACGCGCGGGCCGCGGGTGACATCGCCGTACTTTGCAGTTTCGGATATGGAGAATCTCATGCCGGATATGCCGCTTTGGTTTATGAGATCGACGATAAGTTTGAGCTCGTGGCAGCATTCAAAATATGCCATTTCGGGTTTGTACCCGGCTTTAACGAGAGTTTCAAAGCCGGCTTGGATTAGCGCGCTCACGCCGCCGCAGAGAACCGCCTGTTCGCCAAAGAGGTCTGTTTCCATTTCTTCTTTGAAAGTGGTTTCGATTACTCCCGCGCGGGTTGCGCCTATGCCGTCAGCCCATGCCAAGGCGATTGCCTTTGCGTCTTTTCCGCCTTGCGCAACAGCGATGAGAGCGGGCACGCCCTTGTTTTCGAGGTATTGCGAGCGAACAGTGTGGCCGGGGCCCTTGGGGGCTACCATAATAACATTTATGCCGGCAGGCACTTTAATGAGGCCGGAGTGGATTGAGAGCCCGTGCAAGAACACGAGAGTCTTGCCTTTTGTGAGATTCGGCGCGATTTCCTTTTCGTAGAGATCGGCTTGAATCATGTCCGGGACGGCAATCATTATGATGTCGGCGGCCTTGACTGCTTCGGCGGTGGGAAGAACCTTGAAGCCTTGTTTCTTGGCCACCTCTATCGACTTGCTCTTGGGATAGAGCCCTACGATTACATTGTAACCGCTGTCCTTGAGGTTGAGCGCATGCGCGTGCCCCTGGGAACCATAGCCGATTACGGCGAGCGTTTTATTTTTAAGGATGTTTTTATTAGCGTCCTTTTCCTTATATACCTTAGCTGGTGCCATATTTTTTTCCTGTTAAAAAATTTAGTTAAAGAAATATGATGCTTAAAAAATAAATTGCAACTATTTTATGACACTTCCTTAACACTCAAAAACTTTGTATTTTACCAAGCCTCCGATGAGCTTCCATTGCCCTAATATAAACAGATTGCAGCCATTCCGTGGCAAAAAAATTCAACGAGATTATCCGCGCATTTTATTTCTTTTGCGATTTTTTTAATCGGAAAATGCGCGATAAAATATTGGAAGCATCTTGCATATATTGCCTCTTTATTTGGATTCTTTCTCTGCAACCAACATATTTTTGATTGCATTTTTTTTCATGAAAAAATTTTTATACTAAAAAAATATAAAAAAAATTTCTTAGAATTTTACGTTTCCATTCCCGAATATGCTATCTAAAAAAAAGGCCGCCAAGATAATTGGCGACCTTTAAATTTACATCTGCGGGAAGCCCCGCTTCAGGCATCAATGAATGGATTATACAAGCTTGTATTTTCCGGGAACGGGAACCGATACCGGATTCTTCAAGCTCAGATCCTGCGTCTTGCCCATCAGATCGACATTCTTGGGAACTATGTCTTCCGTGGACTTTTTGACCATCCATTCGTACTTGAACCTCTTTCCGGAGAAAGCGCTCATTCTTCCGGCGATAGCGGCCATATTGGAATTCATGAGGTTCTTTAGCTCGTTTACCCTCTTGCCGCTGCGTATTGCAGAAAGCAGATATTTGTGTTCGGCAATATAGGGGTCGAGCTCGAGCTTTGCGGGAGCGTATATTGTCTTTCCCTTGAGGTCGGTCAGGCGCAAGCCCTGGAATATACCCTTGGTACCCACAATTCTTTCGCTTACGTTCGGGGACGTATTCGGATCCTGATGGCAATAGCTTTCCATGCGAAGGCCGTTGCCCATATCAAAGTCGATTGCGAAGTGCGAGAATCTGTCGCCAAAGCGCGGGCAAGGCAAGTCAGTGCTTCTGCCGCCGAGAGCTGTCGTCACTTCGATTGGGAGGCGGTCGTCGCCAAACGCCCACATCAATACGTCGATGTTATGGACGTGCTGCTCGACAATATGGTCGCCGGAAACCCAGATGAAGCTCCACCAGTTGCGTATCTGGTATTCGAGCGTGTCCTCTGTTCCCTCCTTGCCGCCACCCCAAGGGCCTCCTTCGGCAGAACCGCCAATATAGCCGCCGTTGTTCCAATAGCACTGTCCGGCTAGGAGTTCGCCTATTTCGCCGTCCTGCATGCGCTTTACCAAGTCTTGGTAGCGGTTGTCGTAGCGGCGCTGGTTGCCGCATACAACGCAAAGACCCTTCTTTTCCGCCTCCTTGGCGAGCTCGTACATCTTGCGGCCCTGGATTACGTCCACAGCGCCCGGCTTTTCGAGGAAAGCGTGCTTCCCGGCTGCAACTATCTTTTCATAGTGGGGGGTGCGGAATACCGGCGGGGTTGCGTCGATAACCAAATCAACATCCTCTGCGAGAACTTGGTCAATATTATCCCAACCTACAAATTTCTTTACTTTTGAAGTGTCGATTATCTCGGAGGCCTTCGCTTCGCCGACAGTCTTTTTGGCAAATTCATAAATCTTGTTAGCGGCTCTGTCGGGCCTTCCGTTGAATAGGTCGCCAAGAGCAACGAATTTTACATTGGGGTCGGCTGCAATCATATTGCATGCAGCGCCTGTTCCGCGGCCGCCGCAGCCTACGAGCGCCACTTTGACTCTGTCGCTGCCTTTAACCTGCGCAAAACTAAAACGGGGCAATGCCGCCGCTGCTCCTATTACCGCACTATTTTTTACAAAACTTCTTCTATCCATATTATTATAATTGTTGAATTGACGTTGTCCTGCGACGTTAAATGGCAAACCCCCATCACCCGGGATATGCGTACCGCCGTTGAACTCTACAAATATCTTAACGTTTTATTAATTAGTCAACCATTTTTATCTTCTAAAAATGAATGATTATTTCTTCCTCTTAAAAATTGCGCGCGCCTGAAAAATCATAAAAGGCCTATCCGGCGACTCTCCAAAAACGCGGACATCGAATATTGCGCCCTTCTCGTCCGAGAACGTGCATTTTGCCTCAGCAGTAATTTCTGCGCCGGCAGGGCATGGGCTTATGTAGTTCACAGAGGCGCTCGCGCTGACGGCCGAGCGTTCGTCGGTATTGGAGGCGAGCGCAAGCGCGAAATCCGCCATTGAGAACAAATATCCGCCGTGCGCTATTCCCAGCCCGTTCAGAAATTCCGGCTTCACCCTGCCCTTTACGCGCGAATATCCAAAGCGGCTTTCCAAAACCTCAAATTCAAGTTTCTTTGCAAAAGAGTCGTTGTCTGTACTTGGCATATGTAAAATAACTTCTCCCATCGGCGTTAAATCGCAAGACAAATATATTGCCCTGCTTCATATAAAAACCTTTATTTTCGCTCCACAATTTAATCTCGATGCAGCGCGAATTTATTATCGTAAAAACATTTTGCTTATAAAGAGCATCGGCTGCATCGCATTCCCATTTTTTAGTGCCCAGCCGCCAAAAAAGCATTTAAAGAAATGCGCATACATAAAAATTTATTTGCCGAATTTTTATAAGAAAATTTATGGCTGGGCACATGCTTTTATTAAGCTTAAAACTTCATAATCTTTTTGCCCTATTGCTAAAATGCAATAATTACGCCACAAAAAAAAGAGACGCCAAATGGCGTCCCTTAAATTTTAATGCCCGCTCAAAAGCGCATAGACAGCAGCACTGTTAGATATGCACGCCTATCTTCGGGGCTACTTCGTTGAATGCGTCTATGAGGCGTTTTGTGATTTTGCCGGGTTTGCCGTCGCCTATTACGCGCTTGTCGAGCTCGACAAGCGGAATGAGCTTGGCGGCAGTTCCTGTCAGGAAGCACTCGTCGGCAGTCCAGATGTCGAAGCGCGTAATCGGTTTTTCGTCAAAATCTATATCAAGGGACTTGGCGAGCTCTATGACGGTTCCGCGCGTCATTCCGCCGAGCGAGCCGCAGCTTATCGGGGGCGTAATCAGCTTGTTGTCGAAAACTATAAACACGTTGTCTCCGCTGCATTCGGAAACATACCCCTCATTGTTAAGCAGCAGGCATTCTTCGTATCCTGAATTGTGGGCCTCGATTTTCGCCAGAATATTGTTGAGGTAATTCAAGCTCTTAACCATGGGCGGAAGCGCCGCCTGCGAGTTTCTGCGCGTGGGAACTGTGAGAGCTTTCAAACCGCACTCATAAAGTTCTTTCGGATAAAGCTGTATTTCGTCGGCAATTATTACCAACTGAGGATCCTCGCACGAAAACGGAGAGAGGCCGAGCTTTCCCTTGCCGCGGGAAACAACAAGGCGTATGTAGCCGTTTTGAAGCCCGTTTGTGCGGCATGCGTCGCAAACGGCGTCGATTATCTGCTGCTTTGTCCACGGCATATCGAGCATTATTGCGCGGGCGGAACGGAAAAGCCTGTCTATGTGTTTGTCGAGCTTAAACACGTTTCCGCTATATAGGCGGATCCCTTCAAAGATGCCGTCGCCGTACAAAAAACCGTGGTCGAACACCGACACTTTCGCGTCGTCCTTTTCGTAATATTTTCCGTTTATATAGACTTTCATATTTTTTCCCTCAAAATAAAAAACTCTCTCAAATGCGGTTTTGCCTAAGCCCCCGCGAATTTCGTATTTTCGGCATTTTCTATATTTGAAATCAAAATCGTCAAATGAATTATTTGTCGCCGATAAAGAAATTGCCGTCTTTAAACCCGAAATCTCGAATCGTCAAAGTTTCATTTTTTGAATTTGGCGAATGGTAGGATATTTTAGTGCCGCCGGAAAAGGTTTTAAACACCATCGCGTGCCCGCCATCGTCGTTGTTCAAAGTATACGGGAAATGCACCCATTCGCCGTCTATCTTTCCGGAGGGTGATTTCGCCGCGCCTATGCGGTACTTGCCCGAGAAAGAGGACCACGTCATGTATAGAGTGCCGTCAGGAAGGCGGTTTACGACAGGCGCATCAGTGACGTGCGTTCCGGATTTGTCCGCTATCCACGGCGCGCTCGACGCCTTGAATAGAACTTTCGGCTCCCCAAGAGTCTTCTTCAAATCGCGGGATATCTTTTGGGCGACTATCTCTCCGTCGCCCACTTGCAGCCATTCGCGGCAATATAGCAGCCAAAGCGAGCCGTCGCCGTCCTCAAACAGAGTGCCGTCCAAAGCCATCCAGTTTTCGGGCGTTATGGGCTTGTCGGAAAGCGGCTTAAAGCCTTTATCGGGCCTGTCGGATACAAGCACCGCGCAACCGCGCATCGGCTCCAATTTTCCCCTCATGGTTTTTATGGAAGGCTTTTCGGCGCTGAATGTCGCTATTATGTAATACTTGCCGTCTATATAAAACATGTCCGGCGCCCAGAAGTCCGATTTTCCCCAAAAGTCGGAAGGGGCTATGAACGAGGGGCCTAACAATTTCCAGTTTTTCAAGTCTTTGCTCTCGTAGGCATACAGCGCCTTGCGCCCCACGCCAAACTTCGATATTTCGGCGTCCGACAATTTGAAGCCATTGGCATGCATGTAGTATTTTCCGCTCTCTTTGTCTGCAAAAACGTAGGGATCGCGTATTCTGAGATTGGCGGCGGGAATATCGTAGCCCGAATCCACGGGCTCATTGCCTACTCCCGCGTAACCAAAGAGAGAAAAGGCGATAATTGCGGCGGACAAAAGCGCGCTACGCTTCAGGGTATCACTACTTACCATACGAGTCTTTCAGAGTCGCTGTTCTGTTAAATACCGGATTCCCGGGGGTTGAGAGCTTGGAGTCTGGCATGAAGTAGGCGTTTCGCTCGAATTGTATATGGTCTCCCGCCTTTGCCTCTATAAGCGAGGGCTCAACAAGGGCCTCGCACTCCACAACCGAATTCGGATTTAAGAATTCCTTGAAGTCGCTTCCCTCAGGCAAATCGGACATATCCTCGCGCGTGAACAAATTCTCAAAGAGGCGAACCTTTGCCTTCTTTGCCGCCGACGCGTCCACCCAGTGAATGGTCGATTTCACCTTGCGCCCGTCGGGCGAATTTCCCCCGCGCGACGCCCTGTCTATCGAGCATATCAGCTTAACCACATTTCCGGAAGAGTCCTTCACAACTTCGTCGCACTTCATAAAGTACGCATACCGCAAACGCACTTCTTTTCCGGGAGAAAGCCTAAAAAACTTTTTCGGCGGGTTTTCCATGAAATCTTCGCGCTCAATGTAAATCCGCTTCGAGAAAGGTATCTTGCGGGTTCCGGCAGATTCGTCCTCAGGGTTGTTGACGGCGTCGAGCATATCTATCTCGTCATCGCCCCAGTTGGATATCTCCACTTCGAGGGGGTCGAACACCGCCATTCTGCGCAGGGATATTTTGTTCAAATCGTTGCGCACGCAATGTTCAAGCAGGGCTATGTCGGTAAGGCTGTTAAATTTTGTGACGCCTATTTTTTCGCAAAAATCGCGTATGGCCTCCGGGGTATATCCCCTTCTCCTCATTCCCGAAAGAGTCGGCATGCGGGGATCGTCCCAGCCGTCCACTACGTTTTCGGCGACAAGCTGCTGAAGCTTGCGCTTGCTCATCATCGTGTAAGAAAGATTCAAACGCGCAAACTCGTACTGGCGCGGATGAACTTTTAGCGTCTTAACAATGCTTGTGTTGTCGATAAACCAGTCGTAAAGCGGCCTGTGCACTTCAAATTCGAGAGTGCATAGAGAGTGGGTTATGCCCTCTATCGCATCGCTTAGGCAGTGGGCAAAATCGTACATCGGGTATATGCACCACTTTGTGCCGGTACGGTGGTGGGCCTCCTTCTTTATCCTGTATATGGCGGGGTCGCGCATATGAAGGTTTGGGGAGGCCATGTCTATCTTGGCGCGCAAAACGTATTGACCTTCCTCAAATTCGCCGGCTCTCATTCTTCGGAATAAATCGAGGCTCTCTTCCGGCGGACGGTCCCTGTGCGGGCTCGGCTTGCCGGGCTGCCCAGGCACTCCCCTGTACTCCTTAAATTCCTCGGGCGACAGCGTGCAGACGTACGCCTTGCCGCTCTTTATAAGCTCCTCGGCAAAACCGTACAAGCGCTCAAAATAGTCGGACGCATAGAACTCACGGTCGCCCCAATCGAATCCCATCCAATGCACGTCCTCGCGGATTGAGTCCACAAACCGAGTGTCCTCCTTGTCCGGATTTGTGTCGTCGAACCTCAGATTGCAAAGTCCGCCGTTTTCAATGGCAGTCCCAAAATCGAGGCAAAAAGCCTTGGCGTGGCCTATGTGCAGACAGCCGTTTGGCTCTGGAGGAAAACGCGTGTGCACGGCTGAAGGCGGCAGCCCGTTTTTTATGTCTTCGGCAACTATCTGCCTGATAAAATGCATTTGCTTGTTTTCGGATTCTTCCGGCATATTTTTTTATAAATCGCGTCAAGATTTAAACGCTATTGCCCGCACGTCAATTTTTTATTGACGCCTGTGCGCTAAATTTCTCGCGTCCAAGCCCGCTCTCTATGCGTCTTAAAGCATTTTTTTGCTAAAATGCTAAGCATGCCTTCAAAAAATATCGGAAGGCACGCCTAAGCCCGGCGACAATCCTAATGATAAAAATCCCGTCCACTACGCCTTATGAAACGCAGCTGCCCGCCGCCATGAGAACGCGCGGATTGACGCTATCTTGCCGCGCGGCAAAGCGCATGCCGCGCGCTGCTATATACTATATAAAAGCGCGCAAAAATTGGGCTATCGGACGAGTTTTCTTAATATTTTCGCAATGTCCGTATTGTCTATCGTCCCCGAAAACTTTTCGGATTTAACACCCGCGGCGGAAGTCTCGACCGGCAGAGCCGTATGCGCATGGGTCGTCCAAGCAAGCCCCGCCTTGTTGTTCAATATCTTCGCCGCTACGAACGACAGCTCATCGCCCTTTGGCTCGTCTTTCCACTCCTCAAACGCCTCTTTGAGCTCGTCTACCTCCTCCTTTGAGAGCGCAAGCCCAGCTTTTGAACCTTCGTCGAAAACAAATCCAAATGTCTTAGACAATAGCGCCTTTACTCCGCCAAATTCAAGGTCTTCATTTTCCTTCAAAAGGCGGCGCAGGCTGGAGTCAAACACGCCCCTTGAAGTTTTCTGTGCGTTCAAGCGCTCCAAGTAGGAATTGTAGGCAGTGCCGTCGCTGCCCATTGTGAGCCCGCCTGTTTCATGGTCTGCCGTGACTACCACAAGCGTGTCTTCGGGGTTTTTCCTCAGAAATTCCAACGCCACTCCGACTGCTTTGTCAAAATCTATTATTTCCGAAACCGCCGCAGCCGCGTCGTTGGCATGGCACGCCCAGTCTATTTTCCCTCCCTCGACCATGATAAAAAATCCCTTGTCGTTGTCGAGAAGCTCTATCGCCTTTTTAGTAAATTCAGATATGCGCGCGGACGAAGGGTTGTCGAGATAGTATTCGAGCGCCCCGTCAGAACCCGTCGCGATTACCTTTCCGCAGCCGGGCTTCAACGCTCTTAGAGATTCCATGTCGCGGCGCACAACCTTGTATCCCGCCTTTTCCGCCAGCTTGTAAATGTCTCCTTTGTAGGCTTTCGATTTTTTGTCGTCGCTCTTGCCGATGCCGCCGCCCCCGAAAAAGTCGAAGCCGGAAGCTATCATATCAAGCCCCAATTCGTAATAATTTCCGCGGTTTGGATTGTGCCCGTAGAAGGCGGCGGGAGTCGCGTGATTTAAGGTGACGCTAGTCAGAATCCCAACTTTTCTTCCGGAATCCCGCGCAACCTCTGCAATGGATTGAAGCCTTGCGCCGTCCGCCCCAACGCCTATCGCCCCGTTCTTAGTTTTGACTCCGCACGCTATCGCCGTTCCGCTCGCGGCGGAATCCGTAATGAATGAGTTTTTGGAACGGGTGATTGTCAGAGCCTGGTGCGGCATGGAATTCATCGCAAGCCCCTTCCCCGTATTTATGCGCGAAAATTCCTCGGCTGTCATTCTTTGCGGTATAGACATTCCGTCTCCGATAAATAGAAAAACGTATTTTACCGTCTCACCCGCATAAAGCGCCAAAGACGACATTAGTATCGCCGCCGTAAAAAATATGTATTTTAGCAGTTTCATTTTCCACTCCGTTTCCAAGATTATATCAACTTGCAAGAGCCGCTCCCGCAAAGGAATCGCCAAAAAATGCCGAGCCTACGCAACGTCTATCGAGCGGACGCTGTCCACAAAGAACTCGTCGCCCTCGGGGGTCGCTTTTGACTGCACGAGCTCAAGGCCTATTATTCCGTCGTACCCTTTCTTATGAATGTGCTCCATAATTTTTTTATAGTTTATTTCCCCCGTGCCCGGCTCGTTGCGACCGGGATTGTCGGCAATCTGGAAGTAGGCAATTTCGTCCCAGGCGGCGTCGATGTTTTCAATGAGGTTTCCCTCGGTGACCTGCTGGTGGTAGAGGTCGTTTAAAATCTTGCATTTTGGGCTTCCGACAGCCTTGCACACTGCGTATGCCTGCGGAATTCTTTTAAGCCAAAGTCCTGGGTGGTTCTTTATGTTGAGAGACTCCAACACCATAATGGGGCCGCCGTTTTTCTCGAGAAAATCCGCGGCGTATTTGAGGTGCTCGACAGCATTTGAGAATTGATAGCCGTATTCGAGGCTCGGGTCCTCCGCCCCTATTACAACTGTAAACCATTTAGCCCCCGCGCGCTTTCCGACTTCGAGCGCCGACTCCATGATGGAGCGCACCATGCGTTTAACTCCCTCTTTGTCGCGTATGCGCGATTTTGGGTCGAGAATGTTTCCTGTGAGGTTCGGAACCTCCCAGCTTCCTACGCGCGGAGCAAATACACCCATCTGCATTCCGAGTTTTTCCATCTGCCTTGCGACAGCCTTTTGCTCCTCGACGGGAAGTTCACCGTATTCGTTAAACTCCATTGCGCGGAACCCGGCGTCATAAAAAACTTTAACCTTGTCGGCGGGCGAAAGTTTTGCCGCGCGCCCGGAGAAATGCCGGCACCAGCCGCTCGGGTTTGGCGCGAATTTTAGGTTGAAAGGTTGCCCTGGTGTTTTTTCTGAGTCCATAAGATTTTTTACCGTAAATTTGTCCTTATAATTTTCTTTCTTTAAGAGGCAATCGTCAATCAAATTTTTACCGTTTTAACATTTTACAGTTAATTCCGATTCTTGTCTTTTTTTTATTATTAACCGAAAAAGAACTAAAAAAGCTTTTTAAATAATGCGCTTCAAAAGCCGCAAAAAAATTTTCCCGAAATAAATATTCCCGCTAAAAATGGTTTTGACTTGCGAGTAATTTTTTAAATACTTATCGAGTTTTTTATCAAGAGTTCATTGGAAAAATAAAACTGCGATTCGGAGGAGTTTCTCAAAAAAAAATGACTGCGAATTTTCTTCAAATGCAATGCGCCTTAATATGGAGGTTGATTTAATCGGCAGTTGGTAACAATTTTGCTCGGGTGGCGGAATGGTAGACGCAGCGGACTTAAAATCCGCTGGCTTAACGGCCGTACGGGTTCGAGTCCCGTCCCGAGTACACTTCGCTTTTTTGGCACACTGGCGCAGTTTTTTTCTCTTAATATAAATTTGGGCGCGAGAGGAAAAATATTTTAACTTTCGGCACACTTATTTTGCGGCGATTCTCGTGCCTAAATATCCGCGCATGCAAAACCACATATTTTGTTAAACCATACGCTTTGCCCTCCCCAAAAATCTAAACTCAACACACGGCTTTCATACAGAACCAATGCCCGCAAGCGCAAAAATTAAAAAATCTAAGCGCACGTTGAGAAATCGAAAAACCGGCTTCCATTGTGTCTTTTTCCGTCACTCGAACCCGTCCCCCAAACGCCCTCCGGCACACTTTAAATCCATATTTCAATTGACTGACTTTTAGGAAAAAATATTTCTAAATTATGAATATTTTTAAAGTTTGTGCATTCGTTTCGATCATTCTAATTTCCTGTATTTCCTATGCTCAATCTAACACGGGAAAAGACAATAACCTTGAAGACTTTCCACGTTTGGAAGGCGAGAAATACGACTCCGCAAGAATACAGCGCGCAATAGACGCCTCGGCATTCCGCGTCCTAAAAATTCCCGCGGGCGACTATCTGCTGGACAAGCCGCTTAAAATTGCGAATTGCGCGTCCCTCGACATGCACAAGTCGGCAAATTTCACACCCGTATCCGAGATGGAATATATGCTTACTTTCGACGGCGCGCGCGGTTTTTTGGGGAAGCCTCCGTTTTCATTTGGCGAAGACCACAATCTGTTTATAAAAGGCGGGAACTTCAACTGCAAGGGAATGTCCGGCGGAGTTCTCATAATGAACTACCACCACTTTACCTATAAGGATTCTACCATACGCAACGCCAAAACCTCAGGCCTTAGAGTAGACAGTTCCCTAAAGCCGGGCGGTCAAGGATACGAGCTGGTTGCAAGCAATATATACTTGCGCTGCACAATGAGTGGGCTTGCCGGAAATGTCGGCATACTGTCGAACGACGGCGACAACCATTTTATAGACTGTATTGTAATAGACTACACTACCGGAATATTTGTGCGCAACGGCGGCGGATTGAGATTGACCCGCTGCCATGTATGGGGCGGGCCGGTTCCTCCAGCAAAAAAGGGCGAGCTCCCGGAAATGATAAAAGATTCCGTATGCTTTAAACTAACTGCCGGCGACACTCTGCTAACGGACTGCTATGCTGATACGGGCATGACCGGCTTTTTAGTCGACGGCTACCAAGTGCGCCTAATAGGCTGCTCGTATTACAACAATTACAAAGCATTTAAAATGGATAATCCTGTCGCAGTAGAGCACAAAAAGGGGAAGTTGCTCGTTCAAGGCTGCCTTTTTACCAAAACATCGCCCCGCGCAAAATTATACAAAGGCAACGGAAGAGATTTAATTTGGAATAGCAACATCATAAACGGATTCAAAGAAAGCGAATTTGGATTGCCGGAAAATATCACAGATTATCCTGATATTAGAGTAGACTTCTATTAAACACAGTTTTCCCACAATAAGCCCGCGCAGATAAAGTATGCAAAATCGCAAGAACGCAAAAATAAATTTTTCTGCCGCAAAAAAACGCGGGGAGTATTGCTCCCCGCGTTAATTTTTCATTATATTTCTCAACCAAACTACTTAAAAGTTGACTTCCACGCGCGCCCCCACGACATACGCCGCTCCGGAAATCCCTTTGCCGGGGTTCATAAATATCTGCATGTCCGGCTGCAATACTATCGCAGGCGTCAATCGGCATTGGTATGTAATTTCAAGGGTTCCCTCGTAATGCGAATACGATTCGCGCGCCCCGCGTTCATTTTCTATTACGGAAAACGCCGCCGCGAATATATCCCCTTCCCTTCCGGGAATCGGCCCAAACCAGTTAATTCCGAAATCCGCATAAAAGTTCTGGTCGGAAGCGTTTGCCTGCGGGACAATTCCAAGTCTCGCGAATACCCCGAAGAGCCTGTTCCCGTCGGAATCAAGAACCAAGTCTTGCTGTATGCCGAAGTAAAACGAATAAAAGCTTCCAGCGTCTATCTTGTCAAAATTTACATTTGAAGGATCGCTGTGCCAGTTTCCGCCAAACATTGCCCTACCTTCCAATCCGCCTATTTTATAGTTATAGCCAAGCTGGTACCAAAGTGCGACTGTGTCAAAAGTGTTTGAGTAATCAAAGCCGTTGTTGCTTGAAATATCCTCGCCGACATTTCCGTTATAGATTCCAAGCATAAGGCTAAAATTTTCGCGCGAGTAATATACCACCGCCCCCGGCGTTGCCACATTGTACTGAGAAAACAGCTGGGCAGGCGCAACATTGGGCATCGCGCCCAGCGAGGAATTCAAAAATACGTCGGAATAATCCATTCCCATAAAGTCTTCGTCAGCCGCAAGCTGCCCTATCCGCAAGCCAAAATTACCGAACTTAGTCTCAATTTCGTTCGCATAGTATATTTCAAACACCCGCGCCATGTTTCCCGCCACTATATTTGAAAAACACCCTTGCGACGAATCCAGCCCGCCAAGTGCTCCACCGCTGCTTTGCGCATAGTAAAACGCGCTCGCGCCTATCCTTCCCGCCCCTTCGCCGACTATCGCCGATAAATTCTGCTCGAATCCTATTGTAATTAGAATGTCGAACAATGTTTTTATGTCGGAACCGCGCGAAACGTCCGACCATCCCTCGCCCGTCCATACGGCAAACGGAGAAAATCCGCTGTCGGGCGCAATTTTTTCGATTGCCTCCCCTGTGAATAATGTCTCCCGATCGTGCCATCGGAGATCTCTGTATGCCTGTGTCGCCACAGTTTCGCTCTCCTCTGCATATATTGACAAAGCAAGTATAGTTGCGGCTATCGACGCTATTACTTTTTTTCTGTATTCATATATTTTCCTTTTTCTAATTTTTTTAGCTACGCTTGTTTTTTAAAAAGATATCCGTCGTTGCCCGTTTTTTTACAGCTATGGGACGCATACCCGCCAAAAAGGGAAAGCAAATTTAGCCGCATAAAAGTTAGATTAGACTAACTTGTCAATTAAATTATTAGACTTATCTAACTTTTTTACAAAAAAAATTTTTCCATTCTTCATTAATGATTTTCGCCTATGAAACTGCCAAAAGTTTAACGATAAAAGAAATTTTTTTGCGCAGCCCCGCGCAATCCGCCTTAGTCAATTTGCATACAAAACCCAAAACATTCCGTTAAATAAGCAGAACCATCGCACTTCCTGCGCGCGGAATCTTGGGAAGCCCGCCGCGAACTAAATCCGCCGCACTTCACTTAGTCGCCCAACAAAATATTATCGCAATACATATAAGGTGCCCCCCCTTGCGCATGCCTATTGCATTGCGCTCCGCGCATTGCACTGTTTGCAACATGCGCATATCTGCACATTAAAAAAGCACCGTTATAAGAAAATTAAATGGGGAAAGCTCGAAATTAACAAGCCTCCGCAATAAAATAATTAGTATCACTAATGCGTAAAAAAAACCGGGCAATCCCACACCCGGTTTTCGCAAAAAAAGCAAAAATCAATTTACATGCGCGAGTGGCATTTCAAAAAGTTGGAGTAAAAGAGCAACCCTTTCTTCTGGCTCTTCTCCGGGTGGAATTGGCAAGCTACAAGATTTCCGCAAGATATGGCGCTCGTAAATTTTTGCCCGCCGTATTCCGTCGTCCCCAATACAATGTCAGTTCTCGGGGTATCCACATAATAACTGTGGACAAAATAAAACTGGTCTTCAGAAGATAATCCTTCAAGCAGGCGCTCGTTGCCCTCACGCCTAAATTCCACATTATCCCACCCCATGTGCGGAACTTTATACCCGCGCGGGAGATTCAATTTTTTTACGTTTCCTTCAAATATTCCCAAACATTCCGTGCCGCCACCCTCCTCGGAAAACTCGAAAAGCGCCTGCAAGCCAAGGCATATCCCAAAGAACGGCTTGTCTGCCGCTATCCAGTCGCGTATTGCAGTGTCGAAGCCGGTGCTCTTTAAGAGCTTCATTGTATCTGCAACTGCCCCCTGCCCCGGAAAGACAAGCAAATCGTCGCCTTCAATTTCCGATGGCGAAGAAATAATCCGCGCCTTTGCGCCAACCGCCTCCCACGCGCGAAAAACGCTGCGCAGATTGCCCATTCCGTAGTCTATTATCGCCGTCTTTGCGCCGACTGACATATTTATATCGATCCTTTCGTGGTTGGCAGCGCTCCTCCGAGCCGCCCATCTATCTCGACAGCCCTTCTAAGCGCCTTCGCGAAACATTTGAATGCCGCCTCAGCAACATGGTGCGGCTCGCCCCCGTAAATCAGCGACACATGCAGGTTCGCCCCGGCTTCGTTGGCAAACGCCTGAAAGAATTCGCGGCAAAGCGAAACGTTGAAGTCGCGCACGCGCGCGTCTTTATCGCCTAAATCGTACACCAAAATTGGCCTGTTAGACAAGTCAAGCGCAACTCTCACGAGGGTCTCGTCCATAGGCAGAATGAAAAATCCGTACCTAAAAATGCCTGCCTTGTCTCCGAGCGCCTCGCGAAACGCGCGCCCCAAGACTATCCCGACATCCTCTACCGTGTGGTGGTAGTCTATGTCTATGTCGCCAGAAGCCTTTATTTTCAAATCGAACAGCCCGTGCCGCGCGAAGAGCTCGAGCATATGGTTGAAGAACGGTATGGAAGTGTCTATCTCGTAATTTCCGGAGCCGTCTATATTCAGCTCTATATTTACGTCAGTCTCTTTTGTTTTGCGCGCTATTTTGGATATTCTCGACTTCATTATTCGCCTTTCTTCCACTCGATTGCCGCCGCCCTGAACGCCTCCATCTGCCCCGGGGTCCCCACGGTCAGGCGTATCGACTTGTTTACGTTCTTATCTTTCGGGAAATAGCGCAAGAGTATTTTTTTCGAGCGCAGGTATTCAAAGAGCGACGACGCCTCCGACACCGACGCCTTCTTCCCGTCACGAAACGGCTCAAACAATATAAAATTGCTAGAGCTCTTGATGTACTTCCAGCCTATCGAATCGAAAAACTTTTCCGTCGCGCTGCGCTCTGCTATGACTTTCCCAACGCATTCCAAATGGTATGGAGCGTCCCTCAGCGCGGCGACTCCCGCGGCCTGCGCGAGCCTGTCTAAATTATAGCTGTCCCTCACCCTGTCGAGAATTTCTATTATTGCCGGCTGCGCAAACGCCCAGCCTATCCTCATTCCGGCAAGTCCCCAGCCCTTGGAAGACGTACCCGTCACTATCAGGTTTTCGTACTTCTTTACAAGCGGAATGGCAGTCTCCCTCGCAAACGGCGCGTATGCCTCGTCCACAAGGACTATCCCGCCAAAGTTTTCGCATATTTCCGCAACGGCGTTCAGCCCGAAACCTTTGCCTGTAGGAGCATTGGGATTCGTAAAGAAAAAAATGTTTGCGCCGCTTGAAAATATTTTCTCGAACGGAATTTCGAGATCGCCCGCAAATGGTATTTGGATTATCTCCGCCCCCTGTATCTTTGCGAGAACCGGATATAGGGAGTAGCTCGGATCTATTGTGGCAATTTTAAGAGACTCGTCGGAGAACGCCCTGACCGCCAAGTTTAGCGCGTCGTCGGAGCCGTTTGCGGCAAACGCATACTCGGCCTCCATGCCGTAGTACTCAGCAACTGCCTTTCTAAGCTCACGCGAATAAGGGTCTGGATACAGCCTGAGCATTTCACCGTCGGGGCCCATTGCAGAAATTACCGCCTCGCGCACTTTCGGAGACGGCGCGTACGGCAACTCATTCGTGTTCAGCTTTACCCAGCCGCTCTCGCCGGGCTGCTCTCCTGGCGTGTATGGAGACATTTTCCTCACGCTTGCGGATACTTTGTCGTTTAGCGCAAATTTATTTTTCATTTTCCATTTTCCTCGCTTTCATCGCATACTCCGCCGGATTCTCGACGGGATTTTCCCTCATTCCACTCTGAAGCCTCGCAAGGTACGGGTCGGGCTTGCGCTCAAGGCTGAACGGCTCTTCGGGAAGATTTTCGGCGTCTATGTCAAGCTCGTCCACTGCGTCGAAATCGTCGAAAATCATGGATATTCTCCGCGCCTCGTCTATCATGAGTTCTATCGGGTTTTCGGTTTTAAAATTCTTGTCAACGTATTCAACCAAGTGTGGGTGGCGCATTTTTTCCCATCTCAGCTTCAACTCCTCAACGCTTTTATTTGACACTCCGCTGCGGCGGGAAAGTAGAACGCAGTCGGCAAAGTGCGCGAGCATATCCAAATATTTTGACGTCTCCTTCGGAAATTTTTCCGACATTGAGCAGTCGACAACCGCCCATATTCTCGCAAGCCTTATCTTTCCGCCGTAGCAAAGCCCCTTGAAGCTCTCCACTTCGTCCGCAGGATTCTTTGTTGAATCAGCCACATAAAATACCCTTGTTATTTTAGATGCGTCAAGCGCGCCAATCTTCACCGCCGCATCCGCGGCGTCGGAATATTTTACTATTCCGGCATTGTCGGCCTTGGCTATCGAAGCGTCGCTCTCGGAAGGCTTCTCGTTTTCCGAAACGAACACTACCGAAAAATCTCCGTCCATAGATCCCCGCTCTATGGCGTCGCGCACAATCCCGCGCCGTCCTGATGTCGGGGTTCCCATTATATAATACGCGGGAATTTGCATTGCGCTCCTCCTTTGCTGCGCGGCGCGCTAAATGCGCACCGTGCGGTTAATCAATAGAAAATCGGCCGCGACAATCGCCGCCATTGCCTCGACTATTGGAACCGCGCGCGGCAATACGCACGGATCGTGGCGCCCGCGCCCTATTACCTTTGCGGGTTTGAGCTCGCGCGAGACAGTGTCCTGCTCTTTGGCAATCGTTGCGGTTGGCTTAAATGCCACCCTGAAATCGACAGGCGCGCCGGACGTAATCCCGCCAAGCACGCCGCCCGCGCGGTTCGATGCAACCGACACTCTTCCGCTTTCGTCGAGGCAAAAAGCGTCGTTGTGCTGCGAGCCGAACATGCGTGTAGCCGCAAATCCAGCTCCTATTTCAAAACCCTTTGTCGCCGGCATTGAAAGCATGGCCTTTGCGAGCTCCGCTTCGAACCTGTCGAATACGGGGTCTCCAAGCCCTACGGGGAGCCCCTCTATCCTGCACCTTACGACGCCGCCTACACTGTCGCCTTCCGATCTCGCCTTTTTTATAAATTCAATCATTTTGTCGGCGGTTTGCTTATGCGGGCACCTCACGGGAGAAGACTCAATCTCTTCGGCGGAGGGCGTCTCTGACACTGCGGGCATTGTTATTGCGTGCACGCTTTCGACCCACGCTCGTATTGCGACGCTTTCGCCCAAAATCTTGCGCGCAACCGCGCCAGCCGCAACGCGCCCTATTGTCTCGCGCGCCGAGCTTCTGCCGCCTCCGCGCGGATCGCGGAAACCGTATTTCATATCGTAAGTGAAGTCTGCATGCGACGGCCTCCACAATTTTGCAATCTCGGAATAATCGCCGGGGCGCTGGTCGAGATTTTCAACCATTACGCAAATTGGGGATCCGAGTGTTTTTCCTTCGTAAACGCCTGACAGTATACGGCAAGTGTCAGACTCCTTGCGCAGGGTTGAAATCGTACTCTGCCCCGGGCGGCGGCGGTCAAGCTGTGCCTGTATGTCGGCCTCGGAAAGCTCTATGCCCGACGGGCAGCCGTCAATAACGCAACCTACTGCCGCCCCATGGCTTTCGCCAAAGGTGGCGACTCTGAATATTTTACCGAATATATTTCCCATTATGCCGCAAACGTTAGACTAACTTTTATCATAATTCAACAAATCTCTTTCCCTATAAATCCGTATTTTTCAACCCATATGTGCGCCGCCGCGCCCGGCATTGTCCGGCGGCAGGATTTTACCTAAAAAATAAACCGATCGATTTTTAATAATAAATTATTTTCTCATTGCGGCGCAAAAAAACGCGAGGCCGCTTTTGGCAGACTCGCGCCGGATTTCATTAAATAACCGCTATTTTCTGCGGCGAACCGCTACCGCCGCAAACGCAAGAAGCCCCAATGCCGCCGCTACCATAGACGGTTCGGGAACGACCGTAAGTATGAGGTTTTGCCCGTCCCACGCAATATCGTAGTCTACCTCTGCCGCATCTAATACATCGGTGCGCAAATCAAAGTCTTCAAGCGAACCTGCATCGGCAAACCCCTCCGACCATTCGTCCGCCCAGAATATTTTATATTCACCTGCCGATATTTCATCAGTATTCAACATTCCAAAATCAACGGTTATTACTTCCGTATCATTCTTCGTTGTCGTACCAAACGAATATATTGCAGTTCCGTCTGTCTTTAACTTGCCGACGTTCAGTGTCATTTTCAGGTCGCCCTTCGTGTTTGTCATAACGGTAGATGCAAAGTCGGTGCTATACGCATACATATTGACGCTTATATCTAATACATCCCGTATGTTCAATGTATCAGCGCTAATGCTGTCTATAAAACCATCATACGCCCCTAAATCTAAATTTACGCCTTTTTGATTTCCGGGTGGAGTAATAGTTATAGTTCCTCCAACATTTATATTTACGCTTCCAGCGGTTGTCTTTTTTAAATACATGTGCGCTATCTGAGACAATGTCAGACTGCTAAGATTTAAGTCTATATTTTCGGCATCTTCAAATTGAATTGTCATAATATTATTTATGCGCGCATTCATTGCGCCCGCCGTAAAACTTTCCGTAAATTTAAATACAGTTGCCTCGGTGACTGTCGTTCCAAATGAGACAGACCCGTCGGATTGCAGCTCGCCCATCACCCACCGCTTTAACAACACTGTTGACGAAGATGTTATCTGCTGAGACTGGTCGGCTCCTATCGCACCGCTTGCGTAATTTCCCTTGTCAGTAGGTATTCTGTCGTCGGTTCCAACAGGAAACACCCTAAAATTCCAGTCGTCGCCGCCACTGTCGTAAGTGGATAAGTACGTCCATTGGCTTCTGTCGCTCAAATTCGCGGGATTTCCGGAATTTCCCGTTCCCATGAACAAAAAGGCGTCTGCACCGTAAATTGCAAAGGGCGAAATGAAAAGGCTGAGAATGCTAAATAAGTATAATCTCGTTTTCATAAAATTTTTTCTAGATGTTTTTTCTAATTTTGCAATAAATTTCTCAATATATCGCACTAAAAAATTTAAGCCAATTCAAAGGGGTTAACTTGCTTATTTTAAAAATCTTAAAAAAGAAAAAACACCATGTTCACAAACGCCAAACAGCGCCCCTAAACCGCATAAAAAATACCCAAACTACAATAAAAAAAACCGCCGCCGCTCAGTCGCCTGCCGCCAGTTTAGCGAGCTTTTTCAAATCGAGCTTCCCGCTCGGCAATAACGGTATTTTGTCCGTGCGAACAAGATGCTTCGGCATCCATAGGTTGCTTATGCCCGCGCGCCTGAGCGCCTCCTTCGCCTCTGCGAGAGTTATGTCGACTGCGGCGACAAGCACTATCGCCTCGCCCTTCCCCTCGTCCAGCCTCGAAGATATCGCAAGCGACGGCACGTCAGAACCGGCGTATCCCAACTGCGCGTTCAAAGCGGCCTCGACAGTCGCGTGCGGAACCATCTCGCCGCCTATTTTAGAAAAGCGCGAAAGCCTGCCGTCTATGTACAGAAATCCGTCCGAATCCAAGCGGGACAAATCGCCGGTCACAAGCCAGCCGTCCACAAGCGCCGCATTTGTCGCTTCGGGGTTGTCAAGGTAGCCGGCAAATATATTCGCCCCCTTCAAAGCAAGCAAGCCCCTCATTCCAAACGGAAGCGGCTTTAATGTAGAGGCGTCGAGTATCTTGGCAGACATTCCGGGGAACAATTTTCCAATTGACCCCTTGCGGGCGCCGGTGGAATACCACCCAAAATCGCGCTCAGGCAAATTAACTCCAACCACAGGTGTCGCCTCGGTAAGCCCGTAGCCCTCACGGTAAGTGTCGCCAAACTTACTGTTCCAAAGCTCGTGGAAACCGTTTGGAGTCTTCTCAGCGCCGGCAACCGCCTTGCGTATTGTCGCCATATCCTCCGCATTCGCGTGCTTTATGTACGCCCTGAAAAACGTCGGGCTTCCTATAATAGCCGTAGCACCGGTTTCCTTCACAGCGCGCACATTGCTTTTTATGTCGAGCGGGCTTGCCAAAGACACTGTCCTCTGACCCTCTATCGCCATATACCACACTTCAAACAGCAACCCGAAACTATGGAATATCGGCAGGTTCGCAAGAAGTATGTCGTCGCTATCAAATAGTCCGCACAGTTTTGTCTGCAAGCAGTTGGCGATTATGTTGCGCTCTGTAAGTATCGCAGCTTTCGGCGCGCCCTCGCTGCCGCTCGTAAACACGAGCGTCCCCTCTTTCTTTGGGTCCGTCGAGTTTTCGGAAATTCCAAAATGCGACAATATGTCGACCGGATTGCCCTTTGCGGCCGCCTCCCTCCACATATCGAGCCTCTCCTGCGGTATCTGCGCGAGCATCTGGGAGGCGTCCATAACTTTCTGCGACCACGGAAATGCGGGGTTTGCCTTCGATATTTTTGCGCTGTACGGAAGCGCCGTTATCATTTCCCTTATCTTTGCCGTAGCCACGCAACTTGCGGCCGCGACGGGTCCGAGCGTAAAATTCAAATTTACGGGAGTTACCCCGGACAGCACGCATGCATAGTTTACAACGCAAGCTATAAACGACGGCGGTATCGCTATCCCGAGCCTTCCGCCGAGGCTCTCCGCGCGCAACACCTCTGCGAGCGCGCACGACGCCGCGAGCAAATCCGCGCCGCTGTAATTCTTTGCGCCTCCGGAAAAATCGCACAAGAGGGGCTTTTGGGCGTTTTCGCAAAGCCCGCGAACCACCGCATAGGCGAGCGTCTTTCCAAGCTCGCCGCGGCGTTCAAAGACTTCATACCCCATATCGACAATATCCGCGCTCATATTCCACTATCAATTAACCCGAGTCCCGCGATTGTCAATACTTAGAAAAAACTTCCTACCTAATCTCCCGCAACTCCCTTGATAAAACGCGCCCATCCACCAAGAAAAAAAAGTTCCGCAAATCTTTCGCCCGCGCCAAAAAACTCGCGCGCCTATAAAAGACGGAGAACTTTCCGATAAATAAAATGTCTTTATGATTATGACTAATATAGAAGAAATACGCGCGCGGGAAATAATAGATTCCCGCGGAAACCCAACAGTTGAAGCTTTCGTGCGACTAACGGGAGGCGCGGAGGGAGTGGCGTCCGTCCCTTCGGGTGCATCGACTGGCGAATTTGAAGCGGTAGAGCTGAGGGACGGCGGCGGAGCAAAATCGCGCAGGCGCTTCGGCGGGCTTGGAGTCCTCAAAGCCGTTTCAAACGTAAACGGCGAAATATTCGACGCCCTGCGCGGAATGGACGCACTCGACCAAATCGGCATAGACAATAAGATGATAGCCCTCGACGGCACAAAAAACAAGGCAAGGCTCGGCGCAAACGCAATTTTATCCGTGTCTATGGCGGCGGCAAAAGCGGCGGCAAACGCCGTGCGGCTTCCGCTATTCAAATACCTTGGCGGCTTCTACGCGCGCACTTTGCCGCTGCCTATGATGAATATCGTAAACGGAGGCGCGCATTCTGACGCCCCAATCGACATTCAAGAATTTATGATAGTTCCCAAAGGCGCGCGCTCCATGCGCGAAGCCGTCCAAATGGGAGCGGAAGTTTTCCACTCACTCAAAAAAGTTCTCAAAGCGCGCGGCCTTTCGACGGCAGTCGGCGACGAAGGCGGCTTCGCTCCCAATTTCAAAAGCGCCGACGACGCCCTCGAATCAATGGCGAAGGCCGCCAAAGATGCCGGATACAATTTCGGCAACGACATCGTAGTGGCCCTCGACATAGCTTCAAGCGAGTTTTACGACGCCAAGAAAAAAACCTACACCTTTAAAAAATCGGACTCCTCCGTCAGAGATTCGGAAGGCATGGTCGAATACATATCGCAGCTCAAATCGAAATATCCGATATGGTCGGTCGAGGACGGCTGCGCGGAATCGGATTGGGAGGGCTGGAAGAAATTGACCAGCGCCCTCGGAAAGACGACGCAGCTCGTGGGCGACGACCTGTTCGTCACCAACCCAAAATTTCTCGAAAAGGGGATTAAGCTTGGCGTCGCAAACGCCGTATTGGTGAAGGTAAACCAGATAGGCACCCTGACCGAGACTTTTAAGACGGTCGAGACCGCCAAACGCGCGGGGTACGCCACCATAATATCCCACCGCTCTGGAGAAACCGAAGACACCACAATAGCCGATATTGCTGTAGCGGTAAATGCCGGACAAATAAAGACAGGCTCCATGAGCAGATCCGACAGGACCGCAAAATACAACCGCCTGATGCTAATAGAAGACATTCTCGGCCCGGACGCCGAATTTGGAATAGGCCAATAATTTTGCGGCCGCAAAAAATTCTTACCGGCGGGGCGGGGCTTATCCGCCCTTTTTGCTTTTTATGCGTGAATATTGGCGCAAATGTAAGTTTGCTTTTCCACAAAGTCGGATTTTGAGGGCAAAGCCGCAAAAATCTTCAAAGAACCATAATAATAGTGCCCACAACAGTGGAGAGCACAACAAGCGCGCGGAAGAATTTTTCTGGAACAATATTTACGAGGCGCACCCCAAGAATTGCCCCAATAAATATGAAAGGTATGCCGCACGCCCCCGCCTTCAAAGCCAGCACGCCTATATTGTCCCACGCAAAGACTTGCAGCGGTATCTTCATATAGTTTACGAGCAGGAAGAACCATGCGGAAGTTCCCACAAACGAGCGTTTCGGCAGGCCCGCCGAAAGCAGATAGACCGACATCACAGGGCCGGCGGCATTGCCTATCATTGTCGTAAACCCGCCAAGTATCCCAAACAATACTGCGCATTTTCCGGATTTTGCGATTTTCTGCGCGCGCTCCCCGCGCGCCGCAAACATCGTAATAAGGCCAATAAAAATGCAGGAAGCCATTAGTACTCCGAACCCGCGCCCCGAAACAAAAGAGTCTGCAACAAGAGCCGCGAAAAACCCGACGACCGCACTCGGAAGGAGCTTTAAGACGAGCCGCCAGTCGGCGTCGCGCCTGTAATATGCCACTGCTATCAAGTCGGCAAAACAAAGCATCGGCAGAATAACACCCGTGGACTCCTTCGCACCGAATGCCAAGGCCATCATCGGAATAGAGACTACAACCGCCCCTTGTATTCCAGTTTTGGAAAACCCTATAAGAAGCGCGCAAAATGCAAGCGCCGCAAATTGCCAGTCCGACGAAAATATTCCGTTGTAAAATTCCATTTTTTCCGATTTTTATAAAAAGGAGATTTTACAGTCCCCTTCCGCAAAAAACGCGATATGAAAAATCAGACCGCATATTTTGCAAGGCAAAAATTTATGCGAATTTTATACGCATTTTAATGCTTGTAGAATCAAAATTTACCAACAATATTACGGGATATGAAAAGAAGAGAATTTATTGTAAAGACCGCATTGGGCACGGCGGCGGCCACGCTGCCTTTTTCAAGAGAACTTTTCGCCGAAGCTAAAAACGATCCCCAAAAACCCCTCGACATCGCCGCGATATTCGGCGGAACGGCCGCTGAAATGTTCGAGCGCGGAATCGCCGAAATGGGCGGCATGGGGCGTTTCGTGAAAGAGGGCGACTCTGTCGTCATCAAGCCAAACATCGGCTGGGACCAACCGCCGGAAGTCGGCGCCAACACGGACCCTGACCTCGTGGGGCTCGTCGTAAAAAAGTGCTTCGAGGCAGGCGCAAAAGAAGTATTGTGCTTCGACCACACTTGCGGCAACGACTGGCAAAATAGATATAAAATCAGCGGCATCGCGGAAAAAGTCGAATCAAACGGCGGAAAAATGGTCGCCGGCAACGACGAATTCATGTTTGTCGACCACGACATTCCACGCGGAAAATCGCTAAAGCACGCAAAAGTACACAAGCTTACCGTTAATCCAGATGTTTTTATAAACATTCCTGTCCTGAAACACCACGGCGGCGCGAAAATCACTTGCGCTCTCAAAAACTACATGGGCTGCATTTTCGACAGGCAATGGTGGCACCGCAACAATATGCCGCAGTGCATCGCCGACTACTCCACATACCAAAAAACCACACTCACAATCGTTGACGCCTACCGCGTTATGCTCGAGCACGGCCCACGCGGGAAATCGCCGAAGTTTGCGCCCGTCTCCAAGTACCAGATAATATCCACAGACATCGTCGCGGCGGACACGGCGGCAGTCCAGATTTTCGCCTCCATCGCGAAGCGGCACGGAATGGGAAAGCCTTACGCACTCGACGAAATTAAGTACATCGCGCTCGCCGAAGAGCTTGGCGTCGGCACAACCGACCTCTCCAAGCTCAACATGAAGAGAATCTCCGTGGCCTAGCAAAAACCTCTGGCGCGAAGATAAAAACGTCGCGCCGACTTCGCCCGAAGTTTTACGCTTTACCCGCAAGATTTTTATGAAAACATTTAAATTTCTGAAAGCGGCGAGAGTTATCGTCGCGCTATTGTTGTTCTGCCTTATAAGCGCGCAATTCCTCGATGTGTACCACAGCCTCGGGAAGACGTATTGGGCGGCGAACCCGACGTCGCTTATGTATGCGCCGTCGCTTTTAAAGGCCCTGTCGGGGGCGGGGCTTGCAGCGGGCTGGGCGTTTATTGCATTCTCTCTCGCGGCGTTCGCGTTCGGGAGGGCGTACTGCTCTTTCGCATGCCCGTTCGGGATTTTAATGGATATTTTGAGAAGAATCTCGGTGTATCCTGCAAAATCGCGCCTCCTAAAAAACACGGCGATTGGGAAGTTCTGCAAAAAGACTTTCGCCGCGCTTAAATACTCTCCGGCTGTCCCGTTTGCAAGGTGGATATTCCTCGCGCTGTCTGTGGCGGCCGTCGCATTCGGATACGGGGCGCTCTTCGGATTTGTAGAGCCGTATTCTCTCTATGGGAAAATTATGGGGGGCATCGTCCACCCGGCGGCGAGCGTGGCAGTCGACGAAAGCGGAAGGCTGCTTGCAAACTTCGGCGTATATTCCATTCCTCCTGTCGGGGGAGATCCGACAGTCGCCCTCGCTTCTTTTGCGGTGGCAATTATAATTCTCGTAGCGATTTGGGCGGCGAGCGCACTATCGGGCAGAATTTATTGCAACACAATCTGCCCGGTGGGGGCGCTTCTCGGGCTATTTTCAAAAGCGGCCGTTTTTAAGCTCTCAATCGACAAGTCTTCATGCGTGTCCTGCGGGTTGTGCGAGCGCAACTGCAAAAGCAAATGCATAGACTCAAAAGGCAAGACGCTCGACTTCTCCAGATGCGTTCTATGCTTTAACTGCGCCGCAAACTGCCCAAAGAAATCCATATCTTTTGAATTTATCGCATCTCATAAAGAAAAACCGTCCGCCGAAAACTGCGTTGCCCGCGCGGAAGGAATTCCTCACGAAAAAAGACTCAGTCTCCAAGAAGGAAAGGCCAAAGAAAACAGACTCAATCGCCAAGAAAGCAAGACCGCTGAAAACAGCGTTGCGAACTACGCGCCCACCGAAGGCAATCCCGGCAAAAGCAGTTTTTCGCCCACCGAAAACGAATCCGCAAAAAAAGACTTTAAAATGCCGAGGCGCTCATTCGCCGCCGGCCTGCTGCCGCTCGGCGCAATACTCTGCTCCGCCGCAAAAAACGATTCCGCCGCGGGCAAAAATTCGGCGGCATCAAAAGACAATATCTCGCCATATTCGCTCGACCCGTCGGATCCGCGAAGCAGAATGCCGTCTCCGCCCGGCTCGGTAAGCGTCGAGAATTTTCTTGAAAACTGCACGGGTTGCCAGATTTGCACTGCGGCATGCAAGGCTCATATCTTAAAGCCTTCCACAGGCCAATGGGGTCTCTCGGGATTTATGCGCCCGTATATGGACTATCTTGAAGGATTTTGCCTCCACGCATGCAGAAGCTGCTCCGACGCCTGCCCAACTGGCGCGATTAAATTCATAACCGAGGAACAAAAGCGCTTTGAGAAAATTGGAACAGCAATTTTTAAGGAAGACCTGTGCGTCGTAAAAACCGACGGAACCGACTGTGCAGCATGCGCCGAACACTGCCCTGTCCAGGCAATAGAAATGATTCCGTTCGGAGATCCTAAAAATAGCCTCTACATTCCGCATGTGCACGAAGACGTCTGCATAGGCTGCGGCGCATGCGAATATATATGCCCCGTGCTGCCTAAAAAGGCAATCGTCGTAAGGGGGCTTGCCGTGCACACGCGCGCAACGCCGTTCGACGAATCAATGCGCATATACAAACCGGAGCAGGAAGAAAAAAAGCCGGCTCAAAATGCGGCTCCTGTCGATACCCAAAATCCCTTCCCATTTTAACTTTAAAAAAGGCGAATACCACCGCAAAAAAGACGCCCGCTTTCAGGCGTCTTTTTTTTCGCGCAATTTACTTGCGGAATACTGGAGGCTCTCAGCTTTACTAAGGCATTTTTTAGCGCGCTATTATTTCAAAACGCCCGCCGTTATTGTTGAAATTCGAAACTATTTTGCCGCAGCAGGCGCATGCCCTCCTGCGGACACGGGAGAATCGGAGGGCGGCGAAATGGGTATTTGCGCAAAGAATATAAGCGCACCTATCGACAATAACATCGCCGCAAGCCACCGCGAATCAACTTTGTCGGGAACCCCCAAGAGTTTGTCGGCAAGCATTATCCATAGCGGGGCAGTAAGCGAAAGCGCGCTTAAATATGCCGGATTCGGAACGTACAGCGCCGAAAGATTTCCGAAAAATATCGTAGCCGAACTCACTGCCGACATTAAAATTCCCGCAGTTATTATCCGTTTTGACGACAATGCGCCAATCAATTTTGCCCCGCCGCCGTGCACCGCAAATACGGTCAAGTTTATCGCGCCGCTTAAAAATATTGCGCATAGCGGATAATAAACCGCCGCGCTTTCAAAAGCCACAGCCTCCATTGCCTCCTTGCGAACTATCATCATTACGGCGAGCACTAACACAGCAGGCGTAAGAAAAGCAAGCTGGCTCCTCATTGCGCCCCCGCCGCTGTTCATCTTATAAAAGCTCAGGCAAATCGCGGCCATGGAAACTGCCAAACCCGCAAAAACAACAGGGGCTCCCTCAAGCTCAAAAAATCTTTTTGGCATTATAATCCACCACATTACAACGCCGATTGGGACGGCAAGCATGCTTATTCTCGATGTAGTTCCGGCGCCAAACCTTGCGGCGGAAGCGTAAAGGCGCGAGTTGAAAAAGGACGACAACATTCCCTCAAATACAATCAGCGCCCAGAATTCAGGCGATTTCGGGAACGGCACAAAAAATGCGGCGGGGCTATATATCGCAGCAACCCCGACGCCCCTTAGCCCAGACATCAAAACGCCCTCTATTTTGTATTTTTGGCTTACGAGCATTGTTCCGGCGTTGAACACCGCAAATAATATCCCTGCCGCAAGCCATAGCATAACTCTTTCGACGGATTTTTGCGGCAAAAGTTCCATCTTGCTTTATGCTACGCTCAAAATCCGCGCATAGATGCAAGTCAAATCCGCGGACGGACCAATGCTATTCAAAAAACAGCGCCAGCGCACACAGCAGAATTACAGCCCCCGCGATTGCATGCCCCCACCTTCGCAAAAAGAAAGTGTCGCTCTTTATAAAATTCAAGCCGAGCGAAACCGCCGATACGCAGGCGAGCATCGCCGCCAAAGTAGATGCCGAAAATGCCGCCACCACGGCGCAAACGCCCTCCCAGTTTCCATCAGAAGCCGGAACCATCACAAGGGGCGCGAGTATTTCGCACGGGCCAAGCGTAAAAATCAAAAACAATGTCCAAAAGCTCGCCTTGTCCGACAACCCGCCGATTTTTTTTGCGCCCGAATCGGCTTCGCAGCAATGCATTCTCCCCCGCCCCGATATCGAAACGCGCAATCCGAGAAAAAAGTACACTATTGCAAACGCAAGAAACGCCCATTTCATTATGTCCTCGCGCACAGCGTCGAGAAAAGAAGCCTCCCCCACACCCGCACCAAATGCGATTCCCAAGCCCCCAACCAAGGCTGATGAAAGCAAATGTCCCATGCCGCAGGCAGCCGCAAACGCAAGAATCTTCGGAAGACCCCACCCGTGCGACTTTCCAATCGCGACAAACGGCAGGTAGTGCGCCGGATTCGCCGCCGTATGCACCGCACCAAACGCCGCCGCAGTCGCCGCCAAAGCCAATATTCCGCCGCTATCTTCCATATCACAACCTGTTTGCCAAGTGCGCGCAATAACCCGCGCCGAAACCGTTGTCTATGTTCACTACGCTTACGCCATTCGCGCAAGAGTTTATCATCGACAGCAACGCGGAAATTCCGCCAAAACTTGCCCCGTATCCGACACTCGTCGGAACGGCAAAAACGGGAACCGAAACAAGGCCCGCCAAGACGCTTGCAAGCGCGCCCTCCATGCCGGCAACTGCCACTATTGCGCTGCATTTGCGTATTTCTTCAAGCCTGTCGGCGAGCCTGTGTATCCCAGCCACACCGCAATCGTAAAACGCCTTTGCGGGGCTTCCCAGAAATTCGGCTGTCACGCGGGCCTCCTCCGCGACGGGCATGTCGCTCGTGCCGGCGCTAACTACCGCGATTTCCCCGCGCACGCGCGGTTTAGGAGAATCGGAATTTATCCATGCCGCACCCGCTATCCCGCAATATTTCGCGCGCGGAAATTCGCGCAAAAAAGCCTCTGCCGACTCTGGAGAAAGACGCGTCGCCAAAACTCCGCTACCCCGCTCGACCATCGCCCTGGCTATATCTATAATCTGCGGCGGAGTCTTTCCCGCGCCGTAAATGACCTCCCCCGCACCGCACCGGCGCTCCCTCGCCGCGTCTATCGACGTATGCGACAGCTTTATTATCGACATTGAATCTATCAGTCTCTCGGCCTCCGCCTCGCCTATTTCTCCGTTCTTGTACGAGCGCAAAATTTCTTTCAAACCGTCTTTCATACGTTCATGCTTCCGCTTTCATAGCCTCTCAAATCTACACACGCGCGCGCGAATCCCGCGCCCTCGACAAACTCCGCAATCTTCGGCGCGAGGAAAGCCGCATTCGCATAAAACCTGCCCAAGTCCGCCGCGCCGAGCTCCACGCGCCCGACCTTGCCGTGAACCCTCACCCTTACCTGCGAGAACCCAAGCGAACGCACGCGCCTTTCAGCCTCGTCCACCCTTTTTAAATCCGTCTCTCCTATCTCTACACCCGTCTCGAAGCGCGTCATTAGACACGCCCCGGACGGCGCGAACTCGACGGGCATTCCCGCATTTTTTGCGTATTCCCTCACATCCGCCTTCGTCCACCCTGATTCCAACAGGGGGCTGCGAATTTTCAATTCCTTCAACGCCCTCATTCCGGGGCGGTAGTCCGACAAATCGTCTGTATTTGTGCCGTCGCACAAGACTCCGAGAGATTCTTCGGCGCATATTTTTAGAAATTCTGAAAACATTGCCCTCTTGCACAAATAGCATCTTTCGGGCGGGTTATTCCTTATCTCTTCTGGAATCCTGCCGTTTCTGACAACTTTGCGGCGCACTCCCAAATAGCGGCAGATTTTTTCGGAATTGTCCGTCTCGGAGGCGGGCATTTGCGGGGTATCGGCAGTAATGGCGGCGCAATTTTCGGCCCCTAAAACGGAGGCGCAAAAATGCAGCAACACCGCGCTGTCAAGCCCGCCTGAAAGGGCTACGGCAGCCCTGCCCAACCCGCGCAGATTCTCACTCAGCGCCTTTTCCTTCAAATTCATCTAATATCTTTCTCGACAATTTTCCAAAAGGCATTCGCGTTTTCGCCGAAATTTTTGCAATATCGTCGGCCTCCGCCTTCGACTTTCTTATTCCGCCGAAGCGCGCGGTCTTAACGCGCACTTTGCCGAACGACGACTCAAACACAGTTTCCTCGCGCGGAAGGCTGTCCCGACGTACTCGCATTCGCCTGACTCCTAGCGTTCCAGACCTCTCAAAAAAAGCCGCCGCAACCCTGTCTTCGGCCCCAGTCGGGCACAATGCGCACACTTTTACGCCCACCCTGCACTTCTTCATTGCAATTGGCTCTTGCCATGCGTCCACGGCGCCTTCGCCAAAGAGCGACTGCGCAAATTCGGCAAGCTCCTCGGCGCTCATATCGTCGATATTCGCCTCCACAAGCGCCATCTCTTCGGTGAGCGTCAGGGGCTCTTGGCTCGTTTCGTAAACCATAACCCTAAGCACATTCGCAATTCCGGGAACGTCGCGGCCGCCTATCCCGACGCCGACAGACGAAATTTTACCCGAGAGCTTCGGCTCGTACGCATCGCACATGGAAGCTATAATCGCAGCGCCTGTCGGGGTTGTCGCCTCATGCGCGGCGCCCCCGACCTTTGACGGGAAAGACTTTGCAAGCTCCGCCGTCGCGGGGGCTGGAACCGGCATCACCCCGTGCGCGCATCTCACCGTGCCCGAACCAAGCTCAACCGCCGAAGACACTATTCTGTCAACCCCCAGCAGCTCAAAGCATACGGCTGCCCCTACTATATCGACTATCGAGTCAACCGCGCCGACCTCGTGGAAATGAACATTTTCGATTTCAACCCCGTGCACTTTGGCCTCCGCCTCGGCGAGCGCCCTAAAAATTTTCATGGAGTCGCGCTTTACCCTTTCGGACAATCCAGAATTTTCTATTATTTTGGCAATTTCCCCGAATGTTCTATGTGAATGGCGGTGCGCTGCCGCCCCGCCGTGCGCCGATTCATCGAGGTTGTTGTGCGCGCGAGTTTCGGCTGAAGTTTTAATTTTCCCGCTTTCTTTTATAGAGTGCCCATTATTGGAGGTGCAATATGCTAAATTTTCCGCAGAATGTTCGTGAGTATTGTGGGCATGTTCGTGGGCGTGGCGAGAATGTTCGTGGGTATCGTGGGAATGGTTGTGGTCGTAGTGCGAATGTTCACAGCCTTCCGAATGCGTGTGGCCAAAGTCTTCCGCGCCTTCGCATTCGCAGTTGTCGAGCGCGACATGTACGCGGGTTCCAAATATGCCAAGCCTGCTCTCGCGCGATATCTCGAGTCTCCAGCCTCCGACCCCCAATGTTTCCAGCCGCCTTTCAAGCTCTGCCGCATCGGCCCCGGCGTCCACAAGCGCGCCGAGATTCATATCCCCGCTTATGCCCGCAAAACAGTCGTAATATAAAGTCTTCATATATTTTTCGCGCCATTTTAATTCCAAAAAATAGCGCGTCAAGCCGTTTAGGCGCGCAAAAAATGGCAAAAAAAAACACCTTTTTAACTTTCTCAGAAATTTGACTTATCGTTCATAAAACGAAAACAATTGAACTGTTAAAAATAAAAATGGCTTTTTACTTATTGATTTTTAAGCAAACAAATAATAATTCCCAAGTATGTTTGGGAAATTATTATACATATCTTCTCTTTTGGCGTTTTCGGCTCTTGCGGCGCGCGCCATAACGGTCGTTTCGGAGGACGCGTCTATACCAAAGCACTATGTTCCGCCGGTTGTCGGCAACGGCTCTATATGCACGAGCATCGACTTTGAAGGCGAACAATTCCAGAAAAAATACCGCTCGTACTATCCCGAAGTAGTCTGGGCTGGCAGAAGGTATTCGCGCACAGACAACTATTCAGCCCTCATCACTATGGGGCACTATAAGACTTCGATTACCGTCGGCGGCAAGCCCCTCGGGAAGCCTCTCTCGTGGGAGCAAAAGCTCGACCGCGAAAACGCACTAATCGAGTGCACTGTTAAATATGCAGAGGCTATCGTAAAAACTACCGTATTCGTGCCGATGGGACTCGATATGCTCGCCGTAAAAAAAGTGGTTGAGCCAAACGACAAGTCCGCAAAAGTCGACGTAAAATTCACATACTTTCTCACCGACGCGGACTCTGTTAAAAATCCGCCGCGAATGGTAATCGAAAAACCCGAAAAGCTGGAATCCCCCGAGCGCGCCTCCATCAGATACACAGCATACGGATTGAAAGTCTACCGCGGGCAAATCCAAATCCTGCCTTCCAAGCCCTCAACTTTCGAGGCCGGCAAGAATTATGCCTCATTCTCAACTTCATTCGACAAATCCCCCGCAGAAATATCGTACGTCGCCCTATATGCCGACAACTACAATACGGATATTGCGGGAGATATCGAGCGCCTCGCAAATAAAATAACAAAAAGCGGCGGCGAAAAAGTAAAATACTCTGACGTCGTAAAGCTCTCGAACACTGCCCGCCAAGACGAATTCCCCGAATCCGTGCGCGACGAACGCTCCGCAAAACTCTTGGAAGCCGCCAAAGCAGGCTTCGGAGGGCTGCTCGAAAACCATAAGAAGGAATGGAAAAAATTCTACGAAGAAGGCTCGAAAGTCTCAATCCCCGACAAGGCAATATCCGACGTATACCTCACATCTCTCTACCACATGAAAACCGTCGCCACAAGGTGGTCGTTCCCGGTGACGATATTCGGGCACGGCGCGGGCTGGTCTGGCAGATACTTCGGCTGGGACGAATTCTACACTTCGGTCGGGGCAATGTCGGCGGGTAAATTCGACCTCTCCGAACGCCCGTGCGTATTCCGCAGAAAACTCCTCGCTCCCGCCATAATGAGGGTTTCATACTACCGCGCCCCGACTTTCAACAAAATAGGCGCAAGATACGTATGGGAAACAAACGAAGACGGCTCCGAAGGCACAACCGACGGACTCTGGCTCGACCACGTCTTCCATATGTCAACAATCTCGGCCACGGGCTGGAAGCAATATCTATATACAGGCGATAAAAAATTCCTCAAAGAAACAGCCTACCCCGTAATGAAAGAGTGCGCCCTATTCCTGCTCTCGCACATGGTTTACAACAACGGCGGCAGGATAACCATAGGCAAATGCACCGACATCGAACGCCTCGGCCCGGCAGTGGAAAACGCATTCCTAACCTCGTGCGGCGCAATATACTCATTCGAAACCGCAGCAAAGGCCGCCGACATTCTCGGAATCGATGCCGAGACCGCGAAAACTTTTAGGGAAACAGCCGCCGGATTGCGCAAAACGCTTCCGCAAAACGACGAAATGTATATACCGTTCGAAGGCTGCAAAGAAAAAAGCATTGTGACAATATGCGGATATTTTCCATTCCCTGTGCTCTCTTTGGACGATCCCAAGGGGATAGCCGCCGTACGCGACTTCTTCAAAAACATATATTCTGCCGGAAATATGGTTCCCGTCGGGAAATCGGTTTGCTCTTGGTACGCAAGCTGGCTTAGCTCCTCATTCTCATGCATTGGAGACGCAAAGAATGCGTACGATACCGCAATTCTCTCCATGTCGGGCGTCGGCCTTTTCAAAGAGCCGTGGGAAATCCTTGAAACCGGAAACAATCCGTGGTTCGTTTCGTCGGCAGGCAACTTCATTTACGCTTTCAACAACCTGCTATTGCACCAAAACGAGAAAGGCGAAATGAAAGTAGCATGGGCGGCTCCGAAAAGCTGGAAAGATTTCTCATTCACTCTGCCGGCGTACGGCGGAGGGAAAGTCGACGTTTCGGTCAAAGACGGCAAATTCTCCAAGCTCGACTACAAATCGGCCGACGGCGCCCAAAAGACAATTATTTTCCCCAAGCGCCTCGTTCCCGAAAATAAAATCGACAAATCGTGGGAAAGCGACGGGGATTTCTACCGTGTAAAAGTTTCGGGGGATTTTTCCATATAATAAAAAAACTACCCTGCGAAGGAACAGCCGCAAAAAACAAGTTTGGATTTTTTGCGGCTGTTAAAATTTTCCGCTTGACGAACGCCGCATAAAATAAAAATATTGAATCTTTAATTCCCGATGGGAATACAAAAAAGAAGGAGGTGAATCAAAGATGCCCGTAGAAGTTAAACTCCGCAAGGGGGAAGCGATGGAAAAGGCCCTGCGCAGACTTAAAAAGAAGCTCGACAGGGAAGGAGTAATCCGCGATATCCGCCAGAAAAGATACTTTGAAAAGCCGAGCGAAATCAAGCGCCGCAAGAAGAAGGTGGCCGCTTTCAACAATATGCTCCGCCAGCGTTACGAAAACCGTTAACAGCTTTTATTCAAAAACCGGACTTTCAAGTCCGGTTTTTTCATTTTTAAAACAGCGAGCCTATTCCCAAATATCCGCCCTAAAAAATACCTGAGGTTAAAATCCTTTCCGCAAGGCGCACTACGTCTGAAAGTTAAAACGGGTACACGCAAGAAATTTACCCCAAAGGATACCCAATTTATCTTCTTATTACATGGGAAATAAGGCAGGATTTTCTATCCCCCCCCCAAAAAACCCCAAGAATCTTCTCCCTCAAAACTTACAAAACAATATCCGCAAGCTCAAAAAACTTTACTTGATAGATTCGGGCTTTACCGTTTTAATGTTCCATCAAAGGACTAATTTATGAAAAATATTTTTAGAAATATAGCCGCACTCCTTGCAATAACAGCCGCCGCGCTCGCATACGCCGACGCCGACAATGTAATAAGGGAAACCATTCCCGTTTGGCCGGAAGGCAAAATGCCGGGCGCCGACGCCGACAAAATCACAGACAAGAACGGGAAAATACCGGAAATAAAAGAACTGCCGAGACTTGAAGTATACCTCCCGCAGACAAATAGAAAAACGGGCTTTATGATAATCTGCCCCGGCGGAGCGTACATGGGGCTTGCAAGCAATCATGAGGGCACGCAAATCGCCAACTGGATTTCGGACGAAGATATTCCGTGCGCAATCCTTTTCTACCGCGTTCCGAACAAACCCCAAGCCGCACTTATGGACATACAGCGCGCAATAAGAATAGTCCGCTCAAACGCACAGAAATGGAATATTGACCCAAATAAAATAGGCATAATGGGCTTTTCCGCCGGAGCCAACCTATGCGCCCGCGCCTCAACCCAGTTCGACAAAAAAACCTACGAACCAATAGACGCAATAGATACCCTTTCCACCCGCCCCGACTTCACGGGTCTCGTCTACCCCGCCTATTGCGACAAGCCCGGCAACGACTTGCGCTGGTCCGGCAAACCCTTGCGCGACGCCGACTACAATTCAACTTACGCCATTGCGGAAAACTTGAATGTCACAAAAGACACCCCACCCGCGTTTATTGTCCAGACGCAGGACGATTTCTACGCAAACGCAGCAATCGCCTATTACCTGGCCCTCAAAAAGAATAAAGTTCCCGCAAACCTGCATATGTTCGATAAAGGCGGACACGGCTACGGCTTGAATAATAAGGCCGACCTCGTATCAGAATGGAAAGATTTGTACGAAGAATGGCTAGAACACAACAATTTTGACGGAAAAAGAAGATGAAAAAATTATTGATTGCCCTCTCCGCATTCGCCGCGGCATCGCTATGTCTCGCCTCCGAAAAATTCGATCTATGGCCGGAAGGCAAAATGCCGGGCAAATCTGTCGCCGAGCCGGAATCGTCTAAAATTGAGGATACTTGGATTGGCAAGAAAGACAAAGTGCTAATCATACGCAATGTCTCCAAGCCTACTGTGGAATTTTTCAAGGCAAAGTCCGACAAACCCACCGGACTGGTTGTAGTCTGCCCCGGCGGCGGATACGGAGTAATCGCATACGGGCACGAAGGCACGGAAATCGCCGAATGGCTGAACTCGCAGGGAGTGTCGGCGCTCGTGCTAAAATACCGCGTCCCGAACAATCCTATGGGCGCGCTTATGGACGCCCAAAGGGCTATCAGGACGGCGCGCGCAAACGCAAAAGAATGGAATGTAGACCCAAATAAAATCGCCGTTATGGGCTTCTCAGCAGGGGCAAGCCTGTCAGCAAGGGCGTCGACAAACTACGAAAAAAAATTATACCAGCCAATAGACAATATAGACGGGCTGTCCGCGCGCCCCGACGGAACTATCTTGATTTATCCCGCATATTGCGACGAACCCGGCAACGAAAAGCGGTGGAAAAGCTCAAAGAACCCCGGGCACGACTACAACGGAATGTACAGGCTCGCCGGCGAATTGCCCGTCACAAAGGACACCCCCCCGGCATTTATCGTGCAAACGCTTGACGACGGTCTCGTCAACTCTGCGATATCCTATTTTCTCGCGCTAAAGGAACTGAAAGTCCCCGCGAGTGTCCATATATTCCAAAGCGGCGGACACGGCTACGCCCTCCGCAAACTCGACAAGCCCGTCGACGAGTGGAAAGACTTGCTCGCAACTTGGCTTAAAGCGTACAATTATTAAAAATGCAGATGAAAATTGAAACATTCCCGTCCGGGCAGCTTGATACAAACTCGTACTTAGTATACGGCGCATCGCAGGGCGAAGCAGTCCTTATAGACGCCCCATTTGGCTCGGCAGATCAAGTAATGCCGCGCCTTAAAGAGGAAAACTTGAAGCTAAGGGCGGTTCTAATAACGCACGGGCACTGGGACCATATCGGCGACGCCGCAAAAATATCCGCTGCCTGCCAAGCGCCAATTATAGCCGGCGCTGAGGGCAAACAGCTCATCGAAAATCCGGAATTCCAAACTAGCCGCCTATTCGGGCAGATAAAACTCGATAAAACCGTCGTAAGCATAGAGCCAAAAGACGGCGACATATTGGAATACGCGGGTTTCAAAATAAAATGCCTCGAAGTTCCCGGCCATTGTCCGGGCAGCCTTGCGTTTGTTTTTGAAGACGAAGGCAAAACCTGCGCTTTTGTGGGCGACTTGATTTTTGAAGGCAGCGTTGGGCGCACCGACCTTTGGGGCGGAGACTTCCCGACCCTTGAAAAGTCTGTAAAGAAAATATACGGGTTGCCGGACTTAACTGTAATATATCCGGGGCACGGCTACCCGACCTCCGTCGGAGTCGAGAGAACCTCTAATCCATTTGTAAGAGGCTAAAATGCCCGGCGCCGAATTTTATATGCGCCGTGCGCTCGAGCTCGCAAGGCGCGGCTGGGGCGCTACTTCCCCGAACCCAATGGTAGGGGCTGTCTTGGTAAAGAACGGCCGCATAATCGGCGAGGGTTGGCATACGAAAGACGGCGCGCCGCACGCGGAAATTGAATGTCTAAGAAACGCATCTGAGTCTCCGAAGGGCGCCGATTTGTACGTCACCCTCGAGCCGTGCAGCACGCGCGGACGTACGGGGGCATGTTGCGACGCGATAATTTCGGCAGGCATCGCAAGGGTTTTTGCGGCGACTAAAGATCCAAATCCGGCACATTCTGGCCGCGCCGAGCAAATATTGAAATCCCATTCGATAGAATGCTCATTCGGGCTTCTCGAAGAGCAAGCAAAGCGGCTAAATTTTATTTTCAACGAATCCATAACTTCGCAAAAGGCCGTAATCGCGCTCAAATACGCGATGTCAAGCGACGGCAAAATTGCCGCAAAGCGCGGTGAAAGAACCCGCATAACAGGCGAAGAGGCTGTTGCCGACGTAATGAAATGGCGCTCGCTTTTTCAGGCCATCGGCGTGGGCTTCGGAACACTGTTGGCCGACAACCCAAGGCTCACAGCAAGAATCAGCGGGAAACCGGAAAAATGCCCCGTAAGGCTCATTTTCGACGCGAAATTGTCGCTCGCGGAACTAACGGATATTTCCGCCTTCCACGTTTTTTCAGATGAATTTGCAAGCCGCACGAGGGTTGTTTGCGCAATGGAATCCGACCCAATCAGGGAAAAATCGCTCGCGGAGCGCGGGATTGCCGTAATGCGCGTGCCTGAGCCTTCGGATTCACCACTTTTTTGGGATTTTTTAAAAAAATCGCTTTTGCGGGAGCGTATTTCGTCGTTATATCTTGAAGGGGGCGCGCGCATATTGCAGTCCTGCTGCGCGGCAAAGGCCGCCGAATTCGCTTTTGAATATGTAAACGAATCCCTAAAACTCGGCGATTCGGCACTTTCCGCATGGGAGGGTGAACGCCCGTTTGAATTCGTTTCCCCGCAAGAATTTAACTTTGGGAACGACCGCATGAGCTTCGGAAAAATTAAATACAGATGAATCCTGAAACTGTAAAAAACTACTTCGACAATCCGCTGGTCGTAGCCGATTACGCGTCTGCCGCGGAAAATGTCGGATTGTGGAACTCCGAACGGATAGTGTTTGAAAAGTATATTCCCAAAAGCTCTAAAATAATAGAGTTTGGCTGTGGCGCCGGTAGAATATCCCTCGGGCTGAACGCCCTCGGATACGGCAACCTAACTGCAACCGACTTTGCCCCTAAAATGGTCGAAGCCGCCGCGGAAATATTCGCGCGGCACAACGCGAATATAGAGGCATTCGTCTGCGACGCTACCGATACACAACTTAAAGATGCATCTTTTGACGCCGCGATTTTCGGATTCAACGGACTCATGCAAATCCCCAAGGCCGCTCAAAGGCGGCGCGCCATCGGGGAAATTTGCAGGATATTAAAACCCGGTGGAATTTTTGCGTTTACAACCCACGACCGCGGCGCCAAACGCAACGCCCACTATTGGGAAAACGAAAAAAAACAGTGGCAGTCAAACTCCCAGCAGCCAGTGCTCGACGACTTTGGCGACATCTTCTACGAGGGCGAACACGGCAATATATTTATCCACTCACCTTCTCGCGAAGAAATTGAGCTCGCGCTTTCGGAGGCAGGCTTCGACATTGTATTTTCCGCAGCCCGCCCGGAAATCGCGCAAGAGCCGGAGCTCGTGCGGGACTTCTCTGACGACTGCATATTCTGGTGCGCAAAAAAACGACTTAATCTAGAAAAATGAAGAAATTAGGCATTCTGATAATGGCATTGCTATCTGCAAATATTTTTGGGGCTCCACAGTTTCGCGCGGATCCCTCTTTGAAAGTAAAAAAGTTGCCGAATATGATGACGGTTGCTGTAATGAAAAATTCAGAACCGCCAAATAGGGTATCAATGAGGCTGCTCGTGCGGCGCGGCTCCGCCCACGAAACCGAAGCTGAAAGGGGGCTCGCGCACTTTATAGAGCACATGGCCTTCAACGGGACAACCCACTTCCCTGCGGGAAGTATGGTCGAATATTTCCAAAGGCTCGGAATGGCTTTCGGTGCAGACACAAACGCCCATACGAGCTTCACGGAAACCGTCTATAAACTCGACATGCCGGAAGTCTCGGACAAGCTGCTCGACGATGGAATGCTCCTGCTGCGAGACTACTGCGACGGCATGCTTCTCGAACCCTCCGCAATAAACAAGGAAAGAGGCGTCATTATCGCCGAAATGAAGTCGCGCGACACAAACGAATACCGAAAGGCAGTCAAGGAAATCTCCCACTATTTCAAAGGCTCGATTTTCGGAGACAGAATGCCCATCGGTCTTGAGAAGGTCGTAAACAGCGCACAAAAGAGCGATTTTGAAAATTTCTACCGCGCCAACTACAAGCCCGAGAACACGGTGCTCGTGGTTGTCGGCGACGTCGATTGCGATAAGATTTTCGCACTCGCCGAAAAAACATTCTCGTCTTTTGCCGGCGACAAAAATTTCGCGGGCCGCCAAGACAATTTCGGCTCCCTCGAAATTTCAAACGAAGTTAAGTCGATTATCGAAGGCGCGGACCTCGACGCCGACAGCATATACGACCCGATAGAAAACTCGCCAAAATCATACGCTTCGGTCGCCGTATCGAAACAAAACACTGAAGAAGACTCCCTCAAAAGGAGAATCGAAGATGTGCGCTTACAAACAGCTTTGTTTGCGGTAAATGCGCGGTATCTCAAAGTCGCCGACACCCCAGGCTCGGCTATCACAAACGGATCGGCCGGAATGTTCGACTTCTCCAGATTCTGCCGCACTCTTATATTTAACGCCGAATCTCCCGTCACCAAAGGCTCCGAAGCCCTCGCCGAAAATTTTAGGCAAATCCTCGGTTCGGCAAACATCTCCGAAGCGGAATTCGACGCCGCAAAGAAAAAATTATTCCAGCAGCTCGAAAGCGCAATAGCCTCAAAATCGACGCGCAACAACCGCGATCTCGCAAACGAAATAGTCTCGGCGTTCTCCGACGGAACCGTATTCACTTCCCCGGAAAACGACCTGCAAATCGCAAAATTCGCTCTCGAAAACTTCTCCGCCGCCGATGCGGTAAAGCTATTAAAGCGCGAATTCTCGGGGGCAAAAATAAAAATATTCCTTTCAGATTCAAAGGCGGAAATTCCACAGAGTGATCTCGAAAAAATTGTTTCCGACACTTTTGCGGCCGCAAAAAAATCGCCCCACGACCCGGCAAAATTTGAACCTGGCAAGCTCGCATTCACGGAATTCGGCGCGCCGGGGAAAATCGAGTCCGAATCGGAAGCCGCCGACCTCGGCGTTAAAATGATGCTCTTCCAAAACGGCGTTCGACTGAACGTCAAGCGGACCGACTTTAAAAAGGACGAAATACGCTTCAAAATCTCCTTTGGCAACGGCCTGCTCGACATACCCGGCAACAAGCCTGAATATTTTGCAGCACTATACGCGCTCACCGCCGGAGGCACAAAATTCCAAAGCGCAGCTGAAATTTCCGCCGCACTCTACAATATGAAGGCATCTCTTGGGGCTTCCATCTCCGGAAACAGTTTCGAGATATTCGGGGTAAGCACGCGCAAAGACTTTGACTCTATCATATCGCTCGCGGCAACCACCGTATCGAATCCGGGGTTTAGGGAGGACGGAGAGGACTCGCTCGCAAAATTCGGAGAGGCTTTTTACCGCGATTACCTAACCAATCCATCTACAAAACTGACTTTCGGCATTCTGAAACTTCTCGATTCCCCAATAGAAAAAGTCCCGGGAACGCTCGAAAACTTCAAAAAAATAAAAATGCAGGAAATTAGGGATTGGCTTACCCCCATACTGCGCAGTTCCTATATGGAAATATCAATCGTAGGCGATATTGACGAGAAGGAGGCTATCGATAAAATTGCAAAAACATTCGGAGCAATGCCGCCCCGCGAAAAGGTCAAACAGAATCCGTTTGCCCAGATCAAAAAGGCAGAAACCGGCAAGTCGGTATCATTAAAATACCTTACAAAAGACGAGCCTCGCTCAATAGCCGCAAAGCTATGGTTCTCATGCGGAAGGCAGGATTCGCACAAAATGCGCATTGCAAACCTCCTTTCAAGCGTATTTGACGATGTCATGCGCAAGGATATACGCGAAGCTGAGGGCAAAGTTTACAGCCCGTTCGCGTACAACAACCCAAGCACATGGATTAAAGACTACGGCCTGCTAATCGGACTCTCTTTTGTCACCCCGGAATACAATCGGGAAGTTCTATCCCTCATAGAAAAATGCGCCGATAAAACTGCCGCATCGATCACAATGGACGAATTTGAGCGCGCGAAGATCCCCCTGCTCAAAGAGGTTGAAGCCAATATGCGCAAAAACGTCTATTGGCTCGAAGCCGTCCTAAATCTTTGCCAGGCTAAACCCGAAAATATAGAGCTGGCAAAAACCATACGCTCGGGATATTCCGAAATAACTCTCGAAGACGTGCAAAATGCGGCAAAGGAGATTTTCGGCAAAAAGCCCTACGAAATAACAATTATGCCGGACGCTGAAGCAAAATAGCAGCGCATTCCGAATCGGGGTGCTTTTCAATCCGACGCAAAATTCCATTGCGGACAAAAAGCGCGCATGTTAAACCGACGCCGCCTTAAAAGGCGGCTTAAGTTTTTTTTATTTGGGGCAATTCTATTTTGATCAAATTACATAACGAGTCCTCTGTCCCCTGCTCCGCACGCCCCTATTGCGCAAAGATTTCTTCCATGAGAAATCCAAGCAAGCGCATTGCAAGACGCCTGCCGCATGGAACACGGGAAAAATCTTAGACCTATATAGCGCGCCTGCCGCCTGATGCCGATAGCCCGCAATGCTCCTTCAAGCCCATCAGCGCGCGGCACGGCAATTCTGCAAAACTACCTGCCCTTTTTTTAATCCTCATACAAAAATCAAAGACGCCGCTCGCGGGCACAACAGGCAAAAACATGCGCCCGCATAGAATTTTTGAAGGCTGTGCGCCTGCATTATGGAAGCCGCCCGCAAGTGCTTTCCATCGCAGCTATCAAACAATATTAAAGAACAAAATTTTTTCAACAAAGCGCAAATTTCTGAAGCGCAATCAATACGCCGAAACGAAAAAAAATACGGCTTGCGCCCTCAACTCAAAATATTGTTGAAAAAAATGCACAGATTTGAGAATCTAAACGCCGATTACAATGAATCCGAAATATAAACGCATAGTACTTAAACTCAGCGGAGAAGCCCTTAAAGACGTCACTAACGGCGAACCGCTCGACCCTGCCATATTAAAAAATCTCGCCCTTTCGCTAAAAGAAATACACTCTCTCGGCGTGCAAATTTGCCTCGTCGTCGGCGGCGGAAACATATTTAGGGGGCTAAGCGGCTCCCAAAGCGGCGTAGACAGAACGACAGGCGACTACATGGGCATGCTCGCAACAGTCATAAACGGCCTCGCCCTTATGAACGCGCTCGAAAAGGAGGGCGTTCCCGTGCGCGTGCAGACGGCTATTCCAATGGAAAAAATCGCCGAGCCTTTCATTCTCCGCCGCGCCGTAAGGCACCTCGAAAAAGGCAGAATCGTAATCCTCGTGGCGGGCACAGGCAATCCATACTTCTCAACGGACACCACTGCGGCCTTGCGCGCAAGCGAACTCGGAGCGGACGCAATCCTCAAAGCCACAAAGGTCGACGGCATCTACGACAAGGATCCCGCAAAATTCCCGGACGCCGTTAAATTCGACAGAATTTCATACCTCGACGCGCTCGAAAAACGCCTCGCCGTCATGGACTCCACCGCCTTTTCCCTCTGCATGGACAACAGAATCCCGATTATTGTATTCAACATGAATAAACCGGGAAATATTGAACGCGTAATCGAAGGCCAGAAAATCGGCACTATCGTAGAATAATAAAAAATTTTAAAACACCAAACCCAAAGGAAACTATCATGGATCTATCCTCATCATTGAAGGCGACAAAAGACGCAATGTCAAAGGCCGTATCGTACGTATCGCACGAATTTGAAACCGTCCATACGGGCAAAGCATCGCCCTCCATGGTCGAAAACGTAATGGTTGAAGCCTACGGCACGACTTCTCGCCTCAAAGACATAGCCGCCATAACCACGCCCGATTCCTCTACAATCCGCGTCCAGCCGTGGGACAAAAATATTCTGAAGGACGTAGAAAAGGCGATTCTTGTAGCCAACATCGGTTTCACCCCCGCAGTTATGGGCGACGCCGTCAGATGCCCCATTCCCGCGCTCTCCGGCGAACGCCGCGCGGAACTTGCAAAAATATGCCACGAAATGGCAGAACAAGGACGCGTGCGCGTGCGCAATATCCGCCGCGAGGCAATCGACGCCTTTAAAAAATTGCAGAAATCGGGCGGCGCAACAGAAGACGACGTGAAAAAATTTGAAAAAGAAGTCCAAAACCTCACCGACAAGAGCATCGCCGATATAAACGCCCAGCTCTCGCGCAAAGAGCAAGACCTCAAAAAAATATAACCGCCGTAAAACAAAAAAAAACGCTGCACACGCAAATGGCTGCCGCCCGCAATAAAAGAGTCGTTATAAAACTCGGAACAGGCGTCCTTACAAGGGGCGTCGGAGAGTTGGACACAGAACGCATGCGCGCGATTTGCGAGCAAATCGCGCTCGCTCTAAAAAACGGCTGGCAACCAATCCTCGTGAGCTCTGGCGCAGTGGGGCTCGGCATGGGAAGGCTCGGATTGAAGCTCCGGCCAAAAAAAATAAGTTCCGTGCAAAAATGCGCCGCCGTCGGACAGGGAATCCTCATACAGACTTGGGCGGAACTATTCCAGCCGTTTAATGTCTGTGTGGCGCAAATACTGCTCACAAGGGACGACCTTGACGTGCGCTCCAGATACAGGGCAATGCGCGATTTGCTCGACGAACTTCTCGGAGACCGCATTGTTCCGATCATCAACGAAAACGACTGCATCAGCGCTGCGGAGCTAAATATAAAATTCGGCGACAACGACGTTTTAAGCTCCCTCGTGGCCTCACTCTCCAAAGCGTCAAAACTCCTGATACTATCCACCGCGCCAGGGCTTGTGGATATGGGAGGAACCGGAGAAATAATAAAATACATACAGAAAATCGACGACAGCGTGCGCTCAAAGGCCGGCGGGACATCGAGCGCAACGGCGGTCGGAGGAATGATTACAAAAATCAAGGCGGCGGAAATCGCGGCAAGCTCCGGCTGCGAAGTTTTTATCGCAAACGGCGCGCGGGAAAATGTCATTACCGAAATTCTATCGGGAGAGAATCCCGGAACGCGCTTTGCCGCCACCCCCTCGGAAACAAGCTCGAAAAAAAGATGGCTGGCGCACTTCGGCAGGACTATTGGGAAAATCCTCGTAGATAAAGGCGCTGCCGACGCTATCAGGAACAGGGGAAGCTCGCTGCTGCCGGCTGGCGTCCGCGGAGTGGTCGGGAGATTTGCGAAAGGTTCGCTCGTTGAAATCGCCGACTCCGAAAGCGGCGACATTGTAGCCCGAGGGCTCGCAGAGGAAAACTCGGATAAAATAAAAGAATCTCTTCAATCCACCGACAAGAAAAAATGCGGGCATAAGGACGTTGTCGTCCACCGCGACAACCTCGCTGTGGTTTAATATAATAGCACCATGCAAAACCCCGAAAAAATTAAAATTTCCCGCGACTGCCAAGCAATGATGATCCCTTCCGGGCTCATAGTAACGTTAGCAAAGGGAAACGAAGTTGAAATAACGCACAAGCTCGGAGGCAATTTCACTGTTGTCGGCCTATTTGGAATGGCGCGAATTGAAGGGAAGGACGCCGATGCGCTCGGCTTGCAGCCGGCAAGCCCATGTCAAACGGCGGAAGCCGTACAAAAGCAAAGCGACGCCTCTCCCAAAAAACAAGAAGTGACAGAAAAAGATATTTGGGATACCGCGCGCACCGTATTCGATCCGGAAATACCCGTCAATATTGTCGATCTGGGACTTGTTTATAGAATGGAACTCCTCGACGCGCCCGACGGGAAAAAACGAGTCGAAGCCGACATAACATTGACAGCCCCTGGATGCGCAATGGGCCCTGCAATAGCAGACGATCTTAAAATGAGGCTCGAATCGCTCGCAGGTATTGAATCCGCAAAAGTCGATATCGTATGGGATCCGCCGTGGCACCAAGATATGATGAGCGAAGAAGCGCGTATGATTTTAGGCTTGGCATAACCAAAACTCAATTTACAATAAGCTATAATTAAAAATTTAACACACGCATTTCCAAATAAATGAAAAAAATCGCGTCTCTCGCCGCCGCACTGGCGATTATCGGCTCAATAGCCTGCGCAGCGGATTCTTATACGATAGCCGGATCAGACATCCTAGGTAAAACTCTAAAAGAGCCCCTCGCGGCTCTCTTGGAAAAACGCGGCATAAAAACAAACATTGACATGAAGGGCTCGTTTACCGCGCTTGATGCCCTAAAAAAATCGCAGGTGGATGTCGCAATAATAGCTCTTCCCCGCGGAGAAAAAGCGCCAGACGAATTTATAACATTCCCTTTCGCGTACCTCGTTGCTACGGTCGCGGTTAATGTCGCCAACCCAATCGAGGAAATAACGACTTCGCAGCTATATAAAATTTTTTCATCGTCCGCCACTCCGAGGGTTGATACTTGGCAAGCTATGAATGTCGGAAACGCGTCGCTCAAAAATATTATGCCTGTCACAACGAGTTTTTCGGATTCTATTATACTCGAACTATTTAAATATGGAGCGCTGAAATCGACCGGCATAGGCAAGTGGGTAAATATCGCAAAATCTCCGTCGGAGGCGCTCTCTATTTTGCGGGCAAACAACTCCGCAATAGCGGTTCTCGGGAAAGTTGAAGACAGAAATATGATAAAAGTGCTTGCCATAGCCTCGGATAATGACGGCGGCGCCAATAAATACGCATTCCGCCCAGACCGCGACAATATTTTTAACGGCGACTATCCCCTTGCGCTCTCGTTTAATATTGCGGTAGAAAAGCAGAAAGCGGCAAAATTAAAGCCTCTGCTAAAAGCCCTTCTCGACGACGAAACCGCAGCTCTTATTGATTCTGGCGAATATATAAGCGCTCCGAAAAATTCTAGAAAAAAGTCAATTTTCGAACTTGACATTTTAAAATGATAAGGCATTTTTGAACGCATTAAAATTTTTCGCGGGCTTAGCTCAATTGGCAGAGCGCGACCTTGCCAAGGTCGAGGTTGTGAGTTCGAACCTCATAGCCCGCTCCATTTAAAAAGAACCGATCTTCAAGATCGGTTTTTTTATTGTGTATAATTGAAAATACAGGGTCAACACCAAAGGTTGTGGAATAGGTTGATTTTTTAGATTTGTCTTTCATAG
>ERZ857840.56-NODE-56-length-187954-cov-12.914145_pt1 | contig 187954 bp, 153 predicted proteins | sample MGYA00519760_ERZ857840 | MGnify/ENA primary metagenome ERZ857840 (study PRJEB31778, sample SAMEA3449371) | human gut metagenome | biome: human gut; feature: human-associated habitat; material: faeces | place: United Kingdom | collected 2010/2012 ... | reverse complement strand
CGGGCCCCCGTCAATTCCTTTGAGTTTCACCGTTGCCGGCGTACTCCCCAGGTGGAATACTTAACGCTTTCGCTGTACCGCTTACATTGTATCGCAAACAGTTAGTATTCATCGTTTACTGCGTGGACTACCAGGGTATCTAATCCTGTTCGATACCCACGCTTTCGTGCCTCAGCGTCTGTCGCACCCTAGCAGGCTGCCTTCGCAATCGGGGTTCTGCGTGATATCTATGCATTTCACCGCTACACCACGCATTCCGCCTGCCTCTTGTGCACTCTAGCTCGCCAGTTTCAACGGCACAGTCCGGGTTGAGCCCGAAAATTTCACCGCTGACTTGGCGTGCCGCCTACGCACCCTTTAAACCCAATAAATCCGGATAACGCTTGCATCCTCCGTATTACCGCGGCTGCTGGCACGGAGTTAGCCGATGCTTTTTCTTCGGATACTTGCAATACGCTACACGTAGCGTACTTTACTCTCCGACAAAAGAGGTTTACAACCCGTAGGGCCGTCTTCCCTCACGCGACTTGGCTGGTTCAGTCTGCCGACCATTGACCAATATTCCTCACTGCTGCCTCCCGTAGGAGTTTGGACCGTGTCTCAGTTCCAATGTGGGGGACCTTCCTCTCAGAACCCCTATCCATCGTCGCTTTGGTGGGCCGTTACCCCGCCAACTGGCTAATGGAGCGCATGCTCGTCTGTAACCAAAATTGCTCTCTTTAATGGACCCTCCATGCGGAGAGCCCATATTATGGGGTATTAGTCCGGATTTCTCCGGGTTATCCCCCTGTTACAGGTGGATTGCATACGTGTTACTCACCCGTGCGCCGGTCGCCGGCAAAGGTATTGCTACCTCCCCGCTGCCCCTCGACTTGCATGTGTTAGGCCTGTCGCTAGCGTTCATCCTGAGCCAGGATCAAACTCTTCGTTGTATCTTCTTTATTCTTTATTATACCTTCGAAGCGTTACCTGACCGAATTGACTTCTTTCTCTCTTCTTTTACTGTACTACACTTGCTTCTTCAATTCCTTCAATGAACTTCTCTCTCTAACGGCGGCCCCGTGGCCTCCCCGTTTCCTCTTTTGCGGTTGCAAAGTTAATACATTTCCCTACTCCATTCCAAATATTTCTGCCACTTTTTTATGCTGTATAACATGAAAATTATACAATATCCTTATTTTCAACTAAATACATATAAAAAAATTTCTCGAATAGGTGCTTTCAAACAGATTACCCCGGACACTTAAATGCGACTATGGGCAATCCACATAATAAACTCAGAGAATAAAAACAGCTGTAAAATTATCTTTTTACCTTTATTTTCTTACCAGACAAATCTTCTATTTCTGCATTAACACTTAACCGGAAGCGATCGCAACTATCAAATCCATGAACCTTCTTCGGTGTTTCCCCTGCAAAGCAGGAACTTTGCAACGATGAATAATGTGCACAATTCCTACATATCAATTTCCCTTTATGAACAAATGTCTGTTCTTTTTTCCCATATCGATCTTTCACTCCAAAAGAAACATAATTGCCCAGCCCCAATCCATGATGGACAATCTCGATAATACCTACCACCAAAAGACAACACAATAGCAGTACAAACAAGCCGATGATATTGGTGAACATATAAATCATTCCTACAATACCTACAAAATAAACCATCGACCACAATAGTCCTGCCCACAGACTACCCCGCCGGACGAAACTCTTAACCATCAAGAATATTTGGAGACCCTGTAAGACCAACAGCAACCCCAATGAGAGAGCCATACCGGGTTGCCAAAACAATCGCGACGCCATATATCCCAAGAGGCACAAGGGCATAGAATATACACCTATCCGCCGACCACCAGACCCGATGGAATGTACAAGCTGAATGTCGTCAAGAGTAGCGGTGAACGAGGTCCACTGATTGATACATATAAGCGCTACCAGAATATACAATATGAGATATACGAACATTCCCAACGCTCCATATCCGGCATATCCGTAAAACCAAAGCGCCTGATCGCCATGCCCCGCCATATAGACCACTTCTATTATGCTCAATGACAAAAACACCACGATATTCAGTTTGTACCGCCACCCTTCCAACCAATTACCTCTTACCCGGTGGACCCATAACAAGAAGCACGACAAAATGAAAATCGCCCATACAAAAGTCATCGCGACATTGGCGTTAACAATCCACGTCCACCTCTCTCCATACAACGGCAGAGGCAAAATATTTTTCAAGAAGGATAGATTTTCATCTTTTTCGGCTAAATTCCCCACCTCAACTTCTTCGAGATAATTGGCATTCACATACGCCACCTTACCATTAAAGTTGATTTTCGCCCAAGCATCTTCAACCGACTCCACTATGACAGTGTCGCTTTTTGTAATAGTTCCAATTTTTTCACTTTGTACAGACGGCTGCTCACGGACATTCAAATTCGAGACACTAACGGCACGATACGAGACAACCTCTGCCGAACAAACCGCACACATAAAAGAAGAGAGAATGAAGCCAAACAAAACTGTTTGAATACGAGTAATCGTTTTCATGGAGAGTAATTATAAGATTTGCAATCCGATTATGATATCACTTGCAAATATAATCTTTTCCTACAAAGGACCAACGACTCTCTTCACTTTATTTTCTTCATTCTCCCAAAACCTCTTCTAGACACTTTCTACAAGAGGAATTACCCGATTGAGATTTATCTCTCTTTCAACTAAGAAGCTGTTTTAAATTATTGAGAAATAATATTATCATTGCAAGCAGGTATGTTCCGTCCATATTGAGCCCCTGTCTCGCATCTCGAATCCCTTGATTTTTGTCAATAGCCCGCTATTGACAAAAATCTCGGACTCCAATCGGCTTCAATATAGGTCTCAATCTGCCTCGGAATAAATTAAAACAGCTTCTAAATCGTTTCACACGGCAACCCAAAGGCTTCGGCAACTGCCGGATAAACGATTTTGCCATCGACAATATTCAGTCCTTTATACAATGCCTCATCTTCGGAACAAGCTTTTTGCCAACCTTTATCGGCTAATTGAACCACATAAGGGAGCGTAGCATTTGTCAAAGCCAATGTCGAAGTCGCAGAAACAGCACCGGGAATATTGGCTACACAATAGTGTATTATACCATCGACTTCGTAAACCGGTTCGGAGTGCGTCGTCGGACGAGAAGTCTCGAAACAGCCTCCCTGATCGATAGCCACATCGACCAATACAGAACCCTTTTCCATTGTGGACAGCATATCTCTCGTGATCAAATGAGGGGCTTTCGCACCCGGAATCAACACAGCACCCACTACCAAATCGGTCGTAGGAAGCTCTGCACGAATATTAAATTCAGAAGAATACAACGTTTTAATATTAGCCGGTTTTATTTCATCGATATGCCTTAAACGCGACAATGAAAGGTCTGTGATTGTCACGTCGGCCCCCATTCCGGCGGCAATGCGAGCTGCCGAATACCCCACGACCCCGGCGCCAATAACCAACACTTTTGCAGGTTTTACTCCCGGAACACCACCCATCAATTTTCCTTTTCCACCTTGCGGTCGTTCTAAAAAACGCGCACCCTCTTGCGTTGCCATTCGTCCTGCCACTTCCGACATAGGAATCAACAAAGGCAGGCTGTGATCTTTCAACTCTACCGTTTCATAGGCCAAACACGTGGCTCCACTCGACATCATGGCCTCTGTTAATCTTCTATCCGAAGCAAAATGGAAATAGGTAAACAACAATTGGCCTTTACGGATAAGCGGATATTCAGGAGCAATAGGCTCTTTTACCTTTACAATCATTTCGGAAATAGCATACACGTCTTCAATAGTCGCCAATATTTTCGCTCCGACTCGTTCGTATGAACTATCCGGAAAACCACTATTCTCTCCGGCTCCTTTCTGGACGTACACCGTATGCCCATGTTTTACCAACTCATTCACTCCTGCCGGAGTCATGCCTACTCGGTTTTCATTGTTCTTGATTTCTTTTGGAATTCCTACAATCATAGCCTATAAGTATTAAGATTAGATTAAATTCGGTTGAAAGATAAGAAAATTATTTTTTACTTTATTACATCAACATTCATTTTTTTCGACAAAAAACGGGGAGGTTCTGATTCATCAGAGCCTCCCCCTCTAAATATCTATACAGTAATGTATTTAATTCTTCTTGACCAACAAAACCGAAGGCACAGCCCGCTCTCCTTCGTGGTCGTATATTCCATTATCGCAAGGATAATTAATAACACCATATCCTTGTATATACAGCGTGGAAGAGCCGCCACCATCTAAATTAAGAGCATCGGTCGCCCCCATTTGCCGAGCGAATGTCCGCAAATCATACAGATTCACTCCTTTCGCACCATCTAACCTCCCATCAAAAACTATCAACAGCACCTTATTATCATCGGTAGTAGCCACGCAGGTGCGAGGATGCGTATCGGTAGTGAAAGTATTACTCCACATAGCGACATCACGACCGTTGTCCAACATCAAAGGCCCCGACACAACAACTTGCTGATAATTTCCACCCTGAGCAGCTTCTTCCGTCGAACTCCACTTTTTTATTTCCACAACATCTCCCGTCGCACAAAAAGCCCCCGTCGCACGTGTAGAAAATTCATTTGTCTGAGTAGCAGCCATCACTGTACCATTACATTTCAAAAAATGACGACTGATCCCGGTCGAAGTATTGAAATATGTTCCATTTACAGCGGCCAATGCGTTAGCAGCCAATGCCCGATCGCTAGTCGTCTTTTTTAACGAACCTGCCTCATAAGACACCAAAAAGGAAACATCGGCTTTATTCAAATCGATTTCCAACATGCTTATCGTTTGAGGATAATCGAATAGTAACGGAACTTGGGCCGTTTTACTAATTATTCCTGTCTGAATTTCCCGTTCCTGCCATTGTATTCCGGCAATGGCAATCGAATCGGCTTGATTTCCGCCCGATGGCCTTTGCGGAACCGACGAACTACCATCATCTTTCCCACACGAAAACATACCCGCAATCATCGACACAACAATTACGGGCAAAAACAACTTACTCCATTTCATCTTCCTTGAACTATTGAAGAAACCGTGTGAATATCAAAAATTAAATTTTTCGAGTTTCATCTCGGAAAGCTCTTTCATCTTTCCTACATACGAAACGAAATGAGCTGTCTGTTCATGAATCGACAATGCATCGGCATCTTTCCATGTCTCGCAAATCATCAATACATCGGGACGTGTACTGCTCTCAAAAATATCATATGCTACACAACCCGGCTCCTTCAATGAGCATTCTGTCAATTTTCTCGCTATATCAAGAACCTTATCTCGACAAGATTTCTCTACCTGAATAAAAACATTCAATCTAATCATAACTTTTCAATTTATTCGATACCAGTTTTGAACTGGTAAAAGTAATATATTCTCCTCATAAAAGAGATTGCGAAAAACAAATATAACTAAACAAATTCCTCAATCTCTAATAAACGAAGAGCCGCCTCTGCAACAGATACGGCTCTTCCATCTACTATATTTTAATTCTATTAGAATGGCAAATCATCGGTAGGAGAAGGAGCCAAATCGGGAGCTGCCGGAGCCGGTGGGAACGGAGCTATATCGTTGGGCATCGGAGGCATATCGGGAACACCCTGAGCAACAGGAGCTGACTTTTCTATCTTCCAAGCTCTCACATCGGTGTACCAACGACCATTAAACTCCCTACTTTCAAGATCAAAGCTAACCACGACATCTTCGCCGATAGCGGCAGGATATTGATCTACTTTATCACCGAAAAGATTGAAACAAACTTTTCGAGGATATTGCTCTTCTGTTTCCAAAACATACTCTTGCTTTTTCCACGGATTGCCTGCTTTCGAAACACCCTCCTGCAAAGGCAACACATGGATTATTCTTCCTTTAATTTCCATATTCAATTTACAAACTGTGTAATTATTCGGCAACAAATATAGCAAAAGGTAAGGGGTAAGGCAAGATGAAAACAAGTTTTTTTTCACTCCGTTCTGCCCAAACTTCATTTTATATCGCAAAAGTAGCGAGACTTCCAATAAAAACATTTTCACTTTTTTATTTGTTATATTACAAAAACCTTTCTCTATAACATTTATTAAAAAGGAGTTTTAACTAAACCCTCAATTTTATAACAAGTCACCTCTCTTGAAATCGGAAAAATCGCATTATCTTTGCAAACTGAGATTATATATTCAAACAAATGAAAGAAAAGCAATTACTTAAAACCATCGTAGAAGGCATTCAAGAAAAAAAAGGAAAGAAAATTACAACCGTAGATCTCTCAAAAATAGAATCGGCAGCCACCTCTCATTTTATTATTTGCGAAGGACAATCGACAACCCAAGTCATGGCGATTGCCGATAGTATAAGAGAATATGTATTACAAAACACAGGAATAAAACCTTTCGGATATGACGGATATCAAAACGGACAATGGATTGTTATCGACTACGGTAGCATATTGGCCCATATTTTTTTACCGGAATACCGAAATTATTATAAACTCGAACAATTATGGAATGATGCCAAATTGGCAGAAATTCCCGATGTGGAATAATTTTTGATACATCAACAGCACATTATATCATCAAAATATGGGAAACAACAATATGTCTCCATTAGGACCTAAAAAGAAAGGTATTCGATTCAATTTGTATTGGATGTACTCGCTCATCGCTCTCGTTTTAATAGGACTTTACTACATGAACGACAACACGATGAGTAAAGAAGTGAATTGGACCGAATTCGAAAAAATCGCCAAAGAGGGCGGTATAACCAGACTGACCGTTTTCGCCAAAAAAGATTATGCCGAAGCCCAACTGAACGACAGTACAGCCAAAGCTGTCTTTAAAACTGACAAAATAAACGGGAAACCAGTAATATATACCAATATTCCTTCGGGAGACAGTTTTGCAAAAACTCTCGATACGTGGAAAAAGGAAGATGGTTTTAATGCAGAAGTCTATTACGAAAACAGTAGTGACCTAACTAACATATTATGGTCGGTAGGCCCATTCATATTACTCATTGTATTTTGGATTTATTTAGCCCGCCGAATGACCAATCAAGGCGGAGGAGGCAGCGGAGGAGTATTCAATGTAGGGAAAGCCAAAGCTCAACTTTTCGATAAAGACGGCGCTGTAAAAGTGACGTTCAACGACGTTGCCGGATTATCGGAAGCCAAACAAGAAGTCGAAGAAATCGTAGAGTTTCTAAAAAATCCCAATCGTTATACCGACTTAGGTGGCAAGATCCCCAAAGGCGCCTTATTGGTAGGCCCTCCGGGAACCGGAAAAACATTATTGGCAAAGGCCGTTGCCGGAGAAGCCAACGTCCCGTTTTTCTCTTTATCTGGTTCCGATTTCGTAGAAATGTTCGTCGGTGTAGGAGCCTCTCGTGTTCGCGATCTTTTCAGACAAGCCAAAGAGAAAGCTCCGTGTATCGTCTTTATCGATGAAATCGATGCTGTGGGGCGTGCTCGTGGGAAAAATCCAAATATGGGTTCTAACGACGAACGAGAAAATACATTGAATCAGTTGCTAACCGAAATGGACGGATTCGGATCAAACAGCGGAGTTATCATTTTGGCTGCTACCAACCGAGCCGACATATTGGATAAAGCATTGCTGCGAGCCGGGCGATTCGACCGTCAAATCTACGTAGAACTGCCCGAATTGAACGACCGGAAAGAAATATTTAAAGTCCATTTAAGGAATGTAAAAATAGACGATTCTGTCGATGTAGACCTTCTGGCTCGACAAACCCCCGGCTTTTCGGGCGCGGATATAGCCAATGTCTGTAACGAGGCCGCCCTCATCGCCGCCCGAAAAAATAAAAAAAGCGTTCAACGGCAAGACTTCATGGATGCTGTCGATCGTATCGTCGGCGGTCTGGAAAAACGATCTAAGATTACAACCCAAGAGGAGAAACGCTCCATTGCCATACACGAAGCCGGGCATGCTTCTATCAGCTGGTTATTGAGATATGCCAACCCCCTCATCAAAGTAACGATCGTTCCTCGCGGACGTGCATTGGGAGCCGCATGGTATCTCCCCGAAGAACGACAAATCACGACACGCGAGCAGATGCTCGACGAAATGTGCGCCACATTAGGAGGTCGTGCAGCAGAAGAAGTATTTCTCGGACGAATCTCAACCGGTGCTTCCAACGATTTGGAGAGGGTTACCAAACAGGCTTATGCTATGGTCGTTTATTTCGGTATGAGCGAAAAATTACCGAATCTTTCTTACTATGATTCCACGGGGCAAGAATACGGATTTACCAAACCGTATAGCGAAGACACGGCTAAACTCATCGATGAAGAAGTAAGCAAAATCGTAAGCGAACAATACGAAAGAGCTAAAAAAATTCTAAAAGAGAATGCCGACAAACACGCCCAACTGGCAGAAGTATTGATCTCCCGTGAAGTTATTTTCTCGGAAGATGTCGAACATATCTTTGGAAAACGTCCGTGGGTATCTCGCTCCGAAGAAATCTTGCAGGACGAAGAATCGGCAAAACAAGAAGGAGAAAAAGCCGAGAAAGAAACCCAAGAAAAAGACCCCTCGACAGGAAACGACAATACCTATGAAAGGGAAAACAAAACGGAGGAAAAACCAGAGAAAGATTCGGAGAATACATAGTTTTCACCAACTCCCCCTATATAAGAAAAGAGGTATCGACTTGTCGATATCTCTTTTTTATGTCGCATCACCAAAAAAGAGCCCTAAATAAACGTAAGTTTTTTCAGAGAATAGTTATATTTGTCAGCGATTTATCAAAACAAAAAAATCGTGAAAAATTTATTGACCCGAACTTTAACCGGTATTCTTTTTATCGTTATCATCACAACGGCCGTTCTATCAGGAGCTTATACATTTCTCTTTATATTCGGTATCATCTCGCTCCTCGGATATATCGAATTTATAAACCTGACTCAATTTGGCAGAAAGTTCGATAAAATATTACTCATGCTCGACATGGCAGGAGCCTGTGCCCTATTTCTGGCTGTATTTTCTTTCTCGGGACAATTACCATATAACTTCCAAAAGGCTTCTATCCTCACTTACGTTATTTACCTCATCGCACGTCCCGTCACGCAACTCTATTCGACACCCGAAAAATCGCCCATAACCAGTTGGGCATATAGCATTTTAGGTCAAATTTATGTTGTACTGCCTCTGGCCCTATTAGGAGTTTGGGGATACAAAAGCGACTATCAACTATTCATGAATACCGAATATTTGCTGATGGCTCTTTTTGTATTCGTATGGACAAACGATACCGGCGCATATATCGTAGGTTGTACGTTAGGTAAACATCGACTGTTCGAGCGCATATCGCCAAAGAAGTCATGGGAAGGATTTTTCGGAGGTTTGGCATTCTGTATCATACTCGCTTCTTTGGCAAACTACATTATACCGGGTATGCTTTCGACAGCCCAATGGATAGGTATGGGAATCTTAACCTCCATATTTTCCACTTGGGGAGATTTATGCGAGTCCTTACTCAAACGTACGGCAGGAGTAAAAGATTCCGGGAAAATATTGCCGGGACACGGGGGTATTCTCGATCGCTTCGACAGCGAGTTGATAGCCTCGCCCGTTATATTCATATATCTGACTTTCGTTTTATAACCCCGATGCTTGCATCGGCTTCTTTTTTACATTAAATTTGTAATTATTCAAATATCCGCCTATGAACGACCAACGTTATAATCTGCGAGGCGTATCGGCTTCAAAAGAAGATGTACATAACGCCATAAAAAATATAGATAAAGGAATTTTCCCAAAAGCGTTTTGCAAAATTATACCCGACATACTCGGAGGAGACCCCGAATATTGCAACATCATGCACGCAGATGGAGCAGGAACCAAATCGTCATTAGCTTACATGTATTGGAAGGAAACTGGCGACCTCGGTGTATGGAGAGGCATAGCACAAGATGCCCTCATCATGAACATAGACGATCTACTCTGCGTAGGCGCGACCGACAATATACTCGTGTCCTCGACGATCGGACGAAATAAACTATTGGTTCCCGGAGAAGTCATCTCGGCAATCATAAACGGGACCGAAGAACTCCTCGCCGAATTGCGAGACCTCGGAGTAAACGCATATAGTACCGGAGGCGAAACGGCCGATGTCGGAGATTTGGTTCGAACGATCATAGTCGATAGCACTGTCACTTGTCGCATGAAACGGAAAGATGTCATATCGAATGGCAATATCCGGCCGGGCGATGTCATAGTAGGATTATCGTCCTATGGACAAGCCTCGTATGAAAAAAGCTATAACGGAGGCATGGGCAGCAATGGTTTGACATCGGCACGACACGATGTATTCGGGAAATATCTCGCGACCAAATACCCCGAAAGCTATGACAATGCAGTTCCTGACGAATTGGTATACTCAGGGACATTGAAACTTACAGACAAAATAGCCGAATTAGGAATAGATGCCGGTAAACTGGTATTGTCACCTACACGAACATACGCCCCTGTCATAAAAAAATTGCTCGACGAGATGCGGTCGCAGATACACGGTATGGTACACTGTTCGGGTGGAGCTCAAACCAAAATCATGCATTTCGTAGAGAAGATGAGAGTTGCCAAGAACAACCTCTTTCCGGTTCCGCCTTTGTTCAATATCATACAGGAACAATCGGGAACCGACTGGCATGAAATGTACAAAGTATTCAACATGGGGCATCGCATGGAAATCTATGTAGACTCATCGAATGCTCAAAAAGTTATCGAGATCAGTCATTCATTCGGTATCGACGCTCAAATTGTAGGATATACCGAAGCGTCCGATCGCAACGAGCTAATCATAGAATCGGACAAAGGACGATTTGAATATAGATAAATTCCGTTTCACACTTTAACTAAAACAACTATGTTAATTATAGGAATAGCCGGCGGAACCGGTTCGGGAAAAACCACCGTTGTACGAAAAATTATCGAAAGCCTACCCGCCGGACAAACTGCCGTTATTCCACAAGACTCCTATTATTGGGATAGCAGTCATATACCCGTAGAAGAAAGACAAAATATCAATTTCGACGAACCGGCTGCCATCGACTTCAATTTACTGGTAAAACATTTGAAAGAACTGAAAGCGGGACACTCCATCGAACAACCCATATATTCGTTCCTGACATGTACCCGCTCCAACGAGACAATAACCGTCGAGCCGCGCGATATAGTCATCGTCGAAGGTATTCTTATTCTTTGCAATGAAGAGCTCCGAAACATGATGGATATGAAAGTATTCGTCGATGCAGATGCCGACGACCGACTTATCAGAGTCATCAATCGGGATATTATCGAACGAGGACGTACGGTCGAAATGGTTATCGAACGCTACGAACGGGTTTTGAAACCGATGCATCTGCAACATATCGAACCTACAAAACGATACGCCGACATCATTATCCCCCAAGGCGGGCACAACTCGGTGGCCATAGAAATCATGACCAATTTTATTTCCCACAAACTTAAAGGTTAGAAATCATGCGGAGGGCAATATCCTATTGGATATATATACTCTTCGTGCTGATTTTCGTCTCGGCTTGTGGAGGAAACAAACAGCACTCGTCGGAAAATGTCTTGAACGATTTCGATTCTATCTGCCAGCGTGGAGAATTACGTGTCTTGACATTGTATAGTTCCACGTCCTACTTTATTTATCGTGGAGAAGAAATGGGATACGAATACGAGCGTATCAAACAATTCGCAGATCACTACAACCTGAAAACGAAAGTCATCGTCGCCGACAACATCAAACGCCTCACCGAAATGTTACAAAAAGGCGAGGGTGATATTATAGCTTATGAAATGCCCATTATCGGCGATGCCAAGAATGAATGGTTATATTGCGGAGCGGAAAACATCACTCACCAAGTGCTGATTCAACTTCGAAAACCTAAAAACGAAATGGTTAACGACGTTGTCGATTTAATCGGGAAAGATATTTATGTCGAAGCAGGATCTAAATACGAAGACCGAATCAAAAACCTCAACGATGAACTCGGCGGCGGGATACATATACATCATATCGACAAAGATACAGTCGTTACCGAGGAACTTATAGAAATGGTCTCTACGGGAGAGATACCTTACACTTTGGCCGATAATAACCTCGCGCAATTGAATCGTACCTACTATAACAACATAGACATTCATCTGAAAGTCAGTTTCCCGCAAAGAGCTTCATGGGCGGTAAACAAGCATTCCAAATCCCTCGCTCATGCTATAAACCAATGGGTAAAGGAAAACCACAAATCAGACTCTTACCGAAGTATTTCCCGCCGATATTTCGAACTGAGTAAAACTTTACCGGCATCGGCCGTACTATCCATACCCAAAGGACAAATATCTATCTACGACCCTCTTTTTAAAAAATATGCCAAGCAAATAGATTGGGACTGGCGCATACTTGCCGCCCAAGCCTATAACGAATCCCATTTCGATACTTTGGCGGTATCGTGGGCCGGAGCGAGAGGGCTTATGCAACTGATGCCTCGTACGGCTCAGGCATTCGGTGTTTCCATGAACGAAATAACCAATCCCGAAAAAAATATCGGTGCGGCTGTAAAAAGTATCCAATCTCTCAACAAGAGTCTTGCCGATATCGAAGATAAAAATGAACGCATAAAATTTATATTGGCTGCTTATAATGGAGGACTCGGACATATACTCGACGCTATGGCGCTCGCTAAGAAATATGGGAAAAATCCCCATGTATGGGATAAAAACGTGAGTGAATTCGTTTTACTTAAAAGCAACCCTGAATATTTCAATGACGAAGTTTGTAAATTTGGCTATTTCAAAGGCAGACAAACCGTAGCCTATGTCCATGAAGTTTTACGCTATTACAAAATATACCAAGAAAAAATTCCTTTATAAAAATCACATTCTCCAAAAAATTCGTATATTTGTATAAATAGAATACAAAAGTAAGCTATATCCCGACATAATCAATAGGAACATTTGTTTTCATTCTTGTATTATTTTGTACATAAACATATTACTAACTTAAAAATTGAAGTTATGAAAAAGAACAAATTAAACATGGTTGTTGCCATAGCGTTGTGTGTATCGCTGGGTCTTTCTTCTTGTATCGGATCATTTAAATTGACTAATAAAGTACTCGGCTGGAACGAAGGTGTAGGCAATAAATTCGTAAACGAACTTGTATTCATCGCATTCCACATTATCCCCGTATATGAATTGACAGTAGTTGCCGATATTCTTGTATTGAACTCCATCGAATTTTGGAGCGGTGAAAATCTTGTATCTCAATCGACAAAAGAAGTAAAAGGAGAAAATGGAGATACTTACTTAGTAACGACCGATGAAAACGGTTATACGATTACCAATCAAAAAGACAATACGACTATCGGGTTCGTGTTCGATAGCAATGACAACTCTTGGTCTGTTTCTGCCAATGGCGAAACGACGAAGTTTATGACATTCGTCGATGACAATCATGTAAAAATGCCGGGAGTCGATGGAAACGACATGATCATAGAACTCTCGCAAGCGGGTGTAATGGCTTATCAAGAAGCTGCACAGCACTTTAATTTCGCCATGAAATAATCATTAGACCATAACACAAAAAAGAGGGAAGCCGATTAATCGGCTTCCCTCTTTTTTGTTCGAATAAATGGAGAGATATTTTTCAAAATTCCCGTCTCTCCCTCAACACGTTATTCCAACGCAACTTTTTCCAAAATCAAAACCAAATGGTTCCAAAATTTCTCTACCGCCGGAATATGCATCTTCTCATCGGGCGAATGAACTCCCCGCAATGTAGGACCAAATGAAATCATATCGAGCTGAGGATATTTCGTTAAAAACAATCCACACTCCAATCCGGCATGAATAGCCTTGATAGCAGGTGTCTGTTGGTATAATTCTTGATAAGCCTCGACTGCAATATCTTTAATGCGAGAGTGCATATTGGGTTTCCAGCCCGGATACCCGTCGCCATGAGAAGGTTCAGCTCCGGCCAAACGGAACAGACACTCAACTTGATAAGCGATATCGTATTTCTCCGACTCTACCGAACTGCGCTGACTGGTTGCCACGACAATCTTACCCGGCTCGGTCATTTTAACAGATGCCAAATTGGTCGAAGTCTCCACCAAGCCCTCTATATCATGACTCATGGCTATTACTCCGTGAGGAGCTGCATAAAGAGCGCTTATCAAAGCACGTGCAACTTTATCCTCTATCATAAATTCGGGAGTATCGGCAGTCACCATGTCCACAGTCACATTGGGATCAACTCCGCTCAGTTCAGCAGCGACATCGGCAGCATAATGATTCAACTCGGCTCGAACAGCCTCTTTTTCCTCGGGGTTTACCGCGATAACAGCCATTGCCTCCCGCGGTATGACATTGCGCAAATTACCACCGTCGATAGCACACAAATGCACTTCGTGACGTTGCATACACAACCATAAAAAACGAGCCAACAATTTATTGGCGTTTCCTCGACCCAAATGAATATCCCCGCCGGAGTGGCCTCCCAAAAGATTCTTTACCTCGACACGTAAATAAAATTTACCGGCGGGTAATGCTTCTTGCTTATATGTAAAAGCCGATGTCGTATCGATACCTCCGGCACAGCCGATAAAAATCTCGGCTTCATCTTCCGAATCGAGATTCAATAAATATTTGCCATCGATCATTCCGGACTCTAATCCGAAAGCTCCTGTCAAGCCCGTCTCCTCATCGACCGTAAACAGAGCTTGTATCCGTCCGTGCTTCAACTCTTTATCGGCAAGAACAGCCATAGCTGCCGCCATACCTATACCGTTATCGGCCCCTAATGTCGTTCCGCGAGCCTTCACCCATTCTCCATCTATATACGTTTCGATAGGATCTCGCTCAAAATCATGCTTCACATCTCCGTTTTTCTCACACACCATATCCATGTGAGCTTGCAATATTACCGTAGGAGCTCCTTCACAACCCGGAGTAGCTTCTTTGGTAATAACTACATTCCCGGTTTTATCAACCTTTACTTCAAGGTTCTGCTCCTTAGCGAAGTTCAATAAAAACTCACGAATACGTTCCTCCTTTTTCGAAGGGCGGGGAACCCCGGTTATCGCATCAAAATAGTGCCAAATTGATGTCGGTTTCAGCTCTTTTATGTCCATACTTTTTATATTTTAGTTGCAATTTGATCACTGCTAAACTTTCTGCATTCGAAGAAATTTATGTTAAAATTCACTCTTTTGCCGATTCTGTCGGCAAAATATTTCCATTCTTCGACCGAAATCACATTTTCCTTTCCTATCTTTGCAAAACAAAGATAATGTAAAAGCACAATCAATGAGTTTGTTTTTGCTATATATTGCTTATCTTTGTTTTACTATACAAATATAGTGAAAGGTAAGAGAAGGACAAAATGGACAAGTCCATTTTTCACTCCGAACCTCGGTCTATATTCGATGAAATCAAATATAGTCAAAATGTGGAATATTTTACTTTTTACCGTAGGGTTTGTTGCAGTGGCTGTCGTTCTTTTGGGAATAAGAGTTTTCTTCGTGAAAGGAGGTCGTTTCCCGAGTTCGCACATCAGCGACAACCGGCATTTACGAAATAAAGGAATCGTTTGTGCTGTATCGACCGATGCCCTAGAACGGAAAAAATGATCTGGTAAACGCAATATAAATTTTTAGACTGATAAATACGAATTATGAAAACATTCACCCTTGCAATCCGGATTACAACTGTGGTTGCCCTTTCTTTATTGATGGTACAATGCGGCAATAAACAGGCTGCTCCGAACCAATCCGTAAGCGATGACACTACTATTTCTTCTTACAGAGACAAACTGCCTATCGCCTATATTAATGTAGATTCTTTGCTTTCAAAATACAACTATGCCAAAGATCTAAATGAAAAGATGATCAACAAGCAAGAAAACGCAAGAGCATCCATCAACGAAAAAGCGAGACAATTGAAGAAAGAACAAGACGATTTTCAACGTAAATATCAAAATAACGCTTTCCTCTCTCCCGAAAGAGCCCAACAAGAATATCAACGATTGGAAAAAAAGGCTGCCGACTTGCAAGAATATGCTCAAAGATTGGAAAACGAAAATATGCTGGAACAACAAAAAATGTTGATGCAAATGAACGACTCGATCAATCTCTTTATCAAAGAATATAATAAAGAAAAGAAATACGAGGCTATCTTCAATAATGCCAGCACGCTTTATATCAATCCTCAATATGACATAACCAACGAAGTGGTCGAACTATTGAATAAGCGATATACTTCTGCAAAGAAATAAAAATTAGGAATTAATCTTTTTTTACAAAACCTGTTACCGAAATGTAGCAGGTTTTATTCATATTATAAAATGAAAAACATCTTCCATCTCATTATTACAGCCGGATTAGTTTCCATACTCCTTGTTTGTTGCCAATCCCAAGAAGGAAAAAAGCAAACAGAATCTTTATACGGAAAACAAATAGTCGCCATCGGCAACAGCATCACAGCGCCCAAAGATTCATGGGCATGGATCACAGCCCAACATTTCGACATGGAACTAACCAACCTGGCCGTGTCGGGAGCCCAATGGACCGACTATCAAGGGACAACTGTCGATACGAATCCGAAACCCGTATACGACGGTGTACACACAAATAATGTCATATCCAATCAAGTATATCGGTTTTTACAACTGATAGTACCCGAAGGTGAAATTATATCGGAAGCCGAAGGAGAAAAATTCCATACTTCCACCCCTGCTCCTTTGACCGGATTAAAAACTAAAAATTCTACATTCGACCCGACTATTGTCATTATATCCTGCGGAACGAACGATAGTTCTAACGGAAAGCCTATCGGAGATCCATCGGAACTGGACAAGCCCTACCAAGAGGCAGACAGAAAAACTTTATATGGAGCTATAAACTGGGCTGTCTCCATCATTCGTAAATACAGTCCCGATACCGAAATCGTATTGCTGACTCCGATCCAGCGTTCTTCTCATTCCCAAAAATTACCGATGTTTGTCGATGCTATCCTGCTTGCCGGAGAAAAACTGAACTGTCCGGCAATCAACATGTATGAAGAATCGGGTATTACAGAAGCCGTTGAAGCCAAAGAACATAAATATCTTTACGACGGACTGCATCCCAACGCTCTCGGACAACAATTAATGGGAGAAGTCGTTATCAAGCACTTGACAGAGTTATATGAAAATAAACAGTAAATAGGCACTACTTCATAAACGCCCTTCGTCGACATAACTGAAATAACCATCTTCACCGACAATGATGTGGTCAAGAACCGAAATATCGAATAAAGCGGCAGCCGACTTTATTTTTTCGGTTACCCTATCATCGGCTTGACTGGGATTAAGATTATTCGAAGGGTGATTATGACACAAAATAACAGCCGATGCCAATTGTTGTAAAGCCGATCGCATAACTAATTTTACATCGACCACCGTCGCAGAAGTTCCCCCTTGACTAACTTTGATCGTATCTATCACCCGATTGGCCCGATTAAGTAGCAAGACCCAAAACTCTTCATGAGGCAAGTCTATCATCTGTCCCCTCAATAAATTATATACATCGGCACTGCCGCTTATCGAAGGTCGTCTGGGCAATTCTTCGTCGCGACGCCGCCGACCTATTTCAAGAGCAGCCATAATAGTAATAGCCTTAGCTTCTCCTATTCCCTTAAATGGCTTTACAAAATCGTCCATTCCGTATTTACCCAAGTTGTTCAAGCTGTTTCCAGCCGAATTGAGTATACGTTGGGAGAGTTCAACCGCTGTTTCATCGACATTGCCCGAACCTATCAAAATTGCTATAAGTTCGGCGTTACTCAACGCCCTGATACCGTGTAGCATCATCTTTTCACGAGGACGGTCCTCGATTGCCCATTCGGTAATTTTCAGTTTCTCTCTTTTCTTGTCCATTGCTATTTTCCTTTTCGCAAACGCACCTCTTCTGCCTCGTCCCTACCTCTGCCTAACAGAACTTTATAAAAAAACGCTTTCAGAAAACCCATGCCATATCCCCCCAACTGTATTATACTGGCGACTACCGACAAAGCTGCTATTTTCAACCGTTTGTTCACGCACCATGAAACTAAGAAAACAGCAAACAAATACATCGCTAACGGCAAGATAGCCGGCCACCAGAAAAAAGAGGCGATTATCATGGCCAACGTGCCTATGACAAAACATGCCGGAAACCAATGAACCAGTTTCAACGTATCAGGATAGAGTAAATAAAGGGAAATACGCGACATGCCGAAGATATAAATCTGTCTGAAAAACAAACGCATACTAATTCTTCGTTTATGATAGACAAACGCATCGCGGATAAGAGATATACCAAAACCGGCCTGACGAATACGGGTACTCATATCGATGTCTTCACTGAACATTTCTCTAAATCCCCCGACTCGATCATAAACCTCTCTCGAAAATCCCATATTGAATGTTCTCGGCGTAAATTTTTCAAGTTGAACTTTTCCGCCTCTGATTCCTCCTGTCGTCAGGAATGACGTCATCGAGTAATTTATTGCCTTCTGAACGTCACTGAACGAATCGTGAGCAGCATCGGGCCCGCCGAAACAATCGGTATAATGCCGATTCAATACTGCATTTAAAGCCTCGAAATAACCTTCCGGAATCACACAATCCGAATCAAAAAAAATGAAATAACTCCCCACGGCTCTTTCCAGCCCATAATTACGGGCTATACTTCGACCCTCGTTTTCTTTATAATAATAGTGTATATCCACTATACTAGCATATCTTTTCACGGCATCGGCACAACATACCGTCGAACCGTCTTCTACTATTATCACTTCAAAATCTTTATAGGTCTGTTTCGACAGACTTTCCAAAAGATCATTGACCTCGTCGGGACGATTATATACCGGAATTATGATCGAAAAATAAGGCATAACGACAATTATTCAATTTGAGACAAATATAGAGAAAGGTGAGCGCAAAGGCAAACGGAAATCTCATTTCCGATTTGACTCTGCCGAACCGCATCCTATATTCTACAAATATAGTGAAAGTTGAGTGCAGAGACAAGAGGAAATCATATTTCCAGCTTGGCTATGCCGAAACAAATCCTACATTATACAAATATAGGTAAAGTCGAATGCATAAAAACAAACTTGTTTAAGAAGCTGTTTTAAATTTATTGAGAAATAATATTATCATTTCAAGCTGGTATGTTCCGGCCATATTGAGTCTCTGTCTTGCATCTTGAATCCCTTGATTTTTGTCAATAGCCCACTATTGGCTGCATATCTCGGACTCCAATCTGCTTCAACATAGGTCTCAATCTGTATCGGAATAAATTAAAACAGCTTCTAAGATTTTTGTCGAGACGCATACCATATTCCATAAAAAACAGAGAGAACAAAGGTTACATTCGGCACTACCGTTTCTTCCCTATCGTATTGCGAATCCCCGTAAAGCATGGGACACGGCAAGGGAGAAGTGTAAAATATATCCTTACACCCCAAAAGGAGAATAATCCTTTAAGCGCCTCTCCTATACCTGCGGCATTGCGGGGTATTCACACACTCCTCCACTGCCGTGTCCCGTAGCCTTACGGGGTGTTTTGCACAGCAAAATATAGGGGAGGTGGCACGCAGTGACGGAGGGGTTAATACATACAATCAAAATTTTATCCTATCTTTCCAACCCCTCTCCTCAGAAACTACTGTTCCTTTGGTCTCTCCCCTATTGTCCGCAACAGGGGAGAAAGTTGAATAGTTCCCGCTCACTACAAAAACACCAAACCATAAAGAAAAAAGTTCACCCTCTCCTCCGCCGTACCCCATAACATTACGGGACACGGCAGAGGAGAGGGTGAAATGCAATCCCATCGCATTCGCTAAAATTTAGGTCTATCCCCTCGAATTTTTTACTGAACCGAAAAAACCTCTATGTCCATAGAGGAAAGGAGTTCAAGAAAATAAAAAAACGGAGTTCGCTTATGGTGAACTCCGTTTCATACATCTTATTTAGATTCAATCTTATTTCGCACGTTCGATATAAGAACCGTCGCGAGTATCTACAACAATCATCTCTCCCGTTTCTATAAAAAGAGGAACACGCACCGTAGCCCCGGTTTCCACCGTAGCCGGTTTAGTCGTATTGGTCGCTGTATCGCCCTTCAAACCGGGTTCGGTATAGGTAACTTCCAGCTGCACCTTTACGGGAAGCTCGGCAAACAAAACAGTTTCGGTAGAAGCATCGGAAACGACTTCGACAACCATGCCTTCTTTCAAAAAGTCTACCCCCGTAATCAAGTCCTTATTGATGATAAGATCGTCCCACGTTTCTTGATTCAAAAAATGATAATGTTCTCCTTCATTATAAGAGAATTGATACGGACGACGTTCTACACGAACATCTTCCAGTTTTTCGCCTATATTGAAACGGCGTTCGAGCACTCGACCCGATACCACATCTTTCAATTTGGTACGCATAATCGTATTGCCCTTACCCGGTTTTACATGTAAAAATTCTACACAGAAATAGAGTTTTCCGTCCAAACGAATACAAGTTCCGTTTTTAATGTCTTGCGAGTTAATCATACTTGTCTTTATTACTTTATTTTGGATTTATATTATTCTTTGTTTCTGACGATTCCAAATGCAAAAGTAAATTAAATCGGTAAAATCTCAAAAAGAAAACCCCAAAAATAGATTATCTCTTGGTTTATTAAAAAAAAGTATCTATTTTTGCAGTCTGAAAAAAGAATAATAACGATAAAATATAACGGCAATGAAAAGAACATTTCAACCTTCAAACAGAAAGAGAATAAACAAACACGGATTCCGCCTGAGAATGTCGACTGCCAATGGTCGTCGTGTATTAGCCAGCCGTCGCGCCAAAGGTCGTGCTAAATTGACGGTATCGGACGAAAGACATCCTTTCTAAAATTTTTTATTCGACATAATAAAGAAAGCCGTATCGATTGATACGGCTTTCTTTGCATCTATACTTATGCAATTCTACACTTCCTTAGAACAGAATATTCGCCGTCGCTCCCCATGTGAGAGAATGAATCGTACGATTTTTCGACGAAATATCCATGATACCCAGTTCGGTAGAGGGAGACAAGCCCAACGAAGTCGAGGTAGACGAGTAGTCGCAAAACAGCCTTGCCCCGAAATTGCGCTTCAACACATAACCAACCGACACACCTGCACTCCAAGCAAACCCGTTATTTCCCAATTTTATCTCGTCACGACCGATCGAGCGATCCAATATATAACTATATCCAGCCAACGCCTTACAACCCAAGCTCCAACGTCTTGTAAAAGGATATGAAAAATAAGCCCCAGCCATAACCCGGCTCTCATCTATCGCCTCTAACGAGACATCGGGACGATTATTCAGCGATACGGGGATATTGGACACCGTCGCCAATCCGCCGCAACCTATGTATTTATTGAAAAAATAAGCTCCTTCGACACCCATACGGCTACCTATATTCGTGTTTATTCGAAGTCCGTTACCTAAATCTATACTTCCCAACCCGGATACAAAGCCCATATAAAGCCCCACAAACGAGGGATTTTCCAACAAAGGATAATACCGGGGAGATTCGAAATTAAGACCTTTATCCTTAAAAATCAAATCGGCCAAATAATAGCCTAATTCTGTCGAAAGAATACCTATACCGGCTCCCGCCAACACATCGGACAACCAATGCCTATTATTCAATATCCGACTAATTCCCGTAGCCGTTGCGACTGTAAAAGCCGAAATGCTATACCACGGACTACGATCGCCATACTCCTTATGCATCATCATGGCCGCCATAAACGCAGTAGCCGTATGTCCCGAGGGAAAGGATTTATAATTGCTTTTATCTGGTCGACGCACATGAGCCGTATATTTAATGGTATTGACAACCGAAGCCATTATAGCCACGGAAAAAGCATCGGAGACCAACATACGTCCCCACGAACTGCGACTTTCCACACCGAATCCTTTCAATCCTAACATAACTACGGCCGGAGCATATTGCAGATAATCGTCATATCCGTAATGAAAATTCGGAACAAAATCTTCTCTAAGTTGACGAAAATGCTCGCTGCCATGTTTCACCGACAAACCGGCAATAACCAACGGAACTCCCACGTAGGTCATCTGGAACCACTTCGCATCAGTAATTTTATCGGCTTTCCTCTGAAACGGTTGTTCGTAAACGAGCGGTCTTAAATCGACAATCGTATCGTTAACCTCTGATTTAGGAGCGACTGCTCCTACTTTAAATACCGAAGAAGACAGCAACCCGGTCACCAACAATCCTGTAATGAATCTCATCTTATCGAGCGATTAGAATAATATAATAAAAACGGAACAAATTTCTATTATTTATCCCGTTTATCCAAAATAAATTAAATATTTTAAACCCGTTCTAATTTTCCAAGAGACACATACCAAATAAATCCCGACACTCGGTCATATCCCATCTTTTCAATCAAGGAAGTATAAGTATTTACTTGTCTTTTGTATGAGGCACGTTCCACATTCCCGAATTTATAATCGACAACGATAACCTCATTGTCCGTTTCGACAACCCGGTCGGGGCGATAAAACGAACCATCGGGCTGTAAAATTTCCCTTTCCGTCCACACGTTCACCCCCGGCGAAAACCACGAACTCACTCGTTCGTCGGCAAGCCAACGATTTATATCCTCACGAATCGATTTCGACTCCGACTCGGAAAGCTCTCCCGAACGGACGAACGCAGCAATCGTATCGTCGATGCGATCGAGGGTTTCGATCTGGCTCAAAATGCGATGCATGAGCGTACCGTATGTACGATCCTTCCCCTCACCGAAAACGCCCTTCCCTTGTAATCGCAAGTGCAACCGATTTCCCGGTTCGATAGAGCGATATATACCGGCAGGAAAAGACGGTACGACAGAAACGTTTTTCTTTTTTTTCTCGGCTCGCCAATCGATTCCAGCCTCATAATGAAGGTCTCCGCCGTCGTTCCCCTCCGGGAACAACACTTCACCCAGCATTGCCGAGATACTGCCGAAACGCCCTTTGTCGCTTTTATTTTTAACAGCCGGAGCAAAAATATGCAATTCTTCTTCCGCCCGGGTAAAAGCAACATAAGCGATATTCAGATTATCGATACAAGCATACATCTTTTCATCGAAATACTCGGTTGCGTAGTAGGTCTGGGCCAAACTGCTACCATATCGTAACGGTAGCACCGGAATACGAGAAAAAGGCTCTTCATGAGTATGACACCAGACAAAATTGGTTTGATTGGACTGATGATCCAAACTCCAATTACAAAAAGGAATGATTACGACTTTAAATTCAAGGCCTTTGGATTTATGTATAGTCATTACCCGCATGGCATCTTGCTCCTGCGGAGTCGTCACCGACAACTTATCCTCATTATCGTCCCACCACGACAAGAACGAACCCAAGTCGGCCGTATGTGTCCGACAATAATCCAAGACATAATCTTGAAAAGCCTGTATATATACCCGTTCACCTTCGTCAGCCCCCTCATCTGAAAAATAAGAAACAATCCGCTCGCACATCTCGAACAAAGGCTCTTTGCGAATACTCTCGACAAAGGAGAAAAAATCATTATCGAGATGCCTCCCGATGTTCTCTCTATCTTCGAAATAGAAAAAAATAACCGCATCATCAGATGCCTTGAATTTTCGGCTATTATATTCATAGACAGCCAACAGTCGGTTCAATTCGATCGAAGGATCTTGAATATATCTCAAAATTCCTATCAACAAATTGATTATAGGAGAGTTTCTTATCAACAACGACTCACTCGATATAACATCGTAGCGATAACGCCCATCGGTATTCTCGGAATTCAGACGCAACAACAAATCGACAAGCATGGTCCCTTCTCTGGCAGTTCTCGTCAAAAACGTTATGTCGCCGGGGGTGTACCCCCTATCCTGTAAATCCCTCAACAAATCGGGAATACGAGCTAAGGACTCGTTATAAAAATCCTCCTTTTTATCCGATTCCCACATCGTTACAGAAACATGACCGCTGCGCAAAAGATTCGAATCGGCGACTCTCTGCCCGATATCGGCATAAGCCTTTTCTATCTTGACATCGAAGCTCCCTTCGACCAAAGCAGACTCCTCGATCTCTCGCTCTAACTTCTGCTGTAACAAACGAGCAGCCTCGCCAAAGATTCTATTATTAAACTCTACTATACAGGCACAACTGCGATAGTTCATATTCATAGACCTTTCGCTATACTGCGACGGTCTGAACAACGACTGAACGCCTTCATTCAACAAAGACCAATCGGAGTTACGCCACCGATAAATGCTCTGTTTCACATCACCCACGATCAAATCGGTGTGGTCATGGCTCAAACTCTCTCCTATGAGAGGTGCGAAGTTTTGCCATTGCAGTTTGGAGGTGTCTTGAAACTCGTCGATCATAAAATGGTTGACCCTCGTCCCTATTTTTTCATAAATGAACGGGGCATCGTTCTCGTTGATAACCGCATTGAGTATACCGGCCGTATCGGACAGGAGAAGTACATTATGTTCCTTTTCGTACTCCTCGATACGGCGGTCTATATCGACCAATATCCCCAAAGCATAAATATACTTCGAACTTTGTACCGCTGTGTTGTAACGCACGTAGGGTTCTCCGAAACAATTTACCATTTCCTGCAACACCGGATTAAGTTCCTCATAGAGACTATCTATACAAGCCGGTATTTCTTTTTTCAAAAACCAACCGTCCCGATTGCCCACATTTGCCCGAAAAGTCTGTGTCGGAGGTTCCACTTTTCCATCGACAATTTTTTTAAGATACTGAATCCAAGAACGCCCCTTCCCCTTAAAATCATCGGGCGACAATCCATAACGTTCGAGTACAGCCATAGCCGCCTCTCCCAATTTCCGTAAAAGGGACTCGAACTCGACACGGATACGGCGCATCTCTTTCAGATAATCGTCAAGAACCGACTTATCCTTGATTTGCGAAAGTATCTCGTTACGAAACAATTTATAAGTTTCTTTCGATAACTCCCCGGCCAGTTCTCTCAAATCGTCTTTCCGTTCGGATCGATTTCCCAAGCTCCACCAATTCCCCGACTCTATACGCTCCTCGGCATAATGTATCAGCCAGTTGAGAAGACCTTTTTGGTCGACATCGGACAATTCGGAATACATGCGGTCTATGGCAGAAGCCGTAACGAAATCGTTATCCATCTCTATCTCAAAACTGCCCTGCAATCCAATTTCGCGGGTAAAATTCCGAAGCACTTGTTGAAAGAAACGGTCGATCGTACTGATATTGAAATAAGAAAAATCGTGTAACAAAACATACAGCGTCTCCGAAGCTATACCCCGAATCTGTTCAACCGTACAACCGAACAGTTGCATCAAGCCATCGACATAAGGCGACTTCTCCGTATCGTGTGCCAATATATCGAGCTGGAAAACGATACGATGCTTCATCTCTTCGGTCGCCTTATTGGTAAATGTAACCGCTAAAATACGTCGATGCTGTGCATCGCTCTTCCGATATAACCGGTAACGCCCCTGTTCGTCCCTATATCCCAACAGCAATTTAATATACTCCAATGTCAGGGTATAAGTCTTGCCCGAACCGGCCGATGCTTTGTATATATGTAACATAAAATCAGATAATGCGAGCTCGATACCCTTCCGACAATAAAATCTCCAACACTTTTTGACGGAAATCTCCCTGAATCAATATATCGCCTTCTTTATCAGACCCTCCTACCCCGCACTTGGTTTTCAACTTTTTCGCCAAAGCCTTCAAATCCTCGGCAGTACCGACAAATCCGGTCACGAGCGTAACCGATTTTCCATTTCTGTTGCGTTTATCCAACGATATGCGCAACTGTTGTTTCCCCGGTTCCAAAGTTTCGGGTTCATCTTCCTCGCCATTATCGAATTTGAAATCGGGATTCGTAGAATAAACTACATTCAATCTGTCTTTCCAATCATTATTTTTTTTCATTTCGGTAATTTTATCTCTTCTATTAATTTAGGATATAAAAGGCAATCTCGCATAGTTAAATTCAAAAACCGTTTTCATTTGCCTCTACTCCCGCCTTTCGCTATATTTGTAGAATATAGGATGCGTTTCGGCATAGCCAACCCCGAAATACAATTTCCGTTTGTCTCTGCTCTCACCTTTCGCTATATTTGTCCTCAAAAATAATAAAGATAGCGATACGAAACAACCCGCATCGCTTTTTATTCAGCAATAAACCGAGCGATTTCCCGTTATATAAAATACGATGAAAGATATTACGAGACATCACGATATATTCTTTGCAAACCGTTTGTCCTTATTGCGTATATGGCTGTGCATAAGCACGCTCTTTTTTACCATAGAGACATCGTTTGCACTCAACCCCAGCCGTTATGCGACCCAATCGCAACTCGCCGACGGATATTGGGTGAAAGTGGCTGTTTACGAATCCGGTATTCACCAAATCACCTATCGGGAACTCCGTAGATGGGGATTTTCCGATCCCTCGGCCGTGACCGTTTTCGGATACGGAGGCGCCATGCTACCCGAAACATTTTCTGAGAACGATATAGACGACCTGAATCAGTTACCCGTCATACGCACCGACAGTAAAATATTGTTCTACGCACAAGGTCCCACTTCATGGTCGTATAACGAAAAAACCAAAGAATACGACCATGAACAAAACACATATTCTACCGCAGGATATTATTTCCTGACCGACAGTAAAAATCAATCGGCGACCATCGCCGAGCGGGAAGGGGGACAAACGACCGAATTACAGGACATAACTTCATTCGACGAACACGCCGTGTACGAACAGGAATTATATTCTCCCGGTTCGACAGGACGATTATTTTTAGGCGACGATTTCCGCTATACGACAGCTAAGAGTTTTACATTCGAACTTCCCGGCGTAGACAATTCCTCTCCTGTAAAATTAAGAACTTCTTTCGGAGCGAAAATATTAGGTGGAACTGCCACACTTGTCTTTACCCGCAATGGACAAACTCTTCCATCGAGCAACACCGACAATATAGGAGCAGGATCGAGCAGTTCTTATGACTTCGTAAGAATGACCTCGACGCTCAAAGAAATCGACCTCGACAGCGAGGAACTGGCTTTTACGCTCCTTTTCCGACAAAACGGAGGTTCTCTCTCTATGGCCCGTCTCAATTATTTTCGGTTCAACTATAAAAGAAAATTGCAATTATACAACGGAAGTATCCAATTCCGGCTGGGTCAGCTCCCTGCGAACAGTTGCTATAACCTGCAAGGTTACTCGACGACGACTCATATCTGGGATATATCGGATCCTCTGAATCCCGTTTCTATCAAACCCAACGTCAACAACGGTAATGCACGTTTCGTGCCTACGAAAGGAAATGAAGAATACATTGCATTCGACGAACAAGCTACCGTTGCCTCGGTAGAGTTTATTGAAAAAGTACCTAACCAAAATTTACACGGTTTGACAACCCCCGACATGGTTATTCTCACGCCCAAAGAATATATCTCCTACGCCCAAAGCATCGCTCGATTGCATAATGAGAACGACGGTATGGAGGTAGCTGTCATTGACCATGAAACCGTATTCAACGAATTCTCCTCGGGAACACCCGATGCGACAGCCTATCGACGACTGATGAAAATGTTTTTCGATCGAAAAGGCGGCCTCAATGGAGAGCCTTTATACCTGTTGCTTTTTGGAAAAGGATTATACGATAACCGAAAAATAGGAGAAACCGGTAAATATGTGAAATACCCCACACTCCTCACATACCAGCACGGCAGCGGAACAGACGAACGTCAATCCTATACGACAGACGATTACTTCGGATTCCTCGACGACGATTCCGGGAATAGAATAGCGTCGGATAAACTCCGTGTCAATATAGGCCGTTTGCCCATAAAAAGCGAACAAGAAGCCAAAGATGTGGTATCCAAATTATACAATTATATAGAGAATAACGATAAGGGCTCTTGGAAAAATCAGGTTCTTGTCGTCGCCGACGATGAAAATTATGCCATTCACATGGAACAGGCCGAAGAGATTTGTAGCATTATGGAGAATAGCGATGCCCACTGTTTCATCAACAAAGTCTACACGGATGCTTACACGGCAGAAATAGGCTCCACGGGACGAACATACCCTTCGGCCAAGAAAAAATTATTACAAATTTTAGATGACGGCGTTCTCGTAGTAGATTATATAGGTCACGGCAGTACCGTGGCATGGACACATGAAGATTTATTGAATATAGGCGACATTCAATCCATGTATTTAAAAAGGTTGCCACTGTTTATCACAGCGACTTGTGACTTCGGACGTTACGATCACGAAGAAACATCGGGTGGAGAAATCCTTTGCCTGAATCCGAACGGAGGAGGTATAGCCCTCATCACCACGACCCGAGTCGTTTATATCAGCGACAATCACTATCTCAACAGTGGTGTAGCGCAACAAATATTCAAAAAAAATGAAAATCACGAGTATCCACGACTCGGCGACATATTGCGTGAAGCGAAATGCAACATTGCACAAACAGACAGCAACAAATTGAACTACACCCTATTGGGAGATCCGGCTCTAAAATTATTATACCCCGATTACCAAATTAAGGTAACCGAAATAAACGGGCATGACATCACTCAAACCACACCGACCATACAAGCGAGAGACTCCGTTTCTATAAAGGGAGAGATATATACCCCCGGCGGAGAAAAAGCGACCGATTATAACGGTATCATCTGTCCGACGGTCTATGATTCCGAAGTAACCGTAGTAACCCACGGCTATGGAGAGGAAGGCAAAGCCATAGAATTTAAAGAAAGGAGCAACCGCCTTTATGTGGGAAAAGACTCTATCGTCAACGGCATTTTTGAAATTTCATTCAAAGTCCCGAGAGAAATCAATTTTGCCGATGACAAGGGATTGATAAATCTATATTGCTACAACGATGAAGGGCAGGAGGGAAACGGCAATGAATCCAACTTTATCGTAGGAGGATTTAACGACGACTCGAACGAAGATTTTGAAGGTCCGCAGATATACTCTGCCTACCTCAACTCCGAAGAGTTCAAATACGGTGATACGGTCAATGAATCGCCTCTGTTTATGGCCGAGGTGTATGATGAATCGGGAATAAACATATCCGATGCCGGTATCGGGCATCAGATGACTATTACCTTAGACGATAAAACCGTATATACTGACGTATCTTCTTACTTCCAACCGGCATTGGGCGAGTTCGGCAGAGGGTTTATCGCATACCCTTTGAGCGGACTGAGCGAAGGGGAACACTCTTTACGATTAAAAGTATGGGACACCGAAAACAATTCGTCGGAAACCGAAATAGGCTTTACGGTAAAGGCCGGATTAAAACCTGTTATTTATGACTTGTATGCCGATCGTAACCCGGCCAGCACTTCGACAAATTTCTATTTGAGACACAACAGACCGGATGCTGTGATAAACGTAACCATATCGGTATATAATCTGATGGGAGTAGAAGTATGGCGTTATACAGGGAAAGGTCTCTCCGACATGTACAAGTCCTACCCGATTACATGGGATTTGACCGACGGTAGCGGAACTCGGGTTCCCGGTGGTATCTACTTGTACAAAGCGATTATATCGACCGATAACGAACACGAAACCACTCGTTCGAAAAAACTCTGTGTGACCGGCAGAGAATAGCCTGTTTCTCCGACAAGGATATACATCGCCGATCCCTTTTAAGGGATCGAGTAAAAAATATTTGAACCAAATTTCAGTATTTTGTTATATCTTTGTATATCAAACAGTCAAAAAGATGTATAATTCGGAATCGAAATCTACAATTAAATTACCGGAGCCTTCGCTTCGCAGGCTTCCGTGGTATTTGGCTTATATAAAATTGCTACAAACAAAAGGAGAAGAATATGTTTCTTCCACACAAATAGCAAAGGAAATAGGCGTAGATTCGTCGAAAATAGCCAAAGACCTCTCTTTTATCAATATTTCGGGGAAAACACGTGTCGGTTATGAAATAAATTCGTTAGTCGCAGTACTGGAAGAATTTCTCGGATTCACGTCTATGCACAAAGCATTCATTTTCGGAGTTGGAAGTTTGGGGGCCGCGCTCATGCAAGATTCGGGATTGTCGCAATACGGTCTCGAAGTCGTTGCCGGGTTCGATGTCAAACCCGAGTTGGCAGGAACCTTCATTAATCATATTCCGGTATATCCCCTGTCTCAATTCACTCAAAAGCAAAAAGAGTTGGGTGTCCAAATAGGAATATTGACCGTCCCGATAGACAAAGCTCAAAGTGCGACAGAAGAGATGATAGCCGGAGGTATCAAAGCGATTTGGAACTTTACCCCTTACCGGATTCGAGTTCCCAAACATATAGTTATTCAAAACACATCTATTTATGCTCATTTAGCCGTTATGTTCAATCGGTTAAATAATATCAAGTAAATCTCATGAAAATAATTGCCGTCGGTTGGAATTATAGAGGACACAATGCAGAGATGAACCAAAAAGAAACTCCTCAAAATCCCATCATTTTTTTTAAACCCGAAACGGCTTTACTAAAAGACGGGAAGCCATTTTTTTTACCTCAATTCTCCGACCGTATCGAATACGAAACCGAATTGGTTTTCCACATTTCCCGATTAGGGAAAAACATAGCCGGTAAATTTGCACATCGATACTACGACTCTGTAACGGTAGGCATCGACCTCACGGCCAGGGACAAGCAAGCCGAAGCAAGGGCGAACGGAAATCCGTGGGACATTGCAAAAGGATTCGACAACTCGGCTCCCATCGGAAAATTCATTCCATTACCCGAACAAACACCCAAAGCCGACAATATAAATTTCTCTTTGTTTATAAACGGAGTAAAAGTACAACAAGGCAATAGTCAAGATATGATTTTCCACATCGATGAACTCATCGCTTATATCAGCCAATTCTATACCTTGAAAATAGGAGACCTCATCTTTACCGGAACACCGGCAGGAGTAGGACCCGTAAAAATAGGAGACCATCTCGAAGGGTATTTGGAAGAAACAAAAGTTCTTGATTTTTTTGTTAAATAGCCATTAGTTTATACCAATGCCTCATACGATTAAGCGAACACAAAAACAAAGAATATTATCCATTATAGCTTGTTTTTATATTTTACTCCAACCTACATACGGAAGAGATCGACAAGACTATGCGGAAAACTCCATATTAGCGGAAGGCAATTGGGTAAAGATATCGACAACCGATGCAGGAATTTACCAAATAACAGAAGACTCTTTGAGGGCTTGGGGTTTTACAGACCCTTCAAAAATAAAACTGTTCGGATATGGAGGAACCGTCATCGATGAACTATTTGCAAACAGCGATAACTACATAGACGACCTACCGCAAATTCCACTTTGGCGACATAACAACAAACTATATTTTTATTCGCAAGGCACTACCAAATGGTCTTTCGATTCTGCCAGTCAAGAATTTGTACATCGGCTTCACCCCTATTCTACATATGCCTGCTATTTCCTGACAGATAGAAACATCGAATCTACCGACTTTCCTACCATATCATCTTCCTTACCGACCGAAATCGATACCCCGATTACCGTATTCGACGACTATGCCCTACACGAAAAAGAATTAATATCGGTAGGCAAAACGGGACAAAATTTCTTCGGTGAAGATTTTCTATCGAATTCGAATCAAGACTTCACGTTTCACCTATCGGGAGCACAACCCTCTCCGATAAAAATAAGAGTATCTTTCGGAGCAAAAATCAGTGGAAGCGAAGGGTATATACACATTTCTTACAATGGGACCGAATTACCGACCAATACCTCGAACAAAATCACAAAATATTACGATAGCCATGAATTTCTTCGAGTAGCTTCCCCACTTAAAACAGTGAACCGAGCCGAGGAAGAATCAACGATAAGCCTTCGCTACGCCAGTACTGGAACAACCCTATCGGCATATCTCGATTACATCAGACTCAATTATAAACGTAAGTTACAATTATACAACGGGCAAGTCTGCTTTCGTTTTATCAACCGGCAAACCGACAATTATTACCAAATAGAAAACAGTACAGCCACAACATTGGTTTGGGACGTCACTACGCCCCATAGACCGAAAAACATTACAACCTCATTCGATAACAACACAACCTCATTTACACCAGAAGATGCTCAACTCAGAGAGTTCATTGCGTTCGACCCGGAACAAAATTTTCCTTCTCCGTCCTTCGTACGGCAAATCGAAAACCAAAACTTACACGCATTGAATATCCCCGAACTAACGATCATCACCCCAGCAGCATTACAGACAGAAGCCGAACGCGTAGCTCAGCTGCACAGAGAAGAAGGACTAACCGTCGCAGTTATTGAACAAGAAAAAATTTTCAACGAATTTTCATCGGGAACACCCGATGCCTCGGCCTATCGAAGATTAATGAAAATGTTTTACGACAGAGCCGAAGGTAATGAAAACGTTCGTCCGCGTTATCTGCTTCTTTTCGGAGACGGTTCTTACAACAACCGCAAATCTATGGAAAAGTTACATTCACCCGAATGCAACATGTTACTTACCTACCAATCGAAAACAAGTATCGACGAACGAGAATCATTCGTTATAGAAGATTATTTCGGTTTCTTGGAAGACAATTCGGGCGAAGAAATAAAGGTCGATAAAGTATGTTTAGGAATCGGTCGTTTTCCCATTTCCTCGATTAAAAACGCACGATTGGTAGTAGATAAACTATATCGATATGTACACGACAAAGACTTCTCCTCATGGAAAAACAATATCTGCATAGCTGCCGACGATGGAGACGAAGCGATACACGCCGAACAAGCCGATAGAGGAAGTGACACCCTTTTACTCAAAAATACTTCTCAACCGAGATTGGGATTCAGAGTGAATAAAATATACATCGACTCCTATTACATGGATCCCCAAACAAAAAAATACCCCGAAGCCAATCGGGAGTTGATGAAACAATTCAATGAAGGTATGCTCGTCTTCAATTATATAGGGCACAACGACCCCGAAGTAGGATTTACCGGAGAAGGATTATTTTCCCGATATGAAATGGACCATCTTACCAATACGCGGTTACCCCTATTTATCACCATCACATGCGACTACTGCCAATTCGATGCCGAAGACGTTTCAGCCGGAGAGAACGTATTCCTCAACCCCTCTGCCGGAGCCATAGCCTTAATAACGACTACCCGTGTGGTTTATACCGATGGAAACGATAAGATCAATCAACGATTAATGAAGCGACTCTTAGAACGGGATTCCAATGGTTCTCCTTTACGAATCGGAGATGTTTTAAAACTGGCTAAACAAGATTTCAACACCGAAATCGACAAGAACAAACTCAACTACGTTCTTATCGGAGATCCGGCTTTAAAACTTGCTTACCCCGAACATTCCATACAAGTTACCCGCATAAACGGAAATAGCGGCGAAAAAAATATCGAAATGATTCCGGGCAAAAATTATACGGTGGAGGGTGAAATACGATCTCACCAAAACGAGCTACTTTCCGATTTCAACGGTTATATATACTATAACCTATATGACAAAGAAAAACAGTTCACCACATTGGCACATCAAGACAAAAAAACATGGACTTATACGCATCGCCCCGATTTATTGACTACCGGTAAAGGCACGATACAAAACGGGACATTCCGAATCACCGTCACACTCCCGATTGACAATTCACATTCCGGAAAATCCGGGCTGCTAAATTTGTACGCCTATGACGAATCGGGCAGAGAAGCCAACGGATATACCGATAAATTAATCGTCAGCACGGCTGTCGAACCGATAACAGAAGATATACAAGGCCCCGACATCAAGTTCGCCGGAATTAACGACGATTCCTTCACCGAAGGAATATTAGTAAACAATCCGGCCACGTTCGTTTGTAAATTCTCGGACCCTTCCGGTATATGGAACGGAAACAGCTTAGGCAAACAAATGACCTTATCGCTCGATGGCGCATGTATCGAAGAAAACGTCGCTCGCTATTACAAGCCTATCGCAGAAAGCGAGATTCCCGAAGGAGAATTCATATACCCCCTCCCTCGACTGAGTAACGGATTGCACACACTTACATTCAAAGTATTCGACACCTTAGGAAATTCATCGGAAGTAACCATAGCTTTCGAAGTCAAAGAGAACAGCGAAACATATACTATCTCCCTTGAAGAAGAACCGGCGACCGAAAGAGCGACAATCTCGTGTCAGGACCAAAACGGGAACGACGTCACAGAATCGAAACATACCCGAATCTCTGTTACTAACACCTTAGGCGAAGAAATCTGGTCGTATGAAACGACCGAGAATAACCCGTTCCCCTTGACCTGGAATCTCCAAGACAACAACGGAAAAAGAGTATCCGCCGGTCAATACTATTGCAAGGGTTATTTCGAAACATCTGCCGGGACAATCGTTACACCCGCTAAAAAAATCGTGGTTATCACGCAATAATCCCCACGATTCTCTGTTTATTATATACATGTAATTCGTAACGTCAGCAAAGATGAAAAGACTGTCTTTTTATATTATAACAATTATTCTTGTATCGTTATTCTTGCCAGTATATGCCCTTGCAGCCAACGGAAATTCGACCAAGAATGAATTCAACCCTATCAATACAGGAGTCACTTCGCTAAGTATAACCCCCGATTCTCGTGGAGCATCGATGGGTGACTTAGGTGTTGCCACCGACCCCGATGCAAACTCTCAATTCTGGAACCCTTCCAAATATGCTTTCGCTTACAGCCAAGCAGGTGTATCTCTATCGTACACGCCGTGGTTACGCAAACTGGTAAACGACATCTATTTGGCCTATTTAGCGGGGTATTGGAAATTGGGAAGCAGCGATTTACAGGCATTAAGTGCCTCTTTACGCTATTTTTCATTGGGAGAAATCGTACTCACCGATCAAGAAGGAAACGCACAAAATAGCATAACCCCTTATGAAATGGCTTTCGATGTAGGATATTCCCGCAAATTGTCCGATAAATTTTCTATGGGTGTCGTATTCCGTTACATTTATTCCGACTTAGGGTTTCATTACGACGAATCGAGTGTTTCCGATGCATCGGGTGCATCGGCATTCGCCGCCGATATATCGGGATACTACACGACTTACCCCATCATAGGTCGTAACGAATGCCAATGGTCTTTGGGTTTCAATATCTCCAACATCGGAACCAAAGTATCTTATGACGGAGGTAATGAAAACGCATTCCTACCTACTAATTTGAAAATAGGCACATCGTTTCTTTTTCCATTAGCCGAATATAACACACTATCGTTGAACCTCGATCTCAACAAGTTATTAGTTCCTTCTACCCCTCAAGTTTCCAATTACGAAACAGAAGAAGAGTATGAAGAAGCCAAAGAGAAATGGCAAAATACCTCACCCATATCCGGTATATTCAAATCGTTTACCGATGCTCCGGGAGGATTCAAAGAGGAGCTTCGAGAAATAAACTTCTCGATAGGAGCCGAATATTCTTACAATCAACAATTCTTCCTGAGAGCCGGATACTTCAATGAAAACAAGTACAAAGGGAACCGCAAATATTTTTCTTTCGGAGCCGGATTTTCCTTGAACGTATTGAAAATAGATGCGGCATATATGGTGGCAACAGCACAAACAAGTCCTTTGGATCAAACACTTCGTTTCACTCTCTCGTTCGACATGGACGGGCTTAAAGACCTTCTGGGAAGACGATGAAAACACGTATAGGTTTCGGATTCGATGTCCACAAATTGGTCGAAGGACGGGAATTATGGTTAGGAGGAATACGTATCGAGCACACCCTCGGACTTCTGGGGCACTCCGATGCCGATGTCCTTATCCATGCCTTATGTGATGCCTTGCTCGGAGCGGCGAACATGCGCGACATAGGATTTCACTTCCCCGATACGGCCAACGAATATAAAAACATAGACAGCAAGATTTTACTAAAAAAGACCGTGGAGCTCATTCGAGAAAAAGGATTTTCGATAGGAAATGCCGACATAACGGTCTGCGCCGAACACCCTAAACTCAACCCTCATATTCCTCTCATGCAAAAAACACTTTCAGAATGTATGGGCATCGATCTTGAAGATATATCCATTAAAGCCACTACTACCGAAAAATTAGGCTTTACAGGAAGAGAGGAAGGAATTTCTGCTTATGCCGTAGTACTTTTGGAAAAATAACGAAGAGAAAGCCGTAAAATCAACAGCTTTCTCTTCTCTTTTCTGCGATTTTTTTTAACCAAACAATTCTCAGAAAAAAAGGGCTATGACCCAATAAGTAGCCCACAAGTTCAATTCATGGTCTTTTCGCAGAAAATAAACAGGAAAATCCCCTCTTTCGTAATCTCGTCTAAACAAAAATAAACCCACAAAACTTTAAAATAAAAAAGCGTGAGCCTGATAGTTTATCCTATTCGAGGTTCAGCAAAACCTTTGGTGGATAAACAACCAGCCCACGCTTGTCCATATAACAAGCGTAGGCGCTTAGTTGTCTATTACCCCACCATAAAAAGAATTTTGCTGATTCCGAATAGAGGTAATATTCTAAACGCTTATATTCCCAATATTTTTTCAAAGATACTCTTTTTCCCATGAGACGTCCAAGAACTCCCCGTTTTTTAACATTCTCAACAGATACGTTTTTATGAACAGATTGTATCTGGCTTCGTAAAAGTTCGCTATTTTTGCAATAGATGCGAAACAGGATACAACTCGACATAAAAATGAGCGAATACATTTCATTCGGTTTTCACCTTTCCGTATTTTTGCAGCAACATGAAACGCTATGGATTCTGACAAACGAGTATTGATAGGCATGAGCGGTGGTATCGACAGCTCTGCCGCATGCATGATATTACAAGAACAAGGATACGAAGTGATCGGTCTCACCATGCGCATGTGGGATTTACCCCGACATTTCCCGAACGAAGGACAAACGATTCCTCAATTTGCCATAGAGGCCAAAGAACTGGCAGAGAAGATAGGAATAGAACACCACATTCTCGATGTAAGAGACGATTTCAAGAGAACGGTCATAAAAAGTTTTACCGACGAATATTTAAAAGGGAATACTCCCAACCCATGTGTTCTTTGCAATAAACAATTCAAATGGCATTACCTCTTGCAGGAAGCAAACCGATTGAATTGCCAATGGGTCGCCACCGGACATTATGCTCGGATTTCACGGAAAAATAATCGCTTCATACTAAACAGAGGCGCCGATCCTAAAAAAGATCAATCTTACTTTTTGTGGAGACTCGGACAGCAGGAACTTGCCAGAACCATTTTCCCGTTAGGCGACATCACCAAAGAGGAAATAAAACAATACGTCGAGAAAAAAGGATTCCACGAAAAAGTCGAAAAAAAAGAGAGCATGGAAGTTTGTTTCATACCGGGAGACTATCGGGACTTTTTACGTGAACAACTTCCCGACTTAGACCGGGAAGTGGCAGGAGGATATTTTATCGATGCCGCCGGACGGAAACTCGGACAGCACAAAGGATTCCCATTCTATACCATAGGACAGCGCAAAGGATTGGAGATAGCATTGGGGAAGCCCATGTTCGTCACCCGCATAAATCCGATAAAAAACACGATACGGTTGGGAGAACGGTCGGAACTTCTCACCCGGAATATGGTCATTACCGATGTTATCGAAACCATACCCGGCATTCTGAATACATCGGAACCAGTCGACGTTCAAATTCGTTACCGCAGTGCGGCTATACCGGCGACCCTTCGCAAAGGAGAAACTCCTAACGAATGGATAGTCTGTTTTCAATCCGACGCTTCGGCGGTAACTCCGGGGCAATCGGCAGTCATTTACCAGAACGACTGTATTATCGGTGGTGGAATCATTGCCGATCAACGGTTATTAAAAAAGTATGCTCTATGATACGCCCGATACTGCTATTATCCTTTTTCATCGCTTTCACAGCCAATAATATAGCACAAGAGCAACAATACCGGATATGGTTCAACGACAAGCCCGAATCGGTTCACTCGGTCGATGAACCCGAGAAATTCTTATCAGAACAGGCTATCGCCCATCGGGAAAAACAGAATATTCCCATAGACTCCACCGATTTACCCATAGACCCCGTCCGATTAAAAAAACTTTCGGAACTCGGAGCCCGTATATTGGCCACATCGAAGTGGCTGAACACCGCCACCATAGCATTGACCGATACAACCGACTTATCTGCAATCGCCTCTCTGTCGTTCGTCAAAAAGCACGAAAGTTTAGGAGTAGCCGTACAACCAGTCTCTAACCTCAAAAAAAGGCAGAAACAAATCGAATCGGAATCCGAGAATCCCTACGGAGATGCCGCCCTGCAAATAGAGGTACACAATGGGGACGAATTACATCGAGCAGGATTCACCGGAAAAGGAATGACAATCGCCGTCATCGATGGAGGATTCTTCAACGCAGATCGCAATCCCAAGTTCGACCAAAATAAAATTGTCGGGAACCAGGACTTCATTGACAAGAAAATGGATTTCACGCACGGAGATACACACGGCTCGTCCGTCTTATCGACCATGTTGGTCAAAGACAGTTCCCTCTTTATCGGTACAGCCCCCGATGCCGCATACTGGCTCTTGCGCTCGGAAGATACCGATACGGAATATCCGGCAGAAGAAGATTATTGGGTGGCGGCTCTCGAATATGCCGACAGCATAGGAGCCGATGTGATAACCTCTTCTCTCGGTTACTCCGAATTCGACGATTCCCGATTCAACCACACATGGGATCAACTTGACGGCAAATCGGCATTTATTTCCCAAGCAGCCGCTATGGGAGTACAAAAAGGATTGCTCATCGTGGTAAGTGCAGGGAACGAAGGAGGTAACAACTGGGGAAAGATAACTTTTCCGGGCGATGTCGATGGCGTTCTCACGGTAGGAGCAGTTTCACCCAACCTGAAACCTGCATATTTCTCCGGCAGGGGATTTACGGCCGACGGCCGCATTAAGCCCGATATCATGGGAATCGGGGCTACCGCCGCAACAATAACACCCGAAGGAAACACGGCATGGAAAGACGGGACCTCATTTTCCGCGCCGATAATAGCAGGACTTACAGCCTGTCTGCGACAAGCTCTTCCCGACCTTTCTGCACAGGAAATCGTCGGACTCATCAAAAATAACAGTTCGCAATCTTTAACACCCGATTCCGTCATGGGATACGGTATACCCGATTTCTATGCAGCTTATCGTCAGGGAACGGGAATCGAACCCTCCCTAAAAGGGGATATTCCTCTACAAATCATTTACAGAGAAGGAATCCCTGTCATAAAAATAAAAAGGCTACCGATCGGCGATACCTCGATTACCCTCCACATATATACTTTGGAAGGTGTTATTATACAAGAGTATAATGTTTCGGAAAATTCCGAAACGCCCTTGTACACATTGAAAAAAGGGATATATATACTGGCAGCCCGCTGTCAATCAAATTATTGGACTCAAAAAATACAACGGTTATGACCTCCGGGAGAAAAGAATTTTCACTACTCGAACTAAATGCTTGCGTACGCAATACCCTACAAGAGTCTTTGCCGGAACGGTATTGGGTACGCGCCGAAATCAGCGAGGCGAGAATACACCCTTCCGGTCACTGTTATTTGGAACTGATCGAGAAAGAAGAACAATCCGGGAAAACCGTAGCCAAAGCCAGAGCCACCATTTGGGCGACGACATTCCGATTATTGCAACCGTGGTTCGAGCAGTCGACCGGACAACTGTTCACATCGGGTATCAAAATTCTCATACAAGTCAGTATCTCCTTTCACGAGCTATACGGTTATAACCTGACCGTGCACGATATCGATCCCGCTTATACGTTGGGAGATGCGGCCCGTCGTCGAGCCGCCATACTGCAACAACTTCGGGAAGAAGGAGTGGCCGACATGAACAAAGAGCTCACATGGCCGATACTGCCGCAACGTATAGCGGTCATATCTTCTCCGTCAGCCGCCGGCTATGGCGACTTTATGAATCAAATACAAAACAATTCTTACGGGTACAAAATATACACTGTTCTCTTCCCGGCGGCCATGCAAGGCGACCAAACAGAACAATCTATCATTCATGCACTCGACCGAATCAACCGGCACGAAGAGTTGTTCGATGGTGTCGTCATCATTCGGGGAGGCGGAGCGACGTCCGACTTGAATAGTTTCGACAGTTATCCTCTGGCCGTCAATGTAGCCCAATTCCCACTACCTGTCATTACCGGTATCGGGCACGAACGAGACGACACCGTTATCGACATGGTAGCCAACACACGGGTAAAAACCCCTACGGCGGCAGCCGAATGGATTATCGCTCGTATGCACGAAGCCGACACATATGCCGTCAATCTGTCGCACACGATCAGCTCAGAAGTCCGTAATCGAATCGGCCGGGAAAAGCAGACGATACAACGCACGGCCTCCACACTTCCACTGCTCATCGAACGACTGATACTCGGAGAAAAACATAAAACCGGATTGTTAACCCAACAAATCAAACTCGCTTTACGAGCCGTTATCGATGCGGAAAGGAACAAGCTCGACCATACGGAAAAGACTGTCCGGCTATTGTCTCCCCAGTCTCTACTCGAACGAGGATACAGCCTGACCCTCCACGGCAACCGGGTCGTTAAAAGTGTCGCAGAGCTATCTCCCGGAGACTCGATAGAGACTATCTTTGCCGATGGCAAAACGACAAGCCGGATAGAAAAAACAGAACCTTCGAAAACAAAATAAAATATATATGGCTAAAAAAACGACTCTCTCCTACTCCGATGCGATAGCCGAGTTGGAAACGATTGTAAACAAATTACAAAACAACGAATACGAAATAGACGAGCTGCAAAAATGCACGACACGTTCGCTCGAATTATTGAAATTCTGCAAATCCAAATTATTCGAGACCGACGAAGCTCTCCAAAAAATATTGGCCGAGTTGAACGATTAAACAGAATATATAAATGGCTCTTAACACCCACAATATAATATATGCCGGTTTATATATCCAAAAACAAAAAAAATGTTTAATTTTGCCGAGTTTTCAACTATATGAATATGTCCGAAAGAAAAGTCCGAGTGCGTTTCGCACCAAGCCCCACGGGAGCATTACATATTGGCGGGGTTCGTACCGCTCTCTATAACTATTTGTTTGCCAAGCAAAATCACGGAGATATGATCTTCCGTATCGAAGACACCGACTCTCAACGTTTCGTGCCGGGAGCCGAAGCATACATTATCGAAGCCCTCGAATGGTTGGGAATCAAGTTCGACGAAGGGGTCAGCTACGGCGGAAATTACGGACCTTACCGGCAATCGGAACGAAAAGACATTTATCGTAAATATGTAAATCAACTGCTCGATGCGGGAAAAGCCTACATCGCATTCGATACTCCCGCCGAATTGGAAGCCAAGCGAAACGAAATCGCCAACTTCCAATACGACGCCTCCACTCGCATGCAAATGCGAAACTCGCTGACAATGGACAAAGAGGAAGTAGATTCCCTCATCGCACAAGGACAACAATATGTCGTAAGATTCAAAATAGAGCCGGGCGAATACATCGTAGTCGACGACCTTATCAGAGGAGAAGTGACCATCAACTCGTCCATTCTCGACGACAAAGTGCTATACAAATCGGCAGACAATCTGCCCACCTATCACTTGGCGAATATCGTCGACGACCATCTAATGCTTGTCTCCCACGTAATCCGTGGAGAAGAGTGGTTGCCCTCGGCTCCGTTGCACGTATTGCTCTACCGGGCTTTCGGTTGGGAAGACACCATGCCGCGGTTCGCCCATTTGCCCCTGTTGTTGAAACCCGACGGTAAAGGCAAGTTAAGCAAACGAGACGGCGACCGGTTGGGATTTCCCGTATTCCCGCTCGAATGGCACGACCCCAAAACCAGCGAAGTATCCTCGGGATATCGCGAGTCGGGTTACCTGCCCGAAGCCGTGGTTAATTTCCTCGCCCTGTTAGGCTGGAATCCCGGTAACGATCAGGAAATCATGTCGATGGACGAACTTATCGAACTCTTCTCTCTCGAAAAATGTAGCAAAAGCGGGGCTAAGTTCGACTATGAAAAAGGGAAATGGTTTAACCACAAATACATACAGGAGAAGAGCAACGAAGAGCTCACCGAGTTATTCATGCCTATTCTCGAAGAAAAAGGCATAAAAGCCGATAAATCCACCGTCGCCCGTATCATAGGCCTTGTAAAGGGTCGCGTAAGTTTCGTAAAAGAATTGTGGGATCAAGCAGCTTTCTTTTTTGTCGCACCGACTACCTACGAAGAAAAATCGGTAAAAAAACGCTGGAAAGAAGAGACCCCCGCTCAAATGCGCGAACTCATCGAAATATTGCGCAATATGGACGACTTCTCGTCTGCCCCGGCCGAAAAAGTCGTATTAGGTTGGATCGAACAGAACGGTTACCATTTGGGCAACGTCATGAATGCTTTCCGTTTGGCCGTAGTTGGGGAATGTAAAGGGCCTCACATGTTCGACATTACGGAAATCATGGGCAAAGAAGAGACTATCAAGCGTATCGAGCGGGCTATCGAATATTTAGGTTAATGAAATACAGACAGCCACATACACTGCTTTTGATTATTCTCCTTGCTGCGCTGTTTCCTGCAAAGGCTCAGCAAATAGCTTGGAGCGTAGATATGACCGGATTTTTCGACAATCGGGAGTTCGGTTATTCCAAAGCTCAGTCCCAAACTTTTTTCGGGACACGCTTGTCTCCCGAAATCGGTATCAGAATAGGACATAGCACGATCATGGCAGGAGCCTCATGGGTACAACCCATCGACGGATCTACTCGCGAGGCCAAAGTGCACCCCACGGTCTATTACCGTTACGATACCTCCAAATTCCGAATGTCGTTGGGTATGTTTCCCCGTACCCAATTAATCGAAAACGTACCGGCAATCTTGCAATACGATTCTCTCACCTACTTCCGTCCCAACATAGCAGGTGCATTATTCCAGTATATACATACCAAAGGATTCGCCGAGCTCTATATCGATTGGAGACAAGTACAGACCGAGGTAAAACGAGAGGCTTTCATGGCTGTATTCAACGGCCGGTGGCAACCCCTGCCCTACCTTTTCGCCGGAGGGCATTTGGTGATGAATCACTTGGCTCGTCCTCGTAATTCGGATAGCCGCTATACGGTTACCGACAATCTCATCGCCAGCCCATACATCGGACTGGATTTAACCACATACACACCGTTGGACACCTTGACCCTCAAAGTGGGGTATCACATCAGTCTCGACCGGCTTCGCAACGTCGGGACGTGGCATCACCCGCAAGGCATTCTCATAGACTTATTGGCCGAATGGCGCTTCTTGGGTCTACACAACACATTTTACAAAGGAGGTTCGCAAATGCCCCTTTATCCCCAATTAGGAGCTCAGCTCAATCAGGGAGATCCGTTCTACCAGTCTTCGACCTATAATCGCACGGATATATACGCCTACATTTTCCGCAAAAGTTATCTTAACTGCATAGCTTCCTGCAACCTGCATTATACGCCCGGCAACCTCGATTTTCAACAGCAACTCACCCTACGATTCTATATAGACGACCAAGCATGGAAAAACCGTAAGGGAAAACAGAATCGAGGTTACCTGAAAAATATCTTGTAACCCGACAAGAGAAAATCGCCGCTATGAAATCGATTTATAATTTTGGAATATATTGCTATAAACAATTAGTCGCACTCGCCGGAATACGAAATATCAAGGCCCGGAAACTGACTCAGGGACAAAAAGGAATCTTCGATTACCTCTCCCGGCATGCCGATCCGCAAGGAGGTTATTTGTGGATACATGCCTCGTCCCTCGGAGAGTTCGAACAAGGACGTCCGCTTATCGAAGCCATAAAAAAAGCGCAACCCGATACCAAAATATTACTCACGTTTTTCTCTCCGTCGGGTTACGAAGTCCGCAAAGATTATTCGGGAGCAGATCTTATTTGCTACCTTCCGTTCGACCTGCCGGGCAATGTAAGGCGGTTCCTCGACTTGACCAAACCCACGAAAGCCATATTTATTAAATATGAATTTTGGGCGAACTACCTCAACGAACTTAAACGCAGGAATATACCCACGTATATTGTCTCGGCTATCTTCCGCCCCAAACAAATATTCTTCCGTTCTTATGGAGGATATTTTCGTCGCATTTTGAAAAACTTTACCCACCTTTATATACAGGACGAACGCTCCCGACAACTACTCGCCAGTATAGGCATCGATAATGTATCGATCGTAGGCGACACCCGTTTCGACCGGGTCGGCGACATTCGTCGCACGGCCAAAGAATTACCTCTTGTCGAAGCCTTCGCACAAGGAAAAAAGATACTTATTGCCGGCAGCTCGTGGCCCAAAGACGAGGAGTTCATTACTCGATATTTCAATCACAACGACAATATCAAACTCATTCTGGCCCCACACGAAATACACGAATCTCATTTGCAATCGATAGAGAAACTACTGAAACGCCCGGTCATACGTTACACACAAGCCACAATCGATACCGTACAGTCGTATGATTGCCTCATCATAGACTGCTTCGGGCTTCTCTCCTCCATTTACAGATACGGAACCGTCGCTTACGTCGGTGGAGGATTCGGAGCCGGCATACACAATATTGCCGAAGCTGCCGTATATGACATACCCGTTATTTTCGGGCCTAACCATCGCCGATTCAAAGAAGCCCACGAACTCATAGCATGCGGAGGCGGCTTTGCAATCCACAACGGTCAAGAATTTGCAACCGTTGCCGACAAACTACTAACCAATCCCAAATACTTAGCCTCTGCCAGCAAAAATGCAGGTGATTACATTTCGACTCATGCCGGAGCAACCAAACTCATTTTGAAAGAGTTGTTCGGGATAGAAGAATAACGGTACACCTGTTCTTTATTGTTTCCGCCTCTACTCAATCTCGGCTGGATTAAATTCGATTTAAAATGGAAAAGGAGATAAAGAAACCCGTTAAAATACTTTTCGTCTGCCTCGGAAATATTTGCCGTTCGCCGGCTGCGGAAGGAGTATTTAAACATATGCTTCGACAACGAGGGATAACCGATCGCTTCGAGGTAGACTCGGCCGGGACTTACGGCGGTCACGCCGGGGAATTACCCGACCCTCGCATGCGTTCACACGCTGCCCGGCGCGGATATTTGCTGGAACATCGCAGTCGCCCTGTAAGGCCCGATGATTTCGAGAAATTCGATTTGATTTTGGGTATGGACGATTACAACATCGATACGCTCCGTTCTATGGCCGACTCTCCCGAAGAAGCCGCAAAAGTAAAGCGTGTAACCGATTATTGCCGACATTACCCGGTAGATTGTATCCCCGACCCTTATTACGGTGGAGCCGACGGCTTTGAGAATGTATTGAATATCTTGGAAGATGCCTGTGAAGGAATAATCGAGGATTTTTACATCGCATGAATATAATGCACTTCACACCGCACAAGACATAAAATTACCGACTTTCCATCTTTCCCTTGACAAAAGGAACATTTTTACACCTCTCCCCTGCCGTGTTCCACGTGGCATTGCCAACACCCTTCTTAGAACTGCGAGAGAGTGGTGCGGTATTATTGGTATGGTATTTAAACCTCCTTCCCTACCGTGTCCCATAGCATTAACGGGGTGTCGCAAAGCGATATAGAGATCTTCTGTTAGTCGTATAGGGGAGAAAAACAAATACGAGGAAAGTATTTACCTCCCTCCTCCCTGCCGTGTCCCGTAGTATTACGGGGTGTTTTGCTACGTAAAATATAGGGGAGGTGTCCGCAAGACGGAGGGGTTGAAAAGAGATGGTGAACAACTGGCTTATAGGCTCAGAGACGAAAGATAAATAAACAATAGATATGACATTTTCATTAAAAATATAAAGTTTCCTTCAAAAAAGCTTTTTCTTTCCGATTCGTTTTTATATTTTTGTTAGACTAATTTCAATGGGCTCAAAATAAACCATATAGAATATTCTAACTCTAAAACAATACATCTATGAAAAAAAATTACTTCTTACACACAGCTATTTTATTAGTAGCGTTGGTTTGTGGTTCTGTCCCGGTGTGGAGCCAGACTTACAAAAAAATATCTTCTATCGAAGAACTTACCGATGGAAAATATGTAATAGCTTATGAAAACATGGCTATGGAAAATAAAGCTAATGGTTCTAGAATTGCTGCTACTGCAATCAATGTTACAGATAATGCTATTATTAGTCCCGATGCATCTATTATTTGGGAGATTACAACAACAGCAAACGGTATGAGCATTAACAATAATGGAACATATGTCGTTGGTGTAAATAGCAATAATGCCTCTCTTTCTTCAAACTTTGAAGAAAAAACATGTGAATGGAATTTTTCTGTGGAAAAAGACAATTTTCGAGCCACCAACGTACAATATAGTAATCGATTTTTGCAATATAACAGCAGCAGTAAGTGGTTTGCATGTTACCAGTCAAATAGCAACCAAAAAGATTTGACACTCTACAAATTGGAAGAAACGGGAAAATCAAATCCCGAATTAACATTTAGCGGAATCACTGGCGACATAACCAAAATGTTGGCAGACGGAAGTTACAGCAGCAAAGCCACAACGAAATCGGATGCCACTATCGTTTACAGCAGCAGTAATCAAGAAGTAGCTACCATCGACCAACAAGGTACGGTAACGCTCCTTGCCGGAGGAACAACTGTAATCAAGGCCGAAGTTGCCGAAACAGCGACTTTCAACGCCTCTTTTATCGAATATACGTTGAAAGTAACAGATCCGGCAGCTCTCAAAACATTTGTAAAAGTGACTAATGACGCCGTAACCGAAGGGAAATATATTATCGTCTATCAAGCAAATGATGATGCCAACTCGGTAATGGCTTTGAATACAACCAATGCCGGGAAATTCTTTGGAAACACCGAAATAGATCTTACCGAAAATAAAATCGTCACCGACGACAAAACAGTTATGTGGGACATTACCCTAGAATCGGACGATCATTACTCTATCAGCAACGGAAATATATTTGTAGGATTTAAGGGTAACAATAATGAAGCCTATATATACAATGACTATACAATCGGAGAATGCGGTTGGAATTTTATATACGATGAGAATAATAAAGTTTTCAAAATCCAAAATGCTGGTGTAAATACTCGTTATTTACAATTCAATGCTAACAACAATCAATATCGATTCGCTTGCTATACCGGTTCCCAAAAACACCTTACTCTTTATAAACAAGAAGACAGCAGAACAGCCGTAGAAGTAACGTTCAATGAAATAGACGGAAACCAAACCTTATTCTTCACAAAAGGATTCACCTACAATAGTGCAGCTACTGCTACTCCAACAAGGCCTATCACTTACAGCAGCAGTAACCAAGAAGTAGCGACCATCAGCACAGAAGGTGTAGTAACACTCGTAGGTGCAGGAACAACTGTAATCAAAGCCTCCACTGCTGCCGATAACACCTATCAAGAAGGTGCTGCCCAATACACACTGACCGTTCGTAATACATCGGTAGCACTTCCTTATCAAATTGATTTCAAGACAGAAGGATTAGGCGATTGGCTCACCTATACAACCGAGGGAACAGTAGAATGGGAATCGACCAATTATGGGGTTCAAGCTAATGGTTTCAATAAAGGAGTCGGTGAGGCTTATTTAATCTCTCCCGCCGTAACAGCCTTAGATATAGTTTTAGCGTTCAGCAGTCAAAAGTCATTTAACGGTAACGATTTACAACTGTTCTACTCAACCGATTTCGACCCCAGCATCATGTCGCAACCGAGCGATGCCTCATGGACCGAAATCACCGATATGGCAACATGGGCTACCAGCCAAGAAACGACCGAATCGGGTAACATCGAGCTGCACGATCTCACCGCGCCCATTCGTTTCGCTTTCAAATACACTTGTGAAGCCAATGAAGCTGCCCGTTGGACAATCGTCGAGCTGTCAATCGCAAAAGGTCAACCTAGCGGTATCGAAGATGTAGCCACCAATGAAATGAAAGTCATCAACGGCAAAGGTCAAGTAACCATCGAAACTGCCGAAGCTATGCCTATCGCTATCTATGCACTCACCGGAGCACAAGTTCGACAAATAGAACTTGTCGAGGGAACCAACATTATAGAATTACCGGCCGGTATTTATCTGATCGGAAATAAAAAAGTAGTCGTATTTTAACCGATACTACTTTCAACCATAAAAAAGGAGCGGCATTGCATGCCGCTCCTTTTTTCTATTCCTCACGCGCCAGACATCGATTCGGTAGAAAATCCGCAGATAAATAGCAATGAAATTCTTGTCGACAACCTCATTCCGATCAACTCGGTGAGAGACAGAGAACTATCGTTTGATTGAAGATTTAACCCCCTCGCCCTACGGGCACTCCCCCTATCTCATCTACGATGAGCAGAGGGAGAGGACTGAAATGTCGCTTCATCAGTTTTAAACTCCTCCATTGCCGGCATTTTCTAACCCCTCCGTCCTTCGGACACCTCCCCTATATTTTGTTGTGCAAAACACCCCGTAATACTACGGGACACAGCAGGGAGGAGGGAGGTAAATACTTTCCTCGTATTTATTTTTCTAACAGAAGACCTCTATATCGCTTTGCGACACCCCGTAATGCTATGGGACACGGCAGAGGAGGAGGTTTTAAAATGCCACTCCAACAATGAGCCATAAATCCTACCAATTATCGAGTGGCCCAAACATCGGCTTATTCCTACGAGCCGGAAGAAATAAATAATCAATAAAATAATCGACTCCAACTCCCAATAAAACAGAAAGAAAAGCCATTCACCCTTCTTTTTGTATTTTTTTTACTCAAAAGAAATACCTTTAACACCCTATGTTTGTTTAACTTTAAATGATAAACTATGGTAATTGCGTATTTAAGAGTCAGCACCAGTAAACAACATCTTGTCAACCAACAAGACGAAATCAGGCGTTTCGCCCACACCAAAGAGATAGAAGTCAGCCGATGGGTAACCGAAATTGTAAGCGGAAAAAAGAATCAAAAAGAACGGAAGTTAGGGAGAGTAATCAATCAATTAAAACCGGGAGACACGCTCATCGTTACCGAAATATCGAGATTAAGCCGCACTCTCACAGAGATTATGGCCATTATGGGAAAATGTCTTGAAAAAAATATTACAATCTACTCTACCAAAGACGGATACGCATTCGATAATACCATAAACAGCAAAGTCCTTTGCTTTGCATTCGGTCTTGTCGCAGAAATCGAACGGAACCTTATATCTATGAGAACCAAAGAAGCTCTTGCCTTACGAAAAGCAGAAGGAGTCATTCTCGGTCGGAAAAAGGGAAGTATCACCAAATTGAAAATACTCATCGATAACGAACTTGAAATAATAGATCGCCTGAAAAAAGGAGAATCTATGGCTTCGATTTGCCGTATATACGGAGTCTCTACCGATACGTTCTCCAAATTCAGAAAGGTTTGTCCAAGCGTAGAAGAAGCATTCCAATACAAGATGACGCATTTTTATACTTCGTCAAAATAAAAATCACCCCGGAGAAGAAGCACCGGGGTGAAAATAAAGAAACCTATTTTTTCAGAAGGTCCAGCAGAAGTTCCGGCTCATTCGTCGTGATAAAGTCGGCTGCTTCATCGATAAAATACTGCAAGTCGTCTGCTTTATTTACGGTCCAGACATTAACCGTCAAGCCCAAATCATGAGCTTCCCGAATCCAACTCTTATTGTTTTTCAATACCTTTTGATGATAATCGAGACCCGTATACCCCAACTCTTTAAGCTCGGCGGGTGTTTTATCTCCATTCAAATAAGCGACCTTCGCATTCGGGTCCAACCGGATAATCTCCGTTCCCACCAAGTTGCTGAATGCGATGTATTCTACCTGCCCTTCCATTTTCATCGATTTGACCATATCCACAACCTTTTTAGCCAACTCGATATTTCTTTCGGGAGTAGATTGGGTTTTAAGTTCCAGCACCAATATCATGGGTTTCAACTTCTTTCCGGCTTTTAAATAATCCTTCAAAGAAGGAACAGTCTCCCCGTTTTTCAATTTTGACTTCGTTATGGTCTTGAAATCCGTTTCTTCGATTTTCAATCCGTCCAATGTTTTGGGGTCATGGTTTACCACCAACCCACCGTCCGAAGTCAACCATATATCCAATTCCGACCCCCAGCAACCGACGTCATGAGCTTTTCGCAATGAAGTCAAAGAGTTCTCGGCAGAGCCTTCACATTTCCAATATCCCCGATGAGCCACGGTCTTGGTCGACGACTTTGCCTGAATAGCCGGAGTCATAGCCAATAACATCAATGCAACCATTAAAATTTTAGTTTTCATAATCATTTGTTTTTTATTAAGGTATCTACTTACTTCTTCGGATTCTCCAAATTAGTTCTTATCTTGAAGTCGGCGGTTTTAAAAGAGACGTTCCTATCTCGAACATCGTTACAATGAACGATCAAAGCTCCCTCTTTTTCCCAATACGATTTCACGGTATGTCCACTCATCGGGCCGTCTTCTTTGCCTCTCACCGTCACATCGTCGGGGTTCACCACAATTTTCAATCCTCTCGATTCATTCAACATATCCATGTCTCCTCGGCTATTCCCGCCCACAATCAAAGGCACGGCTTTAATATAAGTAGGTATAACCTGAGCTTTGCCATCGTCTTGCGGTATGGGCATAATGATTTCATCGGACATGACTCCGTTTTTCACGACACCCTTAACCCCCAGCACATGAGTGACAGGTATTCCCAACTCGGAAGCGACAAACCTTTGGTATAAAAATTCGGGAGAGGCTGTCAATATCCACACCTCGAAACCATATTCTTTCAAGTTGGAAATAAGAGCCTTCATCTCAGGATACATTTTCCCCTTATACGAACGCATATAACAATCGTAACCGAGGGTAGCGATTTCCTCGGGAGTCATGCCAGACAAAAAATGTACCCTATCTTCCACATAAGGTTTCCCCACGTTATTACCGTCTTTTACCATACGGTCGAGAATCGCCATCTTTTGTCTCGATTCTTTATCTTTACGGTTCTTGTAATTTTTATCGGCATAATCATACAACGCCTCGTCGGCCAGATAGTAAGGAGCCTGTCCGAACACCGTACCGTCGCAATCGAACACGGCGACCTTACGGTCGGTAACGGTCAACGTCGTATTCAGAAATTCCTCGATACGAGCATTCGTCTCATCGGGCCAAGTCGCAATAGGACGATATTGTTGGGCACAGATACTCCCTGCCGCAAAAACATTTAACAGAACTACAATCGCATAAAAAAATCTGTTGGAAATAGATCGCATAATATATTTTTTTTAATTTGCACTTTATGCAAATATACAACAATTATCTACATATAACATTATACGAATCGAAAAAATTCGAAAGTAAAACCTCCTTGATTGAAGCAAAATCGAAAGGAAACGAAAATTTCATAGAATCGTAATAAAGCGATTGTTCATTACATTCCGTACTCGTAAAAGAGTACATCGTTATTCACCTTTTCGCAAATATACTTATACAGTGCAAAATTACAACAACTTACGAAAAGAAAAAGAGACATATCACAGAATCCGGAATTCGGGTTATTCTTTCCGTAATTCATCTACTATCGTTATAGAATACAGGCGGTAATTTTACATCGTCAAACCAACCATGCAAAAAGAATATAATATGGATTTAAAACGATTCCAACAAATGATTGCCGCAGGCGAGCCGTTGGCGGGTGAAGAAATGATTGCTTTCATGCGTGAACAAAGCGACAACACTCGCCGGCTACTATTCGATTTGAACGGTTCTTACCACACACCCGAAGAGATCGTCACCCTATTCAGCCAAATTACCAACAGCAAGGTAGACAATTCTTTCCGTCTGTTCCCACCTTTTTATACCGACTTCGGAAAGAATATCCATGTAGGGAAGAACGTCTTTATCAACTCTTGTTGCCAATTTCAAGACCAAGGCGGTATCTTTATCGGCGACGGAGCACTGATAGGGCATAGCGTGGTGATGGCGACTTTGAATCACGGCTTCGCTCCCAATGACCGCCAGAATCTCTATCATGCACCTATTCATATAGGAAAAGGTGCATGGATCGGTGCACATGCCACCATCTTACCCAATGTGACTATTGGCGACAATGCCATTGTCGGAGCAGGCTCGGTCGTTACCAAAGATGTACCGGACAATGCAATCGTCGCTGGAAATCCGGCTCGATTCATCAGAAACATAAACTCTTAAACCGAATGAAGCCTTTTATCATTGCTTTAACCCTTTGCCTTTTCGTAAACATTTCCTCGTGCTCGACCAACGATGCCCCGATTGTGGAACCACCGAACGGAGAGACAGCAGGAGACAGTAATACGGCCACGATGAACGAACAAATACGTATCATTATCGGCAACGCCTCTTTTACGGCCACTTTGGAGGATAACGCCACAGCGAAAGCGTTCAAGGCATCGTTGCCCATAACTGTAAACATGACCGAACATGCCGGTAATGAAAAGTTTTATTACTTGCCGACAGCCTTGCCTACGAGTACTGTTACGCCCGGGACAATCTTCGCTGGCGACCTGATGCTATGGGGCAACAGTTGTCTCGTCTTGTTCTATGAGACCTTTTCCAGTCCGTACAGCTATACGCGAATCGGGAAAATCGACAAGCCATCGGGATTATCGGCAGCAGTCGGCGACAGGAACATAACCGTGACATTCGAATAACCTCAACTATATAAACATCAACCTTATGAAACAACGAATCAAATTTATCTTTACATCATGGTTCATCGCTATAAGTCTGTTTACAATAAATGCACAAGATGTACAAACCAATAAAAACGATATGGAAAATTTGAATCTGACAAATGAATGGGATAAAACATTCCCCCAAAGTGACAAAGTGAAACATAGTAAAGTAACATTCAGGAACCGTTACGGAATTACGCTCGCAGCCGATTTATACATACCAAAAAATGCCGAAGGCAAATTACCGGCTATCGCCGTCTGCGGCCCGTTCGGGGCTGTAAAAGAACAAGCGTCGGGACTCTATGCGCAAACTATGGCCGAACGAGGCTTTCTGACAATCGCCTTCGATCCCTCTTTCACCGGCGAAAGCGGCGGCGCACCTCGCTACGTGGCATCACCCGACATAAATACGGAAGATTTCTGTGCAGCCGTCGATTTCCTCTCCTTGCGTGACGATGTAGATTCGGAGCGAATCGGGATCATCGGCATCTGCGGTTGGGGCGGACTGGCTATAAATGCCGCAGCCATAGACACACGCATTAAAGCGACCGTAGCCTCTACCATGTACGATATGAGCAGATGCACGGCCAACGGTTATTTCGATGAAAACGACAACGCCGATGCCCGTTATGAAATGCGTCGACAACTCAACGCCCAACGTACCATCGATGCAAAAAACGGTTCGTATGCCACGGCCGGCGGTGTAGTCGATCCACTACCGCAGGATGCACCGCAATTCGTAAAAGATTATCATGCCTACTACAAAACTTCACGGGGTTACCATTCTCGTTCGTTGAACTCTAACAACGGCTGGAACAAAACTTCGGCTCTCTCGTTTCTCAATGCTCCTATCCTCGCTTATAGCGACGAAATTCGTAGTGCCGTGTTGCTGATTCACGGAGAGAAAGCTCATTCGCGTTATTTCAGCGAAGATGCTTTCAAAAAGTTGAAAGGCGACAACAAAGAGCTGATGATTGTCCCAGGAGCCAACCACACGGATTTATACGACCGAACAGACATTATTCCTTTTGATAAATTGGAATCTTTTTTCAAGGGGTATTTGAAATAAAATAGAGCCTGACGAATAAAGAATAAAGCCCGATAAATCTATGTTATCGGGCTTTATTCTTTATTCCAACGAAGCATCATCTCCGGCAGGGCAATCGTACCATCGCCCCGCAACCGGAAAAACCAAATGTTACTTACCAAAATTTATTCTGCTGAGGATTGTATTCAAAACCGACGCTTCCCAACTTAGCGACTAAATCAGCTTTACTGATGTGCATATCATCGCACAATTCATCTAACGACACATAATTATCCCGTAACTTCGTATTAATAAACGAGAATAAAATCATCGGGTCTTCTGGCAAAACAGTCATATACTTTTCTCCTTTTATTTCGGGCAGCAAAGATAGTGATTCAGTAGAAAATCCGTAAAGTAGACATGGATTTTAACGATGAAATCTTCTTCGATAACCACATTTCGGACTTTTCGGAGAGAGGTGGAATTGCACCTTGCACCGAAAAAAACTCAATGAAATTTATTATACTTTGAATATTGTTCGTATATTTGCGAACAATATTCAAGATATGGAAGAAAAGAAAGATTATACAGTTACACAAGAACAGTTGGCGAGATTTGCCAAAGCATTGGGACATCCTGCCCGAATTGCCATTATGCACTTTTTGGCAAAGCAGAAAACGTGTTATTTCGGGGATATTCACGAAGAGCTTCCCATTGCCAAAGCAACCGTTTCCCAACACTTGAAAGAGTTGAAAGATGCAGGGCTTATACAAGGAGAGGTGGAAACGCCCAAAGTAAAATATTGTATCAACCGAGAAAATTGGCAACTGGCTCGTAAACTCTTTAAAGAGTTTTTCGAGCTCTGTATTTGTAAATCGGGGGAGTGTTGCTGATAGTCCCCTTTTTTAATATTTATGTTCGTTGTTTTGCGAATTACGTTTAATATAGTAAATTTATAAATTATGGAAATTAAAGTATTGGGAACAGGTTGTGTAGGCTGTAAGGCTCTGTATGCAACAGTCGAGCAAGTAGTAAAAGAATTGGCTTTGGAAGCGGTAGTAACCAAAGAAGAAGATCTGATGAAGATTATGGAATACAATGTAATGACGCTTCCTGCTCTCGTTGTTGACGGTAAGGTTGTGGCAAAGGGCAAACTTTCTGCCAAAGAAGTAAAAGATGTATTAACCAAGTAAACCGGTGTATGATGAAACGCTTTTTATTCCTTACCATTGCTTGTTTGTTTTCTATTTGGGGAATGGCACAGAGTGACACAGATACCTATGTGGAAGTTCTCTATTTTCATGGAAAACAACGTTGTACAACTTGTAAAGCCATTGAAAAATACACGAAAGAAGTAGTCAATGCAGATTTGGCAGAGTTGGTCAAAAATGGGAAACTACGTTTCAAGGAAGTAGATATTTCAACTCCCGAAGGCGAAAAACTGGCAGAGAAATATCGTGTAAGTTGGTCATCTCTTTATGTTAATAAATGGAAGAACGGTAAAGAAGAACGTAACGACATGACACGCTTCGGCTTTCAGAATGCCCGAAACAATACATCGGCTTTCAAGAAAGAATTAAAACAGAAAATCAATCAGTTGCTAAAATAATACAGTTTTATGGAATACTTGCAAACATGGTTGGATAATAGTGAGATACCTATTATTACCGCTTTTCTGCTCGGTCTGTTGACTGCTGTAAGTCCTTGCCCATTGGCTACCAACATTACCGCTATCGGTTTTATCAGTAAGGATATAAATAATCGCAACCGGATATTTACAAATGGTATCTTATATACGTTGGGACGTGTTTTGGCTTATTCTGCATTAGGCACAATACTTATCGCAATACTCCGAAAGGGTGCAGATATGTTTGCCATACAAAAAGGTATCAGCGAATGGGGGGAACTACTGCTTGCTCCTGCTTTGATGTTGATAGGACTGTTTATGCTATTCGGAGATAAATTGCAATTACCTAAATTCGGATTTTCTGCTACTGAAAAGACAGAAAAACTAAAAGGCTCATGGGGTAGTTTGTTGCTGGGGATATTGTTTGCCATGGCATTTTGCCCTACCAGCGGGTTATTTTATTTTGGCATGCTTATTCCCATGTCGGCGATGGAAAGTGAGGGATATTTGCTACCTGTCATTTTTGCATTGGCAACAGGGCTTCCCGTTATGCTTGTCGCTTGGATTTTGGCATACAGTGTAGCAGGGATAGGAAAGTTTTATAACCGTGTGCAGACTTTTCAGAAATGGTTTAATAATATGGTAGCCATACTGTTTATCTTGGCCGGCATTTATTATGGATTGATAAATTGGGGTATAATATGAAAATTTTAATTTTATGTACAGGAAATAGCTGTCGCAGCCAAATGGCGCATAGTTTCCTGCAATCGTTTGACAAGAATATACAAGTGTATTCTGCTGGTACGCATCCGGCAGAGAAAGTTAATCCTTTGGCTGTTAAGACAATGACAGAAGTTGGCATTGACATAAGCAAGCATATTCCTACCAATGTAACTGCTTATTTAAGTGATACATGGGATTATGTGATAACAGTATGCGGTAGTGCGAACGAAACGTGTCCGCCTTTTGAGGGCAATGTAGGAAAACAGTTGCATATTGATTTTGATGACCCCTCGAAAGCAATAGGGACAACGGCCTTCATCAGAAGTGAATTTGAAAGAGTGCGTAATGAAATCAAGAATAAATTTGCCAAGTTCTACATTACGGAGATAAAAAAACAAGAACTGCCTGAATGTGCTTGTAACCGCTATTTTTTTAGGTAATATGTTCGTATTATTACAAACAATAGTAGGGTTATGATACAAAAATTTGCAGATTGGCTGGTGTATGACATCTTCGGTTTGGATGCTTCAACAGCTTTAGGAGAAGCCGTCAACTTCTTCTTTTACGATACGATAAAGATTTTGATATTATTATTTTTTATCAGCGTGATAATGGGCATTATAAATGCCTATTTCCCGATAGAACGTTTGCGCAATTATTTGACATCTCGTAAACTATATGGATTGCAATATTTCTTTGCCGCCTTATTTGGTGCTATTACCCCGTTCTGTTCCTGTTCTTCCATACCGCTGTTTATCGGATTTGTGAAAGGGGGCATTCCTTTGGGGGTAACATTCGCCTATCTGATCACCTCGCCTTTGGTAAATGAGGTTGCTGTTGCCATGTTTATCGGCACTTTTGGGTTGCGTATTACTTCTATCTATGTGATTAGTGGCATTTTATTAGGTATGGTAGGCGGATTTATTTTGGGCAAGATGAAATTGGAGCCTTATTTGAGTGATTGGGTAAAACAAATTCAGCAAAATTCAACTTCCGACTCTGGAACATGGGAAAAAGAGCATACTCCGTTCTTTAGACGATTGCCGACTATCATGCAAGAAGCATGGGGCATTGTCAGAGGTGTACTTTTGTATATCCTTATTGGCATCGGTATCGGTGCATTTATGCACGGCTATGTGCCGGAAGGATTTTTTGAGCAGTATATGTCTAAGGATAATTGGTTTGCAGTTCCTTTGTCGGTCGTCTTGGCAGTTCCGATGTATGCCAATGCCGCCGGAATAGTACCAGTGATTGAAGTCTTTGTAGCTAAGGGTATTCCCATAGGAACTGCACTCGCTTTTATGATGGCGGTTGTTGGGCTTTCACTTCCCGAAGCCACGTTGTTAAAGAAAGTAATGACATGGCGCTTGATTGGTATTTTCTTTGGATTGATAACCTCATTTATCATCGCATTAGGTTATCTTTATAATATTATCTTATAACATAGTCTATTATGTTACGGAGAAAAATTAAGATTTATATTAACAGACTATAACTCGCAAATTCAATCAGTCTCTTTTTAGTCAATTTATGGTATGAATAGATTCTATTACGATATTCATTTTAACCTTTTCCATTTGAAGCTCTCATCAAAAGCTGGCACTTGCTTCGTTATCTTATCTAAAAAGCAATTTCTTTTGACAAGAGACAGCATACCGACTCAGTAGAAAATTCGTGGAGATAGACTTGAATTTTAGAGAAGAATCCCTTGTCGACAACCTCATGATCTTTTCGGAGAAGAATTGAGAAAGATAGTATATTGCTTTCTGAAAGTAACCCCCTCGCCCTACGGACACTCCCCCCATATCCCCTTATGGGAAGGGAACACAGGGGGAGAAGGAAATGCATCACCCAGCCCTTATTCTCGAAAGTATTAGCACTTCTCCCCTGTGTCGCATAGCGATATAGGAACGGGCCGAAGAAACGGCAGTTTCTGGGGAGAGGGGGTGAAAGATACAAGGACAATACCTACCAATTATCGACTGAACCAGTATGCCGCTTCTTAGCATTATACAAAGAAAGATAACTCCTACAATACTTTGATATTGTAGGAGTTATCTTTCTTTATCTGGTTTTGTCCAACTTCTTGGTGATCCGCTTGGGGCTCGAACCCAAGACCCCAACATTAAAAGTGTTGTGCTCTACCAGCTGAGCTAGCGAATCTAACCTTGTTGCTTTTTGTAAAAGCGTTGCAAAGGTAGAACTATTTTTTCTTTTTGCAAAATTATATATCCATAAAAATATGTTAAATAACATCTTTCATTCTTATGCCTCTTCCGAGACAGAAGAGTCTGTAGGAGAATCTGGTGGCTCGACAGAATCGTCTCCTATCACATAACGCTGATAATAAGACAGACACAACGTCGTTAACGGAAGAGCGATAATCATACCGACAAAACCGAGCAATGTACCCCAAATAGAAAGCGAGAGCAAGATAATAGCGGGATTCAATCCTGTGACCTTACCCATAACCCGAGGAACGATAAACACATCTTCGATAATCTGAACTATGATAAAAACCAATATGCAAGCACCGAACAGCAACCAGAAATTAGTTCCGGTATCGGATGCCGAAACAAGACATAGCAGGATCGTCGGAATAATACCGATAAGTTGCAAATAGGGAACCATATTCAATACCCCGATGAACAGCCCCAATACAATAGCCAACGGCAACCCTACAATCAAGAAACCTATACTGAATAAGATACCTACCAAACCGGCGACCAACGCCTGTCCCCGGAAATAGCGGTTCATACTCTCCTCTATATCGTTTCCTATCGAGACGAGCATAGGCCGGTATTTTTGCGGTATCATACGCTGGAACCCACACAATATCCTGTCATAATCGAGCAGTATAAAAACTATATACAACAGCACGACCAACCAACTCACGATATTGATGATTTCGCCCACCGAACCGGTGATGAAGCCCCAAGCCCCGGAAAAACTCTCCTCGATAATCGAGAGCCATTGTTCCCGACTCAATAATCCCGACAGCTCGGAAAAATTAATATTATCACGAATAAAATCATGTACGGCTTGCGGGACGAAAGGTATACTCGAAGAATTGTAAACATACTCACTCAACAGCTCCCTCATATGAGCAATCTCATCGATAATCGACGGCAGAAACAACACACACAACAAAGATATGGTTATCAACACTTCCAGAAAAGCCAGAGTGATGGCTACTACCCTGCCTTTCAATTTAAACACCCGCTTGTTATACACGACCAACGGATTGAGCATGTAGGCGACTATCCATGCTACAAGAAAAGGAAGCAAGGCTCCCCGAAGTATGTAAACCAAATAGAACAATCCCACGACGGAGACTACACCGAATAGAATACGGATAACACGATCGAACGTGTATGGTTGTCGGTCTACCATGACTATAACGATTTTAATTATACCCTACATAACAAATATTCGCGGTTCGAGTTTAATCCGAGTGTTCTTTATCCTCTCGGGCTTGCATCTCCTGCAAATAGCATCGGCGGCACAAAGGCTGATATTCGTTTTTCTCTCCCAAAAGCACCCGTTTATCGTTATCGACTAAACGATAGGAATAATTTGCCAAATGCCCGCATTTCACACAAATGGCATGGACTTTATATACATCGTCGGCTATCGACAATAACGAAGGCATAGGTCCGAAAGGAACTCGACGGAAATCCATATCCAACCCGGCGACAATCACCCTCGTCCCGTTATTGGCCAATTCGGAACAAACCTCGACAATACCTTCATCGAAAAATTGCGCCTCATCGATTCCCACGACATCGACCCCCGATGCCATCAACAATATACTGTGAGAATTATCGACCGGAGTGGAAAGGATAGAAGTACTGTCATGCGAAACGATATTCTCCTCGGAATAACGCACGTCGATGGCCGGCTTGAATATCTCTACTCTCTGACGGGCTATCTTGGCTCTTTTCAAACGGCGTATCAACTCCTCCGTTTTACCTGAAAACATAGACCCGCAGATCACCTCTATACTCCCCCTACGGTTTGTCTCATAATTACTTTCGGTCAAAACCATAATTACATTATATCTATTTTAATATTTTCAACAAAAGTAAAAAGATAGTTCGATTTTGGCAACCTTTCCCAAACTATTTCTCCCAAGAGAAAAACAGAATCGCCATGTAAACAGAATCGCTTTTTCCTTCGGCTTATCTTTTCTTCGATAAATACAAGACAAAATACAATTCGGTAAAAAAGAGAAAAACACCCGTTTTTCACATCTCTGCGCTCACCTTTCACTATCTTTGTAACTACGAAGGTAGAATACGGTTCGGCATAGTCAAATCGGAAATACGATTTCTGTTTGTCTCTGTACTCACCTCTCGCTATCTTTGCAACAAATGCAACAGACAAAAACAATGGCAAAACGAATCTTATTATTTCTTCTCATATTCGGCTCATTACCGGTCATAGCCACCACGCAGCAGATTATCGATAAATTCGTATCCGACCCGGATTTTATTCCGTCGTCGATAGGGATTTGCATTACCGACGTCAAAACGGGAGAAACTATCGCCTCTTACAACGAACGACAAGCCATCATTCCGGCATCGACGATCAAAATTATTACGACCGCTACGGCTCTGCGACTGTATCGTCCCTCATTCTGTCTATACACGACAGTGGGACACACCGGAACAATAGACGAAACAGGAACTTTACACGGAGACCTTGTGATACACGGCGGCGGAGACCCGTCCTTAGGCTCGGCATACCGTTGTCGCCACACCGAAGATTTCATCGACCAAATCATACAAAGAGCTCTGTCCAATCACATCAAATCGATCGAGGGTCGCATAGTTGTCGATAATTCCTTATTCGACGAGCCTGCCATCTCTCCCAAATGGATGGTAGAAGATATAGCTTGGGATTACGGCACAGGCTGCCATGCTTTTTCATACAAAGACAACCGAATAGAGGTAAACCTGCGATACAATGGAAAATCGTATGACGTAACCGGAGTAAATCCGCCTAACCGTTTTGTCGTTGAGACCCGTTTGACAAAAGGTGAAAAAGGAAACATCACAGTCAAGTGTGAAAACAACCGATACACGATTTCGGGAACTATTCCCAAAAGAAAAGATCGATACCGTCTCTATTTGTCGATAGCCCGACCGGATAGCCTATTCATAACAGATTTACAAGAAAAATTTCAAACAGCGGGAATAGAGGTCAAAAACTCCAATCTCGGTCAACTCTCGGAAACGACATGGTTTCACTATCCGTCCGACTATCTCGGAGATATAGTACACAGCCTGAATGTACGCAGCGATAACCTGTATGCCGAAAGCATACTCCGACTCTTGTCTCTGTCGGCTCATGAGAAAGGGAGTGTAGAAAAAGGTATCGACATAATCCGTAAATACTGGCAAAATTACGAAGCCGACTCTCTCGAACTATTCATGTACGACGGTTCGGGATTGGCTCGCAACAATAAAGTTTCAGCCAAATATCTGAATTGCGTCCTCAAAGAAACAGCCCGAGACTCACTGATTGGAGAATATTTCGTGCAAACGCTTCCTTTGGCGGGAAAAGAAGGCTCTGTCTCCACATTTATGAAGCATGGAGAACTGCCCGGCGAACTACGACTGAAAAGCGGAAGCATGAGCGATGTACACGCCTACGCCGGATATTACACGACTCCCCAAAACCGATATGCGATAGTCGTCATGATCAACAACTATACATGCACGAGGGCTCAATTGAAACAAAAAATATCCGCTCTGCTGACTCAGGTTCTTTCTAAAAAAGAGTAATACCGACTAAAAAACTTTCACACGATACACGCATCTATCATTTTATTTATATTTTTGTGAAATAACTAAATGCATATGTTATGCTTCGAGATAGTCGTATCGTACACATCATAGACCTGTTAGGAGAGTTGAGGGAACTCTTGCTTGTCATCGATCAAGCGGGAGATACGGCTCCTGCCATACTGTTGAAATTGGCAAAAGAAAAAGCCGAAGAAATTACACGATCGACCCGTGAACTTCGACAGCCTGAATTTTGGGACGGGATACTTCGCTACGATCCCTTCACATCGGTAAAGACAACGACACACGAAGATGCGATTCCAAGCATGGAAAATCCCCTCGAAAAAGTCGGCGAACCCGTATCTTCTCGCATCACCAACGAAAACATAATCCCCACAGAAAAGCAATCCGAAGAATCCGATGAAGAGCTGGACACTGACAATAATATCGCCGATACGGAAGATTATTCGGAAAGTCCGATTATAGAAAATAACGAACCCACCCACGAAAACGATACCGAAGAAAATGAAGAAGAAAACGACACGCTCTATCCGTGGGAAAAACTGAATGGGGAAGAACTATCGGCTGTACAAGACGAAAACGATGACGAGTACGAAGACTCCAACGAATTTGACGAAGACATGGAAGAAGACTATGAGGAGCCCGATTTATATGAGGAGGAAAATACGGAAAAAAACATCGAAGAAGAGGAACCTGCAACTCCCGTAACTCTCGAAGAAGCCCTCCAACGTCAACAAGCCAAAGAGCTCCGTAAAGCATTAAGTTTGAACGACCGGTTCAGATTCCGTCGCGAACTCTTCGGTAACAGCGATATCCGTATGAACGAAACGCTATCTCTGATAGATGCCATGCAGTCATACGAAGAAGCAGAAGATTATATTTTAAATGACTTGAATTGGGACGTAGAGAACCCCGACGTCGCCGAATTCATGAAAATCGTACAAAAACATTTTTTATAGCAGTATGGCAAAACTGTATGTAGTACCCACCCCGGTGGGAAATCTCGAAGACATGACATTCAGGGCTATCTCCGTTCTGCGAGAAGTAGATTGTATCTTGGCGGAAGACACCCGCACAAGCGGCATATTATTGAAACACTTCGATATACACACTCGCATGCAATCCCACCATAAATTCAACGAGCATCAAACCATCGAAGGAATCGTCACTAGGATAGAAGGAGGAGAAAACATAGCTCTTATTTCGGATGCCGGTACTCCGGCCATCTCCGACCCCGGGTTCCTTTTGGTAAGAGAGTGCCGACGAAGAGGTGTCACCGTTGAATGCCTGCCCGGAGCAACAGCCTTTGTGCCGGCATTGGTAGCATCGGGGTTGCCGAATGAAAAATTTTGTTTCGAAGGATTCCTTCCCCAAAAGAAAGGCCGAGCTACACGACTGACCGAATTGGCGGAAGAACCACGCACAATCGTTTTTTACGAATCTCCGTTTCGTCTGCTCAAAACGCTCATTCAATTCAAAGAAACTTTCGGGGGAGAAAGAGCGGCATCGGTAAGTCGTGAAATTTCCAAAATACACGAAGAAACCGTACGGGGAACAATCGACGAATTGATAACTCATTTCTCGGAACACGAACCGAAAGGAGAAATCGTCGTTATTATAGCAGGAGCTCCCGACAAACCCAAAGAGAAAAAAAAGGAAAAGTACCCTAAAAGCGATACCTATCTATAAATTTAATTTTAACGATTATGAAAAAGGCTATTACAGCTGCTATCGCAGCATCAGTTTTAATGATTGGCTGTACGAACCAATCGACCGAAGTAAGGAAACTTCAAGCAGAAAATGACTCTCTGCTCAGAGTCAACGCCCAAACGACTGCGGATTTCAACGAAATGATCCAGCTGATGAATGAAGTCGAAGATGGATTTCGGCAAATAAAAGAGGCCGAAAACTATTTGGTAACACAAAAAGATGCTAACGGAGAAGTATCCTTGACTACCCGGGAACAAATCAAAAACGATATGACACTGGTCGCCGAGACTTTGCAAAAAAACAAAGAACGTTTGGATAAACTCCAAAAGCAGCTCAATCAAAACAAAAACCAATCGGCTGCCCTGCAAAAAACAGTGACTCGTCTCCAAAACGAAATCGAGGAAAAAACACAACTCATAACCTCTTTACAAGAGTCTTTGGCTAAACGCGACGTACGCATCGCCGAATTGGACGAGGCCGTAACGAATCTGACCGGTCAGGTAGAGCACCTCACCACCGAAAACGAGCAGCAAAAAGAAGTGCTCATGACCCAAGACGAGGCTCTTAATACGGTATATTACGCATTGGGCACGAACAAAGAGTTGAAAGAACAAAAGATTGTCGAAGGCGGAGGTCTGTTCTCCTCGAAAAAAGTAATGGAAGGAGAATTTAATAAAAACTACTTCACGGCAGTCGATATGCGCAAATTACACGACATACCTTTCGACAGTAAAAAAGCAAAACTATTGACCAATCACCCCGAAGGCACATACGAACTTCAAAAAGATAACGAAGGTTATTTGACCTTAGTAATCACCAACCCGGATAGTTTTTGGAGTCTGAGCCGCTATCTGGTTGTCGAGCTCAACTAATCGAATACGAATCCCATTCCCCCGACGAGGCCAGAGGTATCGCCTCCGGCCTCGTCGGTTGTCCTCACCTAAACACGCTACCCTATACCCATGACTCGCTACCTGCTCGCCCTGCTGGCTCTGCTACTGTTCACCTCGTGCGACAGTTTTTTTGAAAAAGAATCGGTTCTACCGCATAACCCTGAGCGTCCCGAGTTGCCCCCGGCACGCGACCGTCGCTTTGTCGTCGACAGTATCCAATACCACTTCGACTATTGGAGCCGCAAGAGTACCCAACCGGCCGACGAAATATGTCTAATGATCTGTTCAAACTCCCTCGATTCGGAATGGCGCTTCACTCCCACTCTGGAAGAGCCGCTTTACAACTACTCTTGCTTTTCCAGCGAAGACCCTGTATTTGCCCAGATCTACACCGACACCCTGCTGGTGAGAACCCCTTGTTATGTCGATGACGACAACCGCATCATACTGGGAGACTCGCTGTACAGTTTTCAGCAGATTACTCAACAGACTCTGGCCGAAATCGACCGGACGGGCGAAGAGACCATCATTCCCCCACATACCGAAACCTACTTCTACGGCCGGTACAGCATCACCTACTACGATATAGCATACACCATCTGGCTCACCGAAATGACGAGTCAGACCCCCATCACCATCGAAGGTATGTGGCAAGGCGGTATCATTAACGACGATCTCACGATACGCATCGAGTCCCACCCGTTGTAAATCGCCGGCCGGCACAGCAACCACTTCGGTATCAGTCTTAAAACAGAAATCCCTGCTCCGGTTCTTTCAATAAACCTCGGCGAAGATATGTAACCCAATAAAGAGCAAACATAGACATGGATAAAAAACATTGTCTATAATAAATTTATTAGTAATAATATCATTAGTAATAACATTATTACTTATCTTTACATCAAAATAATATGTGAAGATGATGGAGACTAAGCCTTTTATATTTGGTGTTGCAACATCGGGCGATAATTTTACCGACCGAGAGAAAGAAACGGAACGTTTATTACTCAATTTCCGGCATGGTGTAAATACAGTGCTGATTTCGCCTCGTCGTTGGGGTAAGACTTCATTGGTACAGAAAGCGTGTGGTTTGGCTCAATCCGATAAATTGAAAGTTGTGTATCTCGATATTTTCTCTTGTCGTAACGACAAGGATTTCTATACCGCATTTGCGGCTGCCATTCTCAAACAAACATCTTCGAAATTAGATGAATGGTTGGAAAATGCCAAGCTATTCCTTTCTCGTATCAGTCCTAAAATCTCAATAGGTACAGATCCGATGACAGATTTTTCCATTTCGCTCGAAATGAATCCCAAGAGCCACGATGTCGATGATATTTTACAACTTCCGGAAAGAATAGCACAGAAGAAAGGTTGTAATATTGTCGTGTGTATCGACGAGTTTCAGCAGATTGCCGAGTTCAAGGATTCTAAAACATTTCAGAAACGGCTGCGCTCTGTATGGCAACTACAAAAGTCGGTATCCTATTGTCTGTTCGGCAGTAAAAAACATTTGATGAATGAACTGTTCGAGAAAAAGAGCCTGCCGTTTTACAAGTTCGGCGATGCCATTTATTTACAGAAGATAGGTACAACAGATTGGATAGATTACATACGCAGGCGATTTGAAGTTACGGGCAAGCAGATTTCAAAAGAGTTGGCCGAAAGGATATGCCAAAGGGTGGATAACCATTCGTCTTACGTACAGCAGTTAGCATGGTTGGTATGGATTCATACGGACAAAACTGCTACCAAGCAGGATTTTGAGGCGGCATATCAAGATATTATCGACCAAAATACTCCATTGTTCGAAAAACAGACCGAAAGCCTTACTACTTATCAGATGAATTTCCTGCGAGCTGTCATAGACGGGGTTCATAGTGAGTTTACTACACAAGAGGTTCTACAAAAATATCAACTTGGTTCATCGGCAAATGTCAGTATAATAAAACGAGCATTAGTAAAAAAAGAACTTATAGAAATCGAGAAACGTCAAGTTGTTATTCCCGACCCGGTGATGAAAGTGTGGCTAAAAAAGGAATTGGGAATATAATATCACATATTATAGGATTTCATCTAAAATCCTATAAATACACCTAATCTTAAAAATAAAATTGGAAGCCATTTCATCATGACCTCCAATTTTATTCCATTAGAAAAAGCTCTTTTTACTATTCTTCCACATGCAACGTATGCCCCATGCGCTTCTCTTTGGTCAGCAGATAGCGACGGTTGTACTCGTTGGGTGTAACTTCAATAGGCACGTTTTCGACAATTTCCAGTCCGTATGCCTCTAAACCGATTCTCTTTACCGGGTTATTCGTCATCAATCGTAACTTACGGACGCCTATATCCCTTAAAATACTTGCCCCGACACCATAATCCCGTTCATCGGCTTTAAATCCAAGATGCAAATTGGCATCTACTGTGTCGAGACCGCCCTCCTGCAAACGATAGGCTCGGATTTTATTCATCAACCCTATACCCCGGCCTTCTTGATTCATATAAACAATGACACCTTTTCCTTCGGATTCGACCGCCTGCATGGCTTTATGCAACTGCTCCCCGCAATCGCAACGCATCGACCCGAAAATATCACCCGTCATACACGAGGAATGAACCCGAACCAATATCGGTTCATCGGGTTCCCAAGATCCCTTTATCAAAGCGATATGTTCCAACCCATTGGAAAGCTGACGGAACGGAATCAACCGGAAATGTCCGTACTCCGTAGGCATATCCACCTCGTCTCCACGTTCTACCATCGACTCTTGTTTCAGGCGATAAGCGATCAAATCACGTATGGCGATAATCTTTATACCGAACTTTTCGGCTACCTTAGCCAACTGTGGCAATCGAGCCATTGTACCGTCTTCATTCAAAATTTCGATCAATGCGGCTGCGGGATATAAGCCGGCCAAACGTGCCAAATCGACCGCAGCCTCCGTATGTCCGGCTCTTTTCAAAACTCCTTTATCTTGGGCATAAAGAGGATTTATATGTCCGGGACGCCCGAATGTCTCGGGCGTCGAAGAAGGATCGGCCAAAGCCCGTATCGTAGCCGCCCTGTCGTGGCTCGAAACACCTGTCGTACAGCCCTCCAATTTATCGATGGTTACTGTAAAAGGTGTACCCAGCATAGAAGTATTGTGATTCACCTGACGGTATAAATTCAATTCTTCACAACGCTGCATGGTAATGGGAGCACACAAAACTCCTCGGCCGTTAGCCAACATAAAATTTACCTTCTCTGGGGTAATGGCTTCTGCGGCGATGATAAAATCGCCTTCATTCTCACGATCCTCATCATCGACCACAATCAAAAATTTACCCTGTCTGAAATCTTCGACAGCATCTTCTATCGAACTTAAAATCGTATCTTTACTCATATCTATACAGTTTTATTCTCTTCAATTCTATCGCTCTCCTCTTTCTCCAACTGTACGCACAACTCTTCATTCGTGTAAATGATAGCTTCCACTTCATTCCGCAACAGTCGTTGCTGCCGTGAACCTATCCAATACAACAACAAGCCTATCGGGAAAAGAGCCGCCAATACATAACCCCATTTCACCGACGGTGCCGGACGATAAACCCACAAGTTACGCAAAACAGGATAATCCATCAGCTTACTAATCACCATCTGACTATGGCTGTTCGAGACGTAATCGACCAGTTCGTTAATTTGGTTTCCCAATGCGATTATATCCGATTTGTCATATCCGTACAAACAATATTTCCAATAAGACTGACGCTTCCGTCCCACCTTATCAAGGAACTGCCGACAAGAATCGGACAAACGATGAGCCCTTTCAATGGCCTCCATCGGATTCATATCCTCGATAATCACCTCTTTCAAAACAACCTTGCGCAATTCTTGACGACCGATCAATTTTCTGAAAAAATTGACATACACGTCGGGGTTAAACACGGCCGAATCCTTCACCGCCTTATAGGTCAAGAATATACCCAATGGTAGAAGCACCGCAGAACTGAGCCACATACCTTCCCACACTTCCCAACGTCCGTCCCTTGCCAACTTATAACCGCTGTTATCGATAATATAATAAAAGATAAACATAAATACCGACACCACCACCGGCATTCCCAATCCCCCTTTGCGGATAATAGCCCCTAACGGAGCCCCTATGAAAAAGAAAATGATACAGGCAAACGAAAGCGTAAACTTTTTGTACATCTCGATCTGGTGACGCCTGATGACTTTATTTTCATCGCCCATCGTATAGCTGCGAAATTCATAATCCGATTTATATCGTCCGGCTCTTGCCACGGCACGATCCAAATACAACTGCTTACGTTGGAGGCTGCCGCCGTCGAACAAACTATCGAGATTCAACTCCGCAGCCTCGGCGACAGCCTTCTGCTCGCGTATCGAATCCTCTTTCGAAACATGCATGCCCGGACGGTCGTATAAAGCAAAATAACCCGATACTTTCAAGCTATTGGCATAATTATTTCCGATACTATCTACCCGATAAGTCATCGAGTCGATAGAAGATTGCAATGCCGCCAAGTCTTTTCCTATGTATTGGTTCTGCATGATACCATCGTCCATTCGGTTGAAATTGGCATCGAATGCAATCATAATCTCCTTCAACGAGAAGGTCTCCCGTCGATAGGGAATATTGCTGGTGCTCGTCCTTTGGTCCCTGAGATTTTCAAAAGATTCCCCGCTATATAACGTTAAGAAAAGATGTTCTTTATCATCGGTCATTTTCAATTTCCCGGAATCGGCTAAAATAATCATGGCATTATCGAATCCAGCCGACATATCATAAATCATGACATCATAGAGCATACCCGTTTTATGATCTTTCTTTTTCACATAAAGGTTATACCCGCTAATCTGATCATAAAATACACCCTCGGGAATATCGAGTTCGGGAGATTTTTGCCGCATGGAATAAAGCAATGTCCACATCTTTACCTGAGATTTCGGCAAAACATTATTCTGGAAAAAGAAAGCCCCGATAGCAACAAATATAAGAAAAATAACCAACGGCCGCATGATTTGGAGCAAAGAAATACCCGCCGCCTTTATCGCTAATAATTCCAACCGTTCTCCCAAATTACCGAAAGTCATCAACGACGCTAACAAAATAGCCAACGGCAAAGCCATAGGAACCATTGTCACAGCGGCATAGAAAAACAACTCGGCCAATACGGACATTTCCAATCCCTTCCCCACCATCTCATCGACATACCTCCACAGGAATTGCATCAACACGATGAAAAGGCAGATGAAGAATGTCATCAGAAACAGGGGCAAGAAACTTTTCAGAATAAACCTGTATAGTCGTTTGATATAGAACATTCTTTCGCCGGTTATCAGAATGCAAAAGTAGCGCAAAAAAATGAATTTCCGAACAGCCGATAACGATTATTGCGGAAGAACGCTAAATTAAAACTTCCCCTTCAACTTCTTCAAGAAAAGTCATACACCCAATTTACGACGGAGAGTCTCTATCTGGTGGTCCCATAAACCACGGCTGTCCGCCATCTCGTCGGGATATGCGAAATCGGTAATAACCAGCATAGTCGCCCCGGTTAATTCCGAAGAAGATATGCGAAGTTCAAAAAAACTTTTCTCATCTTCATCGTCCGACCAATGAAACCGAATATAACTCCCGCTACGCACAGCTATCTGATGAGCCTGCTGAGAAGACTTATTCCAAAAAAAAGTAAATAATTTCTCTTCGTTTTGCACATCGTCGGCAAACCAATCGGCCAATCCGTTCTTCGTTCCTATATACGACCACAACAAAGTTGGAGAAACACTTTTTAAATCATACTCTACAATAAACTTTTCCTTATTCATAAATCTCTCAATATTATAGTATTTCCCGCTTAATTTCGATTAAAGTTCTTTCTTTTTCGGGGCTAATATATAGATATTATTTTTATCTTACATAGCAAAACAAGAAAAAATAAATATAAAAAGAAAATTCGGGATATTTTTATATAATATTTACCCTAAATTGCAATCTTGATATTACATTTTATTACTACATTTGCAATGTCTAAATAACACATAAACCAATCCGACTATGAATTTAATGGAACGAATGGTAGAACAAGCCCGAGCAAACAAACAGCGTATTGTTTTACCCGAAGGAACGGAAGAACGTACTTTACAAGCAGCCGACCGAATATTGGCCGACAACATCGCCGATATTATACTCATCGGGGAACCGTCTGAAATTATGGAACTTGCCGATCGGTACAAGCTAAAACACATCGACAAGGCGACTCTGGTAAATCCTGCAAGCCACGAAAAAAAAGAAACATATACTCAACTTCTATATGAGCTAAGAAAAGCCAAAGGCGTAACCCTCGAAAAAGCCGAAAAGATGGTCGAAGATCCTCTTTTTCTCGGTTGCCTCATGATTAAAAACGGAGATGCCGACGGCGAAGTTGCCGGAGCTCGTAACACGACAGGTAATGTGTTACGGTCGGCTTTTCAAATTATCAAAACCGCTCCCGGCGTAAAGGTCGTTTCGGGAGCATTCCTCATGTTCGTCCCCGATCGTTCATACGGAGAAGACGGATTGATGGTTTTCGCCGATTGTGCCGTATTACCCAACCCGACAGCTTCGGAACTCGCCCAAATAGCTGTATCCACTGCGAAAACAGCCCGAGATATCGCTAACATCGATCCACGTATCGCCATGTTGAGTTTCTCGTCAAAAGGCAGTGCCAGCCATGAAATGGTCGATAAAGTAGTGGAGGCTACCCGACTGGCCAAAGAGATGGAACCTTCTCTAAAAATCGATGGAGAATTGCAAACCGACGCAGCGATTGTTCCGGCCGTAGGAGCAAGCAAAGCTCCGGATAGCGAGATTGCCGGACATGCGAATGTACTGGTATTCCCTTCGCTCGAAGTAGGCAACATCGCTTATAAACTGGTCCAAAGGTTAGCTCATGCCGAAGCCGTAGGTCCTATTCTTCAAGGAATCGCCGCACCGGTCAACGATCTTTCCAGAGGTTGTTCGGTCGATGATATCTATAAAATGATAGCCATTACTTGTAATCAAGCCATCAGTTTGAAAAAATAACCTTAATGCATGCCTTATGAAAATATTAGTATTAAATTGCGGTAGCTCGTCGGTAAAATACAAATTATTCGACATCGACTCCAAGTCCGTATTGGCACAAGGAGGAGCAGAAAAAATAGGATTGGAAGATTCTTTCTTGAAACTAACTTTGCCCAACGGAGAAAAAGTAATTTTAAAAACCAGTATGCCGGAACACCATTCGGCTATCCAAAACATACTGAATGTACTCACCGGTAAAGAATATGGGTGTATCGAGTCGTTCGATGAAATCGATGCTGTCGGCCATCGGGTCGTGCACGGTGGAGAAAAATTCAACAAAAGCGTGCTCATCACAGACGAAGTTATCGAAAAAATAAAAGAATGTTACGATATAGCGCCGTTGCACAATCCTGTCAACATGGCGGGTATCGAAGCAATATCCAAATTGATGCCTACGGTTCCGCAAGTAGGAGTATTCGATACGGCATTCCACCAAACCATGCCCGCGCATGCCTACATGTATGCCCTTCCCTACGATTTATATAAAAAATACGGGATACGCCGATATGGATTCCACGGAACAAGTCATCGCTACGTATCGAAACGAGCTTGCGAGTTTTTAGGAGTGCCCTACGAGAAACAACGCATAATTACCTGCCACATCGGAAACGGAGGTTCCATTACGGCGATTAAAGACGGGAAGTCTGTCGACACCTCTATGGGTATGACTCCGGTTGAAGGATTAATGATGGGAACTCGGTCGGGCGATGTCGATGCAGGAGTCCTCACCTATTTAATGGACAAAGAACACCTCGATTCTGCCGGAGTAGCAAATTTGGTGAATAAAAAAAGCGGAGTGGCTGGTATATCGGGATTATCTTCCGACATGAGAGACATAGAAGCCGGAGTCGCCGCAAAAAACGAACGGGCTATTTTGGCGTTACAAATGTATGAATACCGAATCACCAAATACATAGGAGCTTATGCTGCGGCGTTAGGCGGAGTAGATATCATCGTCTTTACCGGAGGTGTAGGCGAAAATCAAACCATAACGCGCGAAGCCGTATGTAAACCGTTGGCTTTTATGGGAGTAGAAATCGATCCCGAAATAAATAAACAGATTCATGGAACGGAATGTGTGATAAGCACCCCGGCATCAAAAGTAAAAGTAGTCGTCATTCCCACAGACGAAGAATACATGATTGCTTCGGATACAAAAGCCGTTCTGTCCGGCAAAATGAAATAATATCTTATACATACATGTCGAGAAAAGGCGTACGCATTGTACGCCTTTTTTATTTTCCTGATTCAAGATTAATCTGGGAATTTTAATTGAGAAATGGGTTCTCCATCATTACTTTCGCTATCTCAACAATCGTCAGATTACCTAACCGGTCTATACGTACTTATAATTTTATAAACAAACCGGCGGAGGTAAATTTTATACCTCCGCCGGGAACTACTATATCACGTCCAATTTTTAAGGCAGTACGATTTTGAAGTTTGAATCGGCAGCTTCAAAACAACAGCGAAGCATTTCAATAGCCTTCTCATCTCCTTGCATCTTAATCTTGCCGGCATTACGTAAGGCTTCGGTATCAGTACGTCCAAAGAACAGCTTTACGAAATCCATTTTGGCGATACTCAACGTAAGGTCTGCCTCCTTCTCCTGTCGATTCAAGCGATGGTTCAAAACACCATTATTCAATATAAGCACAACTTTGTCGTTCGTATCTGTGAAGTCTATATTGATGACGGCCTCTTTGTCTGCGGCCTTTTCTCCATTCAACTGAATCGCGCAATAATCGAGTAACATTCCCATATCCATCTGCGCCAACACACCATCGTTGATGAGCTGTGAAGTATAAGGGACATCGCTTTTCAGCAGGTCACGAGCGCCGGTCAGATAGAAGTTGCGCCACGGACCGCTCTCGGCCTGATACCCCAGTTGTGTGTAGGTATCAGCCAACAGACGACGAGCCTCCATATTCTGCGGCTCCGCAAATACAAGATGGTCAAGCAGAGTTGCAACCCAACGATAATCGCCCTTATCATAAGAAGCCCGGGCCACTTCAAGAACCTTTTCCGCACCTCCGATTGCCTCGACATACTTAGTTCCGAGTTCCGTAGGGGGCAGCGGATTCAAGTGTGCAGGGTTTCCGTCGAACCAACCGAAATAAAGATCATACTGAGACTTTACGTTATGACTCAATGTGCCATAATAACCCCGACAATGGAACTGCGAAGCGAGAGAAGCAGGCAATTGCATCTCTTCGGCAATTTCATTCGGAGTCAGACCTCGATTGGCCATGTGCAAGGTTTGGTCATGCAAATACCGGTATAAATCGCGTTGTGCCTCCCAATAATCTACGATGCGTTCATTTCCCCATGTCGGCCAGTGATGTGTGGCAAACGAAACCTCCACTTCATCGCCATAACGTTCGATAGCCGTATCCACTGCTTTGCTCCACAACAAACCGTTACGGACCTTTGCACCACGCAAAGTTTGCAGGTTGTGCATATTATGCGTCATATCCTCGGCTGTACAGAATGCTTTCATTTGAGGGAACCACACCATAATTTCTACCGGAGCTTCCGTATCAAGTACATAGACAAATTCCATCTCTACTCCATCAATCGTATGTTTCTCACCGGTGGTTTCGATCTCGATTGTCGGGCGTGCAATACCTTTACTTCCGGTAGACATAGCCTGTCCTAAGCCACAGCCGAGATTACCCGTAACACTCGGCTCCAATTGCAGGCCGTACATATAAGTAGCCCGACGAGTCATTGCCACACCGGCTAGCACATTTTCGTTTTGAGCCGATGCCATGAACCCTTTGGGCGCAATGATTTCGAAATCTTTCTTCGATGACCCCTCGCGAATAGCTGCAATACCGCCGTAATGGTCGCCGTGCGGGTGGGTAAAGATAACCCCTTCAACCGGCAGATCGGCCACGTGTTTCTTAATGAGGTCATAACCAGCTTTTGCAGCTGCATTGGTCGTTGTTACATCAATAATAATCCAACCATGATCAGAACGAATAAAGGTCATATTGGCGATATCGAAACCACGAACCTGATAGAGTTTATCTGGAATGACCTCAAAAAGACCGTTGAAGCGATTGAGCTGCGACTGTCGCCAAAGACTCGGATTCGCAGTTTCGGGAACATCGTTTTTCAAGAAATCCCAACCTTCGAGCGAATAGGACTCCTTCCCATCTTCGGTCATGATGGCCGAAGCGTTAACTGTCGCAATGAATCCCCGACTGGCATCCTCGAAATCCTGACGGTCATTGAAATCCAACTCTGTTTTTACAGCCTCGTTAGCATGTATCGTATGCTCTGTCGCTGCTGTCTGCGCCATAATTGCCGACGGTACAACTACCAAACCAAACGCAATACTCAAAATTTTTCGTTTCATTATTCTCTAAATTTGATTACACGACAAAGTAACGGAGATATGCTGGATCCGGCAATGTATTATTCTGCTTATATTTTGTATTTTTGTACGATTATCCTATATAATTCCTTATATATATTAAGAAATAATGTCTTTTTGTATGCAAGACCAGATTTTTACATTTGAAACTCTATTAAGGCGTATGCAACTCGACGATGGAGAGAGACCCTTCGTAATATGGCGCGAAAAGGATTTGTTTGGCACACATGCCTATCCGGTCAAAATCGATGTTCCATGTCTCTTTTTATGTTGGAATGGGGAAATGGAAATAGAAATCAATTTACAAACCTATCATTTCGATAAGGAGCATTTACTATGCTTCACTGTTCCATGTGCCTGTCGCATTGTAAAACGGAGTCCCGATTTTCTATGCGTCGGACTGCTATTATCCAAATCCTTTTGGAGGCAATTACTCTTTACAGAACGAACATTAAGCTCAATTGCCGCGCGCGATGCTTTCATCATCGTTACGGAAGAGGAACGAAATCGGCTTGCTCGTTTTCATGAACTGCTTTGCCTTTGTGCCGATACTACCGAACATGATCCGATAGGGACTTTATATCCCCTCATCGTCGGTCTATTTTTTCAAATACGCAATATCTGCCAAAACCGGGAAGCAACCGCAGCACCTGCCTCGCACTGCAAAAAGATTCTCTATGATTTCTTAGATTCACTGCACACCAATTACCGACAGCATCGGCGTGTTTCATTCTATGCCGATGCTCTGTCTCTGACTCCACGACACCTGACAACTGTTATCCGACAAGCAAGCGGTCGCAGTGCCTCACAATGGATCGAGGAATATACCGTACTCGAAGCTCAAATTCTTCTACGCAACTCCCCTATGTCAATTAAAGAAATCGCCTATGAATTGGGTTTCAACGACCAATCTCTATTCTCAAAATATTTTAGTAGAGTGGCAGGCATATCGCCCGAAAGATACCGCAAAATTTCTATGAGCAACACATGATAGTCGCTAATATTCGCTACCTGTATGACTTCATACAAAAAAATTAGACAGATAGCTGTCTGCCATCTGTCTAACATGATACAAGGAATTATTTTGCTCTTTATTCTATCATTAAGCTCCTATCAAGCTGAGATCCGTGAAGTAGGTATAGACACAACTTACGATTCCCAACAGTAAAATACCGGCAACACAAACAATCAGGCTGACACGGGAAGCGTTATCGCTACGGAACGGAGCTATGGCACAATCGTTCTCGTTGTTGATGAACATAGCTTTTACCACCAACAAATAGTAATAAAGCGAAATAATGGTGTTCAACAAGGCGATAAGTACTAAAATATAAAATCCCGAATGGATAGCCGAAGCAAAAATGAAGAATTTGCTGAAAAATCCGGCAAAGGGAGGAATTCCCGCCAGAGAGAACATCGCCAACATCATAACGACACTCAACTTGGGATTGGTTTTGTACAGACCGTTATAGTCGTCCATTCCTACTTTTCCACTACTACGCTCAACAGACGATATCACACCGAATGCAGCCAAGTTGGAGAATATGTACACCAGCACATAGTAAACCAACGCAGCCATACCCTGTGCCGAACCTGCTATAATACCCAACATAATATATCCTGCCTGAGAGATAGAAGAGAAAGCCAAAAAGCGTTTCAGATTCTTCTGACGAATAGCGAACAAGTTACCCACTGTAATGGTCAATACGATCAAAGCCCACATGATACCTTGCCAGATGACAGGATCGAGGAAGAAGACTTTGTAAAGTATCAACATCAATGCAAAAGCAGCAGCCCCTTTCGATATAACCGACAAATAAGAAGTCACCTGTGTGGGAGCTCCTTGATAAACATCGGCTGTCCACAAATGGAACGGAACCAACGAAAGTTTGAATCCCATACCGGCCAGTACAAAAACGAGCGTGGCGATCAACAGTGGCGTGTGATTAGATGCAATCGCTACGGCTATATCGCCGAAATAGAGAGAGCCCGATACTCCATAGAGGAACGAAAGCCCTAACAGGAAGACAGCCGAAGAGAAAACCGCCGTAAAGAGGTATTTGGCCCCCGCCTCATACGATTCCGTATCTTTCTTATTGATAGCTATCAAAGCGGCCATCGGTAACGATGCGGTTTCGAGTCCGATAAAGAACAGCAAGAAGTGTCCCGAAGAAACCATTAAATACATACCGAACAAGGTAACCAATAACAATTCGTAAAACTCTCCTCGGCGCAATTTGACATCGGGGGTATCGGACCACGAAATGGATTGTAACAAAACAATCAATGTGCCTATATTGAGTACGGTTTTAACCATCGAAGCTATGGGAGAAGTCTGATACATACCCCCGAACGCCGTAGCAGAATCGACCGGTATTATATTCCAAACCGTATGCAGGGCGAATAAAACGCATGCCGTAATGGATAATCCTTTGAGGCTCTTTTTCCCTCCAAAGGTGTCAAAAAGAAATATCAGCAAAAACACAAGCAGCAGCGATATTTCTCCGCGCATAATTAAAAACTGTGAATAGTCCATATACTGTTTTATTAAAGAGCTTGAGACAACAAATTAGTTATAGGTTCCACACCTTGACGAATCAAATCGGAAATCCAGTTCGGGAAACAGCCGATAGCGGCCACGCATACGATCAAGGTAATAGCCGACAGACGTTCCCACCATTCGGCATCGGTCAACTCCCGGTGATGTTCGTTTTGAACAGCGCCGAACAAAAGTTTGCCGACAACCCGCAAAATATAAACCGCCGTAATCACAATCGAAGTACAAGCTACGATGGTAAACACTCGGTGGAACGTATCTGTATGCTCGAACGAACCGACGAATATAGTCATTTCGGCAACGAAGCCACTCAATCCCGGGAGACCCAACGAAGCCAAACCGGCAATCACGTAACAAACCGAAAGGAACGGCATGATTTGCATCAAACCTCCCATCTCCCGAATATCACGTGTGTGTGTACGTCCATAAATCATACCGATGAGGGCAAAGAAAAGAGCGGTCATCAAACCGTGAGAAAGCATCTGCATCACGGCTCCGGTCATAGCCGTCGTGTTCAACATCAATATGGCGAACAAAACCAAACCGCAGTGACTCACCGAAGAGTAAGCGTTGATGTATTTGAGGTCGGTCTGAACACAAGCGCTGAACGCTCCGTAAACAACACTAATACCGGTAAGTATTAAGAATATCCAAGCCAATTCGGTCGCAGCCTGAGGCATCAGATAAATGGCTACACGGAAACAACCGTATCCTCCTAATTTCATCAATACGCCGGCATGCAACATAGACACTGCCGTAGGAGCCGAAGCGTGACCATCGGGCGACCATGTGTGGAACGGGAACATAGCCCCCAACACACCGAATCCCACGAAAGTCATCGGGAACAAGAAGTATTGCCAGTTCATGGGGATATTACCGTGCTCGGCAATTTCGACTACATTCATCGAATGGAGCCCCGATTGATAATAGATACCCAAGATACCGATCATCAACAAAGCAGAACCACCCATCAACATCAAGGTCAGTTTCATTGCCGAATAGTTCTTTCTGCCGCTTCCCCAAACACCTATCAATAAGTACATGGGAATAAGCGCCACTTCGTAGAACATGAACATAGTGAAAAGGTCCACCGAAATAAAGAAACCGAATACACCGGTGGACAACAACATGAACCACAAGAAATATTCTTTGGGAAGAGGATTTATCTTCCAAGAAGCGAACACTCCGGCAAATACAATAATAGAAGAGAGCAATAGCATGGCCACCGACACTCCGTCCACACCCACAGCATAGTGAATATTTAACGGAGCATACCACATTCTGCTATCGGTAAACAGCATTGTAGCCGTATTTCCGGCAGCGCGTTCGGCCAAAAACTCAACGAGAGTATATACAGACAACGCCAACAAAATGGTCGAACCGATAACCGCTACCGTTCGTATCTGTTTCATATCTCTTGCGATCCAAAGACCCAGCATCATCAAGAGAGGGATAAGCACAAATAATGATAGAAAATTCATAGTGTTTCTTTAATATTTTATCGTTCAACCATCAGTTAAAAACACATGGCCAATACGGCGATTAACAATGCACCCATAATGAATACCCATACATACCACTGGATATATCCCGACTGCAACTTGCGTATGCCGTAGGAAACCCCGTTGGTAACGGTCGCCAACATATTCATCGTGCCATCGACGATATGACGATCGAACCATGCGATAGGCCGACAAATTCGCTGGAATATCACTTTATGAGTCACCCACATATAGAGCTCGTCCATATAGAACCGATGATAAGCCGCCGTATGCAAAGCACGGAACTTATCGGCAAGAGCTTTAGGTTTGGTATTTTCCGAGAGGTACATCCATGTAGCCAAAGCGATAGCGGCCACTGCGACTATAATACTTGTAGTCGCTACCGACCAGTCGAGATGTATATGATAGGCCTCGCCGTTTACCGATACGAATTCTCCGAAAGGAATGAATCCGGCAACACACGTAACCAACGCGAGAAATACCAAAGGCAAATACATGGCCGCAGGAGCCTCGTGCGGAGTATGATGTTCGTAAGAAGATTTGCTCCACCAGAAGATGCGGTAATACAAACGAAACATGTAAAAAGCTGTCAGACCGGCGACAGCCGTCATCCAAACGCCCCAGAACGCACTCTTTTCGAATGCGGCGGTTAAGATTTCGTCTTTACTGAAAAATCCCGAGAACGGAGGAATACCGGCAATAGCCAAACATGCGATAAGGAATGTGATATGGGTCACAGGCATATATTTGCGAAGATTTCCCATCTCGGACATTTCGTTGGAGTGAACGGCATGGATAATGCAACCCGCACCCAAGAAAAGCAGCGCTTTAAACATGGCGTGCGTGAACAAGTGGAACATGGAAGCCATGTAACCGAGTCCGGTGTGCAAATCGACATCGGAGGCAACTCCCAACGCTACCATCATGAAAGCGATCTGAGAAATGGTCGAGAAAGCGAGCACCCGTTTAATATCGGTCTGCACGCAAGCAACAACAGCAGCATAAAGAGCGGTAATGGCTCCTACCCATGTAATCAGTTCGAGCACTTCGGGCACGGCACAATACATAGGGAACAACCGAGCTACCAAATAAACACCGGCTACAACCATCGTAGCGGCATGGATAAGCGCCGATACAGGAGTAGGACCTTCCATCGCATCGGGCAACCATATATGCAACGGGAACATAGCCGACTTACCTGCACCTCCCATAAAGATAAGAGCCATAGCCCAAGCGGCTACCGAACAGCCCATAAAGGTCATGCCGGCCGTTTCGCTCACCAATGCCGAAGGATTAGACATCAATGTAGCAAAATCGAAAGTCTCGGTAAAGAACGAGAGGATAAGAATACCGATCAAAAAGCCCAAGTCGGCGAAACGGGTAACGATAAAGGCCTTTTTAGAAGCAGATACTGCCGCCGGCTTAGTATAATAAAATCCGATGAGCAAATAGGAAGAAACACCTACCAACTCCCAGAAAATATACATTTGGAAAATGTTCGTCGCTACCACCAGCCCCAACATGGAGAAGCTGAACAACGACAAAAACGCATAATAACGCTGGAACCCTTTTTCCCCGTGCATATAGCCCATACTATAAATATGAACCATCAACGACACGGTTGTGATAACAACCAGCATCATCACGGAAATAGGGTCTAATAAAATGCCCAAGTCAATATGCAAATGTTCTGTAAAACGCAACCATTCGAAATTGATCGGCTGCAAGGTATCGAAAACGCCTTCTGCATTGCGGGGCATGGTAAAATAGTTGAACGCCACTACATAAGCCAAAACGGCAGCTACCGACAATCCGATTGTTCCCAATATCCCGGCAACACGTTCGCTCAACTTATGCCCCACAAGTCCCAAAAACAAGAACATGCAAAGCGGAAGTAAAAGTATTATAACTGAATATTCCATATCGATCAATATTTCATTTTATCAAGGTTACGCACTTCAACATTCCGTATATGACGGAAAATATTGATAATGATCGCAATGGCAAGCGCTGTCTCGGCAGCGGCGATGCCTATTGCAAAGAGGGTGAAAAAGAATCCCTCCAATGCCTCGGGATAAAGGTAACGGTTAAACACCACAAAATTGATATCCACCGCATTCAGCATCAATTCAAGGGAAATGAGCATAGCCAGCATATTTTTACGTGTGACGAACCCGTAAACTCCGGCAAAAAACATGATGGTACTTACCACCAAATAGGCAATCATTGGTATTTCCATAGTCTCTTATCTTTTACGGGCAATCATAATGCCACCGATGATACAAGCCAATAACAACACACTGACAGCTTCGAAAGGCAACAGATACTGAAACTTGTCCATACCCATAAGAGCATGCCCTATTTCTTTCATATCTACCTCTCCGGTAATTACGCTGGTAAGCGGTTTCGTGAAAAACGGATAAGTAAATAATGTATATCCGCACACGATTGCACCGAATATCGAAGCAATAAGACCTACTACACGTTTTTTAGGTGTCAACAATTCCGATTTGTCTCCCGGGTGGCTCGTCAACAAGATAGAGAAGACGAACAAGACTACGATACCACCGGCATAAACAGCCAATTGCACGGCTCCTAAAAATGTATAGTCAAGCTGGAAATAGATACCCGCCGTCGCAAAAAGCACAAACAGAAGGTAAGTAGCCGCCCGCAATATGCGCCGCGTGGTTACCGTAAGAATCGAACAAACCACGATGACCAATGCAAGCAAGCCGAAGATAACTTGATTTGCTATTTGTTCCATAATGTTAATCAATTATTTTCTGTTGGGTTATCGGTACGATTCAGTTGTTTCACCAACTTCTCACGCGTATAAACGGCATGCTCAAACTCGTTTGTAAATTTGATAGCATGGTGAGGACATGTAGTCACACACAATTGACAAAAGGTGCAACTACCCAAATCATACACATATTTATCTAACACTCGTTTCGTCTTACCATCTTCGGTGGTAATTTTCGAAGCCTCGATTTTGATTGTCCCATTCGGGCAATTCATCTGACAAATACCGCACGCAATGCACTTGTGCTGTCCGTTTTCGTCATAAATCAAAGTTAACGTACCTCTGAAACGCTCGGGGATTTTCAATGTAGCCCTATTCTCAGGGTACTGTTCGGTAACTTTCCGGCTGAAAAAATACTTACCGGTAACCCCCATTCCTTTAAGAAGGCTCAGTAATCCTTTCCAGAAAGATGTGATGTAATTTTTAAAACTTCCCATAAATTTCTTTATAGAACTCTTCTATTTTTATTAGTTAACACTATGGTTTATTTCGTTCATAAAAAAGAGCTTGGTTCTTCAAGCCCCTTAATTTCAATCTACTTTTCCTCCGATAATATCCAACAATTCGGACGTAATACTCTGCTGACGCAGTTTATTGTATTCCAATTGCAGTTCGTCCAACAATTCTTTCGCATTATCATTTGCCGACTGCATGGCCATCACCCGGGCTGCCTGTTCTGACACACGATTGGAACAGATAGCCTCCTGCATACTCGACAGAACATAAAGCGGCAATACCTCATTATAGATCGTATTCACATCGGGCTCGAACAAATAAGGTTTATTACGCTCGACTTTTTCACCCGTCACCAAATCATCGGCGGCAATCGGCAATAATTGACGAGTCGCTAAAATCTGTTTGCTCGCGCTTTTATAATGAGTATATACAACTTCCACGCAATCGACTTTTCCGGCAATAAACTCCCGCATCAATTCTCCGGTAAAACGGGCGATATCCTCGGCAGAGCTTTTAGCGGTCATCTTATCGGCAGTAACAATCTCGACATTATCTCCCACAAGTTTTTGAGCGAATTTAGAGGCTTTCTTTCCAATCGGATAAACAACAAACATGACTGGATTTTCGATCTCGGCCATTCGTGCCTGATTGATAATTTCGAGCGTGCGTTTAAAAAGATTCATATTAAATGCGCCACACAATCCCTCGTCCGAGCTGAGCAAAACAATCGCCCTCCGCTTTACGGGACGAATCTCGGTAAGCGGAGAACTATATTCAGCATCAGCCGAAATAAGGTGATCGATGGTGTTTTGAATCTGATCCCTGAAAGGCCGTACACGACGCAAAGCCGACTCGGCCTTATGCATCTTGGCCGATGAAATCATCTTCATCGCACCGGTTATTTTTTCGGAAGAAGCGACCGAACCGATTCTTCCTTTTAAGTCGCGCATTGATGCCATAGTTTATGCCTTAAATCGATTAGCAACCTCTTCGGCAACTTCGGTCATGAGAGCAGCAATCTTGTCGTCAAGATGTCCTGCACGCAATTCGTCCATCACTTCGTGGCTATATTTTGATTTCAATATTTGCAAATACAATTTTTCAAACTCGGCTACCTTGTCCATCGGGACATTGTGCAACAATCCCTGTGTACCGCAATATATAATAGCGATTTCCTCTTCCACGGGAACCGGCGAATACTGAGGCTGTATAAGAATACGTTCGTTCTTACGTCCTTTATCGATTGTCATCGCCGTCACAGGATCGACATCGCCACCGAATTTCGTAAACGATTCGAGCTCACGGAACTGAGCTTGATCTATTTTCAATGTACCGGCAATCTTCTTCATGGCTTTTACCTGAGCGTTACCACCTACACGGGAAACAGAGATACCCACGTTGATAGCCGGACGTACCCCTTGGTTAAACAATGCCGTTTCCAAGAATATCTGTCCGTCGGTAATCGAAATCACGTTCGTAGGGATATAAGCCGAAACGTCTCCGGCCTGTGTCTCGATAATAGGCAAAGCCGTCAAAGATCCGCCACCTTTCACCATCGGTTTCATCACCTCGGGCAAATCGTTCATCGAAGAAGCAACCTCGTCATTATTGATAATCTTAGCAGCTCTTTCGAGCAAACGGGAGTGCAAATAGAATATATCGCCCGGATAGGCCTCACGACCGGAAGGACGACGAAGAATCAACGAAATTTCACGATAGGAAACCGCCTGCTTCGATAAGTCGTCATAAATTACCAATGCATGACGCCCGCTATCCCGGAAGTACTCCCCGATAGCAGCCCCTGCAAAAGGCGCATAATAACGCATAGCAGCCGAATCGGAAGCGTTCGCTGCCAAAACGACCGTATAATCGAGCGCTCCGTGCTCTTTCAATGTATTCACCAACGCAGCCACAGAAGAAGCCTTCTGACCGATAGCTACATAAATACAATACAAAGGGTTACCGTTTTTATAATTATCTCGTTGATTGATAATCGTATCGATAGCGATAGCCGTTTTCCCGATTTGACGGTCGCCGATGATCAGCTCTCTCTGTCCACGGCCGATAGGAACCATAGAGTCTATCGCCTTGATACCGGTCTGCAAAGGCTCGTTCACCGGCTGACGGAAAATAACACCCGGAGCCTTACGTTCAAGAGGCAATCGAATCAAATCACCCTGAATGGGACCGGCCCCGTCAATGGGTTCACCCAACGTATTGATGACCCGCCCTAGCAATCCTTCGCCAACAGGAAGAGAGGCGATCTCTCCCGTACGACGAGCCGTCATATTTTCGGTAACCTTATCGACATTATCGAGCAAAATGACACCCACATTGCTCTCTTCAAGGTTCATCGCAACTCCGTGCACTCCATTCTCAAACTCGATAAGTTCGCTTGACCGCACATTTTCGAGTCCATAGACATGAGCCACCCCATCACCCACTTCGAGAACAGTACCCACTTCCTCGAAATTGATTTTGGAATCGACTTCATCGAGTTGCTTTTTTAAAATATCCGATATTTCACTGGGTTTAATCATATCATTTGCTGTTTAGCAATTTCAAACGCAATTTCTTTAATTCACTATTTACCGAAGCATCTAATTGCATCGAATCCACCCGTAAAATAAATCCGCCGATGATAGAAGGATCTATTTCATAAACGAATTCCAACGTCTTATCCGTTTGCTTTTTCATGAGATCACCTATACGGTCGAGAACTTCCTTATCCAAAGCAACAGCAGTTGTTATCGTAACACGAGCTATATGATTAGCTCGCCGGTAAATATCCTGATAAGCCAAAGCAATGGCTCTTGCAAACGTTTCGCGACGGTTCCTAATCACTAACTGAACAAAACGGAGAAGATAATCGTCGGGCTTTTCACCGAAAGCCGATGACAATACCCGCACCTTATCCGCAGCAGAGAGAGCCGGGTTACTCAGTGCCTTAGACAACTCGGTATGAGTTGCAAAAGCTGCATCAAGCCGTTTCATCTCTTCGTAAATAGGAGCGGCCACATGATGCTCCTGAGCATACTTATAAAGAGCTTTCGCGTATCGGCTCGGTATTAACCCTTCGTTCATATCCTATTAGTTTTGATTCTCAATTTCATTCAACAGTTTGTCGATCATTTCGACCTGCGTTTTGTCATCAGAAAGTTGCTTACGCATCATTTTTTCTGCAATTTGCAGGGCAAACTCGCTTACCTCGCGGCGGAATTGAAGTTCCGACTCTTTTCGAGCTTGCTCGATCGACACGGCCGCAGCGTCCATTACTTTCTTCGCCTCTACCGATGCTGCCTGACGAGCCTCCTCTATGATATGAGTTTTCATCTGGGCAGCTTCGTGCAGAATCTCCATCTGTTGTTTCTGCGCTTCGACCAAAAGAGCTTTGGCATCCGCTTGTGCGTTGTCTAATTGCGCTTTTGCCTCTTGTGCATACTCAACCCCCTTATCGATAAGCTCGGCACGTTCGTCGAGACTGCGGATAATATAGGGCCAAGCAAACTTCGCAAGAATGGCAAAAAGGATGACAAAGACAACGAACATCCAAAATACCAAGCCGAATTCGGGCGTGAACAGTTCCATATCTTAGAGGAATAATGACATCACGCAAACAATCACAGCGAACAATGCAACACCTTCTACAAGAGCGGCAATCACGATCATGTTGCTTCGGATATCACCGCTGGCTTCGGGCTGACGAGCTATGGCATCCATCGCCGATGAACCGATCTTACCAATACCAATACCTGCTGCAATAGCGGCGATACCAGCGCCGATACAGGCGCCCAACTTAGCCAGACTTGCACCGGCTGCTGCTTGTAATAAAATCATTCCTAACATAATGTTTGTTGTTTAGAGATTATACATTATTTTATTTCTTCCACTTTTCCTTCATGATGCCCATCGACTTGTGCCAAAGCTATGAACAGAGTCGAAAGCATGGTAAACACATAGGCTTGAATAAACGATACCAACGTATCTATAAGCAACATAAACAAAGAGAACAACACCGATACGACTGTCGTTGCCCCTATAACAACCGCTCCGAATGCTCCAAAAATGAAAATGAGCGATATAAGCGACAATATAATCATATGCCCGCCCATCATGTTGGCAAACAAACGCACCATCAAAGCCGCCGGTTTAGTAAATATTCCGAACACCTCGATCAAGGGCATGATAGGTAACGGGAACTTCAACCACAACGGTACATCGGGCCAAAATATTTCTTTCCAATATTCTTTTGTTCCGCGCACATTTACTACGATAAATGTACACAAAGCAAGAACCATAGTAACGGCTATATTACCCGTCAAATTAGCGCCACCGGGGAAAATTACGATCAGCCCTAACAGGTTCATCAAAAGGATAAAGAAAAATACGGTCAATAAATAAGGGGCAAAACGAGGTGCTTTATCGCCCAATGTGCTTTTTATCACGCCCGTATAAACGAACTCGATAAGAAATTCTATGGCTCCTACACCTTTTTTAGGGGCTTTGAAACGTTTCTTTCTATACCAATGAGCCACCGAAAGCACACACCACCCGCAAATGAAAGCCGCTATAATCAACGCCAACACATTTTTGGTAATCGACAAATCGAGCGGACGATAACGATTTCCCCGATCATCGACACTCTCGACCTTTCCTTTATTCGGGCCGTCCTGAGCGACATAAAAACCTTCATAAGTCTGCCCGTGTTCAAGCCGATGCGACCCGAATATTTTCCAATCGCCCTTATAATCCCGCACGATAACCGGAAGTGGGATTTTATGCTCATGCGAGAAAGGTAATTCCCAACCATAGCCATCGAGCAGGTGCTCAAAAATTGTCTCTTTCGGGTCAAAGGCCTTTTCTCCTTCACCATCGGCCTTTTCCTGTGCCGACAGCGGGAACGAAAATACCGTTAACAAAAAAGCGACTATGTATGCGATTTGTTTTCTCATCTCTTTTTTACTCCAATTACCGTACACAAACTGCTACACGATTATTATCCACATCGACAAACCCGCCACCGACGGATACCGAATGCCGCTCACCGCCCGTTACATACTCAATGGTACCGGCATCGAGCGTAGAAATCAACGATGCATGATTTTCAAGAACTGTAAACGAACCTTTTGCTCCCGGCAGGGTAACCGATTCGACTTCTCCTTTAAAAAGGATTTGTTCCGAAGATATAATTTCAAGTACCATAATTCTCGTTTTTATTAGTGAGCGGTCTTCGCTTGTTCTAACAACTTCTTACCTTTGGCAATGGCCTCGTCTATTGTACCCACGTTCAAGAATGCTTGTTCGGGATATTCGTCCATCTCGCCGTTAAGAATCATCTTAAACCCGCGAATAGTCTCTTCCAACGGAACCATCACACCTTGAAGACCGGTAAACTGCTCGGCCACGTGGAAAGGTTGCGACAAAAACCGCTGTGCCCGACGAGCACGATTCACCACCAGTTTGTCTTCGTCCGACAACTCATCAACACCCAAAATGGCGATAATATCCTGCAATTCGTTATAATGCTGTAAAAGCTGTTTTACACCCTGAGCGACCTGATAGTGTTCCTCGCCTACAATATTCGGATCGAGGATTCGGGACGTAGACTCCAACGGATCCACGGCCGGATAGATACCTAACTCAGAAATCTTACGGCTCAATACCGTCGTAGCATCCAAAAAGCTAAATGTAGTCGCCGGAGCCGGGTCGGTCAAGTCATCGGCCGGTACATAAATGGCCTGTACCGATGTAATAGAGCCCTGCTTCGTAGACGTAATACGTTCTTGCAACTTACCCATCTCGGAAGCCAAAGTAGGTTGATATCCCACGGCAGAAGGCATACGACCCAACAATGCCGAAACTTCGGATCCCGCCTGAGTGAAACGGAATATATTGTCAATAAACAAAAGTATCTCTTTACCTCCGCCATCGGAATCACGGAACTGTTCGGCAACAGTCAACCCAGACAAAGCGACACGCAGACGGGCTCCCGGCGGTTCGTTCATCTGACCGAACACCAACGTTGCCTGCGATTCATTCACTTTCTCCATATCGACATCACGCAGATTCCACTCGCCCCGTTCCATGCCTTCTTTGAATTTATCGCCGTACGACATAACTCCCGACTCGATCATCTCACGTAAAAGGTCGTTACCTTCACGGGTACGCTCCCCCACTCCGGTAAACACCGAAAAACCGTTGTGCCCTTTGGCTATATTGTTGATAAGTTCCATAATCAACACGGTCTTACCAACACCTGCCCCTCCGAACAAACCGATCTTTCCACCTTTTGAATACGGTTCGAGTAAATCGATCACCTTGATTCCCGTATAAAGCATCTCGGTACTGATAGAGAGGTCGTCGAAAGCCGGAGCCTCCTGATGAATCGATTTTAATTCGGTATAATCCAATGCAGGAAGGTGGTCGATCGTTTCACCGATGACATTCATCAACCGACCTTTCACTTGCGAACCGGTAGGCATCGATAACGGTCTTTGCAAGTCGATAGCCTTCATACCCCGTTTCAGTCCATCGGTAGAATCCATCGCTACACAACGCACCGTATTTTCACCGATATGTTGTTCTACCTCGACAATCAGCTCTGCCCCGTTCTCTCGTTCGATTTTAAGAGCGGCATATATGGGAGGTACTTCATTGCCTTCGCCTTCAAAAGCGACATCGACAACCGGCCCGATGACCTGCGTGATATATCCAAATTTATCTGCCATAACTTTACCTCTATTATCAGTATTATATTTTTAATTCATTAAAAGTGCAATCCGTAAATCACAATAAGCACCATAATAAAGAGATTAATCAAGTTCAAAGGTAATAAATATTTCCATTCGAGCCGCAATAATTGGTCTATTCTCAAACGGGGGAATGTCCACTTGAACCAAATAATCACAAACGAAACAAGTATCGCTTTTCCAAAGAACCAAATCACAGACGGAATATAATCCATAATATGGTTAAAACCTTCCCAACCCGGTATGTGGAATGGCATCCAACCTCCCAAGAAAAGCAATGTAGCCATACCCGACACAATAAACAGATTCAAATACTCAGCCAAGTAGAAAAATCCGAAATGAATACCCGAATATTCTGTGTGGTATCCGGCTGTCAACTCGCTCTCGGCTTCGGGCAAGTCGAACGGACCACGATTGGTCTCGGCCGTACCGGCAACCAAATAAATCAAAAATGCGACTATCGCCGGGATATGACCTGTAAACAAGAACCAACCGTTAGTCTGAGCTTCTACTATACCGGTTATCGACATTGTTCCGGCAAAGACGACCATCGTCAATACAGACAACCCAATCGAAAGTTCGTAACTCACCATTTGAGCACCGCTTCGAATAGCACCGATAAGTGTAAATTTATTGTTACTGGACCAACCGGCCAACAAAATACCCAACACTCCTATGGACGAAACGGCGATCAGGAAGAACACGCCGATATTAAAATCGATAACTTGTAATCCTCTTCCAAAAGGCAAACAACCAAAGGCCAACATGGAAGCGACGATTACCAAATAAGGAGCTAAATTAAATAAGAACTTATCGATATGATTCAAAGTAATCAACTCCTTAATCAATATCTTGAACATATCGGCAACACTCTGAATAATACCATAAGGACCTACACGATTCGGACCCAAACGGCATTGGAAAAAGGCACAGACCTTACGCTCAAAATATATATAGAACAATGCCAAAACTGCATACAACAGCAACAGCACCACGCCTACCAATACAAATTCAACAAGTAAAGCTCCCCAACCGGGCATTACACTTCTCAACAAATTATCGATCCAGTGGGTAACTATCGAAAAGTCGAACATAACTTATTCTTTAATTTATTTTTTATTACTCAATTATCTGTCCATATCGGGGATTACATAGTCAAGCGACCCTCCGATAGCAATCAAATCGGCGATCTTTCCATTGCGACACATTGGATCGAGACCAGCGACCAGCGGCAAGCATGCCGAATTTATCTTCAAACGATAAGGATTCTTATCTCCATGACTTTCGATAAAAATACCCAACGGACCACGACTGGCCTCTACTTGGCGGAAATAACGGCCTTCGGGCAGCTTGATAATAGGCTTCATCTTAACGGCATAATCACCCTCGGGGATATTGTCGATCAATTGCTCTATGATATGTATAGATTCCAATATTTCATCTAAGCGTACCATGTAACGGGCAAAAACATCTCCCTCCGTACGGATAACTTGATTAAATTCCACCTTGTCATACATTGCATACGGGTGATTCTTACGCACGTCGCAAGCCCAACCCGAAGCACGCCCCGACGGTCCCGCAATTCCATACGAAATAGCATCCTCGCGAGAAAGAATTCCCACTCCTTTCATACGTTGTTGGGCAATGACATTACCGGTAAACAACGTGTGGTACTCTTTCAGCTTAGCCGGCATATAGGCACAAAACTCTTTGACCTTACGCTGGAAATCGGGGTGTAAATCGGCCATCAAACCTCCAATCGTATAGTAATTGAAAGTCATACGCGCACCACACGTTTCCTCAAATATATCGAGAATCTTTTCTCTATCGCGGAAACCATAGAAGAATGCTGTCGTTCCTCCCAAGTCCATACAGAATGTGGACCAGAATAACAAGTGCGAAGAAATACGCATCAACTCGTCCATGATCGTACGTATATACTGTGCACGTGCGGGCACTTCTACTTGCAAAGCATCTTCTATACAAAGACAGACTGCATGTCGGTTCTGCTGAGCGGACAAATAATCAAGACGATCGGCGAAGTGAAGAGTCTGAGGATAGGTAAGAGACTCACATAGTTTCTCTATTCCCCTATGCACATAACCGCAATACACATCGATTTTTTTAACCGTCTCGCCATCGAGAGAGGTACGTAAACGCAACACACCATGAGTCGCAGGATGTTGAGGACCGATATTTACCACGAATTCCTGAGGAGAAAATATCGTATTCGTCCGTTCTTCGAGCTTTCCATCTTCCGTTTCGACAACGGAGTGTGTGACATCATCGACAGACTCATGCTCCAATCGGATAGGATTCAATTCAGGGTCTGCATTATAATCTTTTCGGAAAGGATACCCCACCCAGTCGTTTCGCAAAAACAGCCGGCGCATATCGGGGTGGTTGATGAAACGGATTCCCAAAAAATCATAGACTTCACGTTCGTATAAATTCGCGGATTTCCAAATATCCGAAACAGAATGAAGCAGAGGATTCTCTCTATCTGCGGTCTCTATTTTAACCGAAACTTGTGAATTATCGACGGTAGAAGTCAAATAGTAGACACAACCCACGGTCTCGCCCCAGTCCATGCCCACAATAGAAACCAAATAATCGAAGTGCAGTTGATTATGCAAATAAAGCGCTAAATCATGCCACTTGGCATCAGGAACCGACACTTCCAAAATAGTCCCTTCCACGAAGGTAGCCTCCGGCAGAAAACTACTTATTTCTTGCTGTATGTTTGCCATATAGGTAACTTATATTATTTTCCGAATACTTTCTCTCGCTTTTCTTGACGATTGACCCCGCCAAAGAATTTCTCGACTTTTACCTTACGTTGTAATTGCATCAAACCGTAAAACATAGCCTCGGGACGAGGAGGACACCCCGGTATATACACATCGACCGGAAGAATCTCATCTACACCTTTCAACACGTGATACGAATTTTTAAACGGTCCGCCCGAAACGGCACATCCACCGACAGCTACCACGTATTTCGGTTCGGCCAACTGGTCATACAAACGTTTAAGAACGGGAGCCATACGATGTACAATCGTACCGGCCACCATCACAAAATCGGCCTGACGCGGACTGGCACGGGCTACTTCAAACCCGAAACGGGCCATATCGTACCGCGCTGCGCCGAGCGACATGAACTCGATACCACAGCAACTTGTCGCAAAGGTAAGCGGCCACAAAGAGTTAGACCGCCCCCAGTTAATAAGTTCGTCCAAGCATCCCACCACCACATTGGTATGAGAGGCTTTGAGCTCATCAACAAGATGTTCAATATATTCATTGTCTTTGAAGTCTTCATACTTCATCGATTTAATTTTCACTTCCATTCGAGTGCTCCTTTCTTCCATGCATATACCAGTCCTAAAACAAGTATAACCATGAAAAATAAAATATTAAATAATCCGGCTACACCTAAATCTTTCAATATAACCGCCCACGGGAACAAGAATACCGTTTCTACGTCGAACATCAAATACAGAATGGCAAACAAGTAGTAACCTACTTTGAACTGCATCCAAGATTCGCCGCGCGATGGGATACCACACTCATAAGCCTCACCTTTCTGTGGGTTGAACGAGCGAGGCGAAATAAGCCCTGCAATCAACAAAGCCGCGCCCACCAACGCTAATCCGGTAATCAATACAACTACAAATAGTGCAGAATTCATACGTTAATTTAGTTTGTATTTATTTTTATTCTTTTCTCCAAATGACAAAGCCCTATATTGCTAAAACAACAATACAAGGCCCGATCGTCTATAAATAAAAAATCTTTCTCTTTTCATAAGAAAAAGAAATACGACATCGCTCCATTCCGGTATTAGTCTCGCGATCTGATATTGTCTTATTCCATATAGAACCAAACATACGATTTCTTTTCTTTCTTAGTCAAGGATTTATACAACGGACAAATTTATTTTCCGAACGATGAATATCACCCCAAAATCCTTTGTTTCACTGCAAATTATTCTTCGAAAAATTTTGTCGCACAAATATACAAATTTTATTTCCAACAAAAGCCTCACGTTAGACTCTTTTTTATTTTTAATCCGCAATTCCGGACAAATTATTCTGCTTTTGGAACACCACCTCAAAAAAATTGCGCGACAAAAATAGTTTGTCGCGCAATGAATACATTCAAAAAAAACTCCTATTACAACGAATCGAGAGTTTTAAGAGCTTCGAGAATCTCTGTATTACCCGGATCCAATTCCAGCATCTTGTTCCAATAATCTTTTGTAGCCGCGATAGCCTCGTTTTTCTTGGCCGGATTGGTGGTTTGCAGATAATTATAATATCCCAAATATTTATAAGCCTCGATATAAACACGTTTTGTAGCAGCTTTCTCCTTATTGGAAGGATCTTGATCCAAAACAGTCAAAGTCTCTTCATACAAAGGTTTAGCCAACCCTTCTTTCAATTCAGGGTCACGCACTGCGGCCGCACGAGAGCGCCACAAATATCCCCGATAATCCGTCGGAGAACGCTCTACCACAACTTGGAACATAGTATCTGCTTTCAACAAATACATATTCATCAACTCCACGCTATCTTGTGCAGCTTGGCCTGCACTATAACAAATTTGACCGAGCAAATAATAGTCCATGACACGTTGATTATTCACCGTATCGGCATTCATATACTTCTCATAAGTATCGATTGCCTTTACATAATCTTTATTACGCTCATAGGTATCGCTCAAAACTTTAAGAATATCCGTACGGGTATTATCCAGTTCATAAGCTTTTTCATATTGAGCAACGGCTTCGCCATACTTCTTTTGTTTAGATAAAATATCGCCATACGTCATATAATCGCGCGCCGTAAACACATTGTCACCCGGATTCATTCCCAAGAATTCGATTGCAGCCTGTTCTGCGGCCTCAAAATTCCCCAATTCATAATTATCGTACATAACGATACGACGAATAACAAAGTTTTGAGGATCAAGAGATAAAATATCTTTTGCAAGTTCCAATGACTCATCAAAGCGTTTGCCATAGAACAACAGAGTAGCCAACCGGGGACGGTCTGTTTGGAAATGGTTGGGGTTCTGCATATACTTCTCATAAGCCTCGGCAGCCTTTGTATATTGAGAATTCTTATAATACGCTTCGGCCATCTCACGTTGTGCAATAGCAGAATTAGGAGCGATAGTTTGCAACTCTTCCAACTTTTGAATGGCCAATGTCGGATTTATATCGAAATAAATATGCGAGTATTTCACATACGCTTCGATACAATTAGGGTCGAAATAAATCGCATTTTCATACCGTCCACAAGCATCCCCATACTGCTGTTGGTTTACCAAGACATCGCCCTCAAACATAAAATAATCGGGAAACTTCTTGTCTGCTTTATAAGACTTCTTCATATACTCCTCATAACCCGGAGTCCCGGTCTCATAATATGCTTTGGCAATTGCCAAATTAAGACCGGCATCTTTCTTATTTTTTCCTTTAAGTGCTTCTTTGAAATATTTTTCAGCCACTTTTTCAGCTTGTTCCTTGTCTGCACTTCCATTCAATGCGAGCTTACCTTGACCGACGAGATTATAAGCGAACAAAGGATCGGCTTCAAGACCTTTCTTATAGTACTCTGCGGCAGCCGTATAGTCCTTGTTGCCAAACGCTATCTCTCCCAAATAGTAATAAGATTCTGCTTTATTCGTTCCTGCATCATCAAGGGTGCGTTCAAGCAAAATTTTTGCCCGATCGGGTTGACCCGCTTTAAAATACTCTATTCCATCAGTATAGCTGGCAGCAAAAGCAGTGAAACTGCCGGCAGCAAGAAACAGTGAAAAAAATAATTTAAGACTTGATTTCATTGATATATTTTTAAATTAATAATTTTCTTACTTAAAAAGCATCGGTAATGCTTACATCTCTTTTTAACGCAATATTAGTTTGCCACGGTACAATACCGGTCTTAAAAATTATTAACTGCCCTCTTTGAGAAGACACAAACTTAATAAAGCCGGTAGGCAATCCATTCCGAGGATCCGTTGTAATCATGTAAATAGGCCGAGTCAACGGATAATCTCCCGACGCTATATAATATTGATAGGGTTTATAGGGTTTAAATCCCGGTGCTTTACGCACAGCCATTACTTTTACGACATCGGTAAACGAAGTATTGGTCGAGTCTGCTTTATTCCCAATCCAGCTTGCTCCTATTACCCCTATCGCATTAGGCGTTTGAGCCACATAATCGATCACAGCCTGATTGGATTTTTGGGCAAACAAACCTTTATACAGAGGTTTTCCCTCGCAAAGAGAATCTATGGCATAACGCATAGAACTGGAACCTTGATTGTCGAATACAAAATGAAGGTCTCCCAACGTAGATCCCGGATAAATCTGGTTCCATTTCGTGACCTCTCCTGTTACGATCTTTCGCAAATCATCTACCGAAATTATATCATTCTTGTTAGATTTATTCACAATAAAAGCAATGCCGTCTAAGGCGATTTGCACGGTGCGCACCTTTAACCGGCGGGATTTAAAAGAATCTTCTTCTTTCGGGGATAACGGACGAGTAGCAATAGCCAACCGCACACTATCTTGCAAAAGCATATTCAAGGCTTCCGATTCACTTACATAATAAGGAATAATCGAAGCCTTCGGGTAAGCTGCTTCAAAGACCATAATTTCTTGCTCCATAATCGGCTCGAAACTTTCGTCACAGCTGATATCTATCACACCCGACGTGATGGTCTCCTTAACCTTTTGTCCCTCTTTTTCTTCATTCTGGCAAGATGAACACGAAGACAAAGCAGACGCGGCTACAAAAATTGCGACTGGAAGTAATATTAGCTTATTCATAATTCGTTTTATTTCATTCCAACAAACAATCTATATCCTCTAAATACTCCATATACGGCAAATACACCGCCCATAATATAGCGTACTATATCGTATAAATTGGAAAACAATGAAGTAAATAACAGCAAATAGGCCATACCTAAATAAATAGCTATCATAATCATGCCGAAAACGACATTCATGCCCAAGCGGTTCTTTTTTTCCGTATCATCGTTGTAATGGCCATACTTTTCTTCCATAATCGAACTTTTTAAAATACCCGCAACCTAAAATCTATGATAATAGGCTGCGAGTACTATATTTCACGAATCTCTTCTTAAACAAACAAGAGATTACAAAAGTTTAAATACAACAGGCAGTGTAAAATAAACTGGCACATTATTACCGTTTTGTTTACCCGGGATCCATTTAGGCATACTCTTCACTACTCGAATAGCCTCCTTATCACAAGTAGGATCCAAACTACGCAAAACCGTAACATTATCAATCGTTCCTGTCTTCGAAACAACGAAACGCAAAATAACACGACCCTGAATACCGTTTTCCTGAGCTATAACCGGATATTTGAGGTTATCACGAATAAACTTCATCAACTCGGTCTCTCCACCCGGGAAAGTAGGCATCTGTTCTACTGCCTCGTAGGGCTTTTCTTCCTCTACGACAGGCTCGGCGATTACTTCTCGGAAATCAGCGATATCCTGTCCGTGTTCTTCGTCATTACCTTTCACATCGGCAATAGAAATATTCACTTTGGATTGTGTCAATTCATCTTGCGATTTCAATTCTTCTTCATCAGACACTTCCTCGTCTTTCTTAATGACAGGTGCAGTAAACTTAATGGAGCTCTTCAACGGAGGGGGAGGAGGAGTTTCAACCAACGGTTGAACTTCTTGTTTCTCTACCTCGGCCTCTGGCAATTGTGTCATCTCCACAACTACTGTTGTCTCTTCTTCAACTTCTCCGAACTTAAATGACTCGACAATATAGGGAAGTACGAAAGCAAATGCAACCACACAGATTACGCCAACGGTAGCCCATGTATATCGCTTCGGCGAGTTAACCCGTAAAAGATACCCTCCAAATGCTTTGTTTTTTCCCTCAAAAACTAAATCGCACCATTCTTTCGAAGTTAAATCTACGTTCTTTGACATTTCTCTTCTTTTTTAATGTGTACTATTAGTTCTTTTTACTGGTGTCTATCTGATCGGAAAGAGCACCCTTCTTCTCATAATTCTCCATCAGGAACAAATCACCTTCTGTGATGTCAACGATAGCATACTTACCGATACTGCAAATGATCATCTCATCAAGAGCATCTATCAAATTGCGGTAAGTCGCACCGTTCTTTCCTTCTTCATCGGGCAATTTCGCTTTAATCATGACCACCGGAGCGCCTTTGGCTTTTTTGGCATCTACGACCAACGAGTCAAAAACTTCTTCACTGATCTCCTCGCGTTTTTTACGTTCCTTCAAATCTTTCACCTTGGCAACAACTTCTTTGTTACGATCAAGGAGCAAGGCTCTGATACCATCGGCATTATAAGATGTCTCGATCAACGAAGTGTAATCTTCGTACTGGGGCTCACCCAAATAATAGAATACCCTGTCATTATCGCCCAAGAGGATTGTGATAGCCTCCGAAGCCTTCACCTTATTCTGCTCTTCTTCTGTTACCTTATCGTTGGTAGGCATACTGATTTCCATCGTCTGCGGTTTACTCAACGTAGTACAAAACATGAAGAAGGTTATCAAAAGCATGTTCATATCAACCATGGGGGTAAAGTCCACATGGATTTTCATTTTCTTCTGTTGACCTTTCTTACCGCCTTTACCCGAGTCTTTTACTTCTACTTCTGCCATAATTTTTCTTTCCTTTCATGACTTGGTTATTGTTCTTCTTCTGCGGGTAAAGTCTTCAACGACGTAAGCAGATTGTAACGGTTTTCTTTGATATCCTGCAACGAAGACATCACGTTTTTGATTTTGTCATACGGTGTAGCCTGATCGGCTTTGATGGCAATCTTCAAATCGCGATTTGCTTTTCGTGCAGCACGCACCCATTCTTTAAACTCGTTATTGGCGCTATCGCACGGGATACCATAATTTTTCAAAGTTTGATCCTGAATATCGGATTTCAAATCCAAGAATCCCGGCATTTGTTTGATAGGCACACCAAACGAATTTGCCAATCTGAACTTATTTATTTGCTCTGGAGTAAACGGTACTCCGTACATACTACTCATTGCGTTCAATACATTCACCCTATCCTCTTGTTTGTCGAGGCTGATAAAGATTTTCCCGGACGGTTCAACCAACACCTGCAGAACATTAATTTCTGGGATTTTGATTTCAGATACCGAAGATGGGGTACTCACTTGCACAGGCTCTTTCTGAACGAAGGTCGATGTCAGCATGAAGAAAGTAAGCAGAAGCACGGTAACGTCACTCATCGCTGTCATGTCGATGAGCGTACTCTTCCTTTTTACTTTTACTTTAGCCATATAATGGTCCTTTCGATTTTATGCCGATTACTTGTGAGTAGCAGCGAACGTGTTAACAATACAGAAACCTACCTCATCGATAGCGTAGGTAACATTATCAATTTTGTTAGAGAAATAGTTATATGAAATAACAGCCAAAGCACCGGTTGCAATACCGAAAGCAGTGTTCACAAGTGCCTCCGAAATACCGGTCGACAAAGCCACAGAGTCAGGAGCACCGGCGGTAGCCAAAGCTTGGAACGATTTGATCATACCCAACACAGTACCAAGAAGTCCGACCAAAGTACCCAGCGTCGTCATAGTCGCTACGATAGGCAAATTCTGTTGCATGGAAGGCATTTCAAGAGCAGCGGCTTCTTCCAATTGTTTTTTGATAGCCTCGATTTTTTGTTCTTTCGACAAAGTATCGTCTTTTTCAACTTCGCTATATTTAATCAAAGCCGAAGAAACAACACTTGCAACGGTTCCACGTTGTTTGTCGCAAAGAGCCTGAGCACCGGCGATGTCGCCTTTTTCCAAAGCAGCTTTCACGGCAGCGATAAACTTATTGGTATTTCCTTTTCCTTTTACGCTAAGCATAGCGATGAAACGTTCTACCGAAAGAACAATCACAGTCAATAACAAAGTTTGAAGAATAGGTACGATAAAACCTCCTTTATAAATTGTACCTAACAAATTCAGAGGATGTCCTCCGGCAGGATCTCCACCTTCAAAGTTTTCAGGAGCACCAAGTACTTGGGTAAATACTACCAAAGCAACGATAAAACAGATGATAATTACAATAAACGCGTTTTTAATACCGCGCACTTTGTTTTTTTTAGCCTTTTTAGCTTCCATAATTAAATAAAATCTAAGTGTTTGTATTAGTTATTTTAAAATTAGTATCCAATCCTTTGTAACTTCCTATATCAGTATCTCCACTCATTGTGTTTCCACCCTCTATAAGAAACGCATCTATTTTCACAATATTATATGCAAAGAAACAAGTATAAAAATTTAGCACTTTACATGCACCTTTCCTTTCTCTTTCTTCGCATTCGTGCGTCAAATGTAGCACATTATTTCCATACAAAAAAAATAATTCGCTTTTTTTTACGAACGCAACACCCCGTCCAAACAGGCCTGACGGCCTACCCCTTCACACGTTATAAAATATAAATTTCACTCATATCCTTTTATTTTATACTATAATAGTAAAAGAGAAAGCCAATAGACTTTGCTCCTCAAACAGAAAAAACACACGAGTTTTTAATTTTAAAATAACATTATTTAATCCATTTACAGGAATTCCAGCAGAACAAAAAAAGATAAAATTCAATTAGTACGAGCTCTCAGAAAAAAAATGAGGCAAAGATTCTATCAACGAATCGAAAAGAATTGTAATTTTGCGACAAAATTCATTTTCTACAAATATCAATATGGATCATGTAGTCAAAATAAAGAAAGGACTTGATATTCAATTAGAAGGAATTCCAAGCCCTAAAATATCTAATACACCGGATAGTCAGCTATACGCCATTATTCCCGACGATTTTGTAGGTTTGACACCCAAAGTAATTGTTAAACCCGGAGAAAAAGTCTTAACCGGTTCTCCGGTCATACACGATAAAACGCACCCGAATATCGTCGTAACCTCGCCTGTCAGTGGTGAAATTGTAACAATAGAGCGAGGAGAAAGGCGAAAAGTCATAAAAATAACCATTAAGCCGGATGCCTCTCAACAAGCCTTAGAGTTCGGAAGGTTCGATCTCGAAAACATGGACAGCTCCGAAATCAAAGATTTATTGTTGAAATCGGGTATTTTCGCTTTTATAAAACAACGGCCTTACGATATCGTAGCAAATCCCGATACCACTCCTCGCGACATATTCGTTACGGCATTCGACTCCGCTCCTTTGGCCCCCGATTATGCCTTCATTCTCAAAGAAGAAAAACAGCACTTCGAAACCGGATTAAAAGCGTTAAATAAACTCACAAGCGGAAAAGTTTACGTAGGTATATCCCAAAGGCAGCCCATAGACGTAAAAAATGCTACGTCTGTTATATTCGACGGACCGCATCCTGCTGGAAACGTAGGTATACAAATCAATCATATCGCTCCAATCGATAAAGGAGACACAGTATGGACGATGAGCGCTCTCGACGTACTCTTCATAGGAAGACTATTCGACAAAGGCATCGCCGACTTTTCTCGCATAGTCGCCGTTACAGGCTCAGAAATAGACGACCCGCACTACGTACGCACCCGTATAGGCGCATCCATCGCTTCCATCACACAAGGTATGGTAAAAGCGGTCGAATACGAACAACGCTATATCAGCGGAAATGTATTGACGGGGGTTAAAACCGATGCAGACGGTTACATCGGAGCTACCCATTCTCAAATAACGGTAATCCCCGAAGGAAACAATTACGACGAATTTTTAGGTTGGGCTTCTCTCAATCCCCATAAATATAGCACGAGTCACTCTTATTTTTCTTGGCTATTGGGGAAAAAGAAAAAATACACCATCGATGCCAGAATAAGGGGCGGAGAACGAGCCATTATCATGTCGGACGAATACGACCGGGTTTTCCCGATGGACATCTACCCGGAGTATCTTATCAAAGCCATTTTAGCATTCGATATCGATAAAATGGAAAACTTGGGTATCTACGAAGTCGCCCCGGAAGATTTTGCTCTTTGCGAATTTGTCGATACGTCGAAGCTCGAATTACAAAAAATCGTGCGCGACGGTCTCGACAGACTTATGAAGGAAATGAACTAATTCAGTAACAACATTAATACAAAACAACCTTGAAAGCTTTAAAGAATTATATAGACAAAATCAAGCCTCATTTTGAACCGGGAGGAAAATTGTCTATGTTCCAATCTGTGTTCGAAGGGTTTGAATCATTCCTTTTTGTTCCCAACACCACATCACGATCCGGTGTTCACATTCATGACAGTATAGACTCTAAACGAACGATGATTGTCGTTATCATCGCTTTATTGCCTGCAATGCTATTCGGCATGTATAACGTAGGCTATCAACATTACTTGTCGATAGGAGAATTGGCTAGCACCTCATTCTGGTCAATATTCTTCTTCGGCTTTTTGGCAGTTTTACCCAAAATCGTCGTAGCATACGTAGTTGGATTGGGAATAGAGTTTACCGCCGCCCAAATACGGCATCATGAAATACAAGAAGGATTCCTCGTTTCGGGCATGCTCATTCCCATGATCGTACCAGTAGATACACCCTTGTGGATGATCGCCGTCGCGACTGCCTTTGCCGTAATCTTCGCAAAAGAGGTATTCGGAGGTACGGGAATGAATATTTTCAATATAGCGTTGGTAACAAGGGCATTCCTCTTCTTCGCTTATCCATCAAAAATGTCCGGTGACGAAGTCTTTATCCGCACGAGCGATACATTCGGATTAGGAGCCGGTCAAATAGTAGAAAGTTTTTCGGGGGCTACCCCTCTCGGACAAGCCGCTACCCATTCAGGAGGGCCGCTCCAACTAACCGATATATTGGGAAATCCCCTTTCCCTGAATGACATGTTCCTCGGATTTATACCCGGTTCCATAGGAGAGACTTCGACATTAGCCATACTCATCGGTGGAGCCATACTGCTAATTACCGGGATAGCCAGTTGGAGAGTCATGCTCTCTGTTTTTGCAGGAGGCATTTTCATGAGCTACATTTGTAACTGGTTCGCCAACCCCGACATTTATCCGGCAGCACAGCTTTCGCCGGCCTGTCAAATATGCTTGGGAGGATTTGCATTCGCTGCCGTATTCATGGCTACCGACCCCGTAACCGGGTCAAGGACTAATACAGGGAAATATATATTCGGATTTTTAGTCGGCGTATTAGCGATTTTAATCCGGGTATTCAATACCGGATACCCCGAAGGCGCCATGCTGGCAGTCCTGCTCATGAACGCTTTTGCTCCTCTCATAGATTACTTCGTAGTCGAAGCCAACATTCGCCACAGACTCAAACGAGCAAAAAACTTGACAAAATAAAAACAGCTATGAATAAACAAGGTAATACATACACAATTATTTATACCTCGGTCATGGTTATTGCCGTAGCTTTTATTTTGGCCTTTGCAGCGATAGGACTAAAACCTGCACAGGAACGAAACATCGCTATTGACAAGATGAGCCAAATACTCAACTCCGTAAACATCGCATCGACTCCCGAGAATGCTCAGGAATTATACGGAAAATATATCGACGATTCTTTTATAATCAATTCGAAAGGCGAATTGGCAAAAGGGGAATCTTTCTCGATAAACATTGCAGATCAACTGAAACTGCCTGAAAATCGACAAACCTTGCCCGTATTCATCTACACCGACAATAACAAGTCTCCCAAATACATTATCCCTCTTTCCGGTAGCGGGCTATGGGGACCCATTTGGGGATACATATCGATAGAAAACGATGGCAATACGGTTTATGGTGCTTATTTCGCTCATCAAGGCGAGACCCCGGGTCTCGGAGCCGAAATAGAAAAACCTCAGTTTCAAGAACAGTTTCAAGGGAAACACTTTTTCATAGACGGCAATTTTACCTCCATCGCTGTTGAAAAAGCAGGACAAAAGCCCCAAAACGGAGCCGACTATGTCGATGCTGTTTCAGGAGGGACAATCACAAGTAAAGGAGTACAAACCATGCTTCAAAAATGTGTAAAGCCTTATGCCAAATTTTTAGAATCGCTTAATTCAAAGAATATATAACCATGTTATCAAAAAAGAACAAAGAGATTCTCTTAGGCCCCCTTTCCAAGAATAACCCGGTTATCGTACAAATATTAGGTATTTGCTCGGCATTAGCCGTCACGGCTAAACTCGAACCGGCTCTTGTTATGGCAGTATCGGTTACCGCCGTGGTCGCATTTGCCAACGTCATCATCTCGTTACTGCGAAACACGATACCCAACAGTATCCGCATCATCGTTCAATTAGTCGTCGTCGCCGCACTGGTAATTATCGTAGACCAAATTCTCAAAGCCTATATGTACCAAGTGAGCAAACAGCTCTCGGTGTTCGTGGGACTTATCATTACCAACTGCATCCTCATGGGTCGTCTCGAAGCCTTCGCTCTGAGTCATAAACCGTGGGAGTCGTTCTTAGACGGTATAGGAAATGGAATAGGATACGGAATCATATTAGTCATAGTCGCCTTTTTCAGAGAACTGTTAGGTTCGGGTACGCTATTCGGATATCCGGTCATACCCCAACAATTATACGATTGGGGCTATCAGAACAACGGTTTAATGATACTTCCGCCTATGGCCCTTATTACCGTAGCTTGTATCATTTGGGTACACCGTTCTCGAAATAAAGATTTGCAACAATAAGAAACAGAGATAAGATAACTATATATGGAAAATTTAAATCTGTTCGTCAAGTCTATTTTTATAGACAATATGATATTTGCCTACTTCCTCGGTATGTGTTCCTATTTGGCCGTATCGAAGAATGTAAAAACAGCCTTTGGACTGGGTATCGCCGTGACCTTTGTACTAGCAATTACTTTGCCGGTCAATTATCTGTTGGAGACCTATGTTTTGAAAGCAGGCGCTTTGAAATGGTTGGGAGCCGAATACGCTCAACTCGATTTGAGCTTCCTGAGCCTAATCATGTTTATCGCTATTATTGCCTCGATGGTACAATTGGTCGAAATGTTCGTAGAAAAATATTCACCCTCCCTATACGCTTCCTTAGGAATATTCCTGCCGCTGATTGCTGTAAACTGCGCCATATTGGGAGGCTCTCTATTCATGCAACAACGCAACTTTCCCTCTGTTACGAGCGCGACCGTTTACGGGATAGGTTCTGGAATAGGCTGGATGCTCGCCATCGTATGCTTAGCGGCCATTCGAGAAAAATTAAGTTATTCAAACATACCGGCTCCATTGCGAGGTATAGGTATCACATTTATCATTACAGGACTAATGGGTATCGCCTTCATGAGCTTTTTAGGAATTAAACTTTAAAACGATGTTATTAGAAATAAGTTCAATGACAAGTACTATCATATCGAGTATCGTTTTATTCTTGGGTGTATCGATACTTTTAGTCGTGATACTGCTCGTTGCAAAAAAATATCTTGTCCCGTCGGGGAAAGCGACAATCACCATCAATAACGACAAGCAAATCGAAGTCGAAACAGGGAGCAGTTTACTAAGCACGCTATCTAATGAAAAAATATTCCTGCCGTCGGCGTGCGGAGGCGGAGGCTCATGTGCCCAATGCCGTTGTCAGGTATTGGAAGGCGGGGGAGAAATTTTACCGACAGAACAAGTACACTTCTCCCGGAAACAACAACTGAACCATTGGCGGCTGGGCTGTCAGGTGAAAGTGAAAAACGACATGAAAATAATCGTTCCCGAATCGGTATTAGGTGTAAAAGAATGGGAATGTGAAGTGATTTCAAATAAAAACGTAGCGACTTTCATCAAGGAATTTATCGTTGCCCTGCCACCCGGAGAACACATGAATTTTATTCCGGGCTCTTATGCTCAAATCAAAATTCCCGCCTACACGATGGACTACGACAAAGATATCGATAAAAGCCTCATCGGAGATGAATACTTGCCTTCATGGGAAAAATTCGGGTTATTCGGATTGAAATGTAAAAACACAGAACCTACGATTCGCGCCTATTCTATGGCAAACTATCCAGCAGAAGGAGATCGAATCATGTTAACGGTGCGTATTGCCACGCCACCGTTCAAACCGAAACCGCAGGTGGGCTTCCAAGATGTGATGCCGGGTATCGCCTCGTCATATATCTTTACACTGAAACCGGGCGACAAAGTTATCATGAGCGGCCCTTACGGCGATTTCCACCCCATATTCGACTCCAAAAACGAAATGATGTGGATAGGCGGAGGTGCAGGTATGGCTCCATTGCGGTCACAAATCATGCACATGACCAAGACGCTTCATACGACCGACCGGAAGATGTCTTATTTCTATGGAGCCCGAGCATTAAACGAAGTATTCTACCTACAAGATTTCTTGGATCTGGAAAAAGAGTTCCCCAACTTCTCTTTCCATTTGGCGCTCGACCGTCCCGATCCCGCAGCCGATGCGGCAGGAGTTAAATACACGCCGGGATTCGTTCATCAAGTTATATACAATACCTATCTGAAAGACCATGAGGCCCCGGAAGATATAGAATATTACATGTGTGGCCCGGGTCCGATGTCCAAAGCCGTAGAAAAAATGCTATGGGATTTGGGTGTACCGGAAGAAAATCTGATGTACGACAACTTCGGAGGGTAATAAATCACCCGACAGATATAAAAGCAGGCAGGAAAATCGATCGATTTTCCTGCCTGCTTTTTATCGTATAATCACCAGATAGACACATAAACGACTGACTCCCACCTTCTGCGCGGCTGGCATGAAAAACGAAGTCGGTAACAAAAAGGGAATTTACCCCCTACACCCCGATCAATCAAAATGTCATGGAAGCATACACCCCGAAAGAATTCCCATCGGTAAGAGGCGATATAACCAACCTATGGTTTTGAGCGAACGGACGAGTATAAATATATGCACAACCGGCGCCTATAACAGCTCCCGCCGCCACATCCCACCAATCGTGCTTCCGTCCATACACACGACTCCAACCCACATACGAAGCTAACACATAGGCGGGAGCACCCCATTTCCAACCATATCTGCGTTGAACAAAAGCAGCATTGGCGAATAGAAGAGAGGTATGAGCCGAAGGAAAAGAATATCGATTGCTATGATCGGGACGATCCTTCTTTACCGTAAATTTCAGCAAATAAGAAACACCGAGTGTCGTCACACCCGTAAAAAACCCCTGCTTGGCCCCGGTCCAGTCTTTCATAGCCAAAACAGTGGCAACCGTAGCCACGGGCATAGCAGCCAACAATACATCGCCCGACACCTTAACGGCTTTTCGTTCCCGACTCAAACCCTCTGCCCCAGCAGGAAACACAAATAAAAGGAGCGAACATATATACACGACAATTCGACGAAACATACTCAATAAAAGAGAGATAATATCTTAGGAACAAAAATCAACAAACCTACAATTATCGACATGACAGCCAATATCAACACGGCTCCCGCCGCCAAGTCCTTCGTATGCTTGATAGCTTCGTCGTACTCGGGCGACACTTTATCGCATAATGCCTCGATAGCCGAATTGACACCCTCGGCTGCCAGCACGGCTCCGATACATAGAATTACAGCGATCCACTCGAAAGTCGAGAGGCCCAATAGCCCCCCGGCTACAATCACACACACGGTCACCGCACAGTGTATCCATGCATTATGTTCCCTGCTGACAAGCCGAACTACGCCCCGCCCCGCATACTTGAAACTATAAATCCTATCCTTGATACTGAATCTTTTATTTTCCATCGAATCACACCGTTACATGTACAGACTATTGTCATACCTGAATACAAAGATAAAACAGATTTATGAATTTAAGATCCGTTTCAATAAAATCGGGAAACAACCTATATAAACTATTGTGCCCCGATTTGACAACCGGGGCACAAACATATAATTGAAAAAAATCAATTATTTCTTACGATTACCATAACGGCTCATGAACTTATCTACACGACCGGCCGTATCCACCAATTTCTGTTTACCGGTGAAGAACGGGTGTGAAGAACTGGTAATTTCAAGTTTTACCAAAGGATAAGTAACACCATCAATTTCGATAGTCTCTTTGGCTGCTACGGTTGAACGAGTGATAAAGATTTCTTCGTTCGACATGTCTTTGAAAACTACGGGACGGTAGTTATCAGGATGGATTCCTTTTTTCATTGTTATATCGTCTTTTTAATTATTATCAAATGTTCACGTTGGTAGCGTGATTTTTCGTAATGGCTTGCAAATGTAGGGATAACTTTTCATTTAGAAAAATATTTATTCCACTTTTTCATAAAAAAGCCGGCCAGCGACAAAGATGCGCCGACCGAATTATGTTTTAATTCTGTAATCTGCCGATTATTCGAACTCGATCAACGGTTCGTTAGTACCCACTACATCGTTTTCTTTTACCAGAATACGTTTCACGGTTCCTTCAAGGGTGGAGAGTATATCGTTCTCCATCTTCATGGCCTCGTACACCAGCACGACATCGTCTTTTTTCACTTTGTCTCCAACCTTCACTTTTATCTCGACAACCTTCCCTCCCATAGGAGCATCGATAGTCGGGCCCGTTATAGGTTCTACGGGAGCTGCTTCCTCTGCGGCTTCTTTCACTTCCTCGACAGCTGGTTTCTTAGCCTCATACTCAGCTGCCCGCACACCCTTCAAATAAGTGGTAGCAACGTTGGGGAAAAGTTCGAGCAGCAAATACTCCTGTTCGTTTTCGGCCAATTTCACATTGCCATACTCCGGCAAAACAGGATTTTCGGGAGCCTTGTAAGAGTTCGTATCATACGGAGTCTCAATCGGACTGCCGGTAATCTTTTCACGGAATTTAGGATCGACAGGGACCGGAGTCTTACCATATTCTCCCTTCACCAAAGCCTTGAATTGGTTGGAAACCGTCGTATATTCCGGATTCCCTTTCAATTTATCCAAAGCACAGCTTACGGCTTGGCTTCCTACAATCTGGCTGGTAGGCGTAACCAAAGGAACCAATCCTGCATCAGAACGAACCTTCGGAATCAATCGCATGGCATCATCGAGCACATGCTCGGCTTTAAGCTGCTTCAACTGAGCCACCATATTGGAATACATACCGCCGGGAACCTCCGCAGCCTTCACCAACTCATTCGGTTTCGGGAATCCGAAATAATCTTCGATAGCATGACAAGCATCCAACAAAGCGGCTTCGTTATTCTGACGCGCGGCTTCGATAGCCGTATCGAACAACTTGTCGATATGATCGGGCAACTTATCGATCAACGGATCAAACGCAATGGGGAACGAGTCTTTCTTCAAGTCATATGCAACCAGCTCGCGACGAATACCGAGCAACTCGGCACGTATTTTACTTACGGCTGCCATATTGACTTCCATCTCTACGCCCAATTTATTACAGAAAATATAGAGCAATTCTATGGCCGGAGCCGCCGAACCTCCGCCAAAATACCAAATATTAGTATCCAAAATATCCACACCGTGTATAACAGCCATCAACGACGATGCGAGGCCATACCCCGGTGTACAATGGGTATGAAAATCGACCGGCACTTTCAAAGACTGTTTCAATTTAGGCATCAAAGAAGCGATTCGAGAAGGATTCACCAATCCGGCCATATCTTTGAGAGTAACCATCTTTGCACCCAACTTTTCAAAACCGAGTGCTTTTTCCACAAAATATTCATCGGTAAAGATAGGTTTCGGCAATTTTTTACCGAACAACGCCTTTACTCGATCCATAAACGTTATGGTATAATGCGGATCTACCGTGTAACATACGGCTCCATCGGAAATCGCCCCGACAGCATTTATCTTTTCCACAGAAGATTTTACATTGTTCAAATCGTTGAGTGCATCGAATATACGCATGATACCCAACCCGTTTGCCACGGCCTCGCGATAAAATCCGTCAAGAACCGTATCGGGATAAGGCGCATACCCGAACAAATTACGGCCACGAGAAAGTGCCGTTAAATAAGATGCTCCCCCAATAGCTTCACTGATTGTTTTAAGACGAGTCCACGGACTCTCGTTCAAATAACGCATCACCGAATCGGGCACAGCACCACCCCAAACTTCCATCGCAAAGAAACCGGCATCCTTGTAATAAGGTAAAACGCGGTTTATCTGTTCTTGGGTAAGACGAGTCGCAAACAAAGACTGTTGCCCGTCACGAAGAGTAAGATCTCGGATTTTCAATTTTCTTGACATAGCCATTTGATTTTATAGGTGTTACATCTATTCACATTACATGAATTTAAGAATACAAAAATAATATTCTTTAACTTATTATCAAAGGAAAAAGCGTACTTTTGTATCACAAATAAAATCTTTACGCCATTCAGATATGTTTAATTTCTTAAAAAAGAAAAACAATACTCCCAAACTACCCTATACGACAGAGGTTCACTGCCATGTATTACCGGGTATCGACGACGGGTCTCCCGATGTAGAACACTCCCTCGCCCTCATTCATCAAATGAAAGAATGGGGACTTGAACGAATCATAGCTACGCCTCATGTGACCGAGGCTTCATTCGAAAACACTCCACAAACCATCGGGTCGGCATACTCCCGGCTTTGCCAAGAGACCAATTTGGACGAACTGGGAATTAAACTCTGCTACTCCGCAGAATACCGAATGGACGATAACTTTTTGGGCATACTGCAAAGAGAAGAAATCATACCCATGCCGGGCAACCATATCCTTATCGAAAACTCTTTTCTACAACCGTTCTGGAACATCAAAAGTCTCGTCTTCGATTTGCAGATCAAAGGACTTTCCCCCATTCTAGCCCACCCCGAACGATATGCTTATTATTACGATGACAAAAAAATCTACAAAGAACTGCATGAACAAGGGTGTGAATTTCAAGTCAATCTACTTTCCCTCGCAGGGTATTACAACAAAAGAGCGAAAGAGGTGGCCGAATGGCTGATTTCCAAACAGATGGTAGACTACCTGGGAAGCGATTTGCACAACAGTTCCCATGTCCTGCACATCAACAAATATTTATCCGGGAAAGAATATCCCAAGCACATGAGAAATATCCACATAAAAAACAACCACTTGTAAAATAAAATTATTTCAATTTCAACGGCATGTTCGGTGTAATGATAGTCATGTTATCCGGTGTTCTGATCGGATATATATTACGGAATATTCGAGCCATACCCGCCCTCGTTTCCAAAATCAACATTTACATTATTTTCTTGTTACTTTTCGTGATGGGTCTATCGGTAGGTAGCAACCCGCAAGTTATACAAGGGCTGGGAACCCTCGGCCTCTTAGGTATCGCAATCTCCGTTGTATCCATTGCAGGAAGCGTATTTTTATCGTGGATCGTTTACCGTCACCTATTCAAAAAAGAAGATGACCAACGATCATGAAAAATAGCCTCATCATTCTGTTATGTTTTGCGGCGGGAGTACTCTGTTCCTACTGGGGCATAATCCCCGAATGCGACGACTCCCTCAGCCTCTATATCCTGTACGTCATGATGTTCTTGGTAGGAATAGGACTCGGCAGTGATTTAACCGCACTATCCGCTCCCATCAAAAAATATAAATTCCAGATTTTGTTGATACCGTTATCCACGATCGTCGGGACAATCGCCGCTTGTTGTTTGTTCTCGCTATTCTGTCCCGTTCCGTTACGGGAAACCGTTGCCATCGGTTGCGGATTCGGATATTACAGTCTATCGGCAATTTTACTGAACGAGCTTGCAGGAGCCGACATCGGTACTATCGCTCTTATTTGTAATCTGAGCAGAGAGCTTTTGACACTTCTTACAATTCCGCTACTTGCCCGTTATTGCGGGAAATTAGCCCCGATTACAGCCGCAGGAGCAACCTCCATCGACACGACTCTACCTCTCATCAGCGCCACCCTCGGAGAAAAGTACGTCATCTTCGCCATCTTTCACGGCATCATCGTCGATATTTCAGTTCCCGTCCTCATCTGGCTATTATACCTGTGATTGCCCCCGACATACAGAACCACACGGGTATCTGTCAAAACGACCAAAACGGTGCAAAAATCAATCGAATATACCCTCTATGCTCTCCACGGGAGCTGTAACGGATTCTTCGATATATGAACTTCCGCTACAAGGATCGGAATACTCCTCAGGAATCTCGAAGTCGCTATCTTGTGAATAACCCAGACTTTGATCCCCATAAACTTTCTGCATATAAAGACCATAAATAGGCAATGCCATACTGGCTCCCTGCCCATCGGCCATACCATCGAAGTGAATCGAGCGATCCTCGCCTCCTACCCATACACCGGAAACTAAATCGGGAGTAAATCCCATAAACCAACCGTCCGAATTATTATTGGTCGTCCCTGTTTTACCTCCCATAGGAGCAGTAATACCATAACGGAAACGAACACGACCGCCCGTTCCGTGATCTATCACATCTTTCAACATCGGCAAAATGCGATAATAAGCCTGTTCACTGAAAACCTCGGTCATCGAAGGCGTGAACTCGGCTATTACATTCCCTAAATTATCCTCTATACGAGTCACATACAAAGGGTCTACACGCACGCCTTTGTTCGAAAAGGCTGTATAAGCCGTCACCATTTCCTCGACCGAGACCTCGACCGGACCTAAACAAAGAGAGATGACTTCATCTATCTTATTTTTAATCCCGAACGAATGCATCAACCTCGCCAATGACGAGGGCGACAACTTATCCATCAATCGAGCAGAAATCCAGTTATTCGAATTTGCCAACCCCCAACGCAAAGAAACCATCTCGCCCACACGCGCTTTCGACGAATTCCGAGGAGACCAGGGCTTCCCGTCTTCTGTAATCAATGTAGGCTGTTCATTTAAAAACATATCGCAAGGAGTGAATCCCTCCTCCATCGCTAACGTATATAAGAACGGTTTCACGGTCGATCCTATCTGGCGCCGTCCCACCGAAGCCATATCATATTGAAAATGCGTAAAATCAGGACCGCCCACATAAGCCTTCACATGACCTGTATTCGGATCCATAGACATAAATCCCACTCGCAAGAAAGACTTCTGATAACGGATAGAATCCAATGGAGACATAATCGTGTCGATCGAGCCTTGATACGAAAAGACCTGCATCTCGACAGGAGTAATAAATGCCTTTCGAATCTGCTCGTCGCTCGCACCCGATGCCTTCATCGCCCGATAACGATCCGACTGCTTCATCGCCCTATCCAAGATTGACTCCCGCTCTTCCCGAGTTATGCTTCGGGAGAACGGTGCATAACTCCGTCCTTTTTTCTCGGCGAAGAAGCGAGGTTGTAAATACCCGCCCAAATGTTTTTCCACAGCCTCCTCGGCATACCGTTGCATCTGCGCATCGAGCGTCGTATAGATTTTCAACCCATCGGTATAAATATTATACTTGGTTCCGTCAGCCTTCACATTTTTCTCGCACCAACCATACAACGGATTATTCGCCCAAGCAATGGAATCGTCTATGAATTTTTGAGCTTCCCACCCCCGATATTCCGATTTCACAGGCTTTTTTGCCGTCATCATCAATCTCAATTGCTCTCTGAAATAAGGAGCCAACCCCTCTTTATGATCCACCCGGGTATATTTCAGCTCCAAAGGCAAAGCTTGTAAAGAGTCAAGTTCCGCCTTTGTAATATACTTGGCCTTATACATTTGGTTCAAAACCGTGTTACGACGCCCCCTCGTGCGTTCGTTAAACCTGCGGGGATTATAATACGAGGGATTCTTGCACATACCCACCAACGTCGCAGCCTCCTCTATTTTCAACTTATCGGGAGTCGTATGAAAATAAATGTATGCCGCCGATTGTATCCCGACTGCATTATTCAGGAAATCGAAATGATTCAGATACATATTCACGATTTCCTCTTTGGTATAAAAACGTTCGAGCTGTACAGCTATAACCCATTCCTGCGGCTTCTGGAACAACCGTTCCACCACATTATCGGCATTAGGAGAATAAAGGAGTTTGGCCAACTGTTGGGTAATCGTACTTCCTCCCCCCGCACTCTTTTGAAATAATAGCCCTCGTTTGATAAAAGCCCGGAACAAAGCCTTCACATCTATGCCGGAATGGTCCTTGAAACGAATGTCCTCCGTAGCGATAAGAGCATTGACCAAATAAGGAGAAATTTCATCATAATGTACATACACCCGGTTACTCTTGCTTTGATAAAACCGGCCTATTACTTCCATATCGGAAGAATAAATCTCCGAGGCGAATTTATCTTTCGGATTTTCCATATCCTCTATCGGCGGCATATATCCTATCCACCCCCATGCAATCATCGCAAAGGCCGCAACGACAAGAACAACGATTCCCCCAAAGGCATACCACATATACCGCACAATACGCGATGTATCCCCGATAGATTTTTTCAACTTACCCACTTTCATCTCTCCATCTATGCATTTATTAACAAAGTCTTAAAAGCCATTCGCTCTATCCGCAGCCAATTGTTAAAGCAAAGGTAACAAATATATTTTATCCGAATACATTTTGTAGATTTATAAAGAATATTTTTTATGTCTGAACACTTGGCTTTCGGTCTTTTTTTACTATCTTTGCTTAGTGAAATGAGTGGGCAAGAACAAACATATAATCCATTACGGCACAGGCATTTTTATAAAAGCCAAGAAATATATTCTCTTGAAGAGAAACAAAATAAAAAGCCAATATGACTTTTATAGTCGTGTTGGCTTTTTTGTTAACGAGCATTGTAATATAAAAACAAATCATACCGACGATGAAACGTGAGAGTTTAGTATCTATTACCGATTTTTCAAAAGAAGAAATTCTGGATCTTCTCGAAAAAGCGCGTCGATTCGAAGAAAATCCCAATCGAAAAATTCTGGAAGGTAAAGTCGTGGCGACTCTGTTCTTCGAGCCTTCTACCCGCACTCGACTCAGCTTTGAAACCGCTGTCAACCGATTAGGCGGAAAAGTCATTGGATTTTCAGACGCCAGCACGACCAGCTCCTCAAAAGGAGAAACACTGAAAGACACCATCATGATGGTAAGCAACTATGTCGACTTAATCATCATGCGCCACCATCTCGAAGGTGCTGCCCGTTATGCCTCTGAAATTTCTTCCGTTCCCGTTATCAATGCAGGAGACGGAGCGAATCAGCACCCCTCGCAAACCATGCTCGATTTATATTCCATCTACAAGACACAGGGCACTCTATCGAACCTGAACATTACTATGGTGGGAGATTTAAAATACGGACGTACCGTACACTCCCTGCTGATGGCTATGTCTCATTTCAATCCCACATTTCATTTCGTCGCACCCGATGAACTGAAAATGCCTATCGAGTATAAACTCTTCTGTGAACAAAATCATATTCCCTACTTCGAACACACCGAATTTTCCGAAGAGGTAATCAATCAAGCGGATATTCTATACATGACCCGGGTTCAACGCGAACGATTCACCGACCTCATGGAATACGAAAAAGTTAAAAACGTATATACGCTGCACAACAGTATGCTCGAACACAGCAAAGCTAATCTGAGAATCTTACACCCGCTCCCCCGGGTTAATGAAATTTCTTACGATGTCGACAGCAATCCCAAAGCCTATTATTTCCAACAAGCCAAAAATGGACTATTCGCTCGGCAAGCCATTATCTGTAAAGTTTTAGGAATTGAAGTTTAACCCCTTTTATTTTCGGTAATCATGAACGACGAAAAAAAAGAACTAAAAGTAGCGGCTCTCGAAAACGGAACCGTCATCGACCATATACCTTCGAGCCAATTATTCAAAGTAGTGTCTATCTTAGGACTTGAAAACTGTACGAACAGCATCACCATCGGCAATAACTTAGCCAGTAAAAAAATAGGGAAAAAAGGTATCATCAAAGTTGCCGACCGTTTCTTCAAAGAAGAAGACTTGAATAAGATCGCATTGGTAGCCCCGGCTGCACAAATCAATATTATCCGCGATTACCAAGTCATCGAAAAACGGAAAGTATCTTTACCGGACATCGTGCATGGCATTATCCGCTGCGGAAACCCCAAATGCATCACGAATAACGAACCGATGGAAACCATATTTCATGTGACCGACAAAATCGATGTCCAAGTAAAATGCCATTATTGCGAGCGGTCGGTAACCAAAGAAGAAATAGAAATCTATTAATTCTTCCGATATATGAAACAAAGTTGGAAACCCGGGACTACCATCTACCCGTTGCCGGCTGTTCTGGTCAGTTGCGGTAATACGCCCGAAGAGTATAACCTCATTACGGTAAGTTGGGTCGGCACGCTCTGTACCAATCCTCCCATGTGCTACATATCCGTTCGACCGGAAAGATATTCCTACGAGATTCTAAGAAAAAACATGGAGTTCGTAATCAATCTCACGACCGTTCAAATGGCAAAAGCGACCGATTGGTGCGGCGTTTCCTCCGGAAAGAATTATAACAAATTCGAAAAAACAGGATTCACTCCGAAAACCGCTCAAATCGTAAAAGCTCCCTACGTCGAGGAATCTCCCCTCTGTATAGAATGCAAGGTAAGAGAAATTATCAGCCTCGGGTCCCACGATATGTTCATATCCGACGTAGTAAACATATTGGCCGATGATAAATATATAAATCCCGAGACAGGCGCGTTCGATATGCAAAAGGCCGATCTATTGGTCTATTCCCACGGGCATTACTACGAAATAGGAAAAGAAATAGGGAAATTCGGTTGGTCTGTCCAAAAGAAAAAATAAATAGACAGGTATGAAGAGAATCACTACGGTTATCTGCATGGCACTCTTATGGATTCTTACAGTTCAAGCTCAAATACAAGAATTGAACGTAAGCAAGCGATTCAATTGGGGAATCCGCTTGGGAGTCAATGCGCCGTTAGTCGACATAAGACATTTGACCCTGAACGGAAACAAAGTCGACGAATCCGATTCCGAATCGAGGCTGGGATTATCCGGCTCTTTTATAGGAAGATACAATTTCAAAAAACATTATATACAACTCGAAGTGGGCATGCATCAGTTCCATACCCGGCTATATAATCCCGACTACGAATTACGTAAAATCAATACTTCGGCTTATACCCTCGATGTTCCCATACTATATGGCTATAACATCACCAAACATGGCCCATACCTCATGAATCTTTTTGCTGGTCCCCGGGTTTCCTACATCTTTAATGAAACAAGCGGAATAAGCACTACGGGAGGTTCATTCCGCAACCTAATCTACGATGAATCCCCTAACAGCTTTTCATTCTATTTGATCGGCGGATTGAGCACCACCATAGGGCATCTATACATCGACTTTCGGTATGCCTATTGTGTGGGAAATTCCAAAGATTTATCTTTCAAAGTCAATCCCGATGAGCTCCAAACCAGTCAGGTAAAACTGTCCAGAGCCGTCAACGAATTGAGCATTTCAATAGGATATTTATGGTAAAAACTTTTAATACACAACACAATATGAAAAGAGACGACATTATTTTCGACATCATTGAAAAAGAGAATCAACGACAACGAAAAGGCATTGAATTGATTGCTTCGGAAAACTTTGTCAGCGATCAGGTCATGCAGGCAATGGGTTCTTGCCTGACCAACAAATACGCCGAAGGGTATCCCGGGAAACGCTACTACGGAGGTTGCGAAGTGGTAGACCAAAGCGAACAAGTCGCTATCGACCGTATCAAGAAACTGTTCAATGCCGAATGGGCGAATGTTCAACCGCATTCGGGAGCACAAGCAAACATGGCCGTATTCATGGCCGTGTTGAACCCCGGTGACAAATTCTTGGGGCTGAACCTTTCACATGGAGGCCACCTTTCGCACGGAAGCCCCGTAAATTTCTCCGGACTGATGTTCCACCCGTTGGAGTACAGTGTGAAAGAAGATACCGGATACGTCGATTATGACATGATGGAAGAGGTAGCCTTGCGCGAACGTCCGAAACTGATTATCGGCGGAGCCTCGGCTTACTCTCGCGAATGGGACTATGCCCGCATGCGCAAAATAGCCGATGAAATAGGCGCCATTTTTATGGTCGATATGGCTCACCCCGCCGGGCTCATAGCCGCCGGATTGTTGGACAATCCTTTGAAATACGCTCACATCGTCACCTCGACCACACATAAAACCCTGCGCGGGCCCCGTGGAGGTATTATCCTCATGGGTAAAGATTTTGAAAACCCCTGGGGTAAAAAAACACCTAAGGGAGAAATAAAGAAAATGTCAGCATTACTCGATTCGGCAGTCTTTCCGGGAGTACAAGGTGGTCCGCTCGAACACGTTATCGCAGCCAAAGCTGTATCGTTCGGCGAAGCCCTGCAACCCGAATACATCGAATACCAGACTCAGGTGAAGAAAAATGCCGCTGCTATGGCAAAAGCATTCATGGATAAAGGATACAAAATCATATCCAACGGTACTGACAACCACTGCATGCTCATCGACTTGCGTACCAAATTCCCCGAATTGACAGGAAAAGTCGCCGAGAAAGCATTGGTTCAAGCCGACATCACGGTGAATAAAAACATGGTTCCGTTCGATAGCCGCTCTCCGTTCCAAACATCGGGTATCCGTGTGGGAACTCCGGCGATAACGACTCGTGGAGCAAAAGAAGAAATGATGTGCGAAATCGTAGAACTTATCGACACGGTTTTGGCCAATCCAGAAAGTGAAGCCGTCATCAAAGCCGTTCGGGAAAAGGTCAACGGCATGATGAAAGAATACCCCATCTTTGCTTATTAACACCGTTTATTCATTTTAAGAACACTCCGAATGGAGTGTTCTTACTTCATTTTAAATACCATGAAACTTCTATCGAAACTTTCTTTACCATTCATATTCTTTACAGCAATACTGAATCTTGAATGCACAGCGCAAGATTGGCCCAATCTGAATCGTTATCGCGAAGCCAACAAAGCTATTATGGAAATGAGGAAAAACGACTCGGAAGATGCCCGTAAAAATTGGGTTGTCTTCATGGGTAACTCAATTACACAAAATTGGGCTTCTCTGGATCCGCAATTCTTTTCCGAAAACGACTACATCGGAAGAGGAATCAGCGGACAAACCAGCTCTCAAATGCTTCTGCGATTCCGACAAGACGTGATACATCTGGCTCCCAAAGCAGTCGTCATATTGGCCGGGACAAACGACATAGCCGGGAATACCGGCCCGACGAGTATCGATATGATCATGGACAATATCAAATCCATGACAGAATTGGCACAAGCCAACCATATAAAAGTCGTCTTATGTTCCGTACTCCCTGCCAATCAATATGGCTGGTCTCCCGAAGTCCAACCGGCAGATACGATTATTGCCTTGAACGAACTCATTAAAGATTACGCCCGCTCGAAACGATTGGTTTACGTCGATTTTTATACCGCTCTTGTCGATGAACAAAAAGGGTTAAACCCCAATTACGGCAGGGATAGCGTCCATCCCAATCTCGACGGATACAAAGTTATGGAACCATTGGTTGTTAAAGGAATCAAGCGAGCGTTATCCCGCCCATAGGTCGCCATCTCCAAGCGATTTCCATAAAAAGAAAAAGGCTCGAATTTTTCGAGCCTTTTTCTTTTATCATTTGATTCCGTATTTCTTTAATATCCTCATAATCTGAGGTTGGTATTGCTCTACCATACGATCGAATCCCAAGTCGTTAGGGTGAGTACCGTCCACCGAACCTTCATGATCCGTCCCGATGGCATGATTGTCCCGAATCAAATACAGGTCTTTTATACCTTGTTTCTTTAACAGTTCATACTGTTTCACAAATGCCTCGCCTTGACGGGTACAACGATCGTGCACAGCTTGGTCACTGTATCCGTTTTCCCTCATATAAGTCTCTATCATGATAATAGGAGTTCCCTGATGATATTTCCGAATCGTGTTCACCAAATATTGAGTACGCTCCGTGATTTCCTCGGGAGAAGGATTCGGCATACAATCCAAAATAAAAGCATCGGCATCGATATCTTTCAACATATCGGCCACCGCAGCCTCCATTTTACCGTTTCCGCTCAAACCGTAATTCACGAAATTGATACCCGTATTTCTCGACATTCGCGCAGGGTACGCCAACCCCGAACGACTAGCACAAGCCCCATGCAAGATACTCGATCCATACATAAGAACCATATGACGGAACGGAGACGGCTCTGCCTCGATAAAAGACCCCTCGTCTACTCCGATTTCCAACGAACGTACCTCTTCGAACAACGGAAGATATAACAAAAACCTATGTACCCCCGGCTTTAAATTCTTGGTGATGACCCGCTCTTGCTCCGCTTTCCCTGCCGACGGAGTACCTGCGCCCACCGGTATCCATTTCCCGCCGTCATTCATATACAAATCCAATCCTCTATCGCATATCGGCGTAACGTTTCCCATCACACCTTTTCCCTTCGTTGTCCAACGAGCGGCAACCGTCGGGCTATTGGTCTTAAAACTAACGACCAATCCGGCCGAATGCGTAAACAACCGCTTTACTTGAAACGGCATATCGTTATACTTTACTGTATCGACCCGGTGATAGACATTTTCGGGAGTCGGCATCACTTTCCCGATGAGCGTCAAACGAGACGCATCTACATACTTCAATTCCGCATTTATCGGCAAAATAAAAGCCGAAATCAAGCACAAAACTGCAATTAAATTTCTATGTTCCATGGATATGATTATAAATTAGTTATTGATTCACTACATCGGGTCTACATCATAATAGAGCAATAAAGTCTTAAACCGGTCGTCCACCAACATATTTTCATAGACCTGTTTCAAAATCTCCTTTACTTTCGGCATCGATGCCGAAAGTTCCATTTTCAAGACGACCTTCCGTATATATAAAGACTGAATACGAGCCACAGGCGGATTATCGGGGCCTAACACACGTGCGCCGAATACCTCTCTCAACAGAGATGTATATCGTACCGACAACTCCTGCAAAAGAGTCTCGTCCCTATGTTTCAGATAAATATATATCAACCGGGTATAAGGTGGGTAAGAAAAAGCCTTTCGCTCGGACAACTGCATGTTATACATACCCTCGTAATCATGAGCGATTACCTGACGTATCAGAGAAGATTCCGGCTGAGAAGTCTGTAATACGACCACACCCTTCCGATTTTTCCGACCGGCTCGTCCCGAAACTTGCTCCATCATCTGGAAAGCTCGCTCGTGGGCTCTGAAATCGGGATAATTCATCATCAAGTCGGCACTCAATATCCCCACCACGCTCACATGGTCGAAGTCCAATCCCTTTGTAATCATTTGCGTGCCGATAAGGATTTTATTCTTTTTCTTTGAAAAATCTTCGATAATCTGTTCATAAGCACTGCGGGAACGGGTCGTATCCAAATCCATACGAGATACCGGTATATTCGGGAAATGTTGAGCGATATCCTCCTCTATCCGTTCCGTCCCGAAACCCATCACCCCGATCGTAGGCTGTCCGCAAGCCGGACACACTTTCGGTATCTCATACGTAAAACCGCAGTAATGGCACGTCAACTGATTAAAACGCTTATGATAAGTCAGACTCACATCGCAATGTTCGCACTTGGGAACCCATGCACACTGTTTACATTCCACCATGGGCGCGAATCCCCGCCGATTTTGAAACAAAATAACTTGCTCGTCCCCGTCCAAAGCAATCTGCATGCGATTGAGCAATTCAGGTGTAAAATTCCCTCGCATACGGTTCTTTTTCCTCATCTCCCGCACATCTACCGGGATAATTTCGGGTAACTCCACATCGTTAAATCGGCTCTTCAATTCTACCAAACCATATTTCCCCTGCCTAGCATTGAAATAAGTTTCGATAGCCGGGGTAGCCGTTCCCAACAAAGTCTTAGCCCCATGCATCGACGCCAAAACGATCGCCGCATTACGAGCATGATAACGGGGAGCCGGGTCGTACTGCTTATACGAAGTTTCATGTTCCTCGTCGACAATTACCAATCCCAAATCGCCGAACGGCAGAAAAATGGAAGATCGCACACCCAAAACGATTCGAGGAGAATGGTCATCGAGCAATGTATTCCAAATCTCCACCCGCTCGTTATCCGAAAACTTCGAATGATAAATCATCAATTTGTCTCCGAATATTTTGCGTAACCGATTCGTCAACTGCGTCGTCAATGCTATTTCGGGAACCAAGTATAATACCTGTCTGCCCTCGTGTAGAACACGGTCTATCAAATGAGCATAAATTTCTGTTTTTCCGCTTGATGTGACTCCATGCAACAACGTGACGGAATGCTCTTTAAATGAATCCGATATTTGCCGATATGCAACTTGTTGGGCATCGCTCAACGGAGCAGCCTCTTGAACAGTATAAACCTCTGTCTCGAAACGACTTATCTCTTTCTTATACGGTTCGAACAGCCCCTTCTCGACCATAGCACCCAAAACCGCCGAAGACACTCCCGAACGATCGAGTAAGCTCTTCCGGGAAACCTCTCTCAGTTTTCCCTTTTGCATAAACAAAGATAAATCGAGAAACGACAGTAGCATCATCTCCTGCTTCTTGGCTTGCTTCACGCATTCAAACGCATGGCGCAAAGCCGCATCATCGCCTTGTTGGAACGTCAAACGAATATAAGTTTCCGTCTTCGGACGGTAGTTCGTCTTCAACTGTTCGGAGACAAAAACAGCCTCTCGTTCGAGCAACACTCGCAAAGTAGGTAAAATATTGCGCATTCCGCTCTCCTTTTCGAGTTCCTGCACGGTCATGCGTGACTTCTTGCCCAATGCCGCCAACAGCATCCATTCGCGCTCTTTCAAACGATTATCGTCCGGTTCCTCGAAATCTGTATTCAACGTGACCGTCGTTTCACTTTCGAGTTTCAATCCCGAAGGCAACGCCGCTTTATACACATCGCCGACCGAACAGAGATAATAATCGGCAATCCATTCCCAGAACTGTAATTGGGGACGGCGCAAAACAGGACGCTCGTCGAGCACTGAAATAAGCTCTTTCACCTCGTATCCCTGTGGCATGACATCGTGTAACCGAACTACAATAGCCGTATAATACTTTTTCCTGCCGAAAGGAACCACGACCCGACTGCCAATTTGCAAAGCCTCCTGCAAATCGGAAGGAATCCGATACGTAAAATATTTATATAACGGCAGCGGTAATACAACGTCGGCAAGTGTGCTCATATCAAGTCCTGTTCTTTCCAAGAGAAATCGAAAATACCCTCTCTCTTTTATGCAAAGATAGCGAAAGGTGAGAGCAGAGACAAATGGAAATTTCATTTCCGATTTGGCTATGCCGAACCACATCCTATCTCCATAGTGACAAAGATACATATAAGCAAGAGCAGAGCAAAACAAAGCCCGCTTTAATTTTATTCTGCCGAGCGGAGGTATCTTCGAGTTTCAACTCAAAGATAGCGAAAAGAGAGTGCAAAGACAAACGGAAATCATATTTCCGACTTGACTATGCCGAACCGTATCTATATAAATATAGCGAAAGTCAAAGGTAGAAACGGGTTTATTCGGGCACAGTAGGAAATCAGTGAGATTTGTCCCTTTACCCCCCCTACACTCCACGCGGCATTGCAAGACATTCACACACTCCTCCCTTGCCGTGTCTCGTAGCCTTACGGGGGTTGCAACGCAAAGTATAGAGCAAGGTAGCACAGCCGGAGAGTAAAAACAGTAGAACCATGTTATCGAAAGATTTCTACACTCCTCCCCTGCGTTTTGAAACGCAAAATATAGGGGAAGGTGGCACATAGTGACGGAGGGGTTAAAAAATATCCGCAACAGAGAAAACATATCAAGGTATCAACCCTCTCCCCCGATACGCCGTAAGGAAATATAGGAGAAGTCCTCACAAAACAAAAAGGCCGTTCAAAGTGACGCTTTTACCCTCTCCCTCTGCTCATCGCAGATAAGATAGGGGGAGTGCCCGTAGGCCGGAGGGGTAAAAAAACAGGGAAAAAGGGAACCCCCGATAACAATAACAGAACTGTAAATCAACCTCTCCGAAAAGACTGGAATATGGTTGTTAACAAGAAATTCATCGCTAAAATCCATATCTACATCTCCCCACTGATTACCTGCCGAACCCACATTTCCCAGACATAAAAAACAACGAGGCAGAGAGTTTCTCCCTGCCTCGCGATTATATTTTGAAAAAAATCCAGTTTAGAACAAATAAGCCGCCGTAATGGTCCATGCCCGGCTCTTACCTTTCATAACCGAATCGGGAAGGTCGTTCTTGACCTCCATGGCACTACCCAATCCCCAACCATATTGACCGGCAATCTGCAAGTGATTGAAAAGTTCGAGACCGAGGCCCACATTTATCGCCGTATCGAAACTTTTCTCTTTAAATTGCTCTTTGAAATTATCGCCCACACGGAATGCAAAACTCGGCCCGGCATATACAAAAGGAGACAATATAGAGCCGACTACCGGCAGCGAAAACTTATATTTCAAATTAATGGGAATCTCTACATAATCGACATGTTTATTCTCCGATATACCACTGGTTATATCTTTCAATTCCGACCCCTTCCGAGTATACATCAAACTGGCATCGACCCCGATACCGATAACAGGAACCATAAACTCGGCCATCAGACCTCCCGTAAAGCTCGAAATATTATTTGCCTTGAAATTATCAGACAAATTTCCACTGAGAGAAAGAGTAGATATATTCATACCCACTTTGGGACCGAACTTAAATTGTGCATTGGCAGGAACAGCCAAAAACAAGGCAGCGACAAGAGCTACACAAAAAACTGTCTTTTTCATAAACTTCATTTTATTTTTATTTATAATCAGCCATAGGCTATTATTATAACCCATTTCTCGACCTCTATTTGCACAAAGATAAAATAAAATATATTAAAATCATAAAATTGACAGACAAATCGACAAGAATCATAAAATTTTAAAGACCCTTATCGGCTATCGAAAAAAATAACGTATCTTCGACAAACAAAAACAAATATATATTTCTATGGAGAATAAACCGACCATCGAAGAAGAAATCGTAAAAATGCTGAGAACCGTTTACGATCCCGAAATACCGGTAAATATATACGACCTCGGGCTCATTTACAACATAGAGGTAAACGACGGGACCGTAAAAATAGAAATGACATTGACCGCTCCTAACTGTCCGGCCGCAGACTTCATCATCGAAGACGTGCGTATGAAAGTCGAGAGTATCGAAAATGTGAAAAATGTGGATATCCAGTTGGTTTTCGAGCCGGAATGGGACAAAGACATGATGAGCGAAGAGGCAAAACTCGAACTTGGACTTTTATAACACAATCATGCCGGGGAAAAAAATTTACTTCGCATCCGACTTTCATTTGGGAGCAAGATATATCGAGAATCCCATCGAATACGAACGTCGTATCGTTAGATGGCTCGACAGCATAAAACAAGATGCCGGAACGCTCTATTTATTGGGCGATATTCTGGACTACTGGTATGAATACCGGTATGTAGTCCCCAAAGGATTCACCCGTTTTTTCGGCAAGCTGGCCGAGCTAAGCGACAACGGCATTGACATACACTGGTTTATCGGGAACCACGACATCTGGATTTTCGATTATCTCCCTCATGAATTGGGCATTACGATACACGACGGAACCTTGATAACCGAAATCGGGGGAAAACGTTTCTTCCTCTCTCATGGAGACAACGTCGGAAAAAGACCCATGACATTTCGCTTCCTCAGAAAAATATTTCGAAACCGCTTCTGCCAATATCTTTACGCGGCCATACACCCCCGGTGGACCGTTGCTTTTGCATTGCGGTGGTCGGCCCATAGTAGAAAAGCCGGAGATGACTACGCCGAATATCAAGGCGAGAAAAACGAGCACTTGGTACGCTTTGCCAAAGAATTTAGAGAAACGGATAAAATCGATTTTTTCATATTCGGTCATCGACATATCCTGCTCGATCTTGCACTCCCCCATCAGAGTCGCATCATTATTTTAGGGGATTGGATCAAGCATCCTTCCTATGCAGTTTTTGACGAGACAGGACTAAATCTGTTCGACTACATCGAGGAATAACAAGCAAAAAGTTACCGGCAAGTACGCATTTAATATTTTTTATACATTCGAAGCATTCAAATAAAATAGTGCAAAAGAAACTATTTATCAATAGTTTACCATATAAGAATCAAAAAAGTATTTATAAAAGCATATTGTATAACATATTATTTTGTTTGTTTATCTGCAAAAAAAGGTTGTCCTTTGTCTCAATAACCTAAAACAATCTTTTTTACCTTAAAAAAATTAATACCTATTGAAAACCTATAAAAAAGAGCTTTTGAGAAAAAGTTCTTTTTTGTTTTTATATCCACACAGTTTATCGCTACCTCATACAACCTATCTCTCGATGTGTAACTCCGTTTACGACATGCACTATTTTCTGTCCAATACGTTACGGAGAAATATATTTTATCGCTTAACCATTCCAAAACCCTACATTTCGATAAAAAAACGAAGATTTTAGTATCAATTTTTCAAAAACATTTCTATATTTGCAAAAAATAAAAATATAATATTATTATTTCATATAATTCTTTTCTAATTGTTTTAATTATGAAAAAATCTTACACTTTCACTTGGATTGGGATTGCAATATGTTTACTGGGACTGTCGCCGGTAAGTTACGCCCAAGCTATCGAAATCACCGATAGCACCCCATTTTTTGAAGATTTTAACGAAATCTCCTCTTCCGAAGAAAATTTTGGATTGAGCGGTTGGACTCTAAAATCGGGATATGCGACAGGAAGCACTGCGACCAAATGGTCGGTAAATACATCAAGTTCAAATGCATGTGATGGCTACTCATTAAAAGCCGATGATGCCAGAGCTACCTCAACGGCAATATTAGTGACCCCGAAACTGTCTTTTGCTTCTGGACGAACCGCTAAAATTTCATTCTTCATGAATCGAGATACAGGTACGCGCCAGCCCAATGAGGGATTTAAAATATACGTCAACTCCATAGGCGATATTTACAGCTATGACGATGATAACAAAGTAATTATCAACGGAGACCAAACCGTTACGACTCTAAGTGAACCCATTCTTCACGCCAAAAGATACGCAGGCACTGAGATTACTAAAACCGGAATGTACGAAATGTCGGTCAACATTCCGTCCGAAATGGCCGGGCAAGAGTTTTACGTTATCTTCGAAGCGATCCAAGAATATGGAAACGCCAATTATATCGACAATATCAAAATCGAATTGATATCGGAGCAACCCAAATTAATCAACGAAACGAAAAATATCGATCTAGGTATGGTGAAAGCCGGAGAATCGGTATCACAAGAATTTATACTTTCCAACGAAGGAATAAACACGTTGAATGCTACCCTTTCCGTAGAAAACGGCGAATCGTCGCCTTTCTCCGTTACTCCGACAACGACCGATATCGCTTTCAACGAACAAAAAACAATTACTGTTAACTTCTCGTCGGCAGAAGTAAATTCATTTACCGGGAAATTATACATCGACTCTAACGGAGGAAAAGACACGATTACCCTATCGGCCGAGACCTATCCGGCAACAGCCTACTACGAAACATTCGACGAACTATCCAAACTTCCAGACGAATGGGTGGTCGTTAAAAACGGAAATGAAACTACCTATTCCATCAACAGTAGTAAAGGTGTAAACGGATCAAAATGTTTAAGCGGTTCTATCGGCTCTTGGGGAGATGAATCGACCATCGACACGATATTTACCCCTGTCATATCGGGAAAAGTAACATTCGATTTCAAGAAAGCCGGAGGCTCTTCCGATGCTATTCAAGCATATATCGTAACAGCCGACGGTACGCAGACCGCAATAAATACGGGAACAGGCTCTTCGTCATCTTGGACAACAGTCAATGTCGACGATGTACCCGAAGGATCACGCATAGCCTTCACACTGAACAATGTCTATGTAGATAACTTCATAGCATTCACTCGGCAGGAAATTTCCAAAGGCATACAGTTGGTTAAAGAAGCCAACAATAGACCAAGTAGTTGGATGACATTATATGCAGGCCCCGACAAAGCCACTCAAAACACATTGCAATTTGCAGTTAAGAACATCGGGACTCAAACAGTCTCAGCCGACAGCTATAATTTCACGACCCAATTAGTGAACGAGAACAATACCGTAGCCGAAGGCGTCTCCTACAAAACTTACATCATTAACGGAGAAGACACAACCTTATACGAAGACAATGTTATCCCCGGGCCTGAAATAGCCGCAGGCGCAGAAACTACAATCAAGGGTTATCTGCTCATTAGCAGCAATGACGAAAAAAGCAAACTATCGTTCAATGTAAAAGTAAACAACGTCGAAAATACACATTTCACCCAAGTAAAAACGGGCGATAATATAACTATCAAGCCCAATAAGGGGGATGCCTCCTTATCGGCTATAAACTTTGGATTGGTAAACAAAGCGACGACATTGGATTATGTAATCAAAAACAACAGTAACAACGGAGCATTGACCGTATCGAAAATCACAGTGCCATCGGGGTCAGCATTCTCGGTAAATGCAGCACTGCCATTGGTTATACCCAGTAGCAAATCCGATACGATCCAAATCACTTTCAATGCCGAACCGGGCATATATAACGATAATATCACAGTAGAACATGACGGTATAGGCAATACGGAATTTACCGCCTACGGTACAATGCTATCGGCTACGGCTTTATTAGAATCGTTCGAAGGCGAAACCTTCCCGCCAATCCTTTGGGATATGAAACAAGGACTTTGGGAAAGAAATACGACGACTAAACATCATGGTGAAACCAGCATTGTCAATACAGAATCCACAGTCGATACGATCATCACCCCCTTGCTCCATCTCTCGGCAGGAGACTCTATTGCATTCTCTATAAGAGCGACCTCATCTTCTGGATATAACACAGATATTCTGTATTCCGCAGACGGAAAGACATGGAATCTGTTAAAATCTTTCGCCATTTATGGCGATTATTGGAGTGACTGGACTGAGATGGCGGCTTATATGCCCGAAGACTTTACCGAAGGTGATTATTATATCGGATTTGCCAGCAAAAAGACTTATATCGACTTGGTTTACGGCCCACAAATTGTTTATCAAGAGCACCGCATCGACATTAAAGGATTTACCGGAGAGAACAAAGGTATGGTAAACTACACTCAAAACTTTACCATCGACGTGGCTTGCTTGGGCACAGCCGGAGAAACGGCCGAAAGCTATTCGATTGCCTTGATGAACGGCGAAGAAAACATCGGCAACTACACGGTAGAACCTATGATATTGGGCGACATGAAAAGCTACACTTGTTCGTGGACCCCGAGAGCCGCCGGCGAAGCATCGATCTATGCACTGCTTACACTCGACGACGTAGTGACCTCGACCGACACGATTACGGTATCTGTTGCCGAGGAAAGCCTGATTTCTACCGTTATGATAGGCGATTTATCGACAACGGCCTCCTCTCCCAACTACAAGCACTACCTCTATGAAACACTTTACACTCCGGAAGATCTTGTAGGATTGCAAGCAGGCGATGTGATTGAAACGGTAAATATCCCCTATTACGCCACAGATGCAGCCGTAAAAGGATATCGAATAAATATCTGGATAGGCAATACCGAAAAAACGGCTCTCACTACCGACAAAATGAGCGAAGCGGACATAACAGGATTGAGCCATATCGGAGCGAACTTGCGATACGAAGCAGGAGGAAGTAAAGAATCGCCCCTATATTTCGAAATGAGACCCGAAACCCCGATCACTTACAATGGTGGAAACCTTAGCCTCATTGTCTCCGTAGACTCCACATCCTACAAATCGGGTGTCTACTTCTTCACTCAAAAGACCTCCACCAAATCGATGAAGACTTATAGCATAGACGGTAATACCAGTGCCGATTATATGGATACTTGGATAAATGGCGGATATATCCCGAAAGTAGCCGAAAATATCATGGTGATGGAACTGGGATTGGCAACCGAAGCACCGGTCGTACACGGCATTGTAACCCGGAAAGATAACCAAGCCCCGATAGAGGGTGCAACGGTAACCATGCAATCGGACGAAGTCATTTATACCGCTACCACCGACGAAACGGGAGCTTACAGCATTTCCGTAATGCAACCGGGAAAAGAATATGAAATGACGGTTAGCAAAGACAACTACACAGGTGTGGACGGTGTGCTCGTGACAGTAAACGAAGATACCGAACAGAATTTCGAATTAACGATTATCAGTGGAATAGATCATACGACAGAAAATGCGACGAAAATATTCACCGACCGCACGGGAAACATTCATGTCGTAGCCGATGCCGTTATCGAAACGATAAAAGTATACTCGACGAGCGGAAGCCTCTGCATAACCGAAACCCCGGCAAGTGAATCGGCCGTTATAAATGCCGGTGATCTGAAAGGTATTTATGTGGTAGAAGTCCAAACAGCAGGCAGTGTGAAGCGCGCAAAAGTAAGGCTATAACATCGACTTGAATCACATAGCGACAGGCGGAAGAACTCTGGTTCTTCCGCCTGTCTTTTTCTTTCCCCTTTTCCCTTCATTCCCCTCGAAACCGCCCTTCGCTCTGTACGCACAAGAGAGAATATTTCTCCATACAGAAATAAATCCTTATATTTGTAGAATATAGGAGGCGGTTCGACATAGTCAAATCGGAAATGTGATTTCCGTTTGCCTTTGCACTCACCTTTCGCTATATTTGCCTTACGGGTGGAAACAGGCTGCGCTTCGGCACAACCGAATAAATTTGTTTCTGCTCTCGCTTTGTACTATTTTTGTAATCATAGGAAAAGAAGCCATCGATGAAACGATATGCAATCATAGTAGCCGGGGGAAAAGGAACTCGTATGGGAAACGACATTCCCAAACAATTCATCGAAATAGCCGGCAAACCGATATTAGCCCATACGATAGAAAATTTCTACCGATTCGATCCGAATATCGATTTAATAATCGTACTTCCTCAAAACCAACAAGAATATTGGAAACGGCTATGCGCAGTTCACCGAATCACAATTCCCCATCTTGTTGTCAAGGGGGGAGAAACACGTTTTCATTCGGTTCTTAACGGACTATCTCTTATCCCGGACGAAGGGATTGTCGCTATCCACGACGGAGTACGCCCGCTCACGGCTCATCGCGTAATAGAAAATTGTTTTCATGTCGCAGAAGAAAAAGGCGGAGCCATACCCGTTCTTCCTCTAACCGATTCATTAAGACAAATATTTCCCGACAAATCCAGCAAGGCCGTCGACCGCACGGCATTCGTGGCGGTACAAACTCCGCAAACATTCCGGGTCGAAGAAATAAAAAAGGCATACAAGCTCCCTTATAACGACACTTTCACCGACGATGCCTCGGTGTACGAGGCTGCCGGATACATTCCCGAATTGGTCGAAGGGAATCGGGAAAACTTGAAAATAACTCTGCCGGTCGACTTGGCAATCGCCGAAATAGGATTGAAGGAATGACAGATTTAGCCGGTTTAAATATCAAATACCTTCCCGGAGTCGGCCCTAAACGCGCCGAACTCCTGAACAAAGAATTAGAGATATTCACCTATCTCGACCTGCTGCACTATTATCCGTATAAATACATCGACCGAAGCAAGACCTACAAAATAAACGAAATCGACGGTTCGATGCCTTATATTCAGTTACGAGGTAAAATCGTTTCATACACCACTCACGGAGAAGGGGCACGCCGCCGGCTCACCGCTCTGTTCTCCGACGGTTCGGGAGTCATAGAGCTCGTTTGGTTCAAAGGAATACGCTATATCACCGACCGTTACAAACCGGGAACGGAATATACGCTTTTCGGGAAACCCACTCTTTTCAACGGGAAATTCAACATTGCCCACCCCGAGCTCGACCCGATAGACGATCGCATAGACAACACGACCGGACTACAAGGATACTATACCACGACCGAAAAAATGAAAAATGCTTTCCTCAACTCGAAAGCCATACAGAAAATGGTATATACCCTTCTCTCCGGAATACAAAACCCACTGCCCGAAACATTGCCCCTTCCCATTATCTCGCGAATGCAACTCATGAATTCGACCGATGCCCTACGCAACATTCACTTTCCGGTGACGATAGGCCACCTGAGGCGGGCAGAATTCAGACTCAAATTCGAAGAGTTATTCTATCTGCAATTACACATTCTACGATATACCCGGTTACGGAACCTGAAATTGGGAGGATTCCGTTTCGACCATATCGGGAATTATTTCAACGACTTTTATCATCAAGTGCTGCCCTTCGAACTCACCCAAGCTCAAAAACGAGTCATCAAGGAGATTCGAGCCGATATGGGCAGCGGCAGACAAATGAACAGACTGTTACAGGGAGATGTAGGCAGTGGAAAAACACTGGTCGCACTCATGAGTATGCTCATCGCCGTAGACAACGGTTATCAAGCCTGTCTAATGGCTCCCACCGAAATATTGGCCACCCAGCATTACGAAGGGCTGAAAAAGATGGTGGAGCCGTTAGGACTACGTATTGAACTACTCACGGGGTCAGTATCTAAAAAACGAAGAGCTCCCATTTTAGAAGGGCTCCTCACCGGAGAAATAAACCTGCTGATAGGAACCCACGCTCTTCTGGAAGACTCGGTAAATTTTGCGAATCTGGGTTTTGTCGTCATCGATGAGCAACATCGGTTCGGGGTAGAGCAACGGGCTCGGCTTTGGAGAAAAAATAAAATTCCGCCACACATTTTGGTCATGACTGCCACCCCCATTCCCCGGACTTTGGCCATGACTGTTTATGGCGATCTCGACGTATCGGTCATCGACCAACTGCCCCCCGGACGCAAACCCATACAAACACTCCTTCAATACGATAACAAAAGAGCCCAATTATACGCTTCTTTGCGCAAGCAACTACAAATCGGGAGACAAGCCTATATCGTGTATCCGCTCATACAGGAAAGCGAGAAAAGCGACTTGAAAAATTTAGAAGAAGGATATGAACACATTCGGGAAATTTTCCCCGAATATCAAGTGTGCATGGTACATGGAAAAATGAAAGCGGCCGAAAAGGAAACCGAGATGCAAAAATTCGTATCGGGAGAAGCCCGCATTATGGTGGCGACTACGGTCATAGAAGTCGGGGTGAACGTACCCAATGCATCGGTCATGATCATCGAAAACGCCGAACGTTTCGGTCTGGCTCAGCTACACCAGCTCAGAGGGCGTGTAGGTCGTGGCGCCGAACAATCGTATTGTATTCTGATGACATCTTATAAAACCAACCAAGACACCCGAAAAAGGCTCGAAATCATGGCAGAAACCAATGACGGGTTTCGCATTGCCGAAGCCGACATGCAAATGAGGGGACCGGGGGATATGGAAGGGACTCAGCAAAGCGGAATTGCATTCAATTTACAAATTGCCAACTTGGCAAAAGATGCACAAATATTGCAAGTAGCTCGCGATGAAGCAGGTAAACTGCTAGATTCCGATGAATTGTTAGAACGACCCGAAAACCAAATCGTACGAAAAGAACTAAACCGCATTTTCGAAAAACAAAAAAACTGGGGATTAATCAGTTAAATAAAAAGTTTTCACTATTTTATGTTGTAAAACATATTTATACATAATGACATATAAATCAATATTTTATATAGAAAACACAAACAAATCGGCTTACTGGATACCTAAATTTTGTTAACCAACCAGAACACATTCCTCCAAAATTCATTATCTTTGAAAAGTGTATGCAAAAATATACGCATCTTTCTTTGGTGGGCTTAATAAAAAGGCTACTTCGACTATTTATTTTAGGACGCGGCTTATGCCAGAATTAGATAAATAAAATGTATTTCGGAAAAACAAAACATTACATTCTACCTCTCCTGCTTGCATTCTCGCTAGGTAACTTAAATGCCCAGCACAATAGGAATCTCTCCACTCACCTACACTCCAAACAACACCAAAACCTCATCGCAGGGCAACAAAACATACACAAAGAAATAAACTTGGTCGATTCCATCGCCCTACTCGAAATGCTCGAAGAAGAGGAAGAGGAGTTTCCCGGTATCGATATTTATGGAGAAAATTGGGATCAAACATGGGTAAACCCATACAAAGTCCCGATAGACAAATTGCCCGAATCCGCTACTATCGATGTCTCGGAATATTGTATGCCCATCATTGGCCATGTTACATCGAACTACGGTTGGCGACGCAGACGCATGCACAGAGGAGTGGATTTGTCGCTTCATATCGGAGATACGATACGTGCGGCCTTCTCCGGGAAAGTGAGATTAACACGATATGAACGCAGAGGATACGGATACTACGTAATCATTCGTCATGGCAACGGCCTCGAAACCATATACGGCCATCTCTCCAAATTCTTGGTTAAGCCCGATCAAATCGTAAAAGTGGGAGAACCCATTGCTTTGGGAGGTAACACGGGACGCTCCACGGGTCCTCATTTGCACTTCGAAACGCGCTATTTGGGAATGGACATCAATCCCAATAAGATTTTCGACTTTGTAAATCAAGTACCTCATACCGACCAATATACTTTCAATCCGAAAGAATTAGCCAGCAGCTTGGGGTACGGCAGATACAAGGGCAGTAACAACGGAGCGAAATACGTATCCTATCGAGTTAGAAAAGGAGATTCACTATCAAGGATAGCCAATAAATACGGTGTCTCGATCAGTCATCTGTGCAAGCTCAACGGGATTAAGCGAAACGGAGTATTGCGCGAAGGCAAAATCTTACGAATAAAATAAAATACAAAAAGAAATAATTTCATTTCCACTAAAACAAATTGCTTCTTTCTATAAAAGGCATTAACCGAAGGGTTAATGCCTTTTTTAATACATTCGACTCGGCTGCCGAGGGCTTTGCCAGAAATTTCGATTCAGCAGAAAATTCGTGGGGCAGGCTTGAATCTTAGCGACGAATCTCTTATCTACAACCACATTCCAATCTTTTCGGAGAGTGGTTAAAAAGTAGCTGAATAGATTTTCGATAAAATTCAGCCTCCCCCTCTGCTCATCACAGATAAGATAGGGAGAGTACCCGCAAAGCGAGAAGTATAAAATCTATCCTTATGCCAAAACAAGAAATACCACTTTTAAACCTCTCCCTCTGTGTTTCCGTAAGGGAATATAGGGGGAGTGCCCGCAGGGCGAGGGGGTTAAATTCTACAATCAAAAAATCCTATACCCCAAAAACGATGACAGCCTTTTCAATCTCTGCGCAAAAATTACCGTTCCTTCGGCAGCCCCTCTACATCGCAGCAAGAAAAGTGCAAAGAACCGATAACTCCAAAAATATAAATATCTCCCTCTTTTTTCTAAAAAAGTTCGATCATGCCATAAACAACAGACATACCGGTTCTACATTTGCCTGAAAAAACAGACGTATGGAAACACAAGAACAGATTCTGAAAGAACAACGATTGAGAATAGAAGTGTTGAGACATCAACTCCTATTACGTTATTACGAACTGCTGCTCTCGTTAGACGTACTGGCACAAGCTGCGGAAGTAAAAACTTTGATGGGCTACATCAACACCCTCGAACGATATGCCAAGCGATTCGAGAATAAGCCCTCGAAGAAAGAAGCCGGGAAGAAAGGACGGAAAAATACGGCCGACGAGACGACTGCCGATGATATCCACCCCGAAGCCTCTATCTCTCTATCCGAACACGCAAAGGAACTCTTCGATATGATGGCTCTTGACGACAACCTGCCATCGGAAGAAAACGAATTGCCTGCTGACATCGACGACTTCCTAAAAGCCGGATATGCCCGTTTTCTCAAACAGCAAAAACTACGAGCCCATAAAAATACGCCACATATCGAAGACAACCCGTCCCGATAAATTTAAAACAGCTTCTAAGAAAAATCCTTATCCAAAGATTTATACGATTTTACCGGGCTCAACAAAAAATTTAAATATGGCGTCCTAAAAACATATTTATTTAAATATCTTTGTAATACAATTAATCCATAGAGAACAATTCGACCCATTATGAATTTAAACGAGATAATAGCAAATATTGTTATACCGGCAGCAATAGCAGGAATATTGACACCCATTATAATGAAAGGAATCCTAAAAACATCATGGGGACAGAAAATATTCAAACATAAAGACAATGCATCAGAACCGTAAAATAAAAAAACGGCGCGGACTTGCAACTATTTACCGAACAAGGCACGATATTTATACAGCAAATCGCTGTACTGCGACAAATGTCTGATGGGTAATAGCGATACCGGAGAGTAGCGGTCGACATGAATACGATAATAATCGCCATATCCGTTTTGCAACGCCTTGTCGAGATAAGAAATCGACTTGTCGACATCAAAACCGGCGTACATACAAGCTAAATAAAAATAATCGATATTACGAACCGACCCGGAAGCCAAAAGCGAACGCTCCCACTCCTCGGCCTGTTTTTTCAAATGAAGTTTCGCAAATGCGATTCCTTTCAAATTATTGCCATAAGCGGCAGACGTACCGTCCAAGCTAAGTACTTTGCGGTAATCCGCCTCAGCAGCTATACGATTTTCCATACCATATTCTTGCGTATAAGCCCGTGCCAAATAAGAATACGGTTCATCGGGAGCTGCGACGACAGCCTCGTTATAACAACTTATCGCCTGCCCGAAGTCGCCTTCGTCATAGGCTATCATTCCCCTTTCCAGACAAATCGCCACATTCGACGGGTCATATACCGCCGCTTGCCGAACAGCTTGTTCGGCAGCGGCAAGATTGCCGTCTCCCCTCTCGATTTCAGACAACAATCGATAATATTCGGCATTCTGCGAATCTTTCTCTATCGCTCTTTTTATATCGGCTCTCGCTTCGTCGAATCGGGTCAACCTCGACAGACAAAAGGCCCGGTTATAATAGACCGTATGAAAATTGAAAAAGTTCTCCTCCACGATCGTATTCCAATCACGCAAAGAAGATGCATAATCATAATGGTCTTTATAAATGGTGGCACGCACATAATAAAGCATACCCTGCCGGGGAGAACGTTCGATATTCCGATTCAACCCTTCGATAACGCCGTTATACGACTCGTTACTATAAGCGACCAGCTTTTGTATCGCTCCCGAATGCCCATCATCGAGCGAGACGGCATAGACCAAATCATCGACTGCTTCGGGCATCATGTCCATCTCCTTATAAATCTCGCTGCGCTCCAAATAAATCTTCGGATCTTTGGGCGAGAGATTGACAGCCTGAGCTAATAAATCTTTCGCTCTCACCGGCTGGCCGGTATGAGCCTCGACTCGTGCCAACCCCATAAATGCGCTTTGACTGCGGGTATCCATGCGCAACAAATGGTTATAGTCGATTTTAGCCATATCGTATTGTCCCAACCGGCACAGCAGATCTCCCCGGTCTTTCAGAGCCAACCGATGGTTAGGGACTAATCGTAAAGCACTGTTCAAATCGGTCAAAGCAGACTTGGCCTCTCCCCTTTCCGACAGAATCTTAGCTCTCAGCAAATAAGCCTGTGCCAAATCGTCCTTCTCTTTTCGAGGAAAATATTTAATCGCATTGTCGATATCCGACAAAGCCTTTTTCATATCCCCCTGTCCGAAATAAGCCATAGCCCGGCTATAATACGTTCTGTAATCCTGTGGATTGGCAGCCAATTCCTCGGCATATACCTCCATCATGGCTTTCACCAAATCATCGTTTTCCGTCGCATGAAGAGCAAACGACGACGTGAAAAAACAAAATAAGATACCCCCTATAAAACACCTGAGTCGAGAAACCATTGTCAAACAGCTTTTATATGTTACTTATCTTTACTACCCAAAGACATTACAGCCTGCCGAATGCACACTAACCTTGTCAGCAAGCCTTCCAAAAGATCCAACGGCAACATATTGGCTCCGTCCGATTTAGCTTTACACGGTTCGGGGTGAGTCTCCATAAACAACCCATCGACACCCACAGCGATACCTGCCCGGGCGATAGTCTCTATCAATTCCGGCATTCCTCCGGTCACGCCCGAATCTTGATTGGGCCTTTGCAACGAATGTGTAGCATCAAGAATAACCGGGAAACCGAACTTCTGCATAATCGGAATGCCCCGATAGTCGACCAACAGATCTTGATAACCGAAAGAAGTTCCTCGTTCTGTAATCATCACATCGTTATTCCCCGCATCCACGACCTTTTGAGCGGCAAACTTCATGGCCTCGGGCGACAGGAATTGACCTTTCTTGATATTCACCACTCGCCCTGTTTTTGCAGCAGCCACCAACAAATCGGTCTGGCGACACAAAAATGCCGGAATTTGCAACACATCGACATACTCGGCAGCCATCTTAGCCTCCTCGGCCGTATGAATATCGGTAACGACAGGTATTTTGTATGTATCGGCGACTTTCCGTAATATTTTCAAAGCCTTCTCATCGCCTATCCCGGTAAACGAATCAAGGCGAGAACGGTTGGCCTTGCGATAAGAGCCCTTGAAAATATAGGGTATCTGCAACGATTCTGTTATCCCGACGATCTTTTCCGCAATATCCATCGCCATGTACTCTCCTTCTATGACACAAGGACCTGCCAACAGAAAGAAATTACCGCTATCGGTATATTTAAGATTTTCGAGTTTCATTATTTCGATTTTAACTGATTCAACACTTGTATCGTATGACAGGCAACTACTCCGGCCGTTTCCGTACGCAACCGGCTCTGCCCCAACATCACCGGCTGAAATCCACAGGCAATAGCCTGTTCTACCTCTTCGGGGCTGAAATCACCCTCAGGACCTATCAAAATCAAAGCATTCTCTCCCGGGCTATATATCTCGGAGAGTTCTTTCCGCTCGCCCTCCGCATAGCAATGAGCAATGAATTTCTGTCCATCGAAAGGACGGGCGACAAAGTCCGAAAAGGCTTCCATTTCGGACAATCGGGGCAAAACAGCCTTTAAGGATTGCTTCATCGCCGAAATCAGAATTTTGTTCAGACGATCGAGTTTTAACTCTTTCCGTTCAGAAAATCGGCATTTCAACAAAGCAATCGAATCAATGCCTATCTCCGTGACTTTTTCGGCAAACCACTCCATTCTATCGAGATTCTTCGTCGGCGCAATCGCTACATGCACTTGTGCCCGCCACGGATTGGGAACTTTCGATTTTTTCAATATCCGTATGCCACAACGCTTCGGATGCGCCAGAACGATTTCGGCCAGATATTTATTTCCTCCCCCATCGACAATTCCAATCTCATCACCTTCGCCCATACGCAAAACTCTGACACAATGCTGGCTTTCCGCCTCAGGGAGCTCATGCACACTTTCAATATCGGGAGCATAAAATATCTGCATAGGACCTCGTTAAAAGATTAAACTTTCTCTGCCTTGACTTTGGCTTGATGTTTATAGTGGAACGTCAATGCAAACAAAATACCGATTACACAAGCATAAGCCGCAAAGATAGTCCAACATGCCGGCCAGTCTGTCACCACGCCATTCTCGCTATGATAAGCGATAACCAACCCAGCACCGTAACCGCCCACGATAGAGCCCAGTCCATTCGTCATCATCATGAAGATACCCTGAGCACTGGCTTTTATGGAAGCGGGAGCTTCATCGGCAATGAAAAGAGAACCCGACACATTGAAGAAATCGAAGGCCATACCATATACGATCATCGATAATACCAAGAATACGACCGGGAAGCCCTCGGGGCCACCAATTGCGAAGAATCCAAAACGCAATACCCATGCCATGAAACTGATGATCATCACCCTCTTAATACCGTATCGGCTCATAAAAAACGGTATCGCCAGAATAAAAAGAGTTTCCGATACCTGAGAAAGAGAAGAGAGTATGACCGAATATTTCACAGCCCAAGCCTCGGGGTGAGTCGCCTTGAAGCTATCGAGAAAAGGAACGCCATACATATTGGTCACTTGAAGGGCTGCCCCCAACAAAAAAGAGAAAAGCAAGAATACGGCTGTACGGTAATTCTTAAACAAGACCAAAGCATCCAATCCCAACACAGACATGAGCCCGTTATTCTTCATCGCCTTAGCCGGAGGACAAGCCGGTAAAGTGAAGCAATAAAGTCCCATTGCGACAGAAGCACACGCAGCCATAATCAACTGCCCATTATTGGAACTGAACCCAGTGAGGTTATCTATCCACATAGCGACGATAAACCCTATCGTTCCCCAAACTCTCACGGGAGGATAGTCCTTAATGCGATCCAATCCGGCTTTATCGATAGCATTATATGCAACGGTATATGACAATGACAGAGTGGGCATATAGGCCAGCATATTGACCAACATCGCTATTTTGAACAAATCATAATCGGTAACGAACGCCGCACAAAAAAGAGAAATAGCTCCGACCCAATGCAGAACTCCCATCAACCGTTCGGCATTCACCCACTTATCGGAAACCACACCTATAAGCGCAGGCATAATAAGAGAAGCTATACCCGATAGAGCAAACACACTGCCCACGAGTGCACCGTCGAAAGCCAAGCCCCCGTCTTCAACGGGTGTCGTCATATATAATCCCAATGTACAGAGCCACGATCCCCAGATAAAAAATTGGAGAAAATTCATGACTATCAGTCGAATTTTTACACTTTCCATATTCTTGCGTTTGTGTTGTAATAATTTCCTTTTTTACAGGACATGGTTTAGATTATCCGTCAAAAATAAAGCCGATCGAGCACTGGAATACCTCACTTGTCCGAGCATTTTACCGACATGCGGCTTATTTCATGCAAATCTAAAAAAATATCGGTGTTCTTACAAGTTATTATCTCTTTTATTCAGCTCATCTTGAATACGAGCGGCTTCTTCATAAGCCTCGGAAGCAATAGCCTTTTCCAAGCGTTCTTTAAGTTCCTTACGAGAACAATTCGACAAACTCTTTTCTTCGGAGAGTTCTTCTGTCTCTACGACTTCTTTACCTTCATTTTCTTCATAAACAAATCCTGCCTCGTCTATAATATCCTGCATGACATATATGTCGGACCGTGTACGCAAAGCTATGGCTATTGCATCGGAAGTACGAGCATCGATACGAATCTCACGCGTACCATCGTCAAAAAGCATTTCCGAGGAAAAAACTCCATTCTCAAATTTATAAATACAAACCTCTTTCAAACGGATGCCGAAACCGTGAGAGAAACTCACAAAAAGATCATGAGTAATCGGACGAGGCGGAACAATACCTTCCAAAGATATAGCTATAGACTGAGCCTCGGACACTCCTATCACGACAGGAATACGACGAGGCCCATTTTCTTCGGCAAGCACCAAAGCATACGCACCTTTTTGTACTTGACTGTAAGTCAACCCCAACACCTTTAATTTTATACGAGTATCCACGTCACCACATTTTTAATCATACAAATATAGCGAAAGGCGAGTGCAAAGACAAACGGAAATCACATTTCCGACTTGACTCTGCCGAACCGTATCCTATATTCTACAAATATAATGAAAGGTGTGTGCAGAATAAAACAAATACGCTTGTTTTTCATACCGAATCGTATCTTATCTCTCGGTTTGGCAAAGATCTCCTCCTCTTTTGTTCAGGCTCAGAGGGAACTATTATTTATTCTATTCCGAATACAAGAAGCATCGTTACAAAGTAATTACTCCACTACCGACGCAAATATGGCGTTCCTTATCGTACACGACAGCAAATTGTCCGGGAGCAATACCCTGTACCGGTTCCTTCGAAGAGATAGAATACGACTTGCCCTCCTTAATTAAGAGTCCTGACGTAAAATCGGGGGTATGCCTGTTCTTAAAAGTTATCTCGACAGGCAATTCCATCTCTCCCCACGGGTCATCTGTAATAAAATGGAACTCCGCCAACTTTAAAACCTTTCCATATTGTTTCTCCGTTCCATACCCGTTCGATACGAATATCGTATTGGTATCGACATCTTTCGCCACGACGTACCACGGACCACCACTTAATCCGAGTCCCTTCCGTTGTCCTATCGTATGAAACCAATATCCCTTGTGAGAACCCAATATCTTACCGGTTTCGAGCTCTACTATCGCCCCTTGTCGTTCGCCCAAATGTCGACGGATAAACGCATTGTAGTCGATATTCCCCAAAAAGCAAATACCTTGACTGTCACGTCTGGAAGCATTAGGGAGCTTAGCCGAAACAGCCATCTCCCGAACCTCCTGTTTCAATAAATCGCCGATAGGAAATAGCAAATGGGAGACCTGAACAGAGTCTATCTGTGCCAGAAAATCGGTCTGATCTTTCTTTTTATCTCTTGCCGTGGAGAGATAAATTTTACCATTCCTCTCGGTCGTCGTAGCATAATGGCCGGTAGCCGTTTTATCGAACGCATGCCCCCAACGTTCCTCAAAGAAACCGAATTTGATCATTTTGTTACACATCATATCGGGATTAGGGGTTAATCCGAGTTTCACCGTTCGCAAAGCATATTCCATAACATGGTCCCAATATTCCCTATGGAGAGATACGACTTCAAACGGAAGTCCGTACTTACGCGCAATATAAGTACACATTTCTATATCCTCCTCGGCCGAACAGTCGCCTTCGTCATTGTCCATTCCTATGCGAATGTAAAATAAAGTCGGGTCTATCCCTTGCTCTTTCAGCCGATGCACAACAACGGCACTATCCACTCCCCCAGATAATAATACGGCTACGTTCATCTATTCGTTCTCTAATTCCAGTTCCGGTGATACCTGTCTTTCAAAATTAAACTTCTTCCATGCTTTCTGACGAGGTTTCTAAATGAAAAGTCTTCACGAAGAAGGCATCCGCAGAATATCGTCCGGGACCCGCAAGCAGTATAAAAGTATAAATTCCCAAATAAAGCAACGGTAATTCTGCCGTCGACAGGCTAATCGGAGAAAAGGTAAAAAAAGCTGCAATAATCATAGAAAACATCAACGGTAAAACCGCCAACCTTGTCATAAATCCCAACAGCACCAACGAGGAACAACCAACCTCTACCAATATGATGAGGATTAACGACAGCTCACTACTCATTCCCATAGTTGCAGGAAACGTAGATTTCAAAGTATCGAACTGTTCTATTTTGGCGATGCCGTGAGTCAGCATCATGAAACCGATAAACACCCGTAACCCTAGTTTTGCCCAATCGGACAATCGTTCACACAACAAAAAACGGGAGACCGTTTTAGCGAAATTCTTCATATTCAATTTTGTTAATTCAATATTTAAATAACAACCGAATTGCTCAAATAGATTAAATAGAAAAGACTTTGTGGTCGATTCTTCCTTTTTCAGGTGTTATTGGGTCAAAAAAACCTATGCTCACGCACAGAGGGGATCTCAAATGGACGATTCACATCGTTTACACAGAATCAAAACCACAAAGTCTTTTTACTTATTCTCCTTCAATATCTTTTCTACTTCTTCCAGCGAAGTATTGCGTAATATTATTTTCTTATCTTTATCCACCAAATACAAAGCAGGCATAATCCTCAAATCGAAATAACGGTCTCCATTTTCCATAGAAGCCACCACCCACTCTTTGGGATATTTCTCAACACTGCCCAACCATTCGTCCGTCTCTCCATCGGGATAAACCGACAAAATAACGAGTCGTCCTTCTCTTACTTCCTTCAATAAGGCCTGCGAAACACTCAATCTCAAAGTAGTCAACGAGCAATCATCGCATTCGGGATCGTTAATATATAACAGGACAAAAGGAGCTTTTAATTTCTTAACACGAAACTTCTTTTCTTTTCCCGGTAATTTATATTCAAAGTCGGTCAATTCCATTCCCAATTGGTTTTTAGTCAAAACATCATATTGATAGGAATAACGCAACTTACGTAACTTATCCACTTTTTTCGAATCGAGCACCGCTTTTACAAACGGCAAATAGGCTTCCTCGCTAACTAAATGCCCTTCTCCACTATATAGATATTTATCGGCTATATCGGCATACATCAACAATATATCTTCATCGCTCGAAGCCCGCCTCAATAAAATATCAATAGATTTCAATGTGCTCTCTCGTGAAGCGATACGCATAATAGAGGTAAAATCGACGAAAGCCTGTTCCGGAATTTCCCTCGCATCCAAATATGCGCGGTTTTCAATATCAAAATTATCCCAATAATGGGCAATTAAATATTCGCTTCTAACATCGGGCGTCACCAAACTATCGGGAATATCGGGCAACTGATATGGACGGACAGACTCTTCTTGTGCCTCCGACATTACAAAGGTACATGCGAATATACACAACAGAATTTTTCTTACCATAAAATTTCCCATATAACTAACCCAAGAGTAGGAGCAAACACCCTTGACTATATCGATGTATAATCCGTTTTTGCATCGGTTGCAAATATACACAAATTATCGTAAACAGCAACCCATTTGACTTTTATATTTAATCTTTTCGTATTAAATATAAAATATTAAATAATTTCCATACCAAGCAACAGCCCGATTATTTTTTTAGATTTTTTTATTTTCCCACTTTCCCCATTTCATATAAGCCGCCGAAAATAAAAGGATTCCAATGGCATAGATATGCTCTGTCGTCCAGCAAATAGCAACATCGACCCTCAGATAAAATATCATAATCGCCACATACACGACATAGAGCACCAGCGCCATCAGTTCCAAAATAAACGCAGCGCGAGTATTGCCTGTCCCCGAAACCGACTGAAAATAGACATTCCCCGGAACTATAAAAATATAGGCGGAACAAAGGACAAACAGAGACGGAAGCGATGCCGAAATAAGATCGGGCATATCGGTGTAAATGCGCAAGATCCAATCGGGACAAAGGATAAAGAACAATATAATCGGAAGCACAAACAAATATGCCATACGGATACACTGATTCAACGTGCCCCGTACATAGCGAGTATTTCCAGATCCTATCAAATTACTGACGAGCGTACTACATGTCGAAGAGAACGTAATGACAATCATAAAAGGCAGCGCCGATACGTTACGAATAATATTCGTTATGGCCAACGGTCGCTCGCCCAGATGTTCCACGGCGATAAAAAACAGGAACCATGTAGACATGGATATAAAATTTTGAACCATCGTCCATACAGAAATATTCAAAATATTTCCCAAAGGTTCTCCTTTCCGCAGACCGAAGCGATTTAATCCATATTTTTTGACATCGACTCGCACACGAGTGTAAACGACAAAGAAAATTACCGATACCAACTCGGCCAAAGAAGAACCGATGGCGGCTCCTGCAATTCCCATAGCCGGAAATCCCAATTTCCCGAAAACCAGAATGTAATTAAACACGACATTCGACAATACCATGACAATCGAATTGAGTGTCAGAGTCTTTGTTTGGGTTGTTCCCACGAAAAAGGCGCGGAACATCACGGCTACGAATGAAAAGAAAAATCCATATACCCGCCAGCGAATATAACTTACGGCAGCCTCATGAACATGAGGCGAATCGATAAATCGTTCGAGAATCAAAGGCGAAACGAAATGAGATGAGACAAACAGCACCAACGCTACTCCCAGCAAAAAATAGGTTCCCTTATAAAATATCGGGCCTATCTTCGCATAATTTCCTTCTCCGTTTCTCCGCCCCATAATGATTTGCGCTCCCAAGCTAAACCCGAAAGCAATCATATAAAATGTCATGTAATAGACTCCGGCAATGGCCGAAGCTCCCAATTCGACTTCACCGACACGCCCCATAAAGGCGGTATCGGTCATGCCGATGAGTTGCTCCATAACGAGACTGATAAGAATCGGATAGGCAATGAACCAAATCTGTTTATAGCTGAATTTTACCGGATTATTTCCCATACTCTTTCAAATAAGCCTCGGCGGCTTCACAAAGATCGTTATACCACTTTTCTCCAAACCTGCGAATCAACGGTTCTTTCAAAAATTCGTAAACCCTCACTTTTTCCCGACGGCCCAATACTTCGGCGGCCTTGCAAATTTTCCAACGGTGATAATTTACCGCCGCAAAGTCTTTGTATTCTTTCAAACGCACAGGATACAGATGACAGGAAACAGGCTTGTAAAAATCGATTTTCCCCTCTCGAAACGCTTTCTCTACGGCACATTGGCACATTCCGTTTTTACCGTAGCAGGTAAAAACACAATCCTTACCATTCACGATAGATGTCACCAAATCGCCTTCTTCATCGACATAGGCAACTCCTTGCCGTTCGATAACGGCCTTCGCTTCGGGTAACAAATCGTCCCAGATAACCGGAAGAATTTCTTTCAGTTTACGACATTCTTCCTCGGAGACCGGAGCGCCGGCATCTCCCTCGATACAACATGCCCCCAAACATTTTTCGAGATCACAGATAAAAAATCGTTCTATGACATCGAGGCTTACCAGCGCACTACCTACTTGCAGCATAATTTCTTCGGATTCTATCGTTTTCATCTATCTTTATGAGGAAGAAAAGCCGGAACGCAAAGCATACGTTCCGGCATATCGTCATCGTCGATCGTTGTTATTTCAACAAATCATGTCCTGTCATTTCGGCCGGCTGAGGCAATCCCATGATATGGCAAATCGAGGGAGCTACATCGGCCAAAATACCATCTTCGACCCGTGCGTTCTTGTTCTCCGTCACATAAACGAAAGGCACGGGATTCAACGAGTGAGCCGTATTGGGTGTTCCATCGGCATTCTCGGCATTGTCGGCATTACCGTGATCGGCTATGATAATCACTTCGTAACCGTTGGCCTTAGCAGCCTCGACGGTATCGCGCACACAAGCATCGATAGCCACGACAGCTTTTTCGATAGCCGAATAGACACCTGTATGTCCCACCATATCGCCATTGGCATAGTTCACGACAATGAAGTCGTATTTATTTTCGTCGATGGCGGCTACCAATTTATCTTTCACTTCATAGGCACTCATCTCGGGTTTCAAGTCATAGGTAGCTACTTTGGGAGACGGAACCAAAATACGATCCTCTCCCTCGAACGGGGCTTCGCGACCGCCGTTAAAGAAGAAAGTAACATGAGCGTATTTCTCGGTTTCGGCAATGTGCAACTGAGTCTTATGCGATTTCGACAAATACTCGCCCAACGTGTTATGTACATTCTCTTTGTCGAAAAGAATATGAACACCCTTGAACGAGGCATCGTAAGGCGTCATGCAATAGTATTGCAAACCGGGAATCGTGTGCATACCGGCCTCGGGCATATCTTGCTGCGTGAGCACAATCGTCAGCTCTTTGGCGCGGTCGTTACGGTAATTGAAGAAAATAACCACGTCACCCTCCTTGATTCGCCCGTCGCAAGTCGTGTTTACGATAGGTTTGATAAATTCGTCGGTTACATCGGCATCATACGATTCCTGCATGGCTTGCACCATATTATCCGATTTACGACCGATTCCGTTTACCAAAAGGTCATAGGCTTCTTTCACCCGCTCCCAGCGTTTGTCACGGTCCATCGCATAATATCGTCCGATAATAGAGGCTATCTTTCCGGCCGATTTAGCGCAATGAGCCTCCAACTCCTCGATAAATCCTTTACCGCTGCGAGGATCGGTGTCACGACCGTCCATGAAGCAGTGGATAAACGTATTTTCCAAACCATATTCTTTGGCGATGTCGCACAACTTGAACAAATGATCCAGCGAACTGTGCACCCCTCCATTAGAGGTCAGCCCCATAAAGTGGATATTCTTACCGTTGTCACGCGCATAAGAGAACGCAGAGACAATTTCTTTGTTCTGTAAAATGGAATTGTCGGCACAGGCTTTGTTGATCTTCACCAAATCTTGATAGACGATACGTCCTGCACCGATATTGAGGTGACCTACTTCGGAATTTCCCATCTGACCATCGGGCAAACCCACATTCTCGCCACTTGCTTGCAACTGCGAATGAGGATAGGTTTTCAACAAATAGTCCCAATAAGGAGTGGGGGTATTATAAATCACATCTGCGTGCGAATGATTACCGATGCCCCAGCCGTCGAGAATCATCAATAGTGCTTTTTTACTCATCTTCTATATCTATTTAGAGTTATCTAATTTCATATATCAACCGACAAAAACAATGCCGAACTTTCCGAAGAGAAACTCTCTACCCCGACATCTTTGCTTTCCCCGGATATCCCCTGCCAAACTGCGGGACAAAGATACGAAAAACCAAGAGCAGAAACAAATTTACTTGATTATACCGAGAGGAATATTATATTATTCATAAATATGGGATAAAGCGAGGTGAATACGGGGCATAATTCATTTTCTGTTCTTCCTAAACTCTTTGAAAAACGAGAACCGTTATGTTATCTCCGAGATTCAAGCAAGTAATTTACAAGAGTAGAGTCCTGTTGGTTTCTCCCTCAAAGCCTTATATTTTAAATCCTTTACGTGCCTATGCGAAATTTCGCACAGGCACGTAATACCCAATCCCATTCACTATAAACTAACGGCACATTACTTTCTCTCGGAAAGTACCGCAACAAACTATATAAACACCTTTGTCAAGCGGTAATACATTATCTCCTACAACTCCTTTTATTCGAGATACCAATCGACCTTGCAGATCATAAATAGCAATGGGCATATCCCGATCCAAAGAAATAGTAATGCCTCCGTTTCCTGTGATTATCTTAAATAAATTCTTCGATTGTTCCACGCCCGAAAAATCTACTCCTTCCAATGTAAAAGACTCTTTCCATAGCCCTCCCCGGTTCCAATAGTCATAAAAATTCTCTTGCGGGACACACAATACACAGCTCTTAGGCACGCCGGTAAAAGGCTCATACGTCGCGTACAACTCATATCCGAAACGCCCATAACGATAATCTTCATACACTTCCGTTTCCGGGGGAACAGGAGCCTGCAAATATACCTTGCGAAGATTTACACAATTTTCCAAAAACGAATATCCCACTTTTTTCACATCACTCGGGATAAATACCACTTCAAGGTCTTCACACCCCGCCAAAAGGCCTCTTGCCACATTTTCATTACCACCCGGCACTGTAAAAATTTTCAGACCGGTATTCGAGAACGCATACATTCCCAACTTCACCGAATCCGGCAATATAATCTTTTGCAGCGAAGAGCATCCCTTGAACGCCGACGCTTCTATCTGTTCAAGTTCTTCGGGTAAAGACACTTGCGATAAATCGGCGCATCCTGAAAAAGCAGAATTTCGGATAGTATCGATCGATGCAGGAATGGTCACTACTTTCAATGCGCTTTCTTCAAAAGCCCCTTTACCTATTTCTGCAAGCGTCTCGGGAAAAGTTATCTCTGTCAAACGGGTACAATTGAAAAAGCAAGAATCGCCTATCGACTCTAAATTTTCCGGAAGGTCTATCGTCTCTATCTCGGTATTCCTAAAAGCTCCAACGGGCAACCGAGTCATACCCGACGGCAAACCGACCCGCTTCAATGAGATACACCCCTCGAAGAACGCCCTATCCATATCGGTAATATTCTCGGGATATTGAAAATCGGTCAACTCGATACAATCTCGTATGCAACCTTTCCCCAAACTTCTAACCGTCGAGGGGAATGTCATAGAAACGATTCCACACCCTTTGAAAGCGAAATCGCCGATAGAAACAGTTTGCGGAGGCAAATCTATATGCGACAACCTATAACACCCCATGAAACAACCATCGGGTATCTCGGTTACGCCACTCGGCACATTTACCGAAGCCAGTCGAGTATATGCAAATATCGAATCGCCCAATTGCGTCAACGATTCGGGCAAAACGACTTGCTCCAAATAAGCACAGTCAAAAAACAACTTGCGAGGAAGACATCGCAACGAAGAAGCCGACATATCGACCGACTTTATCTGCTTACACCCTCCAAATGCATTTTCACCAATAGACTCTATCGAAGCCGGAATAACCAACCGATTCCCGGCCGACTCTTTACCGCCTAAACTCACTTTGCTCAATTGCCAACAATTACGAAAACCGGCTGCTCCCAAACGTTTCACCATAGGTAACGACACCTCGGTCAATGCTGTACAATGGCTAAATGCATACGCTCCTATTTCCGTCACTCTCGGGAAATGTATGGGTGAAAGAAGCTGCATACAACCACCAAATGCATCTTCTCCAATAGACTCAATGCGGTTATCGGCCGGAACAACCAACCGTTTCAACGAAGATAGGCAAAACGCATGATAGCCTATTTTCGTAATATCCTCCGGCAAATAAATTTCCACGATTCCCGACCCGTAAAAAACCGACGAGGGAATGGAGTCGCCCTCTATGCGACAACCTCTCAAATCGAGGGCTTTTAAAGACGCTTTCATCGACAAATTATTCAAGACCGTAAGGTCGGCCTTATTGAGAGAACCGGTTACCCGAAAGCCCTTCGACTGAATCAAACTCTCCGAGGTTAACAAAGAACTCAATTTACCCGGTGTATCCACATGAATATCGGTATACTCCACATTCAATCGAGTCGTATCTATCGGGGACGAATCGTCCACCTCCACCACTCGGTCAAAGTGCCATGCCGTCGAATACTTTTCCCGACAACCGAACGGCACATATAATACACAATGCCGTCTCGTATAATCACCAAAACAAGAAGCCCAATTACCTTGGGTTCCCAAAGTGGGCACGTTACCCGACAGCATCATAATTTCTTTCAATGAATTACAACCCGAGAACGAGCCGTCTCCTATTTTCCCTAAGTTATTGGACAATCTCAAATAGCGAAGTGACGGGCAATCCCTAAAAGAATAGCCATATATTTCTGTTACCTGATTCGATAAAGCGACCGAGTCGATAGGGCAACCAACAAAAGAGTCATAGATATTCCCCGTAGAAATTTCGCCTATCGAATCCAGCTGTGGACATGATTTGAAGCTACAATAAAATTCCTTTATTTGACCAAGATTTATTCTTTTTATCGAAGAATTACAAAATGAGCTATATATATTAGTACACATTTGGGGTAAACGAACCTCTTCCAACGACTCATTTTTGCAAAAACAATTATTTATTATGGATACTCCCGTCTCTTTAAGGTCAAGCACTTGCAATACATTCCATTCAGTCACTGCGGCACTCACATATTGCAAATCAAGATTGTTGATATTACCTACCAATTTCAAATGGGTAATTGCTCGGAGTTCTTCCTTCGGAAGGACTTTTTCCAGACCACCCAATTCATAACATGTAATCGTTTTATATTCTTCGGCCAATACAGGATACATGCACGACAATAAAGCCATTAGCACCACTACTTTTTTCATAGTAAACCTCCTTATATTTTGTGTTTTGTAAAAGTAAGAAAAAATCTGTTTTTCACAATAATCGGCAGCCACTTTTTTCAAAAATATTTTATATTATATCATCATGCCATAAAATCACTTCTTCCCAATCCTACTTTTGCCGTGTATTAATCATTAAATTTTTTAATTATGACAGCAAATGAATTTTTAGCGGGTATCGAAAATTACGAAAAATTCGATCCGTCCAATGGAACAGTCGAAGGAAAAACTTATGTAGTAGTCCCGACTATTACAGGAACTGACAAAAATTCAGACGTCGTTATCAATGGACATATCACCTTAGCCTACAACACGACGTTGATTTTTGCCGGAGGAAAAATCTCAGGGACAGGCACACTCACCGGCGACAATACTCGGTTGATAGCCCCTATTACCCAAATTTTTGGCGAAGACATCACAGTCGACGGCATTTGGGAAATGGATCGCGCCTATCCCCAATGGTTCGGGGCAAGAAACGATATTTCCAACAATGAATTTTGGCATCTGCGCGTTGCCTGCGAAGCAGCCAAATCTACTGAAGAGAACCCTCTCACCCCCGCAGCAGAAAAAGACAAGATTGAAAAAGCTCGCGATGCGGCCTTAAAAAACTTAAAAGCATGGAAAGTAGACTCCTCCGATGCCATCAACAAGGCCATGAAGCTGAAACATGCCGGAGAAGTATTTCTGCCCAAAGGAGAGTACGCCATTTGTAAAACTTTGAAAGTTCCTTATGGTATTGTACTTCGAGGAGAGTTGGCCGATTATCGTCTTAACGAAAGTAACATACAATTGCCTGCCGGTGATTATCCATTAGGAGGAGATACTACTCCAGACGATCTTTCGTCTTATTATAAATTGGGGACTGTTATCCGCCCCTTAAACATCAACTATCCGCTCACAGTCGATAGTGACGGGACGCCTATCACTTCGTTCGACAACAATTTTGCGGTTGTCATCAACCCCAATATTCACCCGAACGAGAATCATAATGAGGCATGGGAACAGGAATTCCCTTCTGCTTTCACTACGATACGAGATATCCAATTTATAAACTTTTGGACAGAGACTCCCAGCATGCGGGGAATCTATGCGATAGGCGGCATGAAAATCGAGAATGTCAGTTGGAGTCAATTCGTGCAAGCCGTAGCCACACCCGACGATATGTATTGCGACGGAAAGACCATTATCAACTGCGGGTTTAGCTCCCCTGTGGGCTGTATATTCAAGGACTTTGTCTTCGACACCTTAGTAGGAAATCCCGAGAAAATAATAAAACGATTTGCTCAGGACCAAAAAGAGTATTATGCCTTCGATTTAAGCGGATTAGGAGACAATCTATATTTCCACCACAACCATTTAGGTATGGGCGAAATTACTGGAGGATTAAAATTAAGAAGCTCTAACGGAGCACAAATCAGTTGCAATATTATCAACGACAATATCGCATTTTATAACTGTAAAGGCATTTCTTTTTCTGCCAACCACTGTGAAGATGGCATTCAAGTAAAAATATCCAATTCTCAAATCGATTTCTCCGGCAACTATTTCCATAAAGGGAAGAAACCGACATTCCTTATTCGAGATGATTATGCCCGAGGCTCGATCAATGTGCAATCGTCTACAATAGCCCTGCAAAACAACTCTTTGGTTTTCTTAGACCATGAAGATGAAAGTTCCAGCCTTTATATCGGAAATATCAACCCTTACGATATCCAAACCGACGGGTATCTATCCTTGTCGATACAAAACACCTATCGATATCGTACACCCAGAAACGCAGGAGGCAATATACACCCTTGCGGAATAACTATTCTTAAAGAGATTTGGACAGAAGGAGTAGCCGAGCCTGAATTGATTCCGTTTACCGAGTTCAACGATTTGAGTTATCTCTTATCCGGGAGCTCACTTATCAAGCCCAACTTCCATATCGTACACAACCATGTGGTGAACAATACGCAATTTTTCCGAGGGGCGGCTATGGCCAACAACAATATCGTATGGTTCCTCGAAAAAGGCGCATACCATTACCGCATGCAGACTATTTGGGATAAGAAACGACTAATCGGCAGTTCGACTTTGACCTTAGGCGATTTCAATTTAGGGGAAATCGACACCTACACGAAAAAAGCGCAAGGTCTCTTGTTGAATATAGGGACTAATTCTTATGACGGTCCCAGCGACGGAAATGGCAACCAAGTAGTCATTCGACTCATGCGAGCCCGTGCGAACGGGAATACAGCTTATCACAGTATTGAAATTCCCGTTTGCGGAACCCGCTTCCTATATGACAATGGTCTGTCGGTATGCGGCTTCAAATGGAAGCAAGAAACATCGATCGCCCCGTTGACAGTCAACACCATGATCCAATCTATCCACTTTGTCGGCGACAACGTTGTCTGCAAAGGAACCGCTTGTCCTACCGTTGGCGAGTGGACTGTGGGTGACATTGTTTACAACACAGGTACGGCATCGAACAATGCCATGTGGATATACACTGCAAACGGCTGGCAAGCCCGATAAAAAATAGATGAGCTCTACTTAGAAGCTGTTTTAAATTTATTGAGAAATAACATTATCATTGCAAGCAGGTATGTTCTGGCCATATTGAGCCCCCGTCTCGCATCTTGAATCCCTTGATTTTTGTCAATAGCCCGCTATTGACTGCCTATCTCGGACTCCAATCTGCTTCAACATAGGTCTCAATCTGTCTCGGAATAAATTTAAAACAGCTTCTATGTATTCGATATTTTCCGATGATTCTTTTATGGCGTTTTGAAGGGTGAATAGAGGGAACCTTGATGTGCGTGGCTTGTTTGTTGTACTGTTGTAAGTGAAAATAGATCTCGGAATCGGGAGAAAATTTTGGAATAGTGATTAGGTGATTGGTGAAATTGCGGGATAGGTATTACTTTTGGAATCATAAAACAGTGGATTTGTGTTATGGCGAAAGAACTTTTCAATCGGTATGTATGGCTGATCGATACGTTGCAGCGTTACGGAAGGCTTACCCGCAGGGAGATAGACGGGTTGTGGCAACGGAGCGAATATTCGGACGGGAAGCCGATGGCTCGACGGACGTTTATGAATTATCGTCAGGCCATACAGGAGATGTTTGACGTGAATATCGAGTGTGATGCTTCTACGTATGAATATTACATCGAGGACCCGGATGCTTTGCAGGGAAACGGTGCACGTGTGTGGGCATTGAACACGCTTGCGGTGAGTAACATGCTGAACGAGAGTCAGGAGTTGCGGAATCGAATCGTTTTGGAGAATATACCTTCGGGGCAGAAATTTTTGAGAATCGTCTTCGAGGCGATGAAGGAGAACTGGGTGCTTATTTTGTCGTATCGTTCATTCCGACGTGTAACAAGTTCGCATACATTGGCGGCTCCCTATTTCGTGAAGTTATTTCGTCAGCGTTGGTATGTCATTGCTAAGGATTTTACGGATCGGAAAATCAAGACTTATGCTTTGGATCGGGTTGCTTCTCTCGAATTGAGCAGCCGTACATTCGTCTATCCCGACAGTTTTTCTCCCATCGATTATTTCCGGGATTGTTTCGGGATTACGCACGACGATATGCCGGCGCAGGAGGTGGTGCTGCGTGTCCCTGCTTTGCAAGCTAATTATTTGAGGACACTTCCTTTGCACGAAAGTCAAGAGGAACTTGACCGGAACGAACATAGTTCTACGTTTCATTACCGTTTGAAAATCACTCCCGATTTCGAACAGGAGGTGTATGCTTTGGGGTATTGGCAAGCTGAGGTTTTGTCTCCGCAGACTTTACGCGATGCGGTGGCTGAACGGTTGTCCCGAAGTTTGGCGTGTTACGGAACGGCGGGGTTATCTTGCCATGAACACAGGAAGTAGAAGGTATTTATTTTTTCCTTTCATCGCCGAAAAGAAAGAACCCGGAAATGCAGCCGCTTTTTGTAGCTTTATTGCCCGATAAAGGAGGGGAGAATCTTGTTCTTTTCTTTATATTTTAGATTTTTCTCGGTTTGACTTAACCGATTGAGAAATAAACTTTTAGCGAATTATTTGAGAAATAGAAGTAACGATTTAGCAACTGTGCGAATTTCAGTGTTTTACGTTGCTATGCTGTCAAATAACTCTTTCATCTGCAAATATAATATGTTTTTCCAAAAACGAAAAACATCAAGCGTGTTTTTCTGAATGGGATGGTAATTATCCCTTGATTAATATGGGGTATCTATATTCCAAATGTCCACTGAATCATTTTTTTGATATTCATTAAAATCAGAGATGGCATCATTTATCATTAGTGTATTCTCTCTAAACATTGAACATTTTGAAACATCATTATCATTGCAATATTTTGGATTACCACATTTTTTATACAATTTGCAGAACTTGCTTCCACTCATATCTTCTGCTTGCCATTTACATAATTGGCAATCTTTCTTTAAATACCCATCAAGATACGCTTTAACTTTTCCAATTGTATATAAACCACCACTATTGATAAAATATGGTATGCAATCATCATATGGCATACTTATTTCATAGATTCCCTTTCTGTGGTGATTGTAATTCCTACAAGTAAACGTATCTCGTTCAACATAGCTTTTCAAAGTATGATGTAAGATATATTTTTGAAAAGGTTGCGCAAAGTCCTCTGCTAAAACTTCCTTACGTTTAAAGTTGTGCAACTTAACTTTTTCACATTCATTTAAATTTGTGGAATTTACAATATCCAAAATATCTTCTTCTGACTGAATACTAAGTTCAATAATACGAATGCCCGATTTTTTCTTTTCTTGACTGCATTCATGTGTTACAAATACTTCAATGGAAAATAGGCAAATTAGGATTAGTCTTGTTTTCGCAATACAAATCGGCTATAAAGTCTCTACACCTATGTTCTTGGATGCATTTTGAATAATAAGTCTTTAAATCAAATTGCACTTTCTTTACCCTCTTACAGTTTATCTTGTCATAGAAAACACAATTATCATACTTGTCGCACTTTTCATAACTATCCATAGATAATATGATATGCTCTTTCTGATTAAACCAATTCATTATCATTATCTCAGCAATGGAATGTAGATATTTGTCGTAAGAACATTTGTCAGCCTTATGCGCAAAATGCCATTGGCGGATATTTCCACGTTTAGCTATCATCTCACTGTGACAATAAGGACAAAAATATCGTTCGTTTGAATAATATACATCCTTTATATCAACGATGCAATTATCGGTGTTAAGTGCAAAATGTTGATAAGTGTGTGAATGTTTCATTTTATAAGTACCGACTAATAAACTCCTTCTTTTTCCCTAATTATGCCAATGTTTTCATCTGTCGATTTTGATTTTGACACGACTATTTGGTCAAAATTCTTTTTCCCCACTTGTATTTGACCATTTGAAAACACATATAGAAAAACATTTTTCAAAGTCTTTTTATATATAGATTTTCCATTTTTATCAACGACTTTTACTTTGACTTTATATTTATCTGATATAAAATAGTCAGGAGTTATTGACTTGAAAGACATCGTAACATCTTCATAATATTTCCCTTCAATATCAAGAAATGCTACTTTACGTACAACTTCCATATCAGTTAAAGGCTTTGCTGTTTCTGGTTCACTTTGAGCAAAAGCCAAAGGACACGTAAACAACATAATTAACAGCAATACAGACATTTTTGCCTTGTCTAAAACATAAGTGTTAGTGATTTTAGTCATATCTATTATTTTTTTAATGATAAAAAGCGCAGACATTCGCCATACGCTTCACGGTTCACCACAAACCACAACTAAATATGGGAAGTCTGCGCCCATATTCGGGGCAGTCCCAATATTAGTTGTTGCTCTTTACTTGTAGTGGTGATTGTGAAGCTATCGAGCAATATGTCTTGGAACGAGTTATCTCAATCCAACTGCAAAAATACAAAAAAACGTGATAATCCATTCAATATAGGTAGATTATTCGGCTGTTTTCTTTGAACTATAGTTTTATACCCCTATTTTGCCTTGGCTTCGGTATTCCAATAGCTTCTCAAAACTCGCTCATCTTTTTTCTGAACCAACTCACGTGTGGAACTCCGTCAATATTGAAATCGAATTTTCCGTTTTCATTCTCCTTGATGGCGCAGATAGAACGCTTGGTTTCAAAACTTTGGTTGAACTCCGAAGAGTAGAGTTTACCTTTAATGGCAACATCCTTGAAAGTGCATAGTCTTCGGATAATACCGTCATCGAAACCCAAGCGGTCACGCAGGAAATTTATTGTCGGTATCAGCTTTTCCACGTATGGGAAATAGCATTTGACAAAATTCACGAACTCGGACAGCTTACCATTCTGTTGCTCATATGTGCTTTTCATTTCCTGCATCTGTTTGGCTTGTTGTCGTTCCCGTTGTCGGGCTTCTTCTTCAAGTTCAATGATGCGGTTTTGCAGGGCGGTGTTCTCCCTTTCCAATGTCTTGACCTTGTTGCTGCCGAAAAGAGAACCGACACTCTCGGCGATGTTGGCGGCTGCGGTGGTTGCCGCCCCTTTCAGCTTCTCGGTCTGTATTTCTTTTTTCGCCCGTCTTAGTTCCTCCCGTGCCGTTTCTTTCTGCTGTTGCAAATCCACCACTTCCGCTTTGAGGTCGTCGGCGAGTTTCTGTATATCCCGATAATACTGCTGCGTGGACTTGTGGCGAGCCTTCGAGCCGTCTATGCCTCTTTGCAGCCCGTATTTCGCCATCGCTTCGGCATAGGTATCTTGGTAGGACTTCAATTTCAGCCGTGTCATAATATCGTCGGCGCACAGCCTTACGGTGTCGGTCGGCTTCTTGCGGTATCGTTTCTTCGTCTGTTCCTCCCTTTTCCTGCGCTTGCGCTCTCCCTTGACGATGGGAACGAGTGTAATGTGTATGTGTGGCGTCTGCTCGTCCCTGTGCAGGTGAGCCGCCACGATGTTCTCCTTTCCGAACGTGTCGGCGAAGTATTTCAGATTGTCGGCGCACCACTCGTCCAAACGCCCCTCTTCCTCTATCCGCTTCATGTCCTCGTGCGTTCCCGACACGTTGATGCGGATTGCCCGCACTTGGTTGCTTCCGATTTTGCGTGTCAGCCCCGCTTCTTCTAGTCTCTGCTGTATAGCCGCCGAACGGTCTTTCACCCCGTCGGGGTATTCGATGAGCCTGCGGTTCAGGTGCGTGCGTGTGGGGTCGGCGTTCTTCGGTATGATGAAACGCTCGATATGTGCGGTCGTTCCGCTGTCGCTGCCGTGCGCCTTTTCCATGTGTAAAACTACGAAACCCATATATTCTTCCTTTCTTTTTTGGCTTGTGAAACAATGATTTTTTGTATCTTCGGGGCGGCAAATGCCGTCCCCGACGGGGTGTGCAGAGGGGCTTGCCCCTTGCCTTATTGGGGAATTTTCAGCGATACGACAGTATTGCGGCTCGGACAAATTCCCTAATAAGCTACGGTATTTTCTCCGCAAATACCCTGCGGCGTGCCGTCCGTCTGCCTTTCTGCGGTGGCTGTCCCTGCCGTCTGCTTACCCATATAACCCCACCTTATTTTTTCCCTTTCGGTCGGTGGGCGGCGGGGCGGTCGTTTCCGTTTTCAAAGGCTCTTTTGCACGGGGCGGTCGGATACAAGGTTTTCCCGATAAATACGCTCGCAGCGAAGCGAGAGGAAGATTTATCGGGAAACGGCGCAGCCGCCTGACCTTTTAGCCGACGTAAAGCCCCGTGCTTGCTTTGCCTTTGTAAACGGAAATGATTGCTCCGCTTTCCTCTGAAAAGAGGAATAGACCCTGCAATATATATCACCATAGTGATAGGTTTGCATGCTGGTATGCTGGTACGTTTGCATGTTGGTATGTTGGTATGTTGATATGTTGGTATATCATCATGCTTTCCAACTGCTGTTGGGCTTGCCGTCCGAAACAACCGACACGAATACCGTCGTTTTCTCTTTTCGCCCGTGTATAATCCTCTCTAATAATGCCCTGCGGACTTTCGCCGCCCCGAACGATTCGACACGGAAAGCGAGGGCGGCTATCGTTTCGAGGTTGTAAACCTCGATGTAACTTCTCTCCGGTAAGCGGATAAGGCGTTTTATGCCGTACTCTTTCAAAACTCCGCTTTTGCAGAGAGCTTTTATCCCTGCCCGAACCGTCGGGGCGATAACCCCGAACAGTTCGCAGATTTCCCGCTCGGTCATGGCGGTTGCGCCTATATCGCTCGGCAGGGAGATATTGCCCCGCTCGTCCATCGTGATAATGTTCCTTTCTTCTTTCATCGGTATTCTGCTTTTAATTAGATGGCTCGGCAGATATTCTTCTCCATATCCTCCAACTTGTGCGACAAGGTTTCCATGTCTTGGCTTATCTTTTGGGCGGTGATTTTGGCGTAAATTTGGGTGGTTTTTATGTTCGTGTGCCCCAAAAGGCGGCTCACCGTTTCGATGGGTACGCCGTGCGACAGAAGTACGGTCGTGGCGTTCGTGTGGCGTGCCACATGGTAGGTCAAACGCACCTTGAAGCCGCATTGTCTGCCTATATCTTTGAGTATCTTGTTACAACTGCCGTTACTCGGAACGGGGAAAACGTGACCGTCCCGAGCCAGTCCCTTGTACTTTTCGATGATACGTTTGGGAACGTCCAAAAGACGGATGTTCGATTCGGTGTTGGTCTTCTTTCTTCGGGTGATTATCCACAGGTTGCCGTCGAAGAATGTTTGCAGGCGGTCGGCGGTGAGGTTCTTCACGTCCGAATACGCCAAACCCGTGAAAACAGAAAAGACGAACAAATCCCGTACAAGTTCATGGGTGGCGTTCTTCATCGGTGCGTTCATGAGCGTCTGTATCTCCGTTTGGGTAAGGTAGCCCCTGTCCACGCTTTCGGGAGAGTTGATATATCCGGCAAAGGGATTAAAGGGCAAACGCCCGTCGTTCCTCGCAATGGAAACGATGTGTTTCAACACAATCATGTAGCCCCACACGGTATTGGTGCGGCATTTCTTCTCCGTGCGCAAAAAATACTCGAAGTCGTTGATGAACGTGAGGTTGAGTTCCTTTAACGGGATATCCTCACGCTTGTAGGTATGGGGCAGAAACTCCCGGATATGGTTGCAGACCGTCCGATAACGGGTAAATGTACCCTGCGCCCTGCCGTGCCCGACTTTCTTCTCAAACTCGGCGTTGTGCTGCTCGAACAGTTTCAGCAATGTTTCCTGCTTGACGCCGATACCGAGATAGGCGTCTTTGAGCTTGGCGGCGGTAACATAACCGTCCGTCTGCATCAGTTCTTGGTAGCGGCGGTTCACCTCCACACGGATTTTATCCACCGCAAGGTTGATTCTCTGTGCTTCGACGCTCTTGCCCGAAGCACGGTTGTTCTTCACGTCCCACAAGCGTGGGGGAACGTCCATCTTGCAACTGAACTGTTTAATCTCGCCGTCCACCGTGATACGGCACATCAGAGGCAGGTTGCCGTTCGGCTTCTCGCTGCCTTTCTTCACGTAAAATAATACCTTGAATGTACTTCGCATACTCACTCCTTTTTTGGTTACAAAATTAGTTATTAGTGAGTTACCGACAGCTATGCAAATCGACGCAAAACGCAGAAACAGAACTATTTAGCAAGAAATCTGCACCCGTTATGGGAGTAATGAGGTGGTAACTGAACTTCTGCACCGTTTGGCTTCGAGGTGGCATTTCGTTGGCTCTGCTCCATAGAAAAACAAAGCGTAACGAACGCTGTATCAGCTAATTCGCTACGCTTTTCCCAAATTTGCTTTTTCGCTATGTGTTTATTTTATACTTCATCGTTTTGATTCTTTTATACTTCTGATATGGATATTATTTACGAATTTTCGGTCCTGTAATTCCGGGATAATCGTCAGTCCGGAAAGGACTGGCGGGTAATCCGGCTTTGTTGTAAAGGTTGCTTTCTACATTATTACCCCAGCCGTAACGTACTGCTACAGGATAAGCCACTTCGGGAGAGGAAACCCGTACTTTGTCACCGATGATTTCAGCTTTTGCCCAATGAAACCGATGATCGGGGCCTGCTATGGAAAATCCTTTCAGACTTTCTCCCTGGGCTACCAAGCCTCCTCCGAGATGATCGAACGATAGTTCGATATAATTTCCCTTGATACACTGGGAGCGGAAGAGGGGACCGGAATATTCCAGGTCTTTCCGATAGGTATTGGCCAGGGAGATCAGTGCCAATCGGCGGGCGACCTCCTGTTTGTTTTTGGGGTGAATATCTCCGGCCTCTCCGATATCGTAGATAACAGCCATACCTGTATTCTCAAGACTGAGAGCCATTTTTTGGGCTTCGCGAACTTCTGCCCATTCGGATTCTTCGGGTTGAGCCTGGCGTTGTTTATAATTTGCCAGTTGTACGAAATAGAAAGGAAAGTCCCGATTCCATTGGGTACGCCAGTCCCGGATCAGTAAAGAGAAGAGATCGCGGTATTGATATCCCCGGTGTTCGTTAGCTTCTCCCTGATACCAGATCGCACCCTGCATGGCATAAGGAATCAAGGGATGGATCATGGCATTGAAAAGAAGGGACGGATAATTTTGGGTTGAAAAGGGATTGACCGGCTGTTCCGGTATTTCCTGACGTTTCTCTTTGAGATCGAGTCCGATCCGGTATTTCCAGGTGCCGGCTAAGCTGATCGACCCGATACTGTTATGGGCGGTCAAAAGGTCTGCTTTTCCATAGATACCTCCTTCACCGCCGGTATCGTTTACCCGTACGGTCAGTACATTCGGGCCCTCCCGGAGGAGGTTTTTAGGAACGGTATAATGCCGTTCGACATTGTAGCCATGGGTTTGGCCGACGGGGACACCGTTGAAATAGCAAATATCTTCGTCATCGACCGGTCCGAGGGTGATCTTCAGGTCTTCGTTTAACCAGGTTTTGGGAAGATCGATTTCTTTTCTGAACCAGATTACCCCATCCAAATCCGGAGTGATCGATTGTTCGATATAGGCAGGCACCCGGGTATTTTTCCAGGTTTCGGTATTTAATTCCGGGTTGGCCCAACGGGCTGTCTGGCCTTCCAAACCTTCGTCTAAAGCATTCATTTCTTGTTCCCAGTTTTGCCGGGTTGCCTGGTACTTTTGTTCTGCTGCTGTTTTGTCGGTTTGGGCTATATTCAATATAGTCAGCATATCTTCGAAATCAGGCATGTGTTTCAAGGTTTCTTCGCTGGTCCAGGCTTCTGCGACGGTACCTCCCCAGGTGACGTCGATCACACCTACCGGCACGCCCAGTTCCCGGTTCAACTCCCGGGCATAAAAATAGGCCACAGAAGAAAAATTCTCTACCGTTTCAGGGGCACAAGGCTGCCAACCGTCCATAGTAGATTGTACTTCCTCGGAGGGCGTAAGCGAAGTTGTTTTTTTGATTTGGAATAACCGGATATCCGGATGGTCGGCTGCTGCAATTTCCTGTTCGTAATGGAGTACTTTTCCCCAGCCGGCTAACGGCATTTCCATGTTCGATTGTCCCGAACAGATCCATACTTCTCCGATCATCACATTGGAAAGCTGGATTTTTTTCCCATCGGAAATCGTGATGGTATAGGGTCCTCCGGCAGCAGGAGTCGGGAGACTGGTTTTCCATTTGCCGGTTTCATCGGCTGTGACGGAAATGGTTTCTTTACTCCACGAGGGGGTGATTTTGACTTGTTTCCCCGGTGTGGCTTCTCCCCAGATCGGAGCCTGGGTGTTCTGTTGTAATACCATGTTGTCGGAAAACAAAGCGGATAAAACCGGTTTTGCATACGACCATACACTTCCCAGACAGAGAAGGAAGGTGAAAGCTGTTTTACAAAGGTAGTTTTTCATCATATTTAGTGAGTTGTTGAGTTAAAAGAGTTGCTAAGTTGCTGAGTTAAAAGAGTTGCTGAGTTGTTGAGTTAAAAGAGTTGCTGAGTTAAAGAGTTGTATAATTATTGAGTTACTGGGGTGCTGAGCTGTTGAGTTATAGAGGAGAACCGGGGTATAGAATTGTTGGATTAGGGAGTTATTAAGGGTTAGGTTGGTATATGCATTTGAAGATAAACCGGTCATCGATACAGACCTTACCGATTCTATCCTTCTGTTTTGTAACTTTAAAATGCACATAATAATCTAAACAACTTAATAACTTAATAACTTCTTAACTCTATAACTCTTTAAACTCAGCAACTCTAAAACTCAGCAACTCTAAAACTCAGCAACTCTAAAACTCAGCAACTCTTAAACCCATACCTGATCCGATGGTGGGAGGTTTCGCCTTTATGGACGATACAAGAGGGAACTCCCGGCATGTTCGGACTGTTCGGATAATATTGCATTTCGATGGCAATTCCGGCATAAGCGTTAAGCGGGTGCTGATTTTTATCCATTTGCCGGCCGTCGAAATAGTTTCCACAATAGACGACAGCTCCCGGGTAGTCCGAGAAGATTTGAAGCAATCTTCCATTTTCCGGACAGGCTAATTCGACGGCAGGGATCGTTTCGCTTTGTGCGGCGGGATCGACGAGCCAGCAGTGATTGTATCCCCGATCGATAGCCAGTTGAGGATGAAGACCGTTCATTTTTGTACCGATGGGGGTGAATACTCTGAAATCCATCGGACTGTCGGAAACTGACCGGGCCGGAAATTCCGGAATACTATCGGCATTTAATGGAAGATATTCGTTGGCATGAATTCGTAGCTGATGTCCCAGAATCGTCGGAGTACCGGCAAGATTGAAGTAACTGTGATTACTGAGGTTCAGGATGGAGTCCGCTGTCGGAGTTCCATGATAATCGATAATCAGTGTGTTGTCTTCTGTCCAGGTGTATTCGACGCTGATAGCGCAATCGCCGGGATAGCCGTCTTCCAGGTGCTGGGCGGTGGTCGTAAAACGGAGACTGTTTTCACTGCATTGCCGGTATTCCCACAGGCGGAAAGAAAGTCCTTGGGCTCCCCCATGCAGGTGATTAGGTCCGTTGTTGATATCCAGCTGATAGGACTGCCCGTTCAAGGTAAATTTTCCCTTGGCTATGCGCCCTGCAAACCGCCCCAGGGTTTTACCCAAATAGGGCCCGTCCTGGATATGATCGGATAATTCCGGATACCCCAACAGGACATCATCGGCCTTTCCCTGGCGGTCAGGCACTATAATCGACAAAACGGAAGCCCCGTAATTACAGAGTTCCGTATAATATCCTTGTGTATTGATTACCTTAAAAACCGTTACCGGGGCATTTACCCCGGCGACGGTCACCTGTCTCGATTCTATCATAATTCCGACTCCTATTATTTATTCACACATTTTTCGATGGATATGGGCCCCTTGGTGATTGATATCCATTTTTAATACTTTGTCGAAATAGGTTTTTGCTTCATCGTATTTTTTTAATCCCAGATATCCCAGAGCCATCAGATAATAGCAATGAATCGTATTCCTTTTTTGTAAATCATCTTCCCAGATCAGTAAATCCGGCAGGGATACGGCAAAATAGTCGATTTTAACCTGGTCGAACAGATGTTTTTCACCATAACTGATCAGCTTGTTGAAGCGTTTACGGGCATTTTCAGGATTTCCTAAAGCTTCCCACGCTAATCCCTGATAAAAAATCTTATCCGGTTGCTGGTCGTTGTAGTAAATTGCCGGTGCCGGTTCGGACAATCCTTCTGAGGCTTTCCGGAAATAAAATTCCGATTTCTCTTGATTACCCAATGCCTGGTAAGCGATACCACGGTAATAATCGATGTCGTTTTCCTGAGCTCCGGGAAGTTTGCCTTCTCCCAGATTGTGCGGATATTCGGTAGTTGCCGCCAAAAGGTCGATCGCTTCCTGATATTTCCCTGCTTTTATAGCCGATTTTGCCAGTTCGGTTTGTGCCAGAAGATACTGTCCCGGTACTTTCCCTTCGCCACCTTCCCAGGGATGAAATTTCCGCTGGGCGAGGTCCTGCTGTGCTTCCAGATGATTTCCCAGCATATTGTTCAGGGTGATGTATTCCAGATAAACGTCATCCCGTTTTTCTGTCAGGGACATGTGGCGTTTCAATTTTTCCAGCCGTTGTGTATGGGATACTCCCAGTTTTTTATACAATTGATCGAGTTCCATAAATACCCGGGCATCCTCCTGATCGAGTGCAAAAGCTTTTTCCATGGCTTGCAGTGCTCTTTCTGTTTGTCCGAGCTTGTTGTAATAGGCCAGAGCCAGGTTACGCCATACAGTCGGGAAGCTGTCGTCATGTTGTACCGACGTTTCCCAGCATTTTACGGCCTCTTCGTATTGACGGGCTCCGTACCAGAAATTGCCGAGGTAATAGCTGGCTTTGGCATCTGCCGGGTTTGCGGCCAAAGCGCTTTCGAGGATAACTACTTCTTCGATCCGGTTGGGGAAACAATAGGCCGGATTGGCTTGTGAAGCTTTGTTGTAATAGGCTTTGGCTTTTTCCGTTTGTCCGGATTGCCGGGTATAGTATCCCAGCGCATAATACACCATGGGATAGATATCTCCGCCTTCCTGTTCATGTAGTTGAAGGAAAGAGATCGCTTCTTCCCACATACCGGCTTCTGCATAATCCAGGGAATATTCGATGTATCCGTGGTTCCAGTTGCGCATCAGAGTTTTCAACTCGTCCAGGTCTGTTTCCTGTTGAGTGAGCAGGTATTTTTCATACCGGCATCCCATGTTGAAGGCATCGATAGCCAATGAATCTTCGATCCAGGCGAGAGCTTCTGTTGTGTGGTTCAGTTTCCTTAAAATCGCAGCTTTCAGTGCCCGTGCTTTGTGATTATGCCAGTTACGGATCAGTGAACGTTCGATATTTTCCAGGGCTGTTTCAGGATGCTGTTGCATCAGGTCGATCTGTGCGATATTGAAGTAACCGGCATCTTGCCAGGCTGCGTTCCAGCAGGCTTTGAAAAATTGTTCGTAAGCTTCCTCGTAACGGCCTTGCATTTTTAACGACCATCCCAGATTATATAAAGGTTCGCCGTCGTAAGGATTCGGATTCCGCTCGGTGAGAGTGGCGATGGCCTGACGGAAATAAGGTTCGGCTTTTGCGAATTGACCTTTACGCATCAGGAGTAACCCCATGGCGTTGTTACATCTCACATCGCCCGGTTCACGTTTTAACCCTTCCAGATAGTAGTCGGCCGGATTGTAAGTGGCGTGGCGGTATTGTTCGAGGTGTAAGCCGGTCAGATACAGTTGTTCCATACTGGCGATGTCCTTCGGTTCCTGAGCTGCTTTGGCCGGATCGGGGATAGGCTTGATCTCCGGTTTGTCGGCTTGGTAACCGACAAGTTCACGTCCTTCTGCCGAACACAGACTTAATTTTAGCTCTTCAGCTTTTATCTGTCCCGGTAAAGTGAGCCGGAATTCCTTTACGGCCAGGGGAGAAATGTCGAAATGCTCACAAAGCCGGGTTTGACCGTTTTGTTGCAGGGTTAAAACTGCATGGGGAAAACTCCCCGTCGTGTATACTTTGATAAGTACTTCCTGATCCTGAATTTCCAGGTTGATCAGGGCATCTTTGGTTGCATTTTTAACGACTCCGACTCCCTGATAGGGCATGAAATATTGAGTAAAACTTTTTTCTTCGTAAGGTTGCAGCCAGGTGAAATCGGGTTGATTGTCGCAGTACATCCCTGTCATGAGCTCGATATAAGGGCCGTCTTCTTCGGTCAGGTTACGGTCCCAGGCCTTCCCGAACTCGCCGTTTCCCCAGGTCCATTGTTTTTTACCCGGAGAGACATGATGATTGGCAACATGCAATAAACCTCCCTGTGAGTCGTTTTCGTAACCACCGACAAAGTCGTATTTCGACTTGATGGCCATGTATGAGGTGGGTACCGGGATATTTTTATAGCGTGAAATATCTACTCCGGCAGAATAATCCATTTTATAATATACCCCCGTAGCTATCGGAAAACTTGAAACATCCCGTTTTCCATGGTCGAATACGGCATTGACATCGGGTGGAAATACCGATTGATAATCATCGTTGACAGCTACTGCCGGATTGGCCCACCACAAAAAAGTTTGGGGGAACGGCGTACGGTTGTATAGTTGGGCTTTGATTTCGATATATGCCTTGTCCGGATAGAGGGTAAAACCGGCCATCCCTTTGGTTCTGAACATACGTTCCACTTCGTTTACCCAGACGGTACAACTTCCGTCGGCATGTTCTTCTAGCCGGAAATCGGTGGGAAGGTAAGTACTGGGCCGGTGATGCTGGGGCCAGTTGAATTCGATACCTCCCGAGATCCAGGGACCGGTGAGTCCTACCAGAGCCGGTTTGATCACTTGGTTGAAATATACGAAATGACGTTGTTTCACTTTATCGAAAGCCATTTGAATCCGACCGCCGAGTTCGGGCATGATCATGACTTTGATGTATTGGTTTTCGATAAAAACGACGTGCCAACTTTTCTGAGTCGGTTGATCGGCGATTTTTTCAATGACAGGGTAGGGATATACGACACCGCTACTGCCTTGGTAAACCCGTTTTTCAAGGAAAATCGGATTTTTTTCAAACTCGCCGGTTTCATAGGTCGGGAGAAGGACATCTTCTTCCCAGCAACGTACAATCGGAGTATCTACTGTGCTCTGTGCCAGTAAGTCTTTTAGTTTCATCACGGAATATATATTTTATTGTTGGTGTGTTGTGTGTTATTTCAATAGTTCTTTTTCGATTTCTTCGAGTGATTTTTGTTTAGTCTCCGGCAGGCGGAAAGTGATAAACAGGTATCCGGCCAGACAGATGGCACCGTAGAGCCAGAAAGTTCCGTCGGCTCCCAGACTGTTATTCAGTATGGGAAAGGTATAAGTCAGTATGAAACAGGCTGCCCAGAGGGCGAAAGTCGAGATAGCGACGGCTGTCCCGCGTACCCGGGTCGGGAAGATTTCAGCCAGGATCACCCAGACTACGGCTCCCAGCGATACGGCGTAACAGGCAATGGCCAGGACGACGAGCAGTAATAACAGGAAGCCTTGTATTTCGAAAAAGTAACAGCAACCCATAACCAGATAAATCAGGGTCAGACTCAGGGCTCCGAAGCGCATTAATGCACGCCGGCCTAATTTATCGACAGTGAAGATGGCGATGACGGTGAAAATAAGATTGGCACTACCGGTGACGATGATATTGAAGAACATGTCCGAAATCGTATACCCGGCCGAGGTAAAGATTTCCTGTGCATAATTGAAGATCACATTGATTCCGCACCATTGCTGGAAAGCTGCCAGAATGATCCCGATCCAGATCACCCGTTTCATTTTCCCCTTGAATAGGGACAGGAAAGGCACCTTTCCGCTGTCCTGAGAAGCATTCTCCTGGGTAACCCGCAGTTCTTCCTGTGCATATTGTTCTCCCCCGATGCGCTTCCACAGTTTGAGGGCTCCTTCTTTCCGGTGATTGAAAACCATCCATTTGGGGCTTTCGGGTACAAAGAACATACAGACAAAAAATAAGACTGCCGGCACATTTTCTGCCCAGAACATCCATCGCCAACCCATTTGGCCGTTCCAGGTATCCAGAATATCGGTACCCGGTACGATCTCTTCGGCAAGCAGCCAGTTGGTGATTTGGGCGGATAAGATACCGAGGACGATGGTCAGCTGATTGAGTGAAACATAACGTCCGCGGATGTGGGCGGGAACTACTTCGGCTATATAGATCGGCGAAATATTCGACGTGATTCCGATACCGATTCCACCGATGATCCGATAGATGACAAAAGCGGTCAGATTTTCGGCCAGACCGGTAAATACTGCCGAAACAATAAATAAAACCGCCGATAAAATCAGTAATTTTTTCCGGCCGTACCGATCGGCATAATAACCGGAAGTCATGACTCCGAGAATACAACCTACCAAGGCACTGCTCATGGCCCAACCTTGTAAAACCGGAAAATTTTCTATCCCTAAATAAGCTTCGTAAAAAGGCTTTGCTCCTCCGATAACTACCCAGTCATAGCCGAATAGCAGGCCTCCGAAGGCACTGACCAGAGAGATAAGGAAGAGATAAACTCCATTGATTTTATTTTTTTTACTCATAATTGTAAGTTTTAAATCCATTTATAAATTTTCGACTCGATGACTCCGGATTACAGAGTTAAGAAGCTTTTGACGGAGGCAAAATTAGATTTCAAACGATTACAAAACAATGTGTTTTTTTATTGTAATTATGCAAAATCTTCCGATTACTTCACTATTTCTGCATTATTATAAGGCTCGACGGTCAATATAGCCTGGGCTCCGTCTTTTAATAAGGCGGCGTCGAATTCTATCCGGATTTCCCGGGTTTCTCCTTTCAATAAGGTGAAATAGTTGTCGCTCATAATGACCGGCAAAATTCTCTCTCCGGTTTTTGAATTTCTGACTTGTACCCAGTTCGCGAAAGCAACGGCAGGAGAGGAAGCCGGATTGGTGATTTTGGCCATCAATAGTTGTTTATCGCCTTGCCGGATCGATTTACTGCTGACTTTAAGTTTTACTTTCGGGAGTCGGTTGAGGGCAGTGAAATCCGCCCGGTGTATTCCCCGCCAGTAGAGATTTTCGCTGATGGTGTGTCCATCCTGCCCCGACAAACGGAGTTTCAGGAAGTGTACGTCGCTCAGGCCGTCGACATGGGTCGTTCCGCCATATACTTTCATTTCCCAGAGCGAATAACCCCAGCCTGTACCTCGTTTGATGCCTTGTACTTTTACATAGCGGGCTTTTACGTCATCGAAGAAAAGATCCTGTTTCCCGGTTTTCCCCGATTGGACATGATATACGTCTTGCCAATGCTGAGCATCGTTGGATACCTGTATTTTATATTCTTTGCCATAGGCTGTTTCCCAGTTCAAACCGACACCATAAATATTGACCGGTTGCTGCAGGTCGATATAGAGCCATTCGTTGTCACTGGTCCGGCTCGCCCAGCGGGTGCCTTCGTTGCGGTCTGTGACATCTTCCGGTCGTCCGTTCTCTGTCGAAGAAACGACTACCGGTTTGTTTTGGGCGATATCGGTTACATGCTTATAAAAAGGAATTGTAAAGCAATGAGTGGCTGTGTTGGAATAAGCGGATATTTTTTGACGACAGCGCAAGGTTTCGACCTCGCTGCCGTCACTATTATAAACGGCAACTTCGGCGGTGAGATGTTCTTGGTCACGAGAAGTGGTATTGACCACTTTTACGGAGTTGGTGAGCGGGTTCCATTGAATGTGCAGAGGTTCACAGGCTTTACGCGCTCCCCAGAAAGCTCCGGTCAGGTCATAATAATAATCGTAGGTTTGCCATACCATCGAAGGATAGGCAGATTGTCCCATCCAGGTTATGATGCCCGAGGCATCTTCCCACATGTGGTCGAGCCAGCCTTCATGCATGGCTTGGTTGGTTTCGATATTCAACAACTGTGCTTTCCGGCAGTATTCTTCGATATTTTCCGGTTTCCCATAGCGTTCGGCGATGGCTGCATCGTATTGATCCGGGGTGGCATTGAATGCCCAGGGACCGAAAAAATGCTTATCCCACATTTCATTGCGGGGCCATTGTTTATCGGCAGGCATGAATTTCCGGAAGCTTTCGTAGTTCGGGAATACCGCTGTTCCGATTTCTGTACGGAATCCCCAGCCGGGAGTTCCGCCGAGGCTGGTCGGGTAAGCGGTAAAATACCAGCGGGGATCATGATTTCCCCATAAGCCGCTACCGGAGAGATCACCTTCATGCGAATTGGATTGATAGCGGCGATCGTTTGCATCGAAGGTGGCGATATTTTCTTTGAGCCAATTGTCCAGGGGCGGTTCGGGCCAGCCTTCGTTATTGCCACACCAGACAGCGATACAAGGATGATTACGGACTCTTTTGATTTTTTCGATTGCATTGAAATTGAAACAATGGATATCTTCCGGTAGGTTGGGATTGGAGTTCAGCCAAAAATCGTCCCAAACCAAAAGCCCGTATTTGTCACAAGCCTCGTAAAATTCATCGTCGGTCGTAGAACCGAGCCAGTTGCGGATCATATTGAAATGCATCTCCTGATGTAGCCGTACTTTGGTATCGTATTCTTTGCCCCGGCAACGCAAAAGATATTCCGGCATTCCCCAGTTGGCTCCTTTGACGAAAATCCTTTTCCCATTGATAGACAGATGTAATACACCTCCTTCATTATCATAAGAATAGCGTTTGATACCGAAGGTGGTGGTTTGGGTGTCGGATACTTTCTCTCCCAGACAGAGCCGGAACTGACAGGTGTAGAGGTTCGGTGCTCCATATCCGTTAGGCCACCAAAGTAAGGGATTGTGAATCACGAGTTGAGGGAAATCGCTTTTATCCAGTTTGATTTCGGCAGAGCGATGGGGAGCAATACTGATCTTTTGGGTAAACTCGATGCTGCCGGGTTGGATGACTCCTTTCAGAGTGACTTCCTGCTGGGCAGAACTGTTGTTTTTGGCTGTGACGGCTATCACCAGATCTGCCCGGGCATTGGTCGGCAGAAGGGTTCTGATCCAGGGATCTTCGAGGGTTACCGGGCCGCTGTTGCTCAGGAAGACTTTATCGGTAATTCCCGAGTTTAGTCCCGGAACATAGGGAATCCAATCCCAGCCACCGCTACAAATGTATGTGGGGGAAGCAAAATTGGCCATGGGATGTTGCGGAGTCTGTACAAGGACAGCCAGTACATTCCTTCCTGCGGGATTAATCAAAGCTGTGATATCGAATTTGCCCCGATGCATGAATCCGTCTAGTAATCCCAGGCGATGCCCGTTTAAAAAGACCTCACCCCGTCGGTTAATCCCTTGGAAATGAAGCCATATTTTTTCTTGTGTGAAAGAAGCCGGTACCGAAAATTCGGTCCGGTACCAGTAGCTTCTGTCGTATTTTGTTTTATCGACCTGATAAATATTGTCTCCGAAATTCGGATCTTTTTCCAAACCGGCGGCCACATAAGAACTGAACACAGTCCCCGGCACGATGGCGTCTACCCAGTCTTTTAACGGATAATCGCTTCGGAAAAGCTGTAGGCTGTCCGTATCGGTTTCTGCCTGAGGTTTTACTTTCCAGTGAACGTTCGAATCCGGACTGTTCAAAGAATAATATTCAGTTTGGGCATGGACTGCAAAACTTAGCAAAAGCAGTAGAGAGGCCAGTTGTATTTTGATCATCATTCGGAAATTTATATTAATATTTCAATTCAAAACAATCTCCCTGACTCAATTCCAGAGTGATAATTCCCTCATTATCCGGAGATAGGGTATAAGTTTTGCCGTTTAAAGTGCTCTTGGGGTTCGATGTGCCGGCAGGTAATTTAAGCCGGAAGGTGTTGGCAGTGGTGGCTTTGACCGTGGCTGCCGTTACTTTCCCGTTTTGCCATTTCAGATCGGTTTCTGCACCGCCTTTTACGCATAAGCCTTTGTAGCTTCCGGTTGGCCATGCCTGAGGAAGGGCTGGCAGGAATTCGATATATCCTTCGTGATTTTGTACCAGCATTTCGGCTATTCCTGATATGCCGGCCTGATTACCGTCGAAGATAAAAATGTCCCAGGGAGCTCCTGCTATTCCTTTGGGGGATACCGTCAACAGGTTTTCCCGGGTGAGCTTTTGTAAAAGATAACAAACACTGTTGTAAGCTTCTTCGGGTTCTTTCAGACGGGCATAGAAATTGATCATATTGGCCCGGCTGAATTCTACATCTTCCCAGTCCGGAGCGGCCAGTTTGTTATCGATCGCTTTTTTGGCAGCCTGAGCTAATTCAGGAGTATGAGCGACAGAAATCTGTGCGAAAGGATAGAGGGCTAACAGATGGGAAGCATGGCGGTGATTGGGGTGTGCCTGTTCAAAATCTTCCATCCATTCCTGTACTTCTCCGTTCTTACCGATTTTTAAAGGAGGAAATTTAGCCAGGGCTTGTTGTAGGGAATCCCGGAAACCGGTATCGGTATTCAGGATTTTGGAAGCTTCTATACAAGAAGTATATAATTCATGTACCAACACCCGGTCACAGGTGGGCATCATGGAAAGAGCCAGTTCCCAGCCGTTGAATTTAAACGAATTTTCAGCTGAATTGGTCGGTCCGGTAACCAGATAACCGGTATTGGGATCTGTCGTCATGTAATCGAGGAAGAAAATGGCATTCTTTTTCAGGATCGGATAAGCCTGGTTTTTCAGGAATTCCTGATCTTGGGTGTAGCAGTAGTGGCTCCACAAATGGGAAGCGACCCAACAGCTAGCGACAGGGAACAACCCCCAATTGACTCCGCCTCCCGGAGCTGTATTTCCCCATACATTCGTAACGGTGTGAGCTACCCAGCCCGGACTTCCGTACACTCTTCTGGCTGTTTTTTCACCGTCTTCCGATAAAGATTCGATGTAATTGAAAAAGGGCTGGTTACATTCGTGCAGGTTGGTGACATTCGAAGCCCAGTAATTCTGTTCGGTGTTGATGTCCAGGTGATAGTCACAGCTCCAGCTCATATTACAGGCCAGATTATCGTTCCATACGCCTTGCAGATTGGCAGGCAGGGGTGAATTTTCACGGGAAGAAGAAATCAGCAGATAACGGCCGTATTGGAAGAACAGAGCATCCAGACCAGGATCTTTCGCTCCGCTTTTGATTCTCGACCAACGGATATCTGTCGGCAGATTGTCGGCTTCGCTATTGCCCAGGTCGATTTCTACCCGATTGAATAGGGCGGTATAATCGTCCATATGGGCTTTTTTCAGTTGTTCGTAGCTTTGTTGTCCGGCTTGGGCCAGGGTTTGGGCACATTGGGTCCGGTAACCGGGATTTTTATAGTCTGTCCGGATATCCAGGGTCAGGATAGCTTCGTCGGCTCCTTTGACCCGGATTTTTCCCTCCCTGGCCTCGATGGTTCCCCCTTGCTGGGCGATGTTGATTTTTCCGATAAAGTTCACACCTCCGGGGCCGAATTGCGGATAATCGACTTTACCTGTAAATACGAGTTCATTGCCTTCTGTGGTAACGGTGGCTTTGCGGAGTAGGGCTAAACCGGTTTCGAAATCCAATGAATTTCCTTTATCTGCCGTAAAACGCATCACCAGGACGTTGTCGGGATTGGAACAGAAATATTCCCGTTTATACCCTATACCGTCGACTTTAAATCCGACGGTCGTAACGCCGGTGGTCAGATCCAGTTGCCGGGTATAATCCGAGATACGGGTGGTGTCATAGCCGAAGTCGATCTTCAGATCACCGACCGGTACATGAGTTCCGAAAGAGTGGGGGGTACCCGATAGATATTGGGTTGCCATTTGATTACCTTCGATCAGCTTGCCGGCAAAAAAGAGTTGACGCATCTCAGCTAATTTTTCTTTACCACAGGGTATTTCCTGATTTTCGTCTGCCTGCCCGGCCCACATGGTGATTTCGTTCAAAGCGATCGTTTCGGTTTGTGTTCCGCCGTATATCATGGCGCCTAAACGGCCATTACCGGTGGGGGTCGCTTCCATCCATTCCTTGGCCGGCTGTTTGTACCATAACCGGAGGGAAGAATCGGAAGATTGCATTTGACAAGATAAACAGCCTAAAAACAAGAGGCTAAACAGATATTTATACATAAGATATCGAATTAAATTTTTTCTATTTCTAATCGGTCGTTTTTCTTCAGTAAGATCGGGAATACCCGGTCTTTATCGATGAGGACATTTTTTATGGTTTTCCCATTTTTTTTCAGTCGCCATTGTTGCGGATCACCCGGTAGTTTGATCTTGAATTCCCGGTCTGAACGGGCTGTCAGACAAGCTTTCCGGATTTCACTGTTTTGCCATTCCAGATCGGCTTCTCCGCCTCCTCTGATGCATAAACCTTTGAAATGACCGTCGGGCCATGCCTTGGGTAAAGCTGGAATAAATTCGACGTATCCTTCATGGCTTTGGAGCAACATTTCGGCTATTCCGGCAGGAGCTGCCTGGTTACCGTCGAAGATATAGATATCGCATTCTGCCCCTCCGATACCGGCGGCCGATATGGTAAACAGGTTTTTCTGAATCAATTTACGGAGCAGGACAGATAAGCTGTGATAAGCTTCTTCAGGTTCTTTCAGGCGGGCATAATAGCTGATCATATTGGCCCGGCTGAATTCTACATCTTCCCAGTCGGGAGCACTCAGGCGGTTGTCGATGACTTTTTTGGCGGCTTCAGCCAATTCGGGCGTATGTTGCAGGGATATTTGGGCAAAAGGATACAGGGAGAGTAAATGAGTCGCACAACGATGATTGGGATGGGCGTTTTCCACATCTTCAAACCATTCCTGTACTTCTCCGTTTTTTCCGATTTTCAGCGGAGGTAATTTTTGTATCGCCAGTTTCAGACTATCCCGGAAGTCCTGATCTATCCCCAGGACTTCTGCCGATTGAATACAGGCATCGAAAAGCTCGTATACCAGAACACGGTCACAAGTAGGCATCATCGAAAGGGCCAATTCCCATCCCTGATAACGGAATGAATTTTCCGGAGAAGTGCTCGGACCGGTCATCAGATAACCGGTATGAGGATCTTCCACCAGGTAATGCAGGAAAAAGAGAGCGTTCTTTTTCAGTAACGGATAACCTTGTTCTTTTAAGAATGCCTTATCTTGGGTGAAGAGGTAGTGGTGCCACAGGTGAGAACCGATCCAAGTACTGGCTGTCGGAAATAATCCCCAGTTGACACTGCTTCCCGGAGCGGTATACCCCCATATATTAGCAACGGTATGAGCTACCCAACCCGGACAGCCGTACACTTTCTCCGCTGTTTTTTCACCTGCAACCGACAGAGCTCCGATGTAGTTGAACAGCGGAGCATTACATTCGGCCAGGTTTGCGATATTGGTCAGCCAATAATTTTGCTGGGTATTGACATCCAGATGGTAGTCACAGGTCCAGGGCATATTGCAGGCGAGATTGTCGTTCCATAAACCTTGTAAATTGGCCGGAAGGGGTGAATCCTCCCGGGAGCTGGAAATAATCAGGTAACGGCCGTAATGGAAAAACAGTGCTTCCAGACCGACGTCCGTTTTACCTGCTTTCAGGCGTTGCCAGCGTTCATCTGTCGGTAATTTGTCGGCTTCACTCGTCCCCAGGCAGAGCTCGACCCGGTTGAATAAGCTGTTGTAGTCCTGGATATGGGCTTGTTTCAACTGTTTGTATTTTTGTATACTGGCCTTGTGTATGCTTTGACTGCATTGGGAAATATATTCCGGGTTATTGAAATCGGTCCGTATATCGATAAAAATCGTGACGGCATCGGCCTGGGTGATACTTAAACTATTGTTTTGGGAGATGATCCGGCCACCGTCGGTCACTACCTTTATTTTACCTGTAAACCGCACTCCGCCGGGACCGAACTTAGGGAAAGATACTTGCCCGTTGAAAAGGAGTTCGTCCGGTGTCGTATCGACCAGTGCTTCGTGCAATAAGCCCAGATCCAGGTCGAAACCGACAGCTCCTTTCCGGTCGGCGGATAAACGGATAACCAGCACATCCGCCGGGTGAGAACTGAAATATTCGCGTTTGAATCGGGTTGTCCCCACCTTGTAGGTTACTGTTGTGAGGGCATTTGTCAGGTCGAGCTGACGGTGATAGTCCGAAATACGGGACGTATCGTGGTGAAATTTCAGATTCAAATCTCCTACGGGCAGGTGAGTCCCGAACGAATTGGGATAGCCTGCCAGGTATCGGCCGGCCATTTGATTACCTTCGATCCATTTTCCTTCGAAAAATAACCGGCGTATTTCGGCTAGTTTTTCTTTACCACAAGCGATCTCTTGATGAGGATCCGGTTGCCCGGACCATAAAGTGATCTCATTCAGGGCAATTTTTTCTGTTTTTATTCCACCGAAAATCATGGCGCCCAAACGGCCGTTACCCAGTGGAGTGGCTTCCATCCATTGCCGTGCCGGTTGTTTATACCATAATTTCCATTCTTGTTTCTGCTCTGCTCTGACCAGAAACCCACTGCTGCAAACGAACAGTATCGTTACAATTGTCTTTAGCATCTTTGTTATTTTTGATCATGATTATCGTATCCCGTATCAAATTTACCTTTTGAGCGGGCAGAGCACAATAGTTTATTCGATGAAAGTAATGGACTATTCTGTGGTAAGGAGAAGATAACGGTTACAACGGATAGAAAAAACGTTTTATCGGTTTTCAGTGTTTATCCGTTGTCACCGTTATTGTCGACTGTTGCCTTATTCAGCGGTCAGTTCCACGACATGACTTTGCAGATGACTGCTCGAGAGCAAAGGAATACCTACTTTCATCAGGTAATCTCCCGAATACGTTTTTCCATGGCATTCCAATGCCGAATGATTACCGGGCATCAGGTTGATTTCTTCTACCTTATAGCGTTTGTTGGCATCCAGCCCTTGCAGGCGTACCGGTTGCAGGATTTCTGCATAACGCGGGTGCATATCGAAGGCATAAACGACGGCTTTGTCTTTGGCCTGATCGGTATATAAGACGACGGCATGGTCTTTTTCGTACGGAGATACGATGCGGTACATATCACCGTTACCGATCACGTGGCTCAGGCGTTTGAAATTTTTCACCGCTTCCTGGCAAAAACGGATTTCATTCTCATTCATCTCATGTGTGCGGATATCGAATCCCAGTTTACCCATAGAGGCAACGTCTACCCGGAATTTCAGCGGTTGTTTGCCCCAAGAGGTTACGTGTGCGGCCATCGCTTTTGAAGGAAACAGATAGGAATATCCCCATTGAATAAAGATCCGTTCTACGGCGTCGGTATTATCGCTCGGCCAAAATTCGGTGAAATATTTCAGAGCTTCGTAATCGGTACGTCCGCCACCGCCGGAGCAGAGCATCATCGGCAGATCGGGGTATTTCTTCTGGATACGTTCCAGTACTTTATACAGACCGTGAATGTGGTCGACATAAAGATGGGATTGCTTGTCTTTCAGATAAGCCGAATAAATATTGGTGATGGGGCTATTGCAATCCCATTTGAAGTAAGCGATTCCGGGATTTTCGGTTTTCAGCCGGTCTACCACGTTGAAGACATAATCCTGTACTTCGGGGTTACTCAGGTCGAGTACCAGCTGATTCCGGAAGTAATACTCGTCGCGGTTCGGGAAACGGATGACCCAGTCTTTGTGTTTTTCATATAATTCACTCTTCGGGCTAACCATTTCGGGTTCTATCCACAAGCCGAATTTTATTCCTTTGGCGTTAGCTTCTTCGACCAGTTTGGCAATACCGTTCGGTAATTTGTCCTTAGTTTCTTCCCAGTCGCCTAGTCCTTGATGGTCACCGCTACGGGGATATTTGTTGGCGAACCATCCGTCGTCGAGCAGGAACATATCGACTCCCAGTTTCTGAGCCTCACCGAACAGATCGATCAACTTGTCTTCGTTGAAGTCGAAATAAGTCGCTTCCCAGTTATTCAAAAGGGTCATCCGGTCGGCAAGACCGTCTTTAATCTGGTATTTCCGGGCCCAGTTGTGGAAATTCCGGGTGGCTTCACCGGTACCCGCAGTACTGTAAGTGAAAATAAATTCCGGTGTACTGAATACGGTTTTGGGTTTCAGAGAGTATTCGGAAGCATGGGGGTTTATGCCGGAGATAATCCGTAAACCGTTCAGGTTATCGACTTCGAAAGTGAAACGGAAATTTCCGGTCCAGCCGATGGTCCCCATCAGGATATCGCCTTCATTTTCCCGTGCCGGTTGATTCAGCGAGAGAAAAAAGAAAGGAGAGCAAAACATATTGGCGCGGACGCCCAGTTTGGTATCGATGATTTTTTTGCCGAAATCCAGCTGGCGTTCGGTCATATTCGCTTCGTGCGCCCATTCTCCGCTGAATTCGGTCAGCCAATAGTGATCGGCATTCAGGTGGAGTAGTGAGGAAGCATAGTTATACAGCGTGATCGGTTTCTTTTCCTGATGTTTGATCTCTGTCCGCTCTTTGATGATGTTTTCCTTGGCAAAAGTGGTGAAGAATAATTTCACTTCTACCGGATATTTATCGTCTTGCAGGGTGATCACGGTCTCTGTCACGTTATCGTCGATTTTCCGGTTTTCATGAGATACATATTTCAGTAATAAAGAAGGATTGCCGTCGTTGTGTAATACCCGGATCGCCGGTTCGAAATAATCCTCCAGACCATGGGTCAGATATACTTCTTTCCCTTGTTTCAGAAAGGCGATATCGGCTTCGCTTTGCAGACGTTCGCCGAGGTAAGACTGATAGAGCCGACCGTTATCTCCGATTTTCAGGATCAGATCGATGTCGTTGGTCCCGATACGGATCGGTTTCGAATCAGCTGCTTGTAAGCTGAAAATTCCTGTCAAAAGCAGCAGGGTAAATGAAATAATTTGCTTTGTCATAAATGAAAATTGAATTTATTGTTGTTTTGATCGATGATTTCTAATTTATTGCTGCAGCTTGGTTGAATTGCTGGATGGCTTTCCACAATACTCCGGCAGAACCTTTAAAGTTTCCGGAGTTGGGTTTGCCTTCCGGGGTATACCATTCGAAGAAACCGTTGTTGGCAATCACCCGGTCGAGCATGGGTGAAATGGCCTCGTAGGCTTCGTGGTAAAAACCGTTGGCGATCAATTGTTGGATCGTGCGTCCTCCGAACCAGGTCCAGTCGCCTCCGTTTTGATAATAATAAGCTGATAACCAGGAGTTTTTGAAATATCCGGTAGGATAGGGCGGATATATGGTCAGGCCGATGGATTGAGCATTTGCCGCTTTTACATTGGCCTGCATTTGCCGGTATACCGTTTGGATTTCTTCCGGACTGAGTAATCCGGCTTCGATGGCAATGGTCGTACCTCCGTGATAATGAAGGGCATTTTCGTCGAAGTCGGCCGGGAAAGGTGAACCGTCGAGATAAATATGAGGGATAAATTTCTGCCGTTCCGGATCCCATAGCTGTTTGCGGGTATTCTGAACGAAGGTTTCTTTGATTTTTTGCCAGTGAGCCTGGTTTTGTTCGGTCAGACTGAGATAATCGTTGAGAGCAATAATAAACATGGCATTATCGTAAATGTCGATAGCCAGATGGGAGTTTTGGTCCAGTTCTACTCCCCACTCATGTTCGGGTTGTACATCTCCCCAGTCGGCGGTGGTGGCTCCCCACAACAGACCGTATTTTTCGTTGTAGCGATGTTGCATTAAGTAATTGAGGGCATCTTCCATCCGGGTCGTTACGGTTTTCCCGTCGATGACTTCGTTCAGGAAAGAACGGTCGTTCATAACACGGATATATTTGGCGATAGCTTGTATCAGGGAAGATTCCTGATCGGTTTCTACCGTATTTTTATGGGCTCCGAATTCAGGGGCCAGATCACTGTAAATGTAATTATACGAAATACGTGCTTTTTCTTTGGGGACATAGCCGTCTACGATATTTCCGTCTTGTCCCTGGAATTTGAAGAAGGTGAGTAGGGCTTCCCGTATTTTTGCGGTGTCACTGACTTTACAGGCTAATTCTATGAAAGTATTCAGATCACGGATCCAGATTTCATTGTAAGAGTCTCCGGCATTCAGCCCGTTTTGAATCAATTCTTCCGCTTTGGCACTGACGATTTTCAGGCGCTCGTCCGAACGGATCTGTTTTGCCAACTCCTTGTCCATCTTGGCTGTCGCACAGGCTCCGAAACCTAAAATAACGGAGAGTACTACCGTGTAAAAAGTTACTGTTTTCATAGATCATCTGTTTTTAAGTATTCCCACCTCAATGACTGAGGTGGGAAAAAAAAGCAAATATAAAAGAATTGTTAAGAATTTTATTCTTGGGGGAAACCGAAAAGCTCTAATTCTGTAAAATGAGTGAATTGTTCACCAGACCATGTTTCTGTCACTTGGATTCTTACATAACGATAAACTTTGGGATTTGAAACCTGAAACGGATGTCCTGCTTTTGCTTGGTTGGCTGCTTCTGTTTCATCAGTAGGTTTTATAATTTCAAAGTCCCCGATGACTTCCCAACCTTCATTGCTACCCGCCGCATTAGGTGTCTCATTGGTCCCTAATAGAGTGAATTTACGTGGGTTTCCTGTCGTATAAGCTCTGTTTTCAGTGATTCTTTGGAAAATGCGGATATCGCTGATTTCAAAAGGTTTGTTTAACTCAAAAGTCATAGAATGAGGCCAAGTGTTATCAAACCAGGTATGCCAGCCGTTATCTTCTTCTGTATTTCTGTTGTAAAGATGATCGGGGGTCCATCCAAATTCATCTTTCGTATTGGAAGGTGAATCGAACACTTTCATTCCTGCCAGGAATCTACCGGTTTGGAGTATGGACGGGAATTGTCCCTTCGCCGGCAAAGATTCGACACTGTCTACTGCTGTTGCATCCGGTCGGTAAACAGTCGTATAGGTGAATTCACTGCCCGGTTCAGCATCGGTGATTATTGCCGGTCCGGTAGCAGGGAAATACCGGACTTGCTCATCTCCGTTTAGGTCGGTATAAGTAACATTGATGCCTTGGGCTTCGGTTGCTCCTTTGGTATAGATGGAGAAACCGTCCAAAGTATCGATTTTGTCGATCGCTTTTCTGACCAGGTAATCACCGTAAAAACGTCCGTACACTTTACCGCTGGTTTCTGTCGGCAAAGATTTGTTGCCATCTTTGTCGAAAGTGTAGATCGTATAATTGTATTCGGCTTCTTCCAGATTGTTGATCGGAACAGAAAAATGACGGCTTCCGTCTTCCGGTAATTCGAATACCACGGTATCCTGATTGAGATTATAGACGATAATTCCGTGATCAATACGAGGTGCTGAATAATAGATGTCGATTACTTGTCTTTGATAACCTGACAGAGCAAAAACCGAGTCGATTTTAGCTGCATAGATTTTTTCACCCCAGTCCAGGTATTTTTCCTGCGTGTCGTTCATTTTTGTACATGAACTCAGAGCTATGAGGAGAGCGAGACAACCGGTTAGATAACTATTTTTTGTTTTCATAGCATTCTTGTTTACTTACAATTTGATTTTTCATTCCCAAAAAGGTTATTCTTCTTCGTCTGTCGGTGCATCCGGGTCGAAATCTTCAGGAATTCCATACATTTCTATTCTTTTGATATGGAATGAATCCTCGGAATCCCAGGATTTGGTTACTTTCAGTCGCCAGTATTTATAATAACCGACATCTTCCGGTAACAACTGCTCTTCTCCTAAGACTGCTCTTTCACGGTCTTCTGAAGAGAGCTGGCCAAGAGGAAGGCCGGAGGGTTTAATCGATTCGAAAGTTCCCAGACAGGTCCAGCCATCATAACTGCCGTCGGGATTCGGGGTTTCGTTTGTACCCCATAATTCGTATTCCTTCGGGTTTGCCTGGTTATAAGGATAATTGTCTTCGGATCTTTGGAAAATCTTAAATCGCCGTAATTGATAGGCTTTACCACATTTAAAAGTAATTTGATGAGGTAGTTTACCACTACTGTTTGTTGTATGGAAACCTCCGTCATTCCGTGAGGCATCGAAGAGATATTCCGGACGGAAGCCGTAATCCTGCCATTCCGGTTTTCCGTCTCCTTGCATCGTATACATGGCGAGATCGGTAATTTGTTCTTCGTAGAAAGGAGTGACGGTGACAAAGGAGGTATCTGTATAGTTCATCCATTGATCCCGCATGAAGATCCCGAATTTGGTTTCTTTGGCCTTTTGTTTACGTACTCCATAATTTCCTGCGGTCTGGCTACTATAAATAGTTTCCACTGGGACATACTCTTTTTTATCCCATCGAATGACTGAAATGGCCAGATTCAGATTATGCTCATTTTCCCAGTTCAATTGAATACCGGATAAAGCCGGTTCGACTGAAAGAGATTTGAATACGGTTTTGATAGGAGGTGTCTTCGGATGTATGGTCACCTGAACGGCTTCCGACATATTTCCACTTCGGTCGACCGCTACCACTTCAACGTCCCGGGCAAGTGTATCCCCCAGGCCTACGATGGTCAAAGTATCGGTATATACCGAAGCCTTATTTTGAGCGATGACGTCTTTGTTTCGTTGGTAAGTCGCTTTGATATAGAGTAAATCTTCGTCCTCCGGAAGATCGTAGGTGATAAGAGCACTACCCTCCAGGTTGATGACTTTGGCGTTTTTAATCGGACCGGGTGCAACATGATCGGTTGCTGTTTGTCCCATAAAAGGATCTGTACAGGAAGCGATGGCAAATCCTAAAATGAATGTATTGAAAATATGACGTTTCATGTTTCTGCTTTTATTTATTAAATATAAGATATTACCAGCCATAGTTTTGTTCCAGACTTGGATTGTTGATCAATTCCTGGGTACTGTAGGGCCATAAATAATCTTTTTTGTTGAAGGAACGTTTCTCGATCAAAGTAATGTTATAGAAATCTTCCATGGTGGTTCCTTTAATGTTCCATCCCCGGATTGGACGGTTGAAATAGTCGGAAGCTTCTTTCCATCTCCGGATATCCCAGAAACGTTGTCCTTCCATGGCCAGTTCGATCATTCTTTCCTGATGGATAATTTCCCGCATTCCAGTCTGGGAAGTCGGCTTGCTACTATTGACCGAGTGTTGAGCCCAGGATTCTACGACTCCTTTCAGATGAGCCCGTTCTCTGATTCGATCGACATAGAGATAGACAGAATCGTCCGGAGCTCCCAATACTTCGTTGCGGGCTTCTGCATACAATAAATAAAGATCGGCCAACCGGATGGCAGGGAAAGGCACTTGTTCGTAAGTAAAATTATTCTTATCGGCAATAGTGCGGTAGTCATGTAATTTTTTACAGAAATAACCGGTTGCTGAATAGAAATGCTGTTTTATACCACAAGCTTCACCTTTCCGCATAGGAGTATAATACAGACTGTTATAATCGTTTACGTTGGTTCTTCCGTTTCCGAACCACATTCCCCGGTCAAATCCGATGGAAGCATAAAACCGGGGTTCACGATCGAAATGTAAACGTGCCGTATATTCGCCTTCTCTGATCTGCCATTTTTCATTGCTAGTGGCTTGTCTTACTTCGTAACGGTTGTCATAAGCGAATTCAGGATCTTCATCGATAGGTACTCCATTTTTGGTATAATAAGTCTCTACTACATCCAGGGTCGGTACGAACATACTGCGGGCACTGTAACTTCCGTCCAGATCGGTGTTTAACTGCGGCATCGTCAGAGAAGCCATCCAGTAGGGATCGGCATTCGTGGCTCCCCAGATGGTCTCAGAATTCCATTTATCGAATAGAATCATTCGTAACTCCAGTTCCTGACGCATTTCGTCGTTCAGGGTTACAGGATCGACAGCCATATGATAAAGTGCACAACCTGCAGCTTCTGCGGATTGAATAGCTTCGCTACAGGCATTTTTAGCCTTTTCCCATTTTTTAGGATCGACGGTTTGCGGGAAAAGAGTCCGCCCTTTATTGTCGATGATATTGGCATAATCCGTATTCCCGTTGAAAAGAGGACTGGCTGCCGTTACCCATAGTTTTGCCCGGACAGCCAAAGCGATAGGACGGGTGATTCTTCCAAGCTCGGTTGTGGGTTTTTCAATAACATCAGGTAGGTTTTTGGCTGCTAATACCAATAAACTATCTATATAATTGACACATACATCTACAGGTTCACGATACTGGCGCATAGCTTCCGGATCTACTGAAACTTCCAGATTCTTATCTGCAATGACGATGGCTCCATACATTCTGAAAAGACAAAAATGATAGTAAGCTTTCAAGAAATTTACTTCGGCTGTCCAGCGGACAGACTCTTCCAAGGTCAGGTCATAAGGTTCGTGGATTTTCTCCAGGAAAGTATTGCAATCCCGGATTCCAGTATAAAAATCTTTGTATTTGTTGTATAGCATGTTGCCATTATCAGTGCTTTGTTTCCCGGTAATCAATCCGATTAAATCCCGGGTCATTTGGTCCGGTCCCTGGTAAGCATACATTTCGTCGCTTCCTAACATGGCCGGGTCTTCCCAAGGTTGGGCCGGGCGGGGGAGACGGGAATAGCAGGTAAAAAGTGATTTCTCTGCTGCAGCCCTATCCTGAAAAGCATGGTCGATCGTTGGCAGGTTATCCGGGATAACATCCAGATAGTCACAGCTTGAAACTCCGGCGATAAGGGTCAGAGCAACGACTGTTTGTTTGAGTTGATTCAATATATTGTATTTCATAATGACTAAGCTTGTAAATTAAAAATCCAATTGAACACCGACATTATAGACTCTTTGTATCGGATAACCGAGACCGTTGCCGCCCATTTCTACATCCCATAATTTAAATTTGCTGAAGGTCAGTAGATTGGTACCGCTTAAATATACCCGGAGATTAGAAAGGTATAGTTTCCGGCAGACTTCTTTCGGCAAAGAATAACCGATTTCAGCCGATTTTAAGCGTAAGAAAGCGCCATTACGCATCCACCAGGTCGATTTCTGTGAATTGTTTTCTTCGATTTGAGTTGAGAGACGGGGCCAGAAGGCATAAGGATCCTGATTTTCTTCTGTCCAGTGGTCGTCGGCAATCGCTTGCATTAAAGCTGTCTGGCCTCCGACAAAAGGATGTAATGTAGAAACTCCCGAGCCGTAATCTGTTCCCCCGGTGTGAAAAACAAAACTGGAATGTGCCGATCCCTGGAAAAAACAGGAAATATCGAATCCCTTATAACCGGCACTGAAACCAAAGCCATAAATGATTTCAGGAACACTAGGCCAACCTATGGTTACCCAATCCTGGGAATCGACTTTACCGTCTCCGTTAATATCTTTATATTTGATATCTCCTGGTAAGATAGATTGTGCACCGTAAACTTGGGTGGGAGAATTATTAATATCATATTCGTCGATGAATAAACGTTCTGCCAGATATCCCCAATGAGCATTGATTTTTTCACCTTTGTGGTTCAACCAGGGAGTCTCAGGGCGTGGAGCTTCTTCGTAGTAGGAATATTCATTCGTTGCATAGGTAAAGGTTCCGGTTCCTTGTAGCCACATGCCGTTGTTGAAATTCTTGGTATATTTCAATTCTAGCTCACTACCCCAACTTTTAGCTTCTCCGACATTGGCTTTCGGTGTAGCCTGAAGTCCCATCGATTCCGGAATCATAGCCCGGTCCATCAGAATATTCGTCCGTTTTTCCCGGAACCATTCCGCTTGGATATCCAGATCATTGAATAAGTTTATTTCTACGGCGAAGTTGGTTTTGTAAGAGACTTCCCAGGAGATTTCTTCATTGGCATAACGGCTTATGGAATAACCCGGGCGGTTATAGCCGAAACTACTACCGAAAGTGGCTCCTCTGTCACTATTATTCAGGTTTACATTGGATAAATAGTAGAAACGGTCGTCATCACTTCCGATGGCATCGTTACCCACCAAGCCATAACTTCCTCTTACTTTCAGTTTAGGCATGATACGCTGCATACTTTCCGGCCAGAAAGCTTCGTTCGAGATCATCCAGCCCAATCCGATTGAGGGGAAGAACCCCCAGCGTTCTTTTTTTGCAAAACGTTCGGAGCCGTTCAGACCGAAGTTGAATTCCATAAAATAACGGCTGTCGTATCCGTAAGTGAAACGTCCTGCCAACCCCATATTCCGGTGAGGTAAAGATTTTTGTAAATCGCTCTCGTTACCACTGCGTTTATTCTGCATGGTATACACCAATAAACCACCGACGTCGTGTTTCTCATCGAATGTCCGGTTGTAGTTGGCTGCAGCCTCCATATAAATACTGGAACTTACCGTTTTATAAGAAGGATCGTACCCCAATGCCATACTTCCTTCGTTCAAGGATTTCAATGTATAGATGTCGTTCTCTTTGTCGTATACATCGATCATATAATAATAGGGGGTATATTGCCGTTTATTTTCAAAATAGGAATAACGTTGTGTATTGAACATGGCTCTCAGTTCGAGTCCTTTGGTGAAGAAATCCAGCTTTTGTTTGAGCTCGAACTGTGCCATCATGGTTGAGTTGGCGTATTCTTTATACCCTTTGACCATATTGGCATAAGGGTTGAGGTAGGTGCCGCCGGTATAGTTACCGAAAAGGATCTGTTTGGCTCTTTGATTGGCTTTGTCCGGGAGATATTCGGCCGGGAAAAGTACCGGATTGGCATTCATGGTTTCCAGGTATACCCGTTGGCCACCTTCCAGAGGACCGGTGTAATCATCGAATTGCCCGGATAAACGTACGATCACTTCTGTCGTCGGAGTGACGTTAATGTTGATATTCGAACGTAAAGCATAGTTCGCTAAACTGATGTTGCTGTTAAAGTTGTTTTTTCCGTTTTCTCTCAAAATACCGTTATCTTTATTGTATGTACCGGAAATATAATAACGGGCCACTTTACCACCCCCGCTTAAATTGAAATTCAACCGTTCGTTGACTGCAAAATTTTTGAATAGGATGTCCTGCCAGTCGACAGCCGGGTAAACCATGGGATTTTTGCCTGCCAGGGTATTGGCGATTTTTTCTTCCGAATAGGGGAGCGGATTTTCAGGTGTGCGGGCTAAAGTGGCTTCGTTGTGCATACGCATGTAGGTAACCGGGTCGGCCAGTTTTACCTGACGGGTCGGTTGGGATAAAGAGGTTTCGAAGCGGATAGACAATTTGGCTTTACCTTCTGCACCTTCTTTGGTGGTTACTAAAATCACACCGTTTGCACCTCTTGATCCGTAGAGTGCGGCTGCTGTAGCATCCTTCATGATAGAGAAAGAAGCGATGTCGTCGGGTTGCAGACGGGCCAGATCGGTGGCCGATACTTCCAGGTTATCGATCAGGATCAACGGGTCTTTTTTGGCTGAAGAACCGAAAGTTCCGATACCACGGATGAAGAATTGAGCATTGTCGGCCCCCGGTTCACCACTGGTCTGGTAAGAAATCATACCGGCTACCCGTCCTGCCAGCGCGGTAGTCAGGTTACTGGAGGGGACTTTCAGATCTTTTGGGGTTACTGTGGTGATCGCACCGACTACACTTTCTTTTTTCTGTTTGGCAAAAGCTACAACGGTAACACCGTCCAGTTCGTTTGCCTTGGGTAACAATACAATACTTAAGGTCGTTTTATCACCGATTGGAATCGTTTTCGTCTCGAGCCCAATGAACGAGATTACCAATTTATCACTCGGTAGGACGGTGATTTCAAATTTTCCCAGCTCGTCGGTGACAACACCCCGGGTGGAATTTTGTACCAGGATGGTTGCTCCCGGAATAGGTTGATTGGTTTCATCTACTACGGTTCCTTTTACTGTTTTTAGGTCGGTAGCAGATTGTTGGGCAAATGAGGTCGTGGTCAGGCCAATTGCCAACAAAAACATGAATATCTTCCCTAACTGGTAAAGTCTTCGGGGAGATGCTTTCTTTAGTGTGTTTCCTGACATGTTCTTGAATTTGAGTTGTTATTTGTTTATTGTTAATGTTGTTTCCCCAAAAAAAGGAACGTTTTTTTA